>Ga0209676_1001045_pt1 | contig 31908 bp, 33 predicted proteins | sample AraplaCvi_mLB_r2_FD_184282 | JGI IMG/M metagenome (GOLD analysis project Ga0209676, IMG submission 184282) | Arabidopsis root microbial communities from North Carolina, USA - plate scrape MF_Cvi_mLB_r2 (SPAdes) (version 2) | ecosystem: Host-associated > Plants > Roots > Endosphere | place: USA... | reverse complement strand
AGAATGCCGGCGCGATGGGTTCGCTCGATGTCGAAAATGGCAAGGTCGACGGCAACAAGCTGACCTGGACCATGAACATGAAGGTGCCGATGCCGATGACGCTCGAATGCGAAGCGACGATCGACGGCGACGCGCTGACCGGCACGATCAAGGCCGGTGCATTCGGTTCGATGGCGATGACCGGCACCCGCCAGGGCTGAGCCACACATCACGACAAGCGAAGGGCCGCCTTGCCAAGGCGGCCCTTTTGCTTTGCATAGCAATGCCCTTTTTCCTTGGGGGCTATCCAAAGCGGCACCATGGGCGCATAGGCTGCCGCCATGCACAAGCCGGCCCAATCCCCCCAGCGGAGCCTGCCGGGCGACCGTGAGATGGTTGTCATGATGGCGATGGTCATGGCGCTGAATGCGCTCGCCATCGATTCGATGCTGCCCGCGCTGCCCGCGATCGGTCAGGCACTGGGCGTCACCGTCGCCAATGATCGCCAGCATGTCATCTCGATCTACCTGCTCGGCATCGGTTTCGGCTCGTTGCTTTATGGCCCGCTGTCGGACCGTTTCGGGCGCAAGGGCGTGCTCGTCCCGGCGCTGTTCGCCTATCTGGCGCTCGCGATCGGTTGCGGGCTGGCGACGAGCTTTGAGATGCTGCTCGTGCTGCGCTTCATCCACGGGCTGGTCAGCGCCGCGCTCGGTGTGATCGTCGTCGCGGTGATCCGTGACCTGTTCGCGGGCGACGCGATGGCGAAGCGGCTGTCCTTGATCTTCCTTGTCTTCATGATCGTACCGATCATCGCGCCGACGATCGGTGCGGGCATCGCCGCGGTCGCGGGCTGGCGCGCGATCTTCGTCGTGCTCGCGGTGATGTCGATCGTGATGCTGTTCTGGCTTCGCCGCCTGCCCGAGACGCTCGCCCCCGCCGATGTCCGCCCGCTCGACCTGCGCACGATGATCGCGGGCTGGGCGACGGTAACGCGGCACCGCCGCGCCGCGGGCTATATGATCGCGTCGGGGATGATGCAGGGTGCGCTTTATGGCTATCTCAACAGCAGCGAACAGATCATTTCGGAGGTGTTCGGCGCGCAGGCGATGTTCCCGCTGATCTTCGCCTGCGTCGCGGTGGGGATAGCGATCGCCAATTTCTCGAACGCTGCGATCGTCGAACGCTTTGGCGCGCGGCGCGTGTCGCAGGCCGCTGTCTTTGCTTTCATGGCGACGTCGATACTTCAGATCGTCGCGGCGCTGAGCGGCGCCGAGACATTATGGATGTTCACCGCGCTGATGATGGTCAACGTCGGCCTTGTCGGCTTTATCGGCAGCAATTTCGGGTCGATCGCGATGGAGGATTTCGGACACATGGCCGGCGTCGCTTCGTCGTACCAGAGCTTTGCCAAGACCTTGCTCGCGGCGGTCGTCGGTGCGACGATCGGGCAGCAATATGACGGGACGACGCTGCCGCTGGCTCACGCCTTCCTGATCAGCGCCGTCGTGGGTCTGGCGCTGGTCTTCTGGGCCGAGCGCGGCAAGTTGTTCACCCGGCCGGGAACGGCACCGAAAAGTCCCTATTAGAAGGTCCTGTCGGCTTAAGGCCTTTGACCATCCGCTTTGAGGTGATGAGCGGACGTTCCTGTCACTCGTTATTCCCGCGAAAGCGGGAACCAAGTGGCGACGTTGGCTCGCTGGGGGCCCGCTTTTGCGGGAATGGCGAAGTAAGAAGTGGAGCGGCTACTACCGGTCGGATTCTAGACTTTCGTCATCCCGGACTTGATTCGGGACCACCACCAGCGCGAATGTCATGGACCACCGGATCAAGTCCGGGGCGACGATGAAATATGAAGGCTGGCCCTCCCGGTCGAAAGCGGCTGCGATCCCGCTCAAAAAGAAAGGGGGCCGAAGCCCCCTTTCCCTTTGATAGTTCGAACCGTCAGTTGAACGACGGTGCCGGCGGGACGGGCGGCGGCGGTGCGTCCGCGTCGTCTTCGTGCACCTCGATATGTCCCTGACCCACATGGCTGCGCGAGCGGCTGTAGGCGAAGTAGACGACGAGGCCGATACCAGCCCAGATCAGGAAGAGATTGATGCTCTTCTGGTCGAGGTTGAAGAAGAGATACAAGCAGCCCAGGATCGCGATCGGTGCCGTGACATAGATCAGCGGCGTCTTGAACGGACGATGACGGCCCGGGTCGGTCTTGCGGATCACCATCACCGCGATCGACACCGCGGCGAATGCGAAGAGCGTGCCCGAGTTCGAGATGTTCGCCAGCTGCCCGACAGGGAAGAAAGCGGCGAACAGCGCGACCGCGATACCCGTGATGATCGTGATCACGTGCGGCGTGTTGAACTTCGGGTGGATCTTCGAGAAGGCCTGCGGCAGCAGACCGTCGCGGCTCATCACAAAGAAGATACGGGTCTGGCCGAACATCATCATCAGGATGACCGACGGCAGCGCGAGACCGGCGGCGAGGCCGATGAGGTTGCCGACCTGCGGCCAGCCGATTTCACGCAGCGTCCACGCCAGCGCTTCCTTCGAGCAGACCACCGCCTGATCGCCGATCGCACCGCAGGCGGCGGCGAGTTCGCGGCTGCCGGGTTCGAGGGCGTGCTTGGCAGCAGCATCGATGCCGACCGGCTGCGCGCCGACCGAGCCGATGACGCCGGCGGCGACGAGCAGGTAGAAGATGGTGCAGATCGCAAGGCTGCCGATCAGGCCGATCGGCATGTTGCGCTGCGGATTCTTGGTTTCCTCGGCCGCGGTCGAGACCGCGTCGAAACCGACATAAGCGAAGAAGATCGACGCCGCGGCGGCGCCGATGCCGCCGATACCGAGCGGTGCGAAGGGTTCGAAATTCTCCATATTCATCACGGGAACCGCAAGGATGATGAAGAGCGTCAGCGCCAGCACCTTGATGACGACGAGGATCGCGTTGATCGTCGCCGATTCGCGCGTGCCGATGACGAGGAGCATCGTAACCAGGCCCGCGATGAACATCGCCGGCAGGTTGATCATCCCGCCGTCGAACGGCCCGAGCACCCATGCCGAGGGTATGTCTATGCTGAAGGCATGTTCGATCAGCCCGACCACATAGCCCGACCAGCCGACCGACACGGCGCCGGCGGCGACCGCATATTCGAGGATCAGCGCCCAGCCGACCATCCACGCGATCAGTTCGCCCATCACGGCGTAGCTATAGGTGTAGGCCGAGCCCGACACGGGGACCATCGAGGCCATTTCGGCGTAGCAGAGCGCGGCGAAAGCGCAAACGAAGCCGGCGATGATGAAGCTGATCATCATGCCTGGGCCAGCCTTTTGCGCGGCCTCGGCGGTCAGAACGAAAATCCCGGTACCGATCACGGCGCCGATCCCCAGCATGGTGAGCTGAAAGGCGCCGAGCGTGCGCGTAAGCGACTTTTTCTCCGCTGTCGCCAAAATGGCATCCAACGGCTTTACGCGGTCAAATAGCATAATCTTCCCCTTGGGGGCGGCTGAACTGCCGTCCCTCTCATGGCGGGGCAGACTAGCCGCTCCGCACGCCAGCGCAACTTAATTTCATGGGACCAGCGCGGCATTCGATGGGGACCAGCGCCGCTTACCGTACGGTAAAGCGCACTCGGTCAATCATTCGGCCGCCTGGATCAACTAGCGTCAGCATATGGATGCCTGGTCGCGGAAGGATTTGCTGTCCCGCATCGGCATCGCCGAGGGGCTTCTTGTCGAGGATCAGGCGATATCCCGCGACCGAGCCGCTCACGATGACCGCCAGCCGCTGGCGGTCGATCGGGATATCGGGGTCGAGCGCATAAACGCTGCCGCTGACCGGGCTGGTGATGCGTGGGCGGCGCGCGGCTTGGGGTGCGGCGGCCATCTCCGCTTGCGCGGTGCCGGCTATGAAATATTCGCGGCGCGGCGGTTCCCGAGTACCGGGGAGAGTGATTTGGCGGGCTTCGACGCCGTCGGGCATGGTCGGCGGCTTGCCGGGATTTCCCGCGTGGAGTGCAAGCATGACGTCGCGCCAAACCGGCGCAGCGCCCGAGGTCCCCGAGACGGCGCGCATCGAATCGCCTTCGAGATTGCCGACCCAGACGGCGACGGTGAAGCGGTTGGACCAGCCGATGCACCAATTGTCGCGCATGCCTTTGGACGTTCCGGTCTTCGCGGCGGCCCAGAAGGGGAGGCGGAGCGCGCTGTCGGCGCCGAAGGCGTCGGTGCGCGCCGAGGCGTCGGCGAGGATGTCGCCGACGATGAAGGCGGCGGCGGGGCTGACGATCTGGCGGGGCGGAAGTTGTCGAAGGTGCCGCGTGTCGTCATATGTGACGGGCGACCATTTTCCGGAATTTGCGAATGTTCTGAAAGCGTTGGCTTGTTCTACCAGCGAAACTTCGGCGGAGCCGAGCGCGAGGCTGAAGCCGTAGTACTCACCGTCCTCGACGAGGCCGTGGTAGCCGAGCGCCCAGAGGCGGTCGCGGAATTGCTGGACGTCGTCGATGACGAGCGCGCGGACGGCCGGGACGTTGAGCGAGCTGGCGAGCGCGTGGCGCACGCTGACCGGCCCCTTGAAGCTGTGATCGTAGTTTTTGGGCACGTAGAGCCCCGACGCGGTGTCGAGCTGGACCGGGCTGTCGTCGAGGATCGAGGCCGCGGTGAGCCAGCCATGCTCGATCACCTGCGCGTAGAGATGCGGCTTGAGCGTCGAGCCCGCCTGGCGAGGCGCGTTGGCGCCGTCGACTTGCGATGCGGTCGATTTGAGGCCGACGCCGCCGACATAGGCGAGCACCTCGCCGGTCGCGTTGTCGAGCACGACGACCGCGCCGTCGCGCACGCGGTCCGAACCGAGGCCGGCGAGCTGGCGGCGCAGCGCGACGATCGCGGCGGTCTGGATGCGGCGGTCGATGGTGGTTTTGACGCGCTTGCCGGGCTTGTCGAGCAGGCGGACGGCGAGATGCGGCGCGAGCGCGGGGTCGAAGCGCGCGGCATGCTCGCCCGAGACGAGCGTCGCGGCGGCGGCGCGGATCGCGGTGCAGTCTTTCGCATGCGCAATGCGGCAGGCGCGGCGGCCGAGCGCCTCGGCGCCCGCGGCGGGGTTGGGGAGGAGGCCCGCGAAGAGCGCGGCGTCGGTGCGATTGAGCTCGGCGGGTTTCTTGCCGAACAGGCTTTGCGCGCCCGCGCCGATGCCCTGCGCTTCACCGCGCAGCGGGAGGAGGTTGAGATAGGCCTCGAGCATCTGATCGTGCGACCAGCTTGCCGCGAGCGCCTGTCCGGCGCGCATCTGGCGGAGCTTGGCGCGCCAGTCGCGCTTGCCGGGCTGCGCGAGGCTGGGATCTATAAAAGCGGCGAGTTGCATCGGCAGCGTCGAGGCGCCGCGCGAGCGGTCGCCGGTCCCCCCCAAGATTGTCAGGCGCGCGCGGATCGCGCTGGCGATCGCAAGCCAGTCGACCCCGCCGTGCGACCAGAAGCGGCGGTCCTCGCTTTGCACGACGGCGGTGCGGACGGCCGGGCTGATGTCTTTCAGCGGTATCCATGCGAGGCGCCGGCGTTCGAAATTGACGCGCTCGCTGTCGAGCAATTGCCCGTCGCGGTCGTAGAGCCACGCTTCGCTGGGGCGCCAATCTGCGCGTACTTCGTCGAAGGCGGGCATCGCCGGCGGGCGCGTCGCGAGATGCGCGGCGGTGACGAGGACAAGCGCCGCGAGCGCGGCCCATGCGAGAAGATGGGGCCAGCGCCGCCGGCGCCCGGGGACGGGCGACAGGCTCATCGCATCACTGCGTGACGCTGGCGATCGTCAGCGGAGCGTTCGGCCACTGGCCGCGGATCGCGGGCGAATACATCGCCTCGACACGCGTCGGCGGCAGGGTGAAGCGTCCCGAGCCGTTGAGGCGCACGACATATTCGACGGCGTGGGTGCCCGCGGGCATCCAGCCGAAATAGCCGCGCCAGCTGTCCTTGCCGCGTTCGACATAGCTCGGCTGTGCGCCCGATCCGCCCGCCTGTTCGGCCAGCATTTCGGACTGGCCACCGAGGTTGCCGACGATCGTCGCGCCCGGCGCGATCGGATCGTTGATGACGACCCACGTCCGGCCCGCGGCCGCGACGACCTCGATCCGCACCTTGATCACGTCGCCGCGTGTCAGCCGGTCCTTGTTCGCCGCCTTGACGATGCTGACCGAGCGCTTGATCCGGTAACCCGCGTTGAGCGGTTCCTTGAGCGGGACCGCGGCCTTGACGCTGACGGTGGCCCATGGCGTGCCGGCGCCTTCGTGCTTCAGGCTCATCGTTGCGGCGTTCAGCGCAACGCGGAGCGGCGAGACCGGTTCGGCGGGCAGCGGCCAGCTTTGCGAAGCGGTGGCGCCCGCGAGGCCGATGTTAGTGACGCCGGTGATCGCATTCGCCGGATAGAGGTCGGCGAAGCGGCGGACGGTGACCGCGCCCCATGCGTTCGCGGGGGTCGTGTCCCAATGGCCTTTGCGCTGGCGCTGTGCGACGCCGACCATCAGTTTGCCCGCGTCATCCTCCCAGCCCTTGCGGCCGAGCACGGCTTCGAGCGCCTTGATCGCCATTTCGTCGCCGCTGGTCATCATCCACCAGGGCGCGCGCGCATCGTCGACGAGGTCGAGGCGCGTGCCTTCGTAGACGAGACGTTTGCGGAGTTCGGCTTCGGCCGCGGTGCGCAGCGCGGGCGCGCCGCGCACGCCCGGCGTCTTCTCGATCGCGACGAGCCAGTCGGCGAGCGTGCCGGTCGCCATGTCGACCGGCGCGACGTCGATCGCGGCGACAAGGCTCGCGCTCGACGCGTTGTTGCGCGCGAGTGCCGCCAAGGCCGCGATGCGGACGGGGCGGATGTCCCATGGGCCATAGCCCTTGCGCGTCAGCCGCCCTTCGACGACCGCTTGCAGCGCCTTGACCATCTTGGCCTTCGACGCCTCCGGGATCGCGAAGCCGTTCGCGGCGGTCACGCTCATCACATAGGCGGTGAGTTCGATCGACCCTTCCATCCGTTCGTTGGGCCAGTAGCGCAGCAGCCCGTCGTCATCGAGATAGGTCGGCATCGCCCCTGCGAGCGCCTGCCAGCGGCCGACATCGCCGAGCGCCACCGCGCGCGAGGTCGACTGTTCGAAGCAGTTATACGGATAGATCGCCATATAATCGCGCACGCCCGACAAGGGCGGCGCGAGCGTGCCCGCGAGCGCGACGTCGACATAGCCGCCGGGCAGCGCGCCCGCCGGGATCGCGATCGGCAGCGTCGTGTTCGGGCCGACGCGGAACAGGCTGGCGGCCCAGGTTTCGACCGGGATCGCGGGTTCGACGGTCTGCGCGAAAACGAGGCGGTCGCGGGCCTTGCCGCCCTTGGCGACCGCGTCGACGGTCCATTCGATCGGGCCCGTCGCTTCGGGGGCGGTCATCGACCAGCTGATCGGCACCGCGCCGCCCGCCGGGATGGTGACGGTGAGCGGCGGCGCGGTCGCGACGGCAGGTGACAGCGTCGGGGTCGCGGTGACCTCCATCGGCTGATCGGTGCCGTTGCGCAAAGTGAAGCGCGCATCATAGGTGTCGCCGGTGCGTACCAGTTCGGGCATGCCGGCGAAGACGCCGAGATCCTGCACGGTGCGGACGGTCGTCTCGCCGGTGCCGAAATATTGCGATCCGTCGGTCGCGATCGCGACGAGGCGGAAGCCCGAGAGATTGTCGCTCAGCGGCACGTCGACCGTCGCGCGGCCCTTCGCATCGAGCGGGACATTCCCCTTCCACAGCAGGACGGGGCGGAAGTCCTCGCGGGTCAGGCCCGAAAGATCGCCGCCGCCGCCGCCGCCGGGTTCGAGCGCCTTGCGGCCATAGTGGCGCTTGCCGACGACCTGCATCTGCGCGGTCGAGGTGAGGACGTCGAGCGTGCGTTCGCCCATCATCGCGTCGATGACCTGCCAGCTTTCGTTGGGCGCGAGCTGGAGCAGCGCCTCGTCGACCGCGGCGAAGGCGACGTCGGCGTTTTTGGGCGCCTTGCCATCGGGGGTCTTGACCTCGATCGCGACCTTCGCGGTCTCGCGGACCGAATATTTCTCCTTGTCGGCCTTCACCTTGACGCCGAGCTGATGGCCTTCCCAGCCGACCTTGATGCGCGCGATACCCATGCGGTAGCTCGGTTTCGCAAGGTCCACGAGCGCGGTCGGCGGAGCGCCCTCGCTATTCTCGATCTTGAAGCCGACCGCGCGTTTCATCTTGCGGAACCAGCTTTCCTCGCCGGTGACGCGCCCGCGCACCGCCATCACCGAGACATAGACGTCGGGGGCGTAAGTCGCGGGCAGCTTGACCTTTACGACGGGGTTGGTGCCCTTGAGCGGGACGACGAAGCTCGACAGCACGCCTTCGCGCTCGACGGTGACGAGCGCGGTCGCTTCGCGGAACGGCATGCGGACCTGGAAGATTGCGGTGTCGCCCGCGGCGTAGCGCGGCTTTTCGGCGATCACGTCCATGCGGTCGCCATTGTCGCCGCCGAACCACCAGTCGTCGTCGCCCGCGAGCCACACCGAACGGACCGCGCGCGCTTCGTTGCCGTCGGCATCGAGCGTCGTCGCGACGACGGTGACCTCGCCCGAGATGCCCGGCGCCATCGCGCAGCTGGCGCGGCCGAGCTTGTCGGTCGTCGCCGAACAGGTCGCGCTTAGCTTCGTCGTGCGCATCTGGTTGTCATAGGCGTAGAAGCCGCCGATCAGGCGGCGGCGCGCGGTGATGATCTCGCGATTGTAGAGCGCGACCTGGACGCGCTGGCCCGAAATCGGCTTGCCGTCGAGGTTCAGCGCGATGAAATTGAGGCGCAAGTCATTGTCGCGCATCAGCCAGCCGTCGGTCTTGACGCCGAGGCGGACGGCCGAGGGGTAGAGAGTGACGCGGCGGCTCGACGTCAGCGTCTCGCCATTGGCGTCCTCATAATCCATTTCGGCGGCCATCAGCGTCGGTTCGGTGATCGGCTGGTCGACCGTCACGCTGGTCGTTGCGGCGCCGTTCGCGTCGAGCTTGAGCGGCACGGAGCGCGCGAGCGGCAGTTCGGCGGAGGGGGTGTCGCCGCTGTCGTCGAGCTGGACGACTCCTTCCTTCACCGGCTGGCCGTCGAAATCCCAATCCTTATAATCTTCGGGCGGCGACCAGCTCGAGCGGAAATTGGTGCGCAGTTCGACCGGGATATTGGGCGCGGGGCCGCCCGAGAGATAGCCGACGAACAAGGACAGCGGCACCGCGGTGGGGCGGACGAGCGCGGTCTTCGGCCCGGTGATCGTCGCCTTCATGGTGGGCAGGCGATATTCGTCGACCTTGACCGACTGGCCCGACCAGATCGTCTTGTCCTCGCCATCCTTGTCCTTGGTGACGAAGACGAGTTCATAATCGCCCATCGGCGCCGAGGCGGGGACGTTCCACACGGTCTCGCCGCTGCCGGTCGCGGCAATGTTGAAGGGCATTTCGAATTCGGTATCCGAGCCGCGGTGGACGAGGCGCAGCTTGCCCGACAGCGCCTCGGGGACGCGGAAGCCGGTGCCGACGGGGCGGCGGAGCAGATGCTTCATATGCACCGTCTCGCCCGCCTTCACGAGCGCGCGGTCGAAGACGGTGTGGAGGATGTCGTTCCGCTCCGACCAGCCATAGGGGAGGTCGAAGTCATAGGGGCGGATGCCGCTGCCCCAGTCGGTGAGGGTGAAGCTGAAATCGTCGCCCGAGCGGGCGCTGACCATCAGCGCATGGCCGTCGCTCTTGGACGGGTCGGGCGTTTCTTCGCAGCTCGCATAGGTTTCGGGCTGGGGCAGCCCGCCGGCGAAGGCGAGACGGCCGGCCTTGTCGGCGGTGCCGCGCGCGAGCAGGCGGCCGGTGCAGCTGTCGGTGACGCGGATTTCGGCGCCCGCAACGGGGAGGCCGCTACTCAGCGACGTCACCCATGCGAGCGAGCCTTCGCGGCCCCATTTGAAATGCACCGCCATATTGGTGACGAGCGCCGCGGTCGCGACGTAGCGCGTCGATTTGCGGCCGAGCAGCGCGGCGCCGAGTTCGGGGCTCGCGATCTCGACGACGTGGAAGCCCTTTTCGGACAAGGGGATGCCGACGACCTCGAATTCCTTGCCGCCCGCGGCGGGCGACAGCTGCATGTCGCGGCGTTCGCCGCCCGCAGGCGCATCCTCGAACACCGATTTGGTACCGGTGTAGTTGACGGTGACGTCTTTGCCGCTGCGGTCCTTTTCCTCGCGATAATCGGTGTCGTCGGCGTCGGCGACGCGTTTCAGCCAGCGCGCGATCGCGGCATCGTCGTCGCCGACCTTGAGCGCGGTCGCGGGCATTTTGAGGTTCGACTGGACGAGCGAGCTTTCGACCCCGCGCACGGTGACGGGCAGCACGCCACCTTCGCCGGCTTCGAGGATGCCGAATTCTGCGGCGAATTTGACGAGCGGCGGGGCGCGGTCGATGTGGAATTTCAGCGGGAAGTTCGACTGGTTTTGCAGCTTGCGACCGCTCTGGTCGGTGACGTCGGCAGGCAGCACGAGCGTCGCGTCGACATTCTGCGGCAGCGGGCCGGTGAAACGGACGCTCGTCAGCCACGCGTCATTCTTGTCGTCGTCGTCGATCTTCGGCGTCAGCTTCTTGCCGTCGGCGGTGTTGAGTGTCGCCGCGAGGATCGTTTCGCGCGCGACGGGCGAGGCGAAGCTGAGCGTTACATCCTTGATCGGGTTGCAGCCCGCCTGCGGATTGATGCGGCTGCACGACATTTTGGCGGTGAAGGCAGGGCGCACATCATGGTCGAAGCGCTGGTCGCGCCCGGCGGTGCGGCCGGGGACGCCGGCTTGCGAAATGCGGGCGTCCCAGACGAGCGCCATTTCGCGGCCGGGCGGCAGCGGGCGGCGGCATTTGACGGGGACGATGCGGTCGAGCGCGGCCTCGCGGTCGGCGCCCGCGGCGGGGAAGCGCTGCGGCAGGCCGGCGTCGTAGGTGAAGGACTGGCGCGACCAATTATTGTCGCCGAGGCCGGTCAGGATCTGCGTCGCGGTATCGCGCGGCAGGACGTCGACCGGGATTTTTTCGCCGATGCCATCGACTGCGCAATAAGCGAAACGGCCGACCGAAGCGCGGTCCGCGGCGACGTTGGTGGCGACGAGGAAGATCTGGTCCTCTTCGATCCCGTCATAGATGCCGCCCGCGAGCACGGCGCGCGCCGAGGGGCCGCCGGTGTCGAGTGCAAAGCGGCTGTTGCCCGCGACCGACACGCCGCGCGCGGTCTTGAGCCCGTCGCGCAGCTCGACATGGCAGGCGAGCCCGCCGGGAAGCGGCTTGTCGAATTCGAGCACCCACGTGCGCGTGTCGACCCAGCGGCCGGTCGAAGGAAGCTTGCAGTCGTTGGTTGCGGGGGCGGGGGCGCGGGGATCGCCGAGCGGGACCATGTCTTCGGAGAAACGCAGCGTGAAGCGCGTGATCGTGCCGTCGCCGGTGCCCGAGCTGCCGGGGGTCGCGAGCGTGACCTGCGGGACGGTGTCGGCCGCAGCAGTCGCGGCCATCGCGAGGGTGAGGGGGATGAGCAGCGCGAGTTTCGCCTTGCCGGCCAGCCGGTTAGCCAGCACCCACGCTTTTTGCATCATCCTGTCATCTCCTCACTGTGGCGACCCAGCGAGTCTCTTGTCATGCCCTCTTATCGAATTGCTGTCCAGATTTCATCGCTAATTGTGCACGGTTCGTCGCAACATTCAGCGCGCGAGCATCGGGCCGAGCTTTTGCCCCGCGAAGATATGGACGTGGAGGTGCGGGATTTCCTGATGGCTGTCGAGGCCGACGTTGGCGAGCAGGCGGTAGCCGGGGGCGACGAGGCCCGCGTCGCGCGCGACCTTGCCCACGGCGCGGACGAAGCCCGCGATCTCGGCGTCGCTGCCGCGTTCGGAGAAATCGTCCCAGCTCACATAGGCGCCCTTGGGGATTACGAGGATGTGGAGCGGAGCTTGCGGATTGATGTCGTGGAAGGCGAGGGCGAACTCGTCTTCATAGACGGTTTTCGACGGTAACTCGCCGCGCAGGATGCGCGCGAAGATGTTGCTGTCGTCATAGGGGAGGGTCGCGTCGATCGGCATGGGAGAGCTCCTATGCGTTGCAGTTACTTTGGGCGGGCGGCTTTTTCGGTGTGGCCCGACGTGCCGTGGCGGCGGTCGAGTTCGGCGGCGATCATGTCCCATGTCAGCCCGCGCTCGGCGATCAGGATCGAGAGGTGGAAGACGAGGTCGCTCGCCTCGCCGATCAGTTCGGGATCATCCTCGCTGACCGCCGCGATCACCGCCTCGACGGCTTCTTCGCCGAGTTTTTGCGCGATCTTGCCGCGGCCTTTCGCCGCGAGGCTGGCGACGTAGGAGGCCTCAGCCTCGCCCGCCGCGAGCCGGTCGTGGATCACCGCTTCCAGCCGCCCCAGCGTTTCGCCCATTGCCTTGCTCATCGCGCGATCCTTTCATGCGGGTGCCTAGCCGCGCGGCGGCGCCCCGGCAAGCGGGGCCGAAGACTGCAAAAACTTACCGCGGCGTAAACCATATCGAAACGCCCATTCGCGTAGTTTCCGCGCTGCCGGGGGGCGGGATCAACTTTGGTAATCGGAAGACGATGATGAAAATGGGCACCAATGCCTCGGTGTTTCTGGCCGCGACGGCCTCGGTAATCGCGCTCGCGGCGTCGCCCGCGGCGGCGCAGACGGGCGGTGACGAGATCATCGTCACCGGATCGCGCATCGCGAAGAGCGAGTTCACCAGCGCCGATCCGATCCAGGTCATCGATCCCGACAATGCGAAACTGCAGGGGCAGGTCCAGCTTGCGGATATCCTGCAGTCGACCCCTGCGGCGCAGGGGTCGATCCAGATCACCTCGGCGATTTCGAACCGCTTTGTCGCCAATGGCGGCAACGATGTGCAGAGCGTGTCGCTGCGCGGCCTCGGTGCCGAGCGCACGCTCGTGCTGATCAACGGCCGCCGTGCGGGCCCGGCGGGCATCCGCGGCTCGGTCGCGCCCTTCGACCTCAACGTCCTGCCGCTGTCGGTGGTGCGGCAGGTCGAGATCCTCAAGACCGGCGCTTCGTCGATCTATGGCTCGGATGCCGTCGCGGGCGTGGTCAACATATTGACCCGCGACGATTTGAACGGGTTCGAGGGCGGCGGTTTCTCGTCGATCACCGAACATGGCGGCGGCGAAAGCTATGGCGCCGATGCGAGCTTCGGCAAGAAATTCGACCGCGGCCATTTTTTCGCGACGGTCGATTATTTCCGCCAGCAGAACCTCACCCGCCGCGACCGCGGCTTCCTCTTCTGCTCCGAAGAGTACCTCAAGCGCGAGGCCGACGGCAGCCGCGCCGATATCGTCGATTTCCGTACCGGGCGCCCGGCGTGCAGCAGCACGCAGGCGAACATGATCGTGTTCAGCGATTTCTCGGGGGTCGATCAGGACGGCTTTCCGACCTTCGGCCCCGGGCTGATCGCGCCGAACGGGCAAGCGATCTTCGCTGGGCAATATGGCAATGAATTTGCCGGCGTCGGCATTCCGATCAACGCCTATAATCCGATCGGCGTGTTCGGCCCCGCCGATTTCTTCGGGGTCAATTTCGACGGCCCGTCGACCGGCGCGCTCAACCAGTTCGAGCCGGCCGAGCAAGATTCGGATGTGTTTTCGGGCGTGAGCCGGATCAGCGCCTTTGCCGAGGGCGCCTATGACGTGACCGACGGCATCACGCTTTATGGCGAAGCGCTGTTCAGCAACCGCAAGTCGCACAACAATGGCGTCCAGCGGATCGAGCTCCAGCAATTCACCGGCGCGTCGATGCTGCCCTTCTTCCTGTGCGATCCGACGCAGTTCAACTGCGATCCGAACGACATGGGCGATCCGCTCAATAGCGAGTTCGGCGGCAATCTGATTCTGCGCCCGCGCGTGCTGGTGAAGTCCGAAAGCGAAGCCGACGTCGATTATTATCGCGGCGTGCTGGGGCTGCGCGGCGACATCGGCGGTTGGAAATGGGACGTTCACGGCCAGCACAGCCGGTCGGATGCGAGCTATACGCAGGATATCATCTATCAGGATGCGATCGCGTCGCAGACCCTGCGCACGCGCTCATGCGCCGGCACGACGACCGCGATCCGCGGCGTGCCCTGCATCGACATCGACTTTACCGATCCGCGCGTGCTGCGCGGCGACTTCACGCCTGCTGAGAGCGCCTTCCTGACGGGCCGCGAAACGGGCCGCACGCTGTTCAAGCAGACCTCGGCCGAGGCCTTGCTGACGGGCAAGCTGTTCAACCTGCCCGCGGGCCCGGTGGGCGCGGCATTCGGGGCGAATATCCGCCGCGACGAAATCAACGACACGCCGGGCGAAGCGACGCTCGCGGGCAATGTCGCCAATTTCACGACCTCGGGCATCACCGCAGGGCGCACCGTGTCGAAGGAACTCTTCGGTGAGGTCGAGGTGCCGCTGCTCGAAGGCGTGCCGATGATCGAGCGGCTGACGCTGTCGGGTGCGGCGCGCTATACGCATGTCGAGGCGACGCGACGCGACGGGGCGGGCGACACATTCAGCGACACGACGTGGAAGGTCGGCGCCGACTGGGCGGTGACCGACTGGCTGCGTTTCCGCGGCACGTGGGGCACGTCGTTCCGCGCGCCCGCGCTGTTCGAGCTGTTCCTCGAAGACCAGACGGGTTTCCTTGGCCAAACGGATATCGATCCGTGCATCCAGACCGCCGCGCGGCTCGCGGCAGGGGCGATCAGCCAGCGCATCTTCGACAATTGCGCCGCCGACGGCATCGGTCCCAATTATGCTGGCGGAATCAGCCCCGTGACGATCGTATCGGGCGGTGGGATTGGTGAACTTAAACCCGAAACCTCGACCGCGAAGACGGTGTCGGTCATCCTGACCCCCGATCTGTCGGGGGCGTTGTGGGGTGGGTTCAAGACGCGCCTCGCCGTCGATTATTTCGATATCGAGGTGAAAGACGAGATCACCCTGCTCGGTGCGGGCAATATCCTGCGCGGCTGTTATGACTCCGAGGTCGCCGACGAGCCGCTCTGTGGGCTGTTCACGCGCTCGACGACGGCGGGCCCCGATGCGCAGAGCGTTGCGAGCGTCACCGACCGTTACGTCAACATCAGCCGTCAGCGGAACCGCGGCGTCGACCTGTCGCTCGCAGTCGATCAGGATCTCGGTAACATCGGTTCGCTCGCGTTTCGCGCGCAGATGACGTGGCAGGTGAAGGACAAGGTCTCGCTTTTCCCCGGCACCGAGGTCGACGACAATGGCAAGATCGGCAATCCGAAATGGGTCGGCGATTTCAACCTCGGCTGGATGAAGGATGGCTGGACGTTCTTCTACGGGCTCGACGTCACCGGCGCCGCGTCGAACGAGGAAGACCTGCTGCGCGCGCAGGGCGGCGACGCCTGCCGCACGTCGAGCTTCCGCCCGGGCGGGCGTTTCTGCCCCGATGTCAGCGTGCCCGCGACCTTTTATCACTCGCTGTCGCTGAGCCGCGACGTCGCCGAGCGCTTCCGCATCACGCTGGGAGTCGCGAACCTGTTCGACACCCCGCCGCCGCGCGTATCGACCGTCGTCACCGCGACGCCGCCGGTGATCGGGCAGGCGCCGGCATTCGGGACGCAGCACGACTATCTCGGCCGCCGCTTCTTTCTGGGGGTGCGCGGGAAGATTTGATGGGCGGTTTTGGGGTGGAAAACGGACGGTCTGGTTTGATCAAAAAAGGAAGATTGATCATGCGGTTGTTGCGCTGACGCTGGATCATGGGCATCTTCTATCGATGGTCATTCTCTCGTTATTGCTTTTGACTTCTACGGGTAGTCAATCCGTCCCCGTGTGGAATGGCAAGCTGGCGGCTCCGCGCAGCGTTAAGGGCGAATATTGCAATGTTGCGGTCATTCGCAGCCATCGGCCTCTCATTGTTCGCGCTGGCCCCGGACGCACCTTTGCGAAGATCGGTAGCGTTCCGAGAGATTCGGTCGTGTATACCTGCAATGAGCGCGCTGATCGGAGGCTCGGCTACGATCGATTTTGGCTAGGCATCGCCTACAAAGGCGATGGGAAACAATGTGCTGGCGCTGAAGCGCGAGGACTTCCTGTCCAGCTATCGGTGCAGTGCAAGATCGGATGGGTTGAGCGGAATTGGGTTGAAACGCTTACTGGATGAGGTCCAGCCAGCTAAGGTCAGTTAGCTGGCCCAATGGCAATGTCCGCAATCGGTCGTTAGCCGCCGTTGACGGGGTGCGGGGACTGGACAAGCCAGCGCCGCTCTGGTGAAGCGCGGGCATGTCCGAGGTCAAACTGCATCCCGACTGGCTCGCGCGCATCGGCGGCGAGTTCGAGCAGCCCTATATGGCGGCGCTCAAGGCGTTTCTCGGCGCCGAGCGCGACAAGGGCAAGGCGATCTTTCCGCGCCCGCGCGACTGGTTCGCGGCGCTTGACGCCACGCCGCCACAGGATGTGCGTGTGGTGATTTTGGGGCAGGATCCGTATCACGGACCCGGGCAGGCGCATGGCCTCTGCTTTTCGGTCCAGCCGGGCGTCCGCACCCCGCCGAGCCTCGTCAATATCTACAAGGAAATGCAGAGCGACCTGGGGATCGCGCGCGCTTCGCATGGCTATCTCAAATCCTGGGCCGAGCAGGGCGTGCTGCTGCTCAACAATTGCCTGACCGTGGAGAGCGGCATGGCTGCGTCGCATCAGGGCAAGGGGTGGGAGAAGTTCACCGATGCGGTCGTTGCGGCGGTTGCCGCCGATCCGGCGCCGAAGGTCTTCATCCTGTGGGGCAGCCATGCGCAGAAGAAGGCGGCGAATGTCGCGGGGCTGGGCGCGGGAAGCCCGCACCTGATCCTGCGCGCGCCGCACCCCTCGCCGCTGTCGGCGCACAACGGCTTTTTCGGGTCGCGGCCGTTCAGTCAGGCGAATGCGTTTCTCGAGGCGCAGGGGCGCGGCGCGATCGACTGGAAGTTGCCCGACCAGCCTGACGTCGCCGCCGAATGAGCTTGCTCGCCGATCCGCTGACCTTGCTGGTGCTCGCCATCGCGGTGGTGTTGCTCGGGCTGGCCAAGGGCGGCCTGTCGGGGGTCGGGGCGCTCGCGACGCCGCTCGTCGCGCTGGTGCTGCCGCCGACGATCGCCGCCGCGCTGCTGCTGCCGATCCTGATCGTGCAGGACGTCGTCAGCGTCTGGTCGTTCCGCAAGACGTGGGACGGCTGGGTGATCGCCTGGATGCTGCCCGGCGCCGCTGTCGGGATCGCCGCGGGCTATTTTTATGCCGAGCGCGTCGACGAGGCGAAGCTGATGGCGGCGCTCGGCGCGATCACGCTGGCGTTCGGCGTCTATCGGCTGTGGGTCGAACGCGGCGGGCGCGTCGTCGCGGCGTCGACCTCGCCGGGCTGGGTTGGCAGCCTGTTCGGGGTCGCGACGGGTTTTACCAGCCAGATCGCGCACGCCGGCGGGCCGCCGTTCCAGATGTGGGTGACGCCGCGCCGCCTGCCGCATCTCGTTTTCGTCGGGACCAGCTCGATCCTGTTCGCGGCGATCAACTGGATGAAGGTGCCCGCGTATATCGCGCTCGGCGCCTTTCCGCACGAGGTGCTCGTCGCCGCGGTGCTGCTGATGCCGCTCGCGATCGTCTCGACCCTGCTCACCGTGCGCTGGCTGAAACGGATCGATGGCGCGCGCTTCTATGTCCTGATTTATCTGTTGATGGTGCTGCTCGGTGCGAAGCTGATGTGGGACGGGCTGGCGGGATAAGAGGCGACGCGGGCGGCCAATGCGCGTAGACTTGGCCGCGGCGGGCAGAGGCGTTCGCCGCGTTTCAAGGTATTGAGCATGGCCAAGGGTCAAAAGAAGACCAATCGCGAAGTCCGCAAGCCGAAGGCCGAAAAGCCGAAGAAGCCGAATGCCAGCAATCCGTCGACCAAGACGGGCGTTGTCGCCGGGCTCGACAATATGAAGAAATAGGCGCGAAGGAAGCGAGGACGACATGGTGCAGGCACGGTGGAACGGCGCGGTGATCGCCGACAGCGACGATACGGTGGTCGTCGAGGGCAATCATTATTTCCCGCGCGACGCGGTCGATGCGGCGCTGCTGTCGGCGAGCGCGACGACGAGCGTGTGCCCGTGGAAGGGGCTGGCGCATTATCATCATGTCACCGTCGATGGGCAGGTGAATAAAGACGCCGCCTGGTATTATCCCGATCCCAAGGAGGCGGCCGCCGCGATCAAGGATCGCATCGCCTTCTGGAAGGGTGTCGAGGTCGGCTGACCCTTTGCCCATGACGAATGCCATCCAGATTCTGGTCGATGCCGACGCCTGTCCGGTGAAGGACGAGATTTACCGCGTCGCGTGGCGGCACGAGGTTCCCGTGAAGGTCGTGAGCAACAGCCGGCTGCGCGTGCCCGAGCACCCGTTGATCGAGCGGGTCGTCGTCTCGGACGGTTTCGACGCCGCCGACGACTGGATCGCCGAGGCGGCGAATGCCCGGAGCGTGGTGATCACCGCCGACATATTGCTCGCGGATCGTGCTTTGAAAGCCGGGGCGACGGTGCTTGGGCACAATGGCAAGCCGTTCACCATGGCGTCGATCGGCCCCGCGATCGCGACGCGCGCGATCATGGCCGACCTGCGTTCGGGAATGAGCGACGGGATGGGCGGGCCGCCGCCTTTTTCGAAGGCCGATCGCTCGCAATTCCTGCAGGCGCTCGATAGCGCGCTGGTCCGGCTCAAGCGCGAAGCGTAAATTTCTTTCGTTTCTTTTCCGTGATTTGGGAAATTTCTTCGGCCGAGTGATGGCGATCACGGCCGGGCGATCGGCCGTGCGGCATAAGCAGGTCATCGGGAGCGACCCGAACGAAATTCGAACCAGATCAACGAATGTGAAAGGAAGAGACGATGACCCGGAAGATGATCCTCACCCCCGTGCTTGCCCTCACCATCGCCCTGTCGGCGACCCCCGCGATGGCGCAGTCGGCGCAGCCCGCGCAGGGCGGCATGACGGTGACGTCGAACCCGGTGCAGATCCTGATCGGCCTGCTCCTCCCCGCGGTGCAGAAGGTCCGCGAGGCGGCGGCGCGCTAAGCCGCACAATATTTTCGTCTCCGGGCGCGCCGATCATACCGGCCCGGAACACAGCCCTCCCGCCCCTGCGACCCAGGCGGGAGGGCTGTGTCGTTTTCGGGAGATGGCTTGACCCCCCACGCTTCGAGCGTAGACTTCGATGCGAAGGGGGAAGGGGCCATGCTTTCCATATTGCCTTTGCTTCTAGCCGCTGCGGCGCCCGAAACCGCGCCGTCCGCGACCAAGACCCCACCGGCTGCGTCGGCGATGACGCCGGTGACGATCGAATATTATTATCGCATTCGCTGGGGCGGCATGGACGAGTTCCGCGCGCTCTATGCAAAGAACCACCAGCCGATCCTCGACGAGATGAAGCGGCTGGGTTTCATTACGCGGATCGAGACGACGACCCCCTTCACCCATATGGCGGGCGGGACGCGATGGGACCTGCGCGTGACGATCACCTATCGCGGTGCCGAGGACGCCGTGGGCAACGGCACGGGCTATGATGCCGCGGCGGAGAAGGCCGGCGCGCGGCTGTTCCCCGACCTTGCGGCATTCAAGGCCGAGGAGGCGAAGCGTTTCGCGCTCGTCGAGGAGCATTGGGACGTGGTCGTCGACCGCAGCGAATAGCCGCGAACCGGTCAGTTCCCCGCGCGGCGGTGCATGACGAAGGCGAGCAGCAGCACGACCGAGATCACGCCGACGAGCATGCCCGCGGTCGTCGTCACCATCGTGATCGAGCCCGCGGGATCGTTCGAGTTCCACGCACCGCTTTGCGTCCGGTCGATCATCCACCAGGCGCCGGCGACGACGATCAGGTCGAGCAGGACCAGCCCAAGCAGCGCGCGCGTCGATTTTTTCATGAAAATTCCTCCCCCGAAATCCCGCCAACGTTCTTCGCTGTCAGGTCATTGGCGGACATGTTAGCTTCGGGCTTCGCGAAATTCTACAGGAGTCGGGACCATGGCAGCGCTTCCAACGATCATCCTCGTGCACGGTTTCTGGGGCGGCGCGGCGCATTGGGCGAAGGCGATCGTCGAGCTCGACCGGCTGGGGCACAAGGGCATGCGCGCGGTCGAACTGCCGCTGACCTCGCTCGCGGGCGACGCGGCGCGGACGCGGCAGATCGCGGCGCAGGTCGAAGGGCCGGTGCTGCTGGCCGGGCACAGCTATGGCGGCGCGGTGATCACCGAGGCGGGGACCGCGCCGAATGTCGCGGGGCTCGTCTATATCGCCGCGTTCGCGCCCGATGCGGGCGAGAGCCCCGGCGCGCTGACGCAGCAGCATCCGCCCGCGGGCGCGGCGAACCTGGCGCCCGACGCCGACGGTTATCTTTGGGTCAAACCCGACAAGTTCCACGAAAGCTTTTGCCAGGATGTGAGCGCAGACGAGGCGCTGGTGATGGCGGTGACGCAAAAGGCGCCGCTGGCATCGACCTTTGGCGAGGCGGTGAGCGATCCGGCGTGGCGGGTGAAGCCGAGCTGGTACCAGATTTCGAGCGAAGACCGGATGATCGACCCGGCGAACCAGACGGCGATGTCGGGCCGGCTCGGCGCGCGCAAGATCATCACGCTCGATGCGGGGCATGCGTCGCTCGCCTCGCGGCCGGTCGAGGTCGCTGCGTTGATCGACGAGGCGGCGCGCAGCCTCTAGTTGACCCGCGCCGCGGCGAAGGGCAGCATTGCGCGATGGCGCGCCTCTATACGACCTTCGCCGAATTCTGGCCCTTTTACCTGCGCGAGCACAGCAAGGCGTCGACGCGCGCGCTCCATTATGTCGGGACGAGTCTCGTCGTGCTGATCGCGATTGCGGCGGTCGTGGCGGGGCGTTGGGGGTGGCTGATCGCCTTGCCGCTGGCGGGCTATTTCTTCGCGTGGGTCGCACATTTCGGGGTCGAGAAAAACCGGCCGGCGACCTTCACCTATCCGCTGTGGAGTCTCGCGGCCGACTTCAAAATGTGGGCGATGTGGTTGACGGGGCGGCTCGGGCCCGAACTCGACCGGGCGTGGGTCGTGCGGGAAAATCGATCAGACTGACCTAAAGGTCTATCTGGCACTTGTTGCGAATCGTTCTTAATTTGGTGTCTCGTCCCGCTGGAGATGCGCCATGTCCCTCGATCTGATCAAGACCTTCACCTATCTTTCGATCCACCTGACCATCGGGTTCAGCGTCGCTTATGTGATGACCGGGTCGGTCGCGCTCGCGGGCGGGATCGCGGTCATCGAGCCCTGTATCAATGCTGTCGCATTCTTCTTCCATGAAAAGGCATGGAAGCGCGTCGGTGCGCGGCCTAAGCTGCTGTCCGCCTGAGGCTCCGAGTCCCGGGCCGCTTTTCCACTACCTCCCCGAACCAACCAAGGAGATACGACCATGACCGTCAATCGCGCATCCGCCCGCTACGAAGGCTTCGGCAAGGAAGGCAAGGGGTCGATCACGACCAAGTCGGGCGTCCTGAATGCACAGCCCTATGGTTTCGGCACGCGCTTCGAAGGGCAACCGGGGACGAACCCTGAGGAGCTGATCGCGGCGGCGCATGCGGCATGCTTCACCATGGCGCTGTCGTTCGGCCTCTCGCGCGCGGGCTATAATGGCGACACGCTCGAGACGAGCGCGGCGGTGACGCTCGATCAGGTCGATGGCGGCTTCACGATCACCAAATCGGCGCTGACGCTGACCGGCAAGGTGCCGGGGATCAGCGCCGACGAGTTCGCCAAGATCGCCGAAGAGGCGGAGAAGAACTGCCCGGTGTCGAAGCTGCTCAATTGCGAGATTACGCTCGAGCATAGCCTCGAGGCTTAAGCGGCGCGGAGCAGCCGCGCGGGCAGGTCTTCGGCCATGAAGCCGAAGCTGCCCTGCGCCGGTGGTTCCAGCGTCCAGTTTTGCAGCACGCGGTGGCGGCGATGGCCGATATGGCTTTCGATCAGCACGAGATCGCGCGGAGTCCAGTTCCACGCGAGCGGGACGGGATCGAATTCGCATGTCCCATAACCGAGCGTGATGTGCGGGCGGAGACCCGACTTGCGATGCATCGGCTCGATGCCCTGCGTCTCGAGACGGGCGACGATCGCGTCGTAGGTCTGGCGGATCGCGCCGATGCTGCCCGCGGTGATCAGTTCAGCGCCGGCGCCGCGCGAGACGATGCGTCCGAAGGGTACCGGGCTCGCAGCCGGAAGGGCGGCGCTGAACGCCTTGGCGACCTGCCCGCGCAGGAAGGGCTGCGGCTCCATCGTTTCCGCGATCGTGCACAGTGTCAGATGATAAAGCTGCGGCTTGAGCCCAGCGAAGAGGTCGCCTGAAACGGCCGGCAACTGGCGCGCGAGCCAGCCCGCGCGGTCGGCGGCTACCTGAAACCCCAGGAAATAGCGGAACATCGGGTCCATCATCCATCCTCCGAATCGGATCAATGTTCCTATTATGTTCTCATTTGCCGCGAGAGTCGAATCGTCAGGTTGCCGGCGCCTTGCACGAACGCACCCGCACGCGGTGCGCAGGATCGCCGTCGATCGTCGCGACCTGCGGCTTTTGCGCCGCGGTCCGCCAGGCGAGTTGCGGCCACCAGCGCGTCGGCGGCGGCGCGGTTGCCGGGTCGATGCTTTCGCCCGGGCGCGGCATCGCGAGGCGGACCCCGGCGCAGCGCGCGGCGGCGAGGATGCGCTCGGGCGGCTCGGTCCACGCGTGCGGGGCGAGGTTGAACAGCGCCCAATGGATCGGGATCAGCGTCTTGCCGCCGACGAGCCGGTGCGCCTCGACCGCGAGTTCGGGGCCGAGATGATTGTCGGGCCAGGCGGGATTATACTGGCCGGTGTCGAGCAAGGTCGCGTCGAACGGGCCGAGGCGCGTGCCGATCTCGGCGAATTCGGGCGCGAAGCCGGTGTCGCCCGAATACCAGACGCGGTGCTTTGGCCCGATCAGCGCATAGCCCGCCCAGAAGGTCTGGTTGCTCTGGCTGCCGAGCCGGCCCGAGGCGTGGCGCGCGGGCGTTGCGACGATGGTGACATCGCCGACCCGCTTTTCACCCCACCAGTCGAGTTCGACGATCTTTTTCTCGTCGACGCCCCAATAGGCGAGGTGCGAGCCGATCCCGAGCGGGACGATGAAGATGGTGCCGCGGCGATCGAGCGCGCGGATCGTGCCTTGGTCGAGATGATCATAATGGTCGTGCGAGATCACCACGGCGTCGATCGGCGGCAGGTCGGCAATCGCGATTGGTGGTGCATACCAGCGCGCGGGGCCGAGCCAGCCGACCGGCGAGGCGCGCTGGCCCCACATCGGGTCGACGAGGATGCGCTTGCCGTCGATCTCGACTAGGGTCGAGCTGTGGCCGAACCAGGTGATGCGTAGCCCGCTGGCAGGAAGCTGCGCGAGCGTCGCGGCGTCGGTGCGCCGCACCGGCACCGGCGCGCCGGGCTCGGGCTCGGTGACCGCCGACGCGGTGAGCAGCCCGCGATAGGCGGCCTGCCGGTCGATCCAGCCACCGCGGCCGTTGGTGAAGGCGCCGTCCTTCCAATGCGGCGAGGCGGCGAGTTTTTCGAGCCGCGTGCCCCACGGCGCCTGCCCGAAGGCGTTCCAGCCGTTCACTGCAAGGACCAGCGCGAACAGCAGGAACAGGAGAAGGAGCAACCCGATCGCGCGAACCGTCAGGCGGACCGCGCGGCGCGTACGCGTCATGGCTTTGGCGCGTCTTCCAGCGCCATCCGCGTCACATGGATGTAGGTCGCCTGCCAGCTGTCGCCGTGGCGCTTGAAAATATCGGTGAAGCGGATGCGGACGCGGAAGGGCGTGCCGGCCGAGCGGCCCGACAGGATCGTCTCGGCGCTCGCGATGCCCACGTCCTTGCCGAGCGGAAGGATGACGCGATCGGTCAGCGTGACGGGGTCGTAATCATCGTCGGCGCCGGTCCAGCCGTCGATGAAAAATGCCTTGCCGTACCGCTTGCCGCTGCCGTCGATGAAGACGAGATCGTCGGCGACCATGCGACCCAGTGCAGCACGGTCCTGCGCAATCTGCGCCGCGTCGAAGGCGTCGGCAAAGGCGCGCAGTGCTGCAATATCGCTGGCGGGCGCGTCGGCGGCAACGGCAGGCGCCGCCACGCCGAAAGCCAGCACCGCCGCTATCATTTCGCGCATGGCGTCCCTCCCGTCGCTATCCTTGGCCCAGTTACTGCGCCGGTCGGCAGTCCTTCAGCCAGATGACATGCTTATATTCATCGAAATCCTCGACGGTGCCAGTCAGTTTGATGCCCTTGTCGGGTTTGAGCTGGAGCGAATAGGCGGCCTGTCCGGGCGCCATATAACAGACGATATCGGTCTTGAACGGCGCCTGGTTCGGCAGGCGGATTGCCTGTTCCCACGGTTCGGGGATCTTGTAGCCGACGCGGAAATCCTTGCCGTCCTTGGTGACATAGGCGACCGACCCGTCGATCGTGAACTGTTTGCCCTTGTAGCGTGTGAGAATGCCCGCTGAATTGCGTTCGGTGTCCTTCGACACTTGCTGCGAGAAGCTCAGCGAGTTCATCTTCACCGGCGCGGCGGCGACAGTGGTTGCGGTCGCGCCCTTTTTCGCGGCGGCGGCGCCTACCTTGCCGCCCTTGATCTGGTTCAGGATGCCGCACATTTCGGCCTTCGCCGCGTCACTGCCGACCGACTGGCCCGCGCGCAGCTTGGCCTCCATAACGACGGTGCCGATTCCGCCGGTTTGCGTCGCAGTGATCTGGATCGGAAAGGCACGTACGGTGCCGGTCATCGGCTGTTCGATCAGCATCGATCCATATTCGGCCTCGTCGGCCATGATGTCATAGCCCTTGGCCGCGACGATCCCGCGCATCTGGCCGATGGCGACCGCGGGGGGCAGGTCGGCGACGGTCACCGCGGCGGTGAAGCGCAGCGCGGTGATCGGATTGCCCTTTTTGACGAAGGCTTCCTCGCAGGTCGCGGCATTGGCGGTGCCCATGGTGAGGAAGATCGCAGCCGGCGCGAGCGCGGCGGCAAGACGGGAATAAGTCGTGGTGCGCATGAGGGGCTCCCTGAATTGTTTATGTTATGCGACTTATGTTGTGTGACGCGTCTGCCGCAGTGTGGGATTGCCTGCAATGGCTAAGTTACCAAGATGACGGTGTTTTGCGGGGCAGCGAACTGCCTCGTCAATCGGCGCTTGATCTCAACCGGGGTTGAGCTTTCATAAGGGCCGGACAGTTGATTCGCGAACGGAGCCTTGTCCATGTTGCACTATCCCGCTGCCACGCCTTCCGACCCCGTCGATTCCGATCATGAAGCGCCCGCCGCGGCCTTCCTGCCGCGCTACCTCGCGCGGATCGGCTATACCGGACCGGTGGCGCCGACGATGGAGGTGCTCGCGGCGTTGCAGGCGGCGCATATCGCCGCGATCCCGTTCGAGGCGATCGACGCGCTGACCGGCGCGGGGATCGATATCGGCGCCGACGCGGTCGATGCGAAACTGATCGGCCGGCGGCGCGGCGGATATTGCTTCGAACAAAATGGCCTGTTCCTTCGCGTGTTGCAGGCGATCGGGTTCGACGCCGAGGGGCTGATCGGCCGCGTCCGCTGGATGCTGCCCGACGATGCGCCGCCGACCCCGCGCACGCATATGGTCGTGCGCGTGCGGCTGGCTGGCCGGCCGTGGCTCGTCGACGTCGGTTTCGGCGCGACGGTACCGCCCGCTCCGCTCGCGATGGACAGCGAGGAACCGCAGCCGACGCGGCACGAGACCTATCGCATCGTGCGGCACGGCGACGTGTGGCAGGTCGCGGCGCTGATCGAGGGCGAATGGCGCACGCTGTACCGGATCGACGACACGCCGCCGCCCGCGATCGATTACGAGATCGGCAACTGGTACACGTCGGCGCATCCGGACTCGCATTTCCGCCACCAGTTGAGCGCAGCGCGCACGACCGCCGAGGCGCGCTATGGCCTGCGCGACAACCGGCTGACGACGCGGCTCACCGACGGGCGCATCGACCGGCGCTATCTGACCGCCGACGAAATCGAGCGCGCGCTGTCGGAGATTTTCCTGCTGCCGGTGCAGCGCCACTGGCGCGCCGCGATCGAGCGCGCGGCGACGGCGGAGATTGCGGGCTAGCTTGACTCGCCGCGGCCGGGACGGTCTCTTGGCTTCGAGAGGAGCCGATTCCATGGCCGAAAAAGCGCCCGTCCTGCTGTCGGGCGGCAATCCGCAGATCGCCAAAGGCTATGGCGACGCGCCGGTGCAGGCCTATATCGCGGCGATGCCGGGGTGGAAGGCGGGCGTGTGGGCGCGGCTCGACGCGCTGATCGAAAAGGTCGTTCCGGGGGTCGCGAAGGCGGTCAAATGGAATTCGCCGCTCTATGGTCCGCCGGGGCAGGGCGACGAGCCTACGCACTGGTTCCTCAGCGTCCATTGCTTCGACAAATATATCAAGGTCGCCTTCTTTCGCGGCCAGTCGTTGAACCCGGTGCCGCCGGTCGCGTCGAAGAGCGGCGACACGCGCTATTTCCATATCCATGAAGACGCGCCGGTCGATGAAGAAGCCTTCGCCGACTGGGTAAAACAGGCCGCAGCGCTGCCGGCCGAGAAGATGTGAGGAGCACAGGATGACGGCGGATCTGATCGACGCGAAGATCGCAGGGCTGGGCGACTGGCGCGGCGACACGCTGGCGAAGCTGCGCGCGCTGATCCGCGCCGCCGACCCCGACGTCGAGGAGACGGTGAAGTGGCAGAAGCCGACGAACCCCGCGGGGGTGCCGGTGTGGGAGCATGCCGGGATCCTCTGCACGGGTGAGACATACAAGGACAAGGTCAAGCTGACCTTCGCCAAGGGTGCGGCGCTCGCCGATCCGAAGGCGCTGTTCAACTCCAGCCTCGACGGCAACACGCGGCGCGCCATCGATTTGTTCGAGGGCGACAGCGTCGACGAGGCGGCGTTCAAGGCGCTGGTGCGCGCCGCGGTCGAGGCGAATCTGGAGAAGCCGGCGCGGGCGAAGAAGAGCTAGTCGACACCCCTATTTCGCGGCTTCGCGCGGTTTCATATGCCACATCGCGTTGACGATGACCCAACGCTCGCCGAACTTGCCCATGTGGAAATAGTCGACGAACCAAGGGGTTTCGACGCGGACGGCGGCGGCATCGCCCGCGACGTCGAGGATACGGCACGACCGGTTCCATTCGGCCTGCGGCGTCTTGAGCGCGCCGCGCTTGGTGAGGTCGACGAGCTCCTCGCGGCTCATCCGTTGCAGGCCGAGCCGCTCGTCGGGGGTGTCTCCGAGCACGCGGCGCTTGGCGAGGTCGGGGTGCAGTGCGCGTTTGACGCGTTCGGGATCGCCCTCGAGCTGGCCGTCGACATAGTCGAAGCAGGTCGCCTCGATCGCCGCGAGGTCGGCAGGGGCGGCGGCGGGCGTTGCGGCTGCGGCGGCGAGCGTGAGCAGGGGCGTCAGCATCGAAAGCTCCCGGGGTGGGCAAGATGAACCGACTCATGCGCTACATTTGTAGCGCTGATTTGGCAAGCCGCTAGTCGATGATCGGCGCCCCCTCGGCCTGCAACCGCGCGAGATTGGCCTTCATCGCCGCGAGCACGTCGGGATCGTGTGGGGTCCAGCTTTCGACCTCGCCGACGATGCGCAGCGGGGCCTGGCTGCGATAGCTGCGCGTCGGGTTGCCGGGGAATTTCTTGTCGGTGAGGTTGGGGTCGTCGAACCAGTCGCCGGTGGGTTCGACGATATAGATGCGCTCGCGGCCTTCTCCGGCCGCCAGCTCGCAACCCCAGATCGCCGACTCGAGTGCGGCCGAGAAATAGATCCACGACATCGGCGCGGCCTGATAATTGCTGCCCCAGCCGACCGCGAGCAGGTCGCCGACCGCGAGGTCGGCGCGCGTGCCGTGGTAGAAGGTGGCGCCGGCGTCGGGTCCGGTGGGGGCGGGGCTGGTCATCAATATTCGTTCCGCTCGCTACGCAGCACCGCCTTGCCGTCCTTCCAGTTCACCTCGGCGGCGGGCTCGTCGGCCTTGCCGGGCGCGAACAGTTCATAGACGATCATGCCGTCCTCTTGCGTGCTTTCGATGACGCGGGCGGGGGTGAAGGCGTCGGCCGCGGCGCCGGCGGCGGCGCGCACCGGGGCGGGAGCGTCGGCCCAGGCGATATCGCGCTGCATCTCGACGACGCGATATGTGCCGGCTTCCTCGATCAGGTCGAGCTCGACCGCGCTGCCGTCGGGACGCGTCCCCTCGACATCGAAGAAGGTCTTGCCGCCGCGTTCCTTGCGCTCGGCCTCGGCGATCGTCATCCCCGGCACCCGCGCAAGCACCACGTCACGCACCCCGGCGGGCAGGTCGGCCGCGGCGAGCGTATCGATTTCCGCCTTGGGCCCCGCGGCGAGCACCGACTTTTCGGGCGCCGCGCTTTCAGGCGCCGCGGGCGCTTCGGCCTTGCCGCATGCGGCGAGCACCAGCATCCCCATTACCATCGGCCATACCCGTACGCGCATCGTCACTCTCCCGTTCCGGCAAAGACCGCCAGCCTATCGGCGGAGCGGGCGCGCGTCGAGCCGTGGCGGGCGCGGCGCCGCTCGGGTCGACGGATGCGGCTCACTCCCTGTCGTCGGACGGGTCGAGCCGCACCGTCCACACCGGATGGCCCTCGGGCGACAGAGCGATGTCGTGACTGGGGACCATATCGGCCCCCGTCTCGATCCAGCCGCGCCCGTCGCATTTGGGGCAGGGCACCCGGATCGAGCGGTGGCTGATAAGGTCGATCTGGCTGTTCCACTGGCCATGGCCTGCGCAGACCGGACACAGCATGTCGAGATTGCCGGTGCGGTGGCGCACCGAAATACCGTCGAGCGCGTGCGGGTCGGCGGGGCCGGTGCAATGGACGATGTTCGAGGGGTGCGACATGGGGCGGTCCTTTGGATGATATGACCCGCGAGCGATGGCGGGGTTCCACTGCGGCGGGTCGTCAGCCGGTCCCTGCGCGGAGCCGCCAGCGGCCATGTTCGACATGGGTGGTCTTGCCGACGATGCTTTCCATCAGGATGATCTCGTCGACCGTCCAGCCGATCGGCGGCGTCTTTTTGCCCAAAGTCTCACTGCCCAGCCGGTCGCCGCGATAGTTGATCGTGATGTGCGGTTCGGGGGTGGTGCCGTCCATGATCGGCGCCTTTTCGCGCAGCAGATGGTTGACCAGCGCCTTCTGGAACGCCCGCGCCTCGGCCAGCGGATCGCGCGTGCGCAAAGTCACCGCCTTGCGATTCTCGATCCGGTCGAAGCGGAGCGGGAAGGGTGCCGCGGCGAAGCTGCCCAGCGCGGCGATGGTCGCGGGCAGCCACTCGGGCGGCGCATAGTGGAGGTCGTAGAGCGAGATGAGCGTGACATGGAGAAGATGGTTCCCGCGCGAAGGATCGTTGCGGGGCAGCGCGGCGATCGCCGCCTGCACCTCCGGCGGCGGCTTGGCCATGACGTAGAGGGGGTTTCGGGCGCGCATGGTGGGAGTGTAGCATGGTGTGGGGGCGTGGCCGACAACCCGGGCTGCGGCTGGCTACAACTTATCAACTGGTGGAAGCCTTGCCTTACATGAATTTGATGGGATAACGTCGCTTAATAATATCTGGATAGGGCGATAGTCCAATGGACGAACTTCAATTCCGTTTTCAAGGCGGATTATCTGATGACCATAAGATGGACTTTTACGAGGCGGCGAGGTTTCAGTACGCCGCCGCGAGACTGTCGGTAAAGCTCGATCAGTTTCGTCGAACGGGTCGTTTTTCAAAGCGCGTAACTACCGCTTCGCGTACCAATATCGATTTGTATCCTTACGAATCCGGAAGTTTCAACCTTAAGATTGCCTCGTCGGAAGAGTTTGACGGGGAAATGAAAATCAATGTCCCGTTGACGGCGTTGTGGACCTACATAATTGAGCGAGTTTTTCAACCAACAGATACCCATGCAGCCCTCGATTTGATCGATGATAACAGCTTGAGATCAGAGTTTTTTGATATCATCGACAATAACATATTCGACTCGAACGAGGCGATTGGCCTTCTACGTGCGCAGGTCGGTGATCTAGGGGTTACTGAGCTGGAACTGCTAGATCGTCTGATATCTGAAACGGAACGCCGATCCTATTTGATGAACCACAGGGAGTTATTGTCAGCGATAACAGCTGAGCAGGATGCGGCTCTCGTGACGATGGCTACGCCGTTGCTTAGTGAAATTGCCGTCCCACTTCGACGGAGCGCTAAGAGGGTTACTATCACTACGATCGACGCATTGGGTCGACGTCCAATCTTAACGACAGATAGGCAGACAGCCGAAGCACTTGAATCAATAAAAATTGATAAGCACGTGACATCTTTTGATATTGATATTGTTCAATACAACAAAGAGAACGGATGGGGGAAATTTCGCAATCCGAGTTGGGTGGGGATACCATCATTCTCAGTTCCAGCGGATAGAAAAGATGATCTGCGATTTCATCTGCTTGGTGCAATGCGAGAAGACAGGGTTTCGGCTGACGCTTACATTGTGAGGAGCCTGTCAGGCGAGCCAATCCGCATGATTCTGGTTGACGTCAATCTAATCGAAGAAATCTGATCGCTATGCCTATCCAAGAGGATCAGAAGCTTCGTAGAGCCCGCGAACTGGGCATGGTAGAAGGTGTATCGGACACGCTGGAGGCCATTAAGAAGCTTGCAGATGAATCGGATACGTTCAGCTGTTTTCGCGGTCATGGCTCTATTTCTTGGACTGCGACCCCTAGTATATTTAGGCAATCTGAAAGAATTTTGAACTCAGAGTATATGATGGTCAGGGATATTGTCTCTCGATATCCGGATCATTTTATACATGATCAGACGATGTTTGACCGGCTGGTGCGAATGCAGCACTTTGGATTGCCGACAAGGTTATTGGACGTAACTAGTAACCCTCTTGTCGGGCTATACTTTGCGGTGAGCGAAGAGGCTGAACAGGACGGATCTCTTATAATTTATAGAGTTTCGGCCGATAGAAAGAAGTATTACGATAGTGATTCGGTTAGTTGTGTGTGTAACTTGGCGAATCTAAAAAGCTCAGAAAAGGAGACCATCGAAAGCACGTCGGCTACAACGATATCTAAGTTCATGAGTCTCAATCCGGCTCAGAGGCTTTATCAATTTATTAGAGAAGAAAAGCCACACTTTAGGCCAGAAATACAAAAAGAAGATTTATTTCGACAATATTATGTCGTTGCTAAACAAAACAACGCAAGGATTATTGCTCAAAATGGGGCATTTCTGGCATTCGGGCTAAAATGGGATCACGGCTCGTCCTTCGGTAACGACATAAAGGCGTATTCTTTGCGGATACCTGCGGCAAGAAAAGCAGAGATCAAGCAGGAGCTAGCGGTAATCGGAATTGATGCTGGGTCGCTTTTTCCCGAGATTGATCGTGCTGCCGCAAAGATTATTGAGACATATCGATAGGGTGGAGAATCAATTCTTAGTTGTTGTTTCAATCGTGCTCCCGACCGCCTGCACCCATATAAAGCTCGCTCCCCGTCTCCTTGAACAGCTCGCTCATCTCGGCCATGCCCTTTTCGGCTTCCTCGGCGGCAATGAAGTTCTCGGCGGGCTGGTTCTGCTTGGCCGCGAACTCGCGCACTTCCTGGCTGATCTTCATCGAACAGAATTTCGGGCCGCACATGCTGCAGAAATGCGCCGTCTTGGCGCCCTCTGCCGGGAGCGTCTGGTCGTGGTACTGCTCCGCCGTGTCGGGGTCGAGCGACAGGTTGAACTGGTCGCGCCAGCGGAATTCGAAGCGCGCTTTCGATAGCGCGTCGTCGCGGACCTGCGCGGCGGGGTGGCCCTTGGCGAGGTCGGCGGC
>Ga0209676_1001044_pt1 | contig 31924 bp, 28 predicted proteins | sample AraplaCvi_mLB_r2_FD_184282 | JGI IMG/M metagenome (GOLD analysis project Ga0209676, IMG submission 184282) | Arabidopsis root microbial communities from North Carolina, USA - plate scrape MF_Cvi_mLB_r2 (SPAdes) (version 2) | ecosystem: Host-associated > Plants > Roots > Endosphere | place: USA... | reverse complement strand
TGGAAAAATTCAGAAGAGGATCGGTAAAACCAGAGAAGAAGTGGAACGTGAAGTGAACAACTGGTCGAACTAGATCCTGACACAGGTCGATATAAGCCCCGGAATCGTTGATTCCGGGGCTTTTTTTGTAGTAACCAGCCGCCGGGAAGCGCTTTTAACAGTATATTACCCGCATTCAATCCTAAATCCGTTTTCTGATATGAATCCAAATGAAATCCCTGTCGGCATCGTTGGTCTTGGTTTAATGGGTTGCAGCATCGTAACCTGCCTGCTGATCGCCGGCCACCCGGTGGCCGCCGTAGCCCCTATTCCTGCGGATCTCGATCACGCCGAACGCCGAATCCGTGAACATTTGCAGAACGCCTGGCAAAACGGGATTATCGACAACGAGCCGGAGTACTATTTGCGGAAACTGATCATTACCGAAGACTATTCAGTTCTCCATCCCTGCAAACTCGTTAATGAATGCACGATCGAGAACATCGATATCAAAAATTCGGTGTATCAGAAGATCGAGAAAGAGATTGCGCCAGACGCGCTGCTTACCAGTAACACTTCGGCTATTCCGATCAGTCAGCTTCAAAAACTGACCCAGCACCCGTCGCGGTTTCTGGGCCTGCACTGGACCGAGCCCGCGCACACGACCCGATTCCTGGAAATCATCTGCGGTGACGACACCGACATTCAAAACGGGGAATACCTGTACGATCTCTCGCATTTGTGGGGCAAAGAGCCTATTCTGGTTCGGAAGGACATTGCCGGCTTCATTACCAACCGCCTGATGTACGCCATGTACCGCGAGGCGATCAGCCTCGTCGAGAACGGTTATGCCACCATTGAGGACGTCGATCGCTCCTGCCGCAACAATGCAGGGTATTTCATGACGCTCGTCGGAGTGTTCCGCTGGATGGATCTCACGGGTGTTCCGGCTTATCATACGGTCATGAAAAACCTCCTCCCCACGCTCAATAACAGTACCGAAGTGCCCGAGCTGATCGACAAAGTCGTGCGCGAAGGCGGCAAAGGCGTACTCAATTCCCATGGCTTTTATGAATACGAGCCAGGCGAAGCGGAGGTTTGGGAAGAAACTTTTAAAGAGTTTACTTATGATATCCGTGAACTGGCGTTGAAGTATCCCGGGGATATTGTGAAGCGGCGGCTGGCTGAAAAAAAGAATCAGGAATCTTGATTATTTCATCCCATTGCTTCGCAAAATTCGTCATAGAAAATTGTAATCACCTTTATCGCGCTCTTGCATGATTTCCAGCAATAACTGGTCTTCGAATTCCTGATTTTCGATCTCCTCGTTTTCCATATTATTCGAGTTTGCTGTCTTTCAAAAACACCGTCGTCCCGGAGATTCCATCCGTATCCTTCAAATAGAAAAAGGCATACTTGTACCCCTCCTTCGGAATGGGTTGAACGATCGTTTGCGCATCCTCATTGATCGTCACCGGGCTATGCAGCCATAGGCGGTGCTCGTTGTCGGAGGTAAGGTCACTGGTATAATAAAACTCCGCGGAGGCTACCTGCTTGCCTGCAACGGGTTTCAGGAGGACCGTTAGCTGATTTTTATCCAAACCAATGACACTCGCGGTCACGAACGGGCGAGGGTTGCCATTTAATGCGCCATCGAAAAAGGTACGGATTTCGACAGGCGCCCAACCGTCCTTGTGGCTGTGGGGCATATCGGGAATAATGCAGATCTGTTTGTTTTTACTTAACTCATAGGTCTTAATGTAAGGCCCCACATTATAATGCTTATCCTTGTTTCCATTAATAAAAAACATAAATGGCTTGGAGTACGTCAGGTAAACCGACGGGTCAAAAAACTTCATCCAACGCGCTTTTGCCGCCGGGGATAATGCATTCAGATTTTGTTTGAAAACGTCGGATTCATCGTAAAAACCGCAGCCATAAACCGGCGCGGCGGCGATGAACCGGCTATCCAGGCTCGCCACCAGGCAGGTTAGGTAGCCGCCCCAGCTGATGCCGGTCACGCCGGTACGCAGCGGATCTACTTCCGGGAAACTCAGCAACAACGAATGTGCCAGAATGCCGGTTGCTACGGCGTGGTACGTCCATACATCTTTCAAATTGCCTTTTTCGATCTTCTGAAACTTATTTTCATTCGATTGCTCCGGCCCGGGTTGCTCTACCTTCTTACCGTCAGCGCCATTGCCCGACAGATCCATCGCAATGGCTGCATAACCTTCATTCGCCCATTTCTCCACCCATTCGCGAAATGCCTTTCCCCCTCCGCCGTGGATGAGTACGAGACCCGGGAACCTCTGATGGGTCGTGGGGCGACCGGCGATGATGTCCGGATTGGAATAATAGGCAAATACTTCCGTCGGCCTGCCCTCGAAATCGACGCTTTTGTACAACAGCGATCGCACGGCGCTGGTGTCATCAAGCCAGCGGGACTGCGGGGCTCTGCTGAGCTCATTCAGGTCCCAAAGCAGGGTATCGACCTGGATATGCCGGGCGTCGATCAGCCATGGTTGTTGGAATTGTGCGCTGGCGCCGCCGGCCAGCAATAGCAGTATGGCAATGATTTTTTTCACCCTGTTCATGGTTATTTTTAACGCTTGAAACATTTTGATAAAAAAAGGCCAAAAAGACGATCATTTTAGCGCAAATGATGGTTGTTCTAGAAAGTCTTGACTAGTTTTGAAATACCCTTTGGCAGCTGTTCCTAACCCGGAAAAAGGTATTTTTTCAGTAAATCTATTCCCATGAACGACTTCATAGCCGCCAGGTCCCAAATGGCCCTTTCCCTGGGCTTCCATATTATATTTTCCTGCATCGGAATGGTCATGCCGTTCTTTATGGCCGTTGCCCATTATTACTATCTCAAAACCGGTCAACCCGTATATAAAAACGTTACAAAAGCTTGGAGCAAAGGTGTTGCTATTTTCTTCGCAACCGGTGCGGTATCGGGTACGGTGCTTTCGTTCGAACTCGGGCTTTTATGGCCGGAGTTTATGAAACACGCCGGACCGATTTTCGGGATGCCGTTCTCTCTCGAAGGAACTGCATTTTTTATTGAAGCGATCGCATTGGGCTTTTTTCTCTATGGCTGGGACCGGTTCAATCCGTGGTTCCACTGGTTCACGGGCGTAGTCGTGGGTGTGAGCGGACTCGCGTCCGGGATTCTCGTAGTGGCTGCCAATGCGTGGATGAACAGTCCCGCGGGTTTCGAGTATTTGAATGGACAATACCTTCATATAGACCCCATTGCGGCGATGTTCAACGAAGCGTGGTTCTCGCAGGCATTGCACATGACGATCGCCGCATTCGCTGCCACGGGCTTCGCAGTGGCGGGCGTACATGCGCTGATGATCCTGCGTGGGAGCAATGTGCTTTTTCATACCAAATCTTTTACGATCGCGGCAGTATTCGGCTGTGCGGCGGCGCTCGTGCAGCCATTGAGCGGCGATATCTCCGCAAAGGATGTGGCAATCCGTCAACCTGCAAAGCTGGCAGCGATGGAGGCCCATTTCCATACCGAAAAATCGGCCTCACTGATCGTCGGAGGGATTCCCAATGAAGCTAAAAAACAGGTCGATTTCGCGATCAAGCTGCCGGGTTTCCTAAGCTTTCTCGCGCACGGCGATTTCACAGCAGAAGTAACGGGTCTCGACCGCATTCCGGAGGAAAACCATCCGCCGGTCGCGGTGACGCATTATGCATTCCAGATTATGGTCGGGATGGGTATGGCCATGATGCTCGTTTCGGTACTCTATTTTGTAGCATTATGGAAAAAACGAAAGTGGTTGCAGGAGCCCTGGCTTTTGAAATTGTTCGCCATAGCGACTCCGCTGGGTTTCATAGCCGTTGAAGCCGGCTGGACCGTGACCGAAGTGGGCCGCCAGCCGTGGATCATTTACGGCGTCATGCGCACCGCCGATGCCGTTACCCCCATGCCCGGCATTGCCTACTCGTTTTATCTTTTCACAGGCATTTACGCCTCGCTGGCCGCATTTGTAGTATTCATGCTCTACCGGCAAATCCGGATGGTTGGGAGGTTGTACGATGTGACCGCCGACCATCGACCACCGGCCACCGACCATACCCTTGATTAAAAACATGGTCCATGGTCTATCGTCGATGGTCCGTGCTCAAACCCAAATCCGCGGTCAGCCGTCGGCGGTCGGCGGTCAAAAATTCTAACAAACTAGTATCATGCTCTACATCGTCATCACATACCTCTGGGCGTCGATCCTGTTGTACCTGCTGCTGGGCGGGGCGGATTTTGGCGCGGGGATAATCGAGCTTTTTACCTCGCAGAAAAACAAGCAGGTTACCCGTAAAACGCTGTACTCGGCCATAGGGCCCATCTGGGAAGCCAATCACATGTGGCTGATCATCGCGATTGTGATCCTGTTCGTCGGGTTTCCGGTGATTTATTCAACCATGTCGGTAAACCTGCATATTCCGCTAACGATCATGCTGATCGGCATTATCGCCCGGGGAACGGCCTTCACATTCCGGCATTACGACGCCGTTGTAGACGATATGCAGCATCTCTACAATACCATCTTTGCGATTTCCAGCTTCACTACGCCGCTTTTTCTGGGTATCATCGCTGGGAGCGCGGTGTCCGGGCATATCGATCCGCAGGCCGGTTCCTTCCTGGATGCCTATATTTTCAGCTGGTTGCATTGGTTTTCGGTCACTGTGGGGCTGTTCACGGTATCCATTTGCGGATTCCTGGCATCGGTTTACCTCATCGGCGAAACGAATGTCGAGCACGAGCGGCTGCGGTTTGCACATAAAGCGCAGTTTTTCAATATCGCGGCGGTTGTCTGCGGGGCATTGGTGTTTGCTGCTGCGTGGTTTGAGCATATCCCGCTGTTCGACTGGGTTTTCGGAAGCTGGACCGGCCGCATTGCCATCTTATCCGCTACGCTCTCGCTGATCTGGATGTGGACTTTGCTCTACCAGGGAAAAATAAGCCTGCTGCGCCCGCTGGCGGGTTTCCAGGTGACGATGATCCTTCTGACAACCACTTTCAGGCATTTTCCCAACATCGTTATTCTCAAAGGCGGCGGCTATTTGTCGCTCACCGAGCACGCCGGCCAGGAAAAAACGATCGAGACGCTGGCGTGGGCACTGCTGCTCGGCAGCATTCTGATACTGCCGGCGCTTTTCTACCTGATTTACAGTTTCCAGAAAAAGCCGATCGGCTACGAAGAGCAAGCGCATTAAAATCACCTTCAAAAGCGCATGAAATTGGATTGGTTTGGGGCTGCCGTTCCTTTCAATAACCGTTTGGTACCATACGGACATTGGAATAAGCTCGGTTGTGCCCGTTATCATACTTTGTGAAAAAATCGCAGCCGGGTGAGCTGCATTCACAAGGTATTTTAACACCATACCCACTATGATAAAAGCGCTGATCATCGACGACGAGCCAAGAGCCCGCAATGTTTTGCACCAGCTTATCATCAGCTTTGTGCCCGAAATCAACGAGGTACGAACTGCCGCATCCGTGGAAGAAGCCAGGGGCGTACTCGAATTCTATCAACCCGATCTGGTTTTTCTCGACGTAGAGATGCCCCACCAGAACGGGTTCGACTTTTTACAGCTCCCCAACAACCCCGATTTCGATGTGATCTTTATTACAGCTCACAACCAGTACGCCATCCAGGCGATCCGATTCAGTGCGCTGGACTATCTCTTGAAACCCATTAGTCCGGAAGATTTGAAAGAGGCCGTGAAGCGGCACCACACGAAAAACGAGAGTTCGCGGCAGCGTAAAATGCTGTTCGAAAACCTGGCCGCCAATATCGACAAGCGGGATGTGAAGGATTTCCGCCTGGCGGTTCCTTCGAGCGAGGGCGTTTTCTTCTTTTTAGTGCATGAAATCCTTCGGTTGGAAGCCGACAGGAACTACACGATCATTCATCTGATCAACAAAAGGCCATTCATCGCCAGCAAAACGCTGAAACATTTCGAGGATATGCTGGCCAAGTTCCGTTTCATCCGCACCCATAAATCCCACCTGGTCAACCTCGACCATATCATCCGGATCAGCAACAACAATGAGTTTATCATCCTCTCCGACGGCTCGCGCATCGAGGTCTCACGCCGGAAAAAGGACGAAGTCCAACGGCAACTGAACATCTGAAATCCAGCCTTTGCAAAACAATGTATCGGAATATTTATGGGGTAAAGAAGTATTTCCCCCTAAAAAAATATAATTCCTTTGCATTGTTTTGTTTTACTTTACAGCCGTTCCTGCATCTATTAATTTTTAACCTTTATGACCGATCGTAAGACGCGGCTGGCTGTCATCCTCATCACGTCACTGTTTTTTCTCTGGGGCTTCGCCCTTAATCTCAACCCGATCCTGATCCCGCATTTAAAAAAAGCCTGTCAGCTCAGCGACTTTCAATCAGCGCTGATCGACTCCGCTTCCTACATTGCCTACTTCCTGATCGCATTGCCCGCCGGGCTTTTCATGAAAAAGTATGGATACAAAGCGGGTATCGCCTTTGGATTGCTGCTTTTCGCCACCGGGTCGTTTCTTTTTTATCCCGCATCCGAAATGCGGCATTTTGGGTTCTTCCTGTTTGCATTGTTTGTGATCGCCAGCGGGTTGACCATGCTCGAAACCGCAGCGAACCCTTACATTACCGTGCTCGGCGATCCCGAATCGGCTACGCAACGGCTCAATTTTGCCCAGTCATTCAATGGCCTGGCAGCGTTTCTGGCACCATTAATGGGTGGAAAATTCATTCTTTCCGGTAAAACACTCAGCGAAGCCGAGCACCAGGCCATGTCGCCCGACCAGTTGAATGCCTATCTGAATGAAGAAGCTTCATCTGTACAGATCCCGTTTATACTGATCGGGCTGGTCGTACTGTTCGTAGCGGTGATGATCTGGCGTACATCGTTGCCTGAAATCAAGGAGGAAGAAGAAGTGGCAGATCAAAAACCGAGCGGCTCTATCTGGGGCGAGAAGAACCTGATCCTGGGTACCACAGCGCAATTCTTTTACGTGGGTGCGCAGGTGTGTATCAGTAGCTTTTTTATCCGTTTCGCCGACCATGTGGCGGGTATCGATGAAAAAACGGCTGCATACCTGCTTTCCGGTGCGTTGCTGGCATTTATGATCGGCCGGTTTATCGGTACTTACCTGATGCGTTTTGTAGCTCCTCCCCGCTTGCTGGCGATTTACAGCGTTGCCAATATCGTTTTGCTCATCATTGCGGTACTTACCGACGGCATGTTCTCGGTTTACGCATTGGTAGGCGTCGAATTCTTCATGTCGATCATGTTCCCGACGATCTTCGCATTGAGTATCCGCGGATTGGGTGAAAAAACCAAAATCGGCTCATCGCTTGTGATCATGTCGATCGTGGGTGGCGCGTTTTTCCCGGTAATTATGGGGCAGGTATCGGATATTTCGTCCATTCAAACAGCTTACATAGTCCCTGCGGTGTGTTTTCTCGTAGTACTATACTTCGCGATCCGTAACAGCTCCGTGAAAAGTGTGACGCTGAGCACGTCACATTAACAGATAAGCTATTCATTTATAAGCTTTTATATTAATCATAATGGATTTAAAACTTCAAAATAAGGTGATCATCGTGACCGGCGGTGCCAAAGGTATCGGCGAGGGCATCGTACAAGTGCTGGCATCCGAAGGTGCGATTCCCGTGATCGTAGGCAGAAATGCGGAAGACAACCAGAAGGTAGTCGACGCGCTGGCGGCGGCCGGTAAAGAGTCTTTTCAGGTAGCGGCCGAACTTACCCAGCCTGAGGCATCCGAAAAAGCAGTCAATGCTGTTCTGGAAAAATATGGCCGGATTGACGGTCTTGTCAATAATGCCGGAGTAAATGACGGTGTGGGGCTTGAAAACGGTACGTACGATGGCTTTATCGCCTCTTTGCACAAAAATGTAGTGCATTACTACCTGATGGCACATTACGCATTGCCGGCTTTGAAAGCTTCCAAAGGCTCCATCGTGAATATCAGTTCCAAAACCGCGGATACCGGCCAGGGCGGAACGTCGGCTTATGCCGCTTCCAACGGCGGACGCAATGCATTGACCCGCGAGTGGGCGGTAGAACTGCTCAAATACGGCATTCGCGTGAACTCGGTGATCGTTGCCGAATGCTGGACACCGCTTTACGAAAAATGGATCGAAACCCTGCCTAACCCGCAAGAGAAACTGGCGGCGATCACGGCGAATATCCCATTGGAAAACCGCATGACAACCGCCGAAGAAATCGCGAACATGACCGTTTTCCTGCTTTCGGAAAGATCCAGCCATACTACCGGACAGCTCATTTATGTCGACGGCGGCTATGTCCACCTCGATCGCGCGCTGGCCAATTCCTGATACCGATCAATGGAAATACTCGTTTGTACGACGCCCGGCTCGTTCTCCTACGAACAAGCCGAGGCGCCGGTAGCCTCCCCGGGACATACCATATTGAAAATTAAAAGAATAGGCATCTGCGGAACTGATTTGCACGCCTATGAGGGCACGCAGCCTTTCTTTCACTACCCAAGGATACTCGGCCACGAACTGGCCGGCGAGATCGAAGAAACCGACGCGCCGGGTTTTATAAAAGGCGAAGCAGTAACGTTCGTCCCGTATTTCAACTGCGGTAAATGCGTTGCCTGCCGAAATGGCCGTCCCAACTGCTGCACCAGCCTGAAAGTGTCGGGCGTGCATATCGACGGCGGGATGGTGGAGTACCTCGCTGTCCCCTCTTATTCGCTTGTGCACGGCGATGGGCTCAGTTTCGACGAGCTCGCGCTCGTGGAGCCGCTCGCGATAGGCGCGCATGGCGTACGCCGCGCGGATGTACGTAAGGACGAATTTGTACTCGTCGTCGGAGCAGGTCCTATTGGTTTGGGAACCATGGAATTTGCCCGCATTGCCGGTGGAAAGGTGATCGCCCTGGATATCAACGACCAGCGCCTCGCATTCTGCCGTGAGCGCCTGGGGGTAGAGCACACCATCAATGGCCTTCGTGAAAATGTCGCCGAACGTCTGGCTGAAATCACAAACGGCGATATGCCCACCGTTGTCATCGACGCGACGGGCAATTTACGCGCCATTAACACCGCATTCGCGTACCTGGCCCATGGAGGAAAATATGTGCTGGTAGGTCTTCAAAAAGGCGAAATCGCATTCAGCCACCCCGAATTTCACAAGCGTGAGGCGACATTAATGAGCAGCCGCAATGCTACCCGCGCCGATTTCGAGCATGTGATCCATAGCATGAAAAACGGCCTGGTCGATCCGAAAACATACATCACCCACCGTGTAGCATTTGGGCAGGTGAAGGATGAATTCGAAAGCTGGCTCGATCCGGCGAATGGGGTCATTAAGGCGATGGTGGAGATGGAATGACGGTCGGCGGTCAACAACTCAATTCGTCTTCTTATAATTCAAAATCGCCCAGCCATTAAGTATCACGCCCATTAATGATACTATTCCGACGTGCGGTAGAATATCGACGAAGCTGCTTCCTTTGAGTATGACCATCCGCATGACCTCGATCATGTAACGTACCGGATTGACGCGCGTGATCAGCTTGGCCCACTCCGGCATGCTGTCGATCGACGTGAACAGCCCTCCCAGCAGTATGAACAGCATCATGAAAAAGAACATGATGAACATGGCTTGCTGCTGGGTATCGCAAAAGGTCGATACCAGCAAACCAAAACCCAAAACTGCCAGCAAATACACTGAAATGAATGCGTAGAGCGTCAGCAAGCTTCCTACCGGTACGATCCCGTACACAAACCGTGCTACCAGCAGGCCTATTGTGAAAACGATATTCGCCAGCACCCAGAATGGGATCAGTTTCCCCAATATAAAAACGTGCTTCCTGATCGGCGTCACGTTGATCTGCTCAATAGTCCCGATTTCCTTTTCCCGTACGATGTTCAATGCGGACAAAAAGCCGCCGACCATCGTGACCAGGATCGCCAGAATGCCCGGAACGATGAATACTTTGTAGTTCAAAACCGGGTTAAACCAGTTGGAAGCTACCACATCGATGACCGGAAACTGCCTGAACCGCGGCGGTGTGACAAGCTGCATCCGGATATCCGCATTGAAATCCCCGATAATACTCCCCAGATAGGACCCGCCCAGGCTCGCTTTGGTACCGTTAATCGCATTCACCGCCACAAAAAGCTTCTCGTGATCTTCCCGGATCAGGTTTCTTTCAAAATCGTGCGGGATTTCGAGGATCAGATCGGCCTTATCGGATTCGATCAAGCCGAATGCTTCCTTGAATGACGCATTATAACCCGTAAGCCGGAAGTAACCGGACGCCACAATTTTAGAAATCAGTTTTTGAGAATAGGGCGATTTATCATGATCGACCACCGATAAATTGATGTTCCTGACCTCATAGTCGGCTGCGAGCGGCATCAATATCAGCTGCACCATCGGCATAAAAAAGATCATCGCCACAATGGCCTTATCCCTGAAAATCTGCCTGAACTCTTTGCGTAACAGAAATCGTAATGTCCTCATTGCAAACGGATTTTAAAGCTCTTCAAACTCACCAACAGCAGAAAAACGGTCATGCCTAACAAAATCAGCGTCTCTTTCCAAAGTGCAGCCACCCCTAACCCTTTGATCATAATCGATTTAACAATGATGTAAAACCATTTCGAAGGCACAATGTTGGAAATCACCTGCAGCGGCACCGGCATGTTCTCGATCGGGAACAGAAATCCGCTGAACATCATCGTCGGCAACAGCATACCCATCAGCGATATAAGCATGGCAATTTGCTGGGAGGAGGTTTTAATGGATATAAAAATGCCCAGCGCCAGACAAGTGATGATAAACAATGTGCTTTCCGCGAATAGCAGTGCTACACTTCCTTTCACCGGCAAGTCCAGCACAAAAACACTAAGCAGCAATATCGCCGTCACGTTGACGAGCGACAATACGAGGTAGGGAAATGCTTTGGCGAAAATCACCAGCACCGGCTTGAATGGAGATACGAGCAGGATTTCCATCGTACCCGTTTCCTTTTCGCGGACGATCGAAATGGCGGTCATCATCACCGAAACCAACAGCAGCACCAGCGCCATCACGCCCGGCACGAAACCGTGTGCGCCTTTGAGCTGCGGGTTATAAAGCATTCGCACCTCGGGCGTAATGCGGTAAGGGATTTCCAGGTTCTGATTGAGCTGGTTTTGGTAATCCACGATGATCGACGACAGGTAATTGGTAACCATATTCGCCGTATTCACATCGCTGGCATCGGTAATGATCTGGATCTGGGCCTTGTTGTGGTGCAGCAAATCCTCATTAAAATTGGCCGGAAACACCACCGCCGCCTTGATCTTACCTTTCTGAAACGTGCCCAGTATCTCGCTATGGCTCAGCGCAGCCTGCCGGATGTTGAAATACCGGCTTGAACCGATCTTCGTGAGCAACTCCTGCGAAGCATTATCTTTGGCATAATCCACCACCAGGATTTCTGAATCCTTCACTTCGTTGGTCAAAGCGAAGCCAAAGATTAATATCTGCGCGATGGGCATCCCAAACAGGATCAGCAGCGTGCGGCGGTCGCGTAGCACGTGGTAAAATTCCTTTCTGACAAACGCAAGAAACTGTTTCATGACTAATCCCCTCTTTTTGCGCCGCGTGCGAGCTGGTAAAACACTTCATCCATCGACCGCGCGTGAAAGCTGTTTTTCAGGTTTGTCGGCGTGTCGAGGACTTCCATTTTTCCATCCACCATGATGGATATACGGCTGCAATACTCGGCCTCGTCCATATAATGCGTGGTCACGAAAACGGTAATGCCGCTATGCGCCGCCTCGTAAATCATATCCCAGAACTGCCGGCGGGTCACCGGGTCTACACCACCGGTAGGCTCGTCGAGAAACACGATTTTGGGCTCATGCAACACAGCTACCGAGAAAGATAGCTTCTGTTTCCAGCCCAACGGCAGCGAGCCTACCAGCTTATTTGCCTCACTTTTCAACCCAAGCCGTTGAAGCAATTCTTCGGTTTTGGATTTGATACGCTCGTCCGAAAGACCATAAATACCTCCGAAAAACTCGATATTTTCCAGTACCGTCAGGTTTTCATAAAGCGAAAACTTTTGGCTCATGTAGCCGATATTCTTCTTGATCTGCTCGGTCTGGGTGTACACATCGTAGCCCGCAATAGTCGCCTTGCCCGAGCTGGGAGCGGAAAGACCGCACAGCATGCGCATAGCAGTGGTTTTACCGGCACCATTTGCGCCGAGGAAGCCGAAAATCTCCCCTTTATGTACGTCGAATGTAATCTCGTTGGTGGCTACAAAGTCCCCGAACCGCTTGGTAAGCTTCTCGCAGACTATCACTTTGTCGTCCTGCATCATGGCGGTTTTAATGTAATAATTTGATAAATGAATCCTCGATCGTCACCTCGGCCTCCTTCACTTCCACACCCGTAAGCCCCTGCTCGCGCAAGTAAACCTGCAATGCATGTGTGTCCGTATGCGCGTCGCGCAGCGTTGCATGCGCGTACTCGCCAAAGGCGTAACTGTTCAGAATATCCGGATACCCTTCGAGAGCTTTCAGCAATCGGTACATTTCGTTGGCTTTGATGGCCAGCAACGGATCGGGGTAGCTATTTAAGATGCCCTGCGGCGTGTCGATGGACAATATTTTGCCGCCCTGGATCAATGCAATACGGTCGCAAAGGGAGGCTTCGTCCATGTAGGGCGTCGAAACGAGGATCGTGATATGCTGTTCTTTCAGCCTCCTGAGCATTTCCCAAAACTCTTTCCGCGAAACCGGGTCGACACCCGTGGTAGGTTCGTCCAGAAACAATGTGGTGGGTTTGTGGATCAATGCGCAGCACAATGCCAGTTTCTGCTTCATTCCGCCGGACAGCTTTCCTGCACGCCGGTTTTTAAATGGCTCAATCTGCACGTAAATGTCTTTGATCAAATGGTAGTTCTCCTCGATCGTCGTGCCAAAGACGGTGGCGAAGAAATGCAGGTTTTCTTCAATGGTAAGGTCCTGGTAAAGCGAAAATTTACCCGGCATATACCCTACCGAACTGCGTATCTGCCTGAAATCCTTCACGATATCGTGCCCGTCGACGCTCGCGGATCCGCTATCTGGCAGCAGCAACGTAGTCAGCATCCTGAAAATGCTGGTTTTGCCGGCCCCATCGGGTCCTATCAGCCCGAAAAGCTCGCCCTTGTCTACGGAAAACGACACGTCGTCCACTGCCACGGTCTTTTCCTTGCCGTAAGTTTTGACCAGATTTTTGACAACAACCGCTTCCATTATTTCAATGCGACTTCGCCGTACATGCCTATTTTCAAATACCCGTCATTTTTCACCCTGATCTTCACTGCGTAAACCAGGTTCGCGCGTTCATCTTTGGTCTGAATGGTCTTGGGTGTGAACTCCGCCTTGTTGCTGATCCACTCGATCGTACCAGGCAGTTCGCGGTACTGACCGCCGGCGCTGTCCACGAGCACTTTAACCTGCTGATTCAGCCTGATACCCGTCAGCTGGTCGCCTGTCACGTAAGCACGCAGGATAATTGTGGAGAGATCCGCGATTTTATACAGAGGCTTTCCCGCCGCCGCCACTTCATTAGCCTCGGCATATTTCGTCAGCACGGTACCATTCACTTCGTTGACAATCTTCGTTTTGGCGAGCTGGTCGTTAATCTGCTCGATTTGGACAACTAATGGCTGCACGTCCGCCCGCAGGCCGGAAGTCTGCGTTTTCAAAACTGACGTCTGCGCGGCATCCTGCTTACGGATCACGTCCAGTTGCTTTTGCAATTCTTCCACCTGTGCATTGATATCGTCCAGCTGCTTGGGGGTGGCCGCATCGGCTTTCAACAGACTCTGAACACGCTTTTGCTCGTGGAGCAGGTTATCGAGCCGCACCTGCGATACTGCGATCTGCTGCTTGTAAACATTTGTCTGCGCCGCAATGTCGGGCACGCGACTACCGGTAGCCCTGATCTGCGCTTCAAGCTGCTTTTTGCGCAGCGACAATTGTAAACTATCAATATAACCCACGGTCTGCCCGGCTTTCAGTTGCTGACCCTCTTCCAGGTTCAGCGCCATAATGCGGCCGGTTGCCTCGGCGGACACGATCGTTTCCACTGCCTCGAATGTCCCGGAAGCGTCATATGGGTTCTCTTTTCCATTGCAGGCCGCCATCGCCGCCGCAGCCAATATGATCAGATAAGAATAGGTTTTCATGTGCTTGTATTTAAATGCTTATTCAATATTGGTTCCCAGGGTGTTATCCAGGTTATACTGCGCCATCAGCAGCTGAATGCCGTGCAGGATCTTATTCAGTCGCGCCTGATCTTCGGCATTCACTTCACGCAGGAAGTCGTTGGTGTTAATCACACCGTTTTCGAGTTGTGCTGCAGCAGTGGTCTTGATGCTTTCACGGAGGATGATAATCTCGTCGTCGGTCGCCAGCAACTGGCTGAAACGGTCGAGTTCCGCATTTTGCTGTTTGACTACCAGATTAGTATTGAAAAGAAATGTCTCCTTTTGAAGCTGAATGGCGTCCCGGCTGTTGCGGATCAGCTCGCGGTCTTTCTTAACGGTATATAATCCTGAAAGCGACCAGTTCAGCCGTAGCCCGGTAATGTAATAAGGATCGAAGCCGTTGCTGAGGATATTCAATGCGGGCCGACCGTAACCTCCCTGGAAGAAAAAATTGAGTTTCGGGCGATTACGAACGTCCAGTAGCTGTGATTGCACATCGAGGCTCCGGTTTTGGGCCTCGTACAATTTGAGTTCCGGCCGGCCAATATCGCTTCCTGCCGTCAGATTCGCCGGCTTTTCCAGCACCGCCGAACCGTCCAGCGGCTGCGCTATCAGCATTCCCAGCATTTCCAGGTATGCTTTCCGGCTCGCATTCAGGTCAATACCACGCTGGTCGACTTTCAGCAATTCCGCTTTCAGGGTGTTTGCATTGCTTTTGAATGCGGTCCCGTTGTCGATCAGCGCCTGTACTTTACGAATACCCAGATTGATATCCTTTTTCAGCAAATCGTTCTGTTTCAGCTGTTCGTCGAGCATTAATACTCCGAAAAACAGCTGGTTCACACGTTCATTAAGCTTGTACAGTTCCACTTCCAGTTTCTGCGATTCCACTTGCGCATTCGCCTCATGCGAGCGTACCTGCGTACGAACATTGCCCCCGTCGTAAATCGTTTGGTTTACTTCGCCATAAACCTTGTACTGATCTTTGCTAATGCTCGGGAATTCGACGCCCGGGATGGAAACAGGCAGTTTAAATTCCGTCACGGCCGATTGGTAGGTGGCCTGCCCCTGCACGGTGAATTGCGGCAGATAGCCCTTCGCGGCATTGGCCACCGAGTAATCACGCGTCTTTTCGATCAACCCCCGCTGCCGGATCATCGGGTAGTTTTTTCGGGCGAGCTGATAAGCTTCCCGGATCGTCAGCGGCTTATCCTGCGCACGCAAACGCATGACTGTCAATGCCAAAACACTGATTAACATTGCGATTCTAAATCCATTAATCATTTTATTTATTCGATTTATTTAATCATTTGATTAATTTCCATGCAAAAAAATAGGGTTGCTAACCCTGATCCAATATCAGCTTCATCCATGCCGGAACCAGCTTTTTACGCTGCTCCATCAGCTGCCGGTACATTTCCTCATTGCCCAGGATAGGTTGGAGCACTGGCTTTGCCACAAACGGGAACAGGTTCATTCCCAAGAGGTTCATGAGAAAATGAAATGGATTAATATCGCTTCTGCGCGTCATCAGCTGTTTGATAAAGACCGATTCCGTGAGATGCTTGCGGGCCTGAAAGCGGTTCGAAAGCTGCTCGGGATTGTTACGGATTTCGCTCAGCACGAAAATCGGCAGATCGGGATGTTCGAGAAGCATATTAATGTAGCTCTCGGTGATCTTTTCCAGTTTCTCCTCCAATGTGGTCGACTCGTCGTTCAGCACCGGGCCGAGTACACCGAACAGCTTGTCGATCCGCTCGGCCATTACAATCTGGAAAAGCTTCTCCTTACTACGGAAATAGTAGTTCAGCAGCGCCAGGTTAATACCCGCTTCTTCGGCAATATCCCTCGTGCGTGCATTGCCATACCCCTTTTTGGTGAATACGATGCTCGCCGCCTCCTTGATCTTCTCTTCCGTGCTCAGATCCAACTCCGCCTTTTTTGCTTTCGCCATCTGTCAATTTCCGTTTGATGCTTCAAAGGTAAATGCGATTTTCGGTTTAACCAAAATATTTAATCAAATGATTAAATATTTTGGTTAACACTCTTTTCATTAACTTTTACAAAAAAATTCTACCACTTTAAATAGCTCTATGACCCGTAAATCTACCGCGCACTCATGATTTCATCATCTTTCAAAAAATGGCTTCCCGGAGTCCTGTTTCTCTCGGCCCAAGTCATTAACACACTGTACGAACTCACCCAGGATACCCGGACGATCTCCTGGGCGCCGCATACCACACAGGTCTTTTACCGGATCGACGCTTTCGAGAACGGCGTTACCTGGGACCAGCAGGCCATCGAGGCCCGTTACGGGTTAGCCCAAACCCAATGGGAAGCCCACGCGCCGGGTAATATCATGCGGCTCGTCGCTACGGTGGAAGCAAAAGCCCCCGGCCACCCCGACAGCGTCAGGATCTCCTACCGCCGGAACGGGGCACCGGAACAAACCTATCTCTGGAAAGCCAGTCGTTGAACTCCATGCATCACCTTAATCCTTTCTATGTCAAGGGGAAGACCGTCGTTCCCGAACTGGTGCTCGCAGTACGGATGCTCGCAGTTTACCTGCTTTTGACCGGAGAGTTCCCTTTCAATGGTAACCAGGGCGGCGGCAGGTTCTATCCGCTCATTGAATTGCTGGATCAACTTGGTACCGACGAGCAATTCAATCTCGGCGTCAGGCTGCTGTTCCTGAGCGGCATCGGTATGCTGCTGTTTTCGCACTATGTGCGTCTTGGCGCGTTGGGCGTCGGGCTGGCATTCGTTACCGGGCTCCTCTCCTGCCAGATCTGCATCTCCGTGGCCCACCTTTTTACGGGTTGCGTGTTCCTGTGCACCGCGCTCAGCAACCATGTCACGGGCACGAACCTGATTCGTTTTCAGCTCGCCGTACTCTACCTCGGCGCCGACCTGAACAAGGTTTTCGATCCCGACTGGTGGACCGGTGCCAGTATGGAAACTCTTTTGGTGACCAAACATCAGATAGCATCCTACATGAAGGCCGCCAGCATATTCCCGCCTGGCCTTTTGTCCCAGATGATGGGGATCGGGGTTATTGTATTACAAATCAGTATCGCGATCCTCCTGCTCCGCCGGGTAACCGTCATTTATGCCATGCTATTGGCGCTTGTTTTACATTTACCGATGGTATTACTCATGCAAATGACGTTCGGGCCGTTTCTCTTTGCTCTTGTGACCGCCTACGGTTCGCTGCTCACATGGCCGCAGCAACTGGCTTGCGATAACCGTTTGCACAGTAACGTGCTCGTCAAATGGCTGACGCTGCTGGATTTTAATGAGCAAATGAGTCCTTGTACCGGGAATACAAAGGAGTCACCGATGCGCTGGCTCAGAACCGGCCTGCGTTACATCGCGCATCCTGCCATGTTGTTGTCCATGACCGTCCTGGCTGCCGCTACGGTGCGCTATGGCCAACTAATTCCCCTAACCTTAGTAGTGGTGGTGGCGTACTGGCTCTACGCGTGGCCGCAGCGGAAGCGCATGAGAAAGGTACTCTCGCCTGCGGGCCTGTGAGCATGCTTGTCATTTTTAGTTTGAACTTCTGTTTGAAAACATCTTGAAATATTAATTACCCTCGTAATTTTGTGATTGCTTTGACCTGAACTATATATTCAAAGCATTGGAATAGGAACAACTTTCATGAAGAAAATCCGTAATTTTTGCATTATTGCCCATATTGACCACGGGAAAAGTACCCTGGCGGACCGTCTGCTGGAATTTACCAAAACTGTATCGCAGCGCGAAATGCAGGCGCAATTGCTCGACAATATGGATCTGGAACGTGAACGCGGCATCACTATCAAGAGCCACGCGATCCAGATGAACTATGTTTATAAAGGAGAAGAATATATACTTAACCTGATCGACACTCCGGGCCACGTGGACTTTTCCTACGAGGTTTCGCGCTCGATCGCTGCCTGCGAAGGCGCACTGCTGCTCGTGGATGCCTCACAAGGTACCGAAGCACAGACGATCTCCAACCTCTACCTGGCGATCAACCACGACCTGGTAATCATCCCCGTTCTGAACAAAATCGACCTTCCTGGCGCTATGCCCGAGGAAATCAAGGACGAAATGGTAGACCTGCTGGGTTGCGAACGTTCCGACATCATCCCTGCCAGCGGTAAGGAAGGTATCGGCATTGAGGACATCCTGAATGCGATCGTAGAACGTATCCCTGCCCCCGTAGGCGATCCCGAAGGCCCGTTGCAAGCATTGATCTTCGACTCGGTTTTCAACTCTTACCGTGGCATCGAGGTAATCTTCCGTGTGAAAAACGGCAGCATCAGGAAAGGCGACAAGGTGAAGTTCATGGCGACGGGCAAGGAATATATTGCCGACGAAATCGGAACCCTCGGTTTGCAGCAAATACCCAAGCAAGTGGTGGAATGCGGTGATGTAGGTTATCTTATTTCGGGTATCAAAGTGGCCAAGGAGGTGAAGGTCGGTGATACCTTCACGCATATCGACCGCCCTGCCAGCGAAGCAATCGTAGGTTTCTCGGAGGTTAAACCAATGGTATTCGCTGGTATTTACCCCGTTGATACCAGCGAGTTCGAAGAGCTCCGCGAGGCAATGGAAAAATTGCAACTGAACGATGCGGCATTGGTTTGGGAACCTGAAACTTCTGCGGCGCTTGGCTTTGGTTTCCGTTGCGGCTTCCTGGGAATGTTGCACATGGAAATCGTGCAGGAACGCCTGGAACGCGAGTTCGACATGACCGTGATCACGACGGTACCTTCGGTGCAGTTCCGGGTTTTGACTACGAAAGACAAGATCCTGAACATCAGTGCTCCGTCGGAAATGCCCGAGCCTAACCATATTAAATACATCGAAGAACCGTACATTAATGCACAGATCATCACCAAATCGGACTACATCGGCCCGATCCTGAACCTGTGTATGGACAAGCGGGGTATCCTCAAAAACCAAATTTACCTCACTGCCGAACGTGTGGAGCTGCAATTCCTCATTCCGCTGGCCGAGGTGGTTTTTGATTTCTTCGATAAACTCAAAACCATATCCCGCGGCTACGCCTCGCTTGACTACGAACTGGCAGGTTACCAGGAGTCGGACATGGTGAAACTGGACGTCATGCTGAACGGCGAGGCCGTGGACGCGTTGTCGGCGATCGTGCACCGTTCGAAATCTTACGAATGGGGTAAAAAGCTTTGCGAAAAGCTGCGCGAGCTGATCCCACGGCAAATGTTCGAAATAGCTATCCAGGCGGCCATCGGACAGAAAATCATCGCCCGCGAAACCGTGAAAGCCATGCGGAAGGACGTTTTGGCTAAATGTTACGGCGGTGATATCTCCCGTAAACGCAAGCTCCTCGAAAAACAGAAGAAAGGGAAGAAGCGGATGCGCCAGGTGGGTAGTGTAGAAATTCCGCAGGAAGCATTTATGGCCGTTTTGAAGATCAACTAGTAATTCTACAATATGAAAGCAAAATACCAGCAGTACTACCTCAGAGGGTTATTGCTGGTATTTTTGCTTTATCATGCGCCCACCATTTTCCTCGGCCCGGGTGCCTTCTTCAATGCTTTCGATTCCCTCGATTCGTTTGTGGTATGGTACCGCCTTGCCACGCAGCACGCCTACGCATGGGCGCCCCCGTACGCGATCATCGAGCCTTTTATGGGAGGTGTGCCGAAATTTACACTGGTAAGTACCTATAATGTGTATTACTGGCTGAATCTTCTGCTGCCGACTTTTACCGCTTTCCAGTTCTACAATGTCTTTATCAGCGGCGTCGCGCTGATCGGCATGTGGCTGCTTTGCAGGCGGCATTTGGGAGCTAACGAGCCTATTTCAGCCTTTCTCGCTTTATCATTTGCATTTACCCCTTTCCTGCCAACCTGGGGACTGAGCATTGCAGGCCAGCCGCTCCTGCTGTTTGTCATCCTGAATATCCGTAAAGGCAGCCCGACCATCTGGAACTGGCTGATTTTGGGGGCATTTCCCTTTACTTCCAATTTCCAGTCTGCCGGGGTATTTATCCTGTTCGCATTCGGCGTGCTGATCGGCGTGGATTTGGTTCAGAAACGCCCCGTCAAAATGCTGCTGCTGGCTTTTGCGATCTTGCTGGGTGTGTATCTCGTCACGAAGATCGACCTGATCCAGAATTTACTCGGAGGAGAGGGATTTGTTTCTCATCGGATGGAAATGCGGCGGTTTCCGGTGTCGTTGGGTGTTTGCTTTAAAATATTTGCCCGGTACTTCCTGCTCGGCAACGTGGATGTAGCGTTGTCGCTGCATACGTTCGTACTCCTGCCGTTTGTGTGCCTGGCTTATGCTATACACATTGTTCGCCAAAAGGAATTGCCACTGGGGCTCACTATCACGCTTGGCATCATTACGCTGATCTGCTTTTACATTGCCATCCTCAATTGGGAGCCGCTGGTGGAACTTCGGAACAACTCCGATCTGCTGCGGATGTTCAGCCTGGAAAGGTTTCATATCTTTTTGCAGTTGCTCTGGCATGTTGCGGCCGCGCAGGCATTGCTATTGACCGTGCCCCGCTATCAAAGTCGCGTGTTGGCCGGGGTAGCAGTCATGCAACTTGCGGTTTGCTTCGCTTATCAGCCTACGTATTACGAACGTTTTATCAAAAAATTCGTCTCCATCGTCCCCTATCACTACATCTTCACCTACGAGGACTACTATGCAGAGCGGATGTTTGACAATATCAAAACGGCGATCGGCAAGCCGGTAGAGACCTACCGCGTGGCCAGTATCGGCATTCCGCCGGCAGTGGCCCAATATAATGGTATGTGGACGATCGACGGGTATTCGAGCAATTATCCGCTTCCTTACAAACACCAATTCCGGAACATCATCGCCGACGAACTCGAAAAGAACGGTAACAACCGGGGCTTCTTCGATTTCTGGGGGAGCCAGAGTATTGTCGTCTACGATCAGGGGCTACCTTATTTTGAAACCCATATGACACGCGGCATGGCCCCTTCCGAGCGCCCGATTACGCTCTCGCACGAGGCGTTACGGAACCTGCGCTGCCATTATATTTTGTCTGCGGAAAACATCGCCAACCCCGAAAAGTCTGGCCTGCGCAAACTGGCGATATTCCGTTCCGCGATCTGGCATTTGAGTCTATATGAAGTCATTAACACTCAGTGACGTATATGTAACCGAAAATTATTTACTACCGGTTGAAAAGTCATAGCTAACGGGTTGCTCTCTGGGGACATTTTTGCGTATATTCACCACACCAAAAGATCCCCATTCTTTATGAGCATCGTAGTTTCCAACATCAAATTTCACAACAACCAGCAGCTCGATTATTTCGGGCACAAGATCAAAAAAACAATGATCCCGGTTTCTTCGCCTTACGTGCGCAGGCATGTGAAAGAGGTAATCGACTTTGCGGGGATCAAAAAATCCGACCGGATTATCGACGTGGCCTGTGGAATGGGGAAATACACGCTGAATTTCCTCGCTCAGGGTTACCGGGTGGAAGGGCTCGATTTGTCGCCATTCCTTTTGCAGCAGCTATTGGTCTACAACGACAACAAGTTTCCCGTCAAACTCCACGCCGCAGACATTCTGGATGCGCCCGAGGAGCTTAACGACCAGTTCGATGTGGTGATGGGTTTCATGGCCCTGCACCATTTCCATAGCCTGCACGCTTGTTTCCAGGCCATGTACCGAATATGCAAACCGGGCGGAAAGCTGGTATTTCTTGAACCGAACGCCTACAACCCGCTCTACTATCTGCAAATCGCATTGACGCCGGACATGTCGTGGGAAGGGGATAAAGGCGTGGCGGACATGACAAAAAAGAAGCTGTTCAGCGCGATGGATTACGCAGGCTGGAAGAATTTGAAAATGAAAAGATTTGGCTTTTACCCACCCTTCCTCTCTAATACAGCAATAGGTCAGAAAAGCGAACCTGTCCTGGAAAAGATCCCGGGATTGAACACTTTTCTGCCTTTCCAGATCATCACAGCAGAAAAAAGATGATTGAAGAAAACAGAGAAAAGTGGCTTGTTTCCTATCCGGACGACGGGAATTCGGTGTGTTTCGAAATGGAAGACATGTCGTTCTGGTATCAGCACCGGAACGGATGCCTTGTGGAGGCTATGAAGGCGAATGGTTTTCCCAAAGATTTCCTGGATATCGGAGGCGGCAACGGCATTACCGCATTGGCTATGCAGAACGCAGGCTACAACGTAACACTGGTAGAACCCTACGCTACCGGGATCGAAAATGCCCGGAAGAGAGGGATACGGTCTACGATCCAGAATACCTTGGAGGAATATGTAGCCAAAGTTAATGGAACAGCCCCCGCGGCTGGATTCTTCGATGTGATGGAGCATATCAGTGATGATAAATCCTTCCTCGAAAATATCAACCGGCTGCTTACTCCCGATGGACGGATCATGCTCACAGTACCCGCATTTCAGAGCCTCTGGTCCGAAAACGACGTACAGCTGGGGCATTTCAGGCGGTACACCCTCGAACAACTCTCCGCATTACTTGCAGAGGCTGGGTTCAAGGTGACTTATGCTACCTATTTCTTCTCGCTCGTGTGGGTACCAATGTGGTTTACGCGGGTATTGCCCGAAAAATTCGGGGTTAAGAAAGATAACACTCCGGAAAAGAAACGGAACGAACATATGGCCGGCCGACCTGCCACAGCCCGTTTATTGAGGCGTTTGCTGGGCTGGGAGGTTAGTGCCATCCGAAGCAGGAAAAGAATCCCATTTGGTACCAGTTGCCTGATCGTTGCACAGAAAACAAGAGGCTTGTGAAGCAAAATTTACACGACCATTTCCAGCTCTTTCTATTCTCGACCGACCCGACGATCGTCCGAACGGCCATCTCAGCAGGCGTGGACGGTATCATCGTCGATTGGGAGAACCAGGGAAAGAAGCTCAGGCAAGAAAATTTCGATACACAGATCAATTATGATACTTATGAAGATCTGTGCCGTGTGCGGGAAGTGACGCCTGCGGGCAAACTGATTTGCAGGATCAACGGCTTCTCACCTGAGCATACTTATGAGGAGGTCGAGCTCGCGTTGCGCGCGGGCGCCGATGAGATCTTTCTGCCGATGGTCAGGACGGTTGCCGAAGCACGTGACACCCTGCAAATGATCAGCGGGCGGGCCGGGCTCAATATCCTCATTGAAACGACCTCGGCACTCGACTGCGTCACCGAACTCAGCAAATTACCGCTCCGCAGGGCCTACATCGGGCTCAACGACCTGCATATCCAGCAAAACAGCAGAAACATTTTCGTTCCGCTTATGAATGGGACGGTAACCGACATTCGTGAGCAGTTCGCGATACCGCTCGGTGCGGGAGGTGTTACCTACCCGCCTAACGGCCAGCCGATCGCCAGCAAATACCTGATTAATGAATATGCCCGCCTTGGCATCGATTTCAGCTTCCTGCGCCGCACATTCATTAAAGACTACGCCCATCACAGCATGGAACACATGATCCATCATATCCGAGCTGCGTACAACGAAGCACGCAGGCGGCCCGGAGAACAAGTGTCCGCAGATTTCCAGGCTTTCCGCGAGCAGGTCGAAAGCTGGACCACCAATCCGCATCACGTATGATCCTTCTGATGTATGACCCGGTACAGGCGCACTTGCAGCGCCTGCAACAAGCCGCGCCGGATCAGGAAATAGCCATTGCACACTCCCTGGAAGAGGCACAGATGCGCATCGAAAACGCCGAGATTGTGCTGGGCAACCGCTACTTTATCCAAAGTCTCCCCTTTGCCAAAAAGCTCCGCTGGATGCAGTCCAATTCGGTGGGGGTTGACATTATATTAACCCAAAAACAACTGCTCCTCGATAAGGGCATCACTCTTACCTGCGCCCGCGGTGTATACGATGCCGAACTGGCCGAACATACCGTCACGCTGCTGTTGGCGCTCTTCCGCAATATTCATTTGCTTCGCGATGAGCAACGCGAACACTCCTGGCAGCGCCACAGGCTACGCACCTTGCATGGCAGCCGCTGCCTGATCCTGGGATGGGGCAGCCTCGCGCAGGAGATCGCGCGACTCATTACATCAATGGGCGGGCACGTTGCTGCGGTAAGAAACCAACCCGAAGATTCAGAAATACAAGGCATTTCAATATTCGGCCAGCAAAACTGGCAGGCTCAGCTGGCCGATACCGATGCACTGATCATTTGCCTTCCTAAAACTCCGGGGACACACCATTTTGTAAACGGGGCTATTCTGGACCAACTCCCCGGCCGGGCATTTGTGATCAACATCGGCAGGGGCGGAACGCTCGACGACCAGGCATTACTCGAAAGGGTGCAGGCAGGCGAACTCGCCGGCGCCGGGCTGGATGTATTCGAAGAGGAGCCATTGGCGGCCTCGCATCCGATGTGGGCGGAACCACGGATACTGATCACCCCGCATGTAGGCCGCAGCCTGGAAGGACCGGAGTTTAAATGGCAGCCGCTTTTTGAAGAAAACCTCGCACGCTACATGCGCGGGGAAACGCTGCTGAATACCGTCAATTACGAAAAGGGCTATTGATGATCAGCATTGTTATTCCTGTATATAAAAGTGCTTCCACACTGGCGGCACTGCACGAGCGGCTCAGTCAGGTGGCCGCATTGCTTCCGGTTTCATGCGAAATCGTGTATGTCAACGACGCTTCTCCCGACCATTCGCTGGCTATCCTCCAACAACTGCCACCCTCGGTCTCCTATCATATTGTTAATCTGAAAAAGAATGCCGGTCAGAGCAGCGCATTGATCGCCGGAATGGCATTTGCACGAGGAGAACTCGTTGCGACAATGGACGCCGATTTGCAGGACGAGCCTGAAAACCTGCCAACGTTGATCAACGCATTAGAACCGGGCGTAGATGTGGTTTTCGGAAAACGCCAGGGGAAATACGAGCCGCCCGGACGGCTCCTTACCTCCTATTTTTTCAAAGGAATGGTGCATTGGTTCTCGGGTAGGAAAATACCGATGAATGCAGGGCTTTTTATGGTTGCGAGAAAGGATGCGACAAGTGATTTCACGTCCTATTTACCCCATGCTCCCTACCTCATCGGGCTGATCGCCAGAGCAGGTTTGCAGTGCACCACGGTAACCGTGGAACGCCCGGGAAATGCATTCGGTGAAACTTCCTATACTTTCCGGAAACGCATGCGGGTTGCCCGCAGCTTTTTCCGTACCCTTCGGCTTCCAACCTCAAAACCGGGCCCGGAAGCCGCTGAATGGCTAAATTCACATCTTTTGGCCGATCATTTATATATCGCCCGAAAGCAGTGAAAGCACGTTGCGAGGATGCTGTTTGGGGCGTAGTAAATTGACAAAACCGCCCAAAACTACCATACCGCACTGATTATCAAGCACTACAAGAAGGATGAATTTCCTGAGAGAGGACTTCAACGACCAGGAGGGGCAATTTTATAATGTCAAACATCTCTCCTATTCACCTTTTATTGTAATTTTGACCAAAGTCTGAATTTCGACCAAGAACAAAAATACCTTAACAAGCGATATGGCAGAAGTAATTCGTATGCCCAAGATGAGCGACACCATGGAAGAAGGTGTTATCGCGGAATGGCACAAAAAAGTAGGTGATAAAATTAAATCCGGTGAAGTGATTGCTGAGGTGGAAACCGACAAGGCGACCATGGACCTCGAATCTTACTGGGACGGTACCCTTCTATATATCGGCGTGAAAAAAGGCGACGCAGTACCTATCGACGGTATTATGGCGATCGTGGGCGCTGAGGGCGAAGATTACCAATCGCTGCTCGACGGTGCCAGCAACGGAAACGGATCAGCTCCTGCGGCTGCTTCTGCCTCGCCAGCTGCTCCTGCTGTTGAAACAGCAACACCTCAACCCGCCCCTGCAGCGGCTGCTGCGAAACCTGCCGTTTCTACCGAGAAAATCAACGCTGCGGTAGTTCGCATGCCTAAAATGAGCGATACCATGGAAGAAGGTACGCTGGTTTCGTGGCAGAAAAAAGTAGGCGATAAAGTAAAATCAGGCGATATCCTGGCCGAAGTTGAAACCGACAAGGCTACGATGGAACTGGAAGCATACGAAGACGGCACGCTGCTTTACGTAGGTATCAAAGAAGGTGATGCAGTACCTGTTGACGCGATCATCGCCGTAATTGGTGAAGAAGGCTCAAATGTGGAAGCATTGTTGGCCCGCGAAAACGGCGAAGCACCTGCTGAAACTGCTGCTGCGCCGGCGCAAGCTGCATCGGCTCCGGCACCGGCCGTAAATGGCTCTGAGAAAGCCGTTTCAGTGGCTGATTCCAATGAGCGCGTAAAAGCATCTCCATTGGCAAAACGTCTGGCCGACGAAAAAGGCATTAACCTGAGCGAAGTTTCAGGAAGCGGCGACAACGGACGCATCGTAAAACGCGATGTGGACGAGTTCAAACCTGCCGCACAGGCATCGGCTCCTGCGACTGCCCCTGCTGCACCAGCTGCCAAAGCGGAAGCGGCCCCGGCACAAGCAGCACCAGCCAGCGGCGATTTCGTGGACACCCCAATCTCGCAAATGCGCAAAACCATTGCGCGCCGCCTGAGCGAAAGCTTGTTCACTGCGCCTCACTTCTACGTGACCATGGAAATCAACATGGACAAGGCTATGGCATTGCGCCCGCAGCTGAACGAAGTGGCTACCGCGAAGATCTCTTTCAACGACATGGTGATCAAAGCTTGCGCCGTGGCATTGAAGCAGCATCCTGCCGTAAACTCCGCATGGCTGGGTGACAAAATCCGTAAATACAACTATGTCAACATCGGTGTAGCCGTAGCGGTGGACGAAGGTCTGCTGGTACCAGTTATCCGTGAGGCTGACAAGAAAACGCTTTCTGCCATTTCAGGTGAAGTAAAAGACCTGGCCGGCAAAGCGAAAGATAAAAAACTGCAACCGAAAGACTGGGAAGGCAATACATTCTCGGTGTCGAACCTCGGTATGTTCGGTGTAGACGAGTTTACCGCGATTATCAACCCGCCGGATTCTTGTATCCTGGCGATCGGTGCGATCAAGAAAGTGGCTGCTTTCAAGGAGGATGGAACGGTTTATCCGACCAATATCATGAAAGTAACGCTTTCGGCCGACCACCGCGTGGTAGACGGCGCAACCGCAGCTCAATTCCTGCTTACAGTGAAGAAACTGTTGGAAGAGCCGATGAGCATGCTGGTTTAACCCAAATACAAATGCATGAAAAAGTGTCAGGCCCGCAAGGTCTGGCACTTTTGTTTTCAGAGGCCTTTTGTTTCAAACGCGACAAACATTTGCATTCAAATATCAATATGGAGAAAATACATGCTACTACCGTCCTCGGAGTGTTGCACAACGGAACTGTCGCATTAGGCGCGGACGGCCAGGCTACAATGGGCAACACGGTTGCCAAGAGTAATGTCAAAAAAATCCGCACGCTGCAAGGGGGCAAGATACTCGTCGGCTTTGCTGGCTCTACGGCTGATGCATTCACCTTGCTCGATCGTTTTGAAGAAAAACTGAATGGCTACGGCGGCAATATGAAGCGGGCTGCCATTGAACTGGCCAAAGACTGGCGCACCGACCGCTACCTGCGTAAGCTGGAAGCGATGATGATTACCGCGAATAAGGACGAAATCCTGGTTATTTCGGGAACCGGCGATGTTTTGGAGCCCGAGAATGGCATTGCCTCGATCGGTTCCGGCGGAAACTTCGCGTTATCGGCAGCGCAGGCATTGAAAAAACACGCTACGCATTTGAGTGCGGAAGAAATGGTGCGGGAAGGGCTGACCATCGCGGCCGACCTTTGCATTTATACCAATCATAACCTGGTGATCGAGAAAGTGGTACAGTAGTGTAACGAATGGCGCGAAGCTCTGGCTTCGTGCCGCCTATTCGCAGGCCTCCGGCCGGTCGGAACATCCCGGATGATATTTGCGATCCCGCAAGGCAGCCAGAGGCTGCATCATAGCGTGCGCGAAGCAAGGGCTTCGCGATATCGTCCTCACAACTCCGCCATCAGCGTCATCAGCTTCACCAACGAATCGGAAATCACGCGATTACTCCCGGGCACGTACTTGTGCGCGATAATGGTAAAACTCAGCAACGCCCCGGATTTCGCATTCACATAACCTGCGAACGCCCGCGTCCCTTCGATAGACCCGCTCTTTGCATGCATATTACCCGCAGCGCGTGAGCCCTTTCCAAGATTACGCACCGTTCCGTTTTGTCCTAGAATGGCGATACTTTGGTAAAAATCCTTGAAACTGATATCCCTGTTCGACAGATTTAAAATGTCAGTCAAGCTACCGGCGGTGATGGAGCCGGAAGGCGATAACCCACTCCCGTCTTTAATATAAAAACCCCTCAGGTCCGCACCTCTGCCCGACCAGTAGCCGGTAATGGCCGTAGCCGCGTCATCAAACGCCGAACTACCGGAAAGCCGCTTGCCCGATTGTTTGAAAAACACATCCGCGAAGAGGTTAATACTCCAAAAATTGGCCTGCTGGCACAATTCACGCAGGGGTGGCGATTGGTATTCGTCTATAATCTTCTTCGGATTGGGTGTAAGCAATGCGTCGTTGCCAGGCACCAGCTCCGCTTCTGCCACCACCACCCCATTGCCCGACAATGCATTCTTCAATGCGTAGCCCGTGTACCATGCCGGATCAGGGATGGAGCCTTTTACCGTAAAAACCGCATTGCCGGCGGGTACTGTACCCGTGAGCAGCACATTGTTTCCAAGCGGGCTGCTGTAAATGATGGTCTGGTCGCCCGAACCGCGCTCACCGGTCGTAACCTGATTGGTGAAGGACAGATAGGGAATCACAGGTTCCGTACCGACGACAGTCGTGGGGTCGCCCGGTTCTACGCCGGGTTTGAACTTAACCCGGTACAGGTTTTCGTTGAAGTTAAGTCCCTGGACACCTGCACCATAGTAATTCCCCATATCGCCCCATATCCACGTGCTCGCGACAGCTTCCTTATCGAAAAAAGAAGCATCGGCAATGACTTTGCCTTTGATGTATTTAATGCCCGTCTTTTTCACCGCCGCTACCCACCGGCTGATCATTTCCGATGCCGTAGGATAACCTTTGAACCGATCACTTCCGAGTGACGGATCTCCCGTTCCGTGAATGTAGAGGTTGCCCGCGAGCGTGTCGCCTCGTAGCACACCGTCATGTTCGAGGAAAGTCTGGAACTTGAAATCACCGCCAAAGAGCGCCAGAACCGTTGCGGTGGAAACGAGTTTCAGCGTTGAAGCGGAAGGTAATGAGCGCTCCGCATTCAACGCAAATACGCTATTCCCCTCTTTTACGGCCTTTACACTCACCGCGAGCGAGCCACTCCGCATGAATTCGGAATTTTGAAGTTCAAGCACGGCATCGCTGAAACGGACCAGGCCAGTACTGTCGATAGCCTGTGCCGACACCGCGCGGCTTGTCAAAAGTGCGCAAAGCAAAAGAAGGGTGGTTCTCATCATATTAAATATTCGCCGGACACAAAATTTATGCCGCTTCTTCTAATCTAATAACTAATGTCCGTATCTCAGGCTGTTTTTTGGTACTTTTGTAAGATATTAGACAAACGATTAGTAGTTTACAAAGAAAAGATACAATAGTGATATTGATTTTTCCGCCAGATGAAAAATGCAATATAGCTTTCACCCCATACTATTTATATGAAATTGACATTTTGGGGGGCTTCGCAGCAGGTCACAGGTAGTATGTTCCTTTTGGAATCGGACGACTACCGCATCCTGATCGACTGCGGCTCCGATTTTGATCTGGATGAGATCGGCAAGAAAACAAGATACGAACAGCAGAAGAGCGTTTTCCCGTTTGAACCCAGTCTGATCAACACCGTACTGCTCACACACGCGCACATTGACCACTCAGGGAACATTCCAAACCTGTACAAGGAGGGTTTCGAAGGACGGGTGGTTTGTACCGAGCCTACCATGGCCCTGACGTCGCTTTTGCTGAAAGACGCGGCCAACCTGCACCAAAAGCGCCTCAATTCACGCGTTAACTCCAAAAAACGAAGCGGGAAGAAAAAGCGGGAAGTACCTATGGATTACTATGTTGAAAAACATGTGATCGAGGCTATGGACAACTTCGTACCCGTGGCATTCGGGCAGCGTTACCGCATTGCCGACAATGTGACCGTGACCTATTACGCGGCCGGCCATTTGCTGGGCGCAGCGCATATCGTTTTGGAGGTTTATGAAGATGGTGAGAAAAAGCGGCTGTGCTTTTCGGGCGACATCGGCAGGAAAAACTATCCGCTGCTGATCGATCCACAGGAAATCCCGCAGGTGGATTACCTGATTTGCGAATCGACTTACGGCAACCGGCTGCATGAAGACAAGCGCGGAACGGTGGAAACGCTGGCGGACGTGATCAAACGCACCTGTATCGATATCCCGGGCAGGCTCATTATCCCGTCATTCAGTGTCGGCAGGACGCAAGCGTTGCTTTATACGCTCAACAAGCTGTATCTCGACCGCTCCTTCCCCTACATTAAAGTATTCTCCGACAGTCCGTTGGCCCATAGCAGCACCAAGGTTTACCAGAAACATTCCCGGATGCTGAACAAGGAGGCGCGCGACTTTAAGGAGGAAAACGATATGCTCTTCGATTTCGAAAACCTGATCTACCTCGAAAGCGCCGATGCGAGCCGTGCCGTTTCAAACTATAACGAGCCTTGCATTATCATTTCGTCGTCGGGAATGGTGCAGGGCGGGCGCGTGGAAGCGCACGTGGAGGCCAATATCGGCAATCCTTATGCGACGATCCTGATGATCGGTTATGCTTCCGAAGGAACCCTTGGCTGGCGGCTTTTGAACGGGCAGGACACGATCTCTATTCGCGGAAAGCAGTATCCGGTCTTGGCTAATATTGAAAAAATTGACGTATTTAGCGGCCACGGAGACCAAAACGACTTAATTAATTTTGTAAAAATGCAGGATCCGGAAAAACTGAAACGTGTTTTCCTCGTCCACGGAGAGCAGCAAAGCATGGCTGAGTTCCAAAGTAAGATCCAGGAAATCGGCTATCATTCGGTGGAAACGCCATTGAGGGGCACTACTTACGAGCTCTGACCGCACCTGATCCCGCCCACTAATCACAGAACCTGAATTATGAGAACATACCTCGATTTTGAAAAGCCTATGGCCGAGCTCGAACGCAAGCTCGAAGAAATGAAAGCGTTGGCGAATGAAAACAATGTGGATTTTTCCGACGCCATTGCGTTGCTGGAAGGCAACATCACCAACCTTCGAAAAGAAATATTTGAAAACCTCACGCGCTGGCAGCGTGTCCAACTCTCCCGCCACCCCGATCGCCCCTACACGCTTGACTACATCGAACTGATCTGCGACGAGTTCATCGAATTGCACGGAGACCGCCAGGTGCGCGACGATCCGGCTATTATCGGTGGTCTGGCGAATGTCGGAGGGCAGTCATTCATGCTCATCGGACAGCAAAAAGGCCGCAACACCAAGCAGCGCCAGCACCGGAACTTCGGTATGCCGAACCCGGAAGGCTACCGCAAAGCTTTGCGCCTGATGAAACTGGCCGAGAAATTCAACAAGCCTATCGTGACGCTGATCGACACGCCGGGTGCATTCCCTGGTATGGAAGCCGAAGAGCGCGGACAAGGTGAGGCCATCGCCCGCAAC
>Ga0209676_1001042_pt1 | contig 32007 bp, 26 predicted proteins | sample AraplaCvi_mLB_r2_FD_184282 | JGI IMG/M metagenome (GOLD analysis project Ga0209676, IMG submission 184282) | Arabidopsis root microbial communities from North Carolina, USA - plate scrape MF_Cvi_mLB_r2 (SPAdes) (version 2) | ecosystem: Host-associated > Plants > Roots > Endosphere | place: USA... | reverse complement strand
TTCAGTCGCCATGAATATCAAGCCGCTCTACGACCGCGTGGTCATCAAGCGCATGGAAGAAGAAAAGATGTCCGCAGGCGGCATCGTGATCCCGGACTCGGCCACCGAGAAGCCGATCAAGGGTGAAGTCGTCGCCGTCGGCGAAGGCAAGGTGTTCGACAACGGCAACGTGCGCGCCCCGAAGGTCAAGGCTGGCGACAAGGTGCTGTTCGGCAAGTACAGCGGCACCGAAGTGAAGCTGGACGGCACCGAATACCTGGTGGTGAAGGAAGACGACATCTTCGCCGTCATCGGCTGATTCGTCTGAAGGCGGCAACGGGGAACAGGGAACGGGTACGAAGCGCATCGCGCGCGTCCCGCATCCCGGCTCCGCTTCCGCCATCAAGATCTTTCATTCCCTGTTCCCCGTTCCCTATTCCCGCTTTGAGGTAATAAACAATGGCTGCCAAAGAAATCCGTTTCGGTGAGGACGCGCGCGTCAAGATGGTGCGCGGTGTCAACATCCTCGCCAATGCCGTGAAGGCAACGCTCGGCCCGAAGGGTCGCAACGTCGTGCTCGAGAAGAGCTTCGGCGCCCCGACCATCACCAAGGACGGCGTCTCCGTCGCCAAGGAAATCGAGCTTGCCGACAAGTTCGAGAACATGGGCGCGCAGATGGTGAAGGAAGTCGCTTCCAAGACCTCCGACAACGCCGGCGACGGCACCACCACCGCGACCGTCCTGGCGCAGGCGCTGATCCGCGAAGGCATGAAGGCCGTCGCCGCCGGCATGAACCCGATGGACCTCAAGCGCGGCATCGACAAGGCCGTGACCGAGGCCGTGGGCGAGCTGAAGAAGATTTCCAAGCCGTCCTCGACGTCGAAGGAAATCGCCCAGGTCGGCGCGATCTCGGCCAACTCGGACACCAACATCGGTGACCTCATCGCCCAGGCGATGGACAAGGTCGGCAAGGAAGGCGTGATCACCGTCGAAGACGGTTCGGGCCTTGAGAACGAACTCGACGTCGTCGAGGGCATGCAGTTCGACCGCGGCTACCTGTCGCCGTACTTCATCAACAACCAGCAGTCGATGCAGGCCGAACTGGACGACCCGTTCATCCTGCTGCACGACAAGAAGATCTCCAACGTGCGCGACCTGCTGCCGGTGCTGGAAGGCGTCGCCAAGGCCGGCAAGCCGCTGCTGATCATCGCCGAGGAAGTCGAAGGCGAAGCCCTCGCCACGCTGGTGGTCAACACCATCCGCGGCATCGTGAAGGTCTGCGCCGTGAAGGCCCCGGGCTTCGGCGACCGTCGCAAGGCGATGCTGGAAGACATGGCCATCCTGACCGGCGGCACCGTGATCTCCGAAGAAGTCGGCCTGCAGCTGGACAAGGCCACCATCAAGGACCTCGGCCGCGCCAAGAAGGTGCAGGTCTCCAAGGAAAACACCACCATCATCGACGGCGCGGGCGAGAGCTCGGGCATCGAAGGCCGCATCAAGCAGATCAAGGCGCAGATCGAGGAGACCTCCTCCGACTACGACCGCGAGAAGCTGCAGGAGCGCGTGGCCAAGCTGGCCGGCGGCGTGGCGGTGATCAAGGTCGGTGCCTCGACCGAAATCGAAATGAAGGAAAAGAAGGCTCGCGTCGAAGACGCGCTGCACGCCACCCGCGCTGCCGTGGAAGAAGGCATCGTCCCGGGCGGCGGCGTCGCGCTGCTGCGTGCCAAGGCCGCTATCGCCGGCCTGAAGGGCGCCAACGAAGACCAGAACCACGGCATCCAGCTCGCCCTGCGCGCGATGGAAGCGCCGCTGCGCGAGATCGTGACCAACGCCGGTGAAGAGCCGTCGGTCATCCTCAACAAGGTCATCGAAGGCAAGGGCGCGTTCGGCTACAACGCCGCCAACGGCGAGTACGTCGACATGCTCGAAGCCGGCATCCTGGACCCGACCAAGGTCACCCGCACCGCGCTGCAGAACGCCGCTTCGATCGCCGGTCTGATGATCACGACCGAAGCGATGGTCGCCGAGCTGCCGAAGAAGGACGAGCCGGCGATGCCGGGCGGCGGCGGCATGGGCGGCATGGGCGGCATGGACTTCTAAGAAGCCCCGCTACCAGTGTCATCCGCAAGACGAAAAACCCCGCAGCGATGCGGGGTTTTTCTTTGGGGTCGCCGCTGCATTGCGCAGGTGAATGGGGCTTTCCAAACCTGAACAGGGCTTGCGATATAAGTCTTTTAGCGCGCTATTTGAACCGCTGAGTTCTATTTTGCAGTGCAGCGTGCAATGCACCTAACGCTTCCTTCACGATCAACGCGCATCCCGACGTGGGGGAGGGAGCAGGCCCGCAACCGGTTCGACCGGGGCGGGCTTTTTATTTGCCTCCCCGAAGTTTGTCGCGTCGGCGTCGCGTGCAGGCACGCGGCTTGCCGAGCCTTCGCGTCGGCCCATCGAGGACGCATGACAGAATCGGCGCAATGATTCCCCCCGCGTCCGTTTCCCCCCTCGACAGATTCCAACCCCTGCTGGCCCGCGTCTTCGCGCGGCTCCGCGCTGCGCTGCCCGGACAAGGCGACCTCTTGTCCGATCCGCGCGCGATTGCGCGGCTGGAGCGCGTCGCCGTCGCCAGCGATTTCGCCATCGACACACTCGCCCGCCAGCCCGACCTCCTCGAAGGACTCCTGCGCGACGATGGCGCCCAGCCGCTCTCCGAGCCTGTGCTCGACGCGGACAACCGCAGCGAATGGCCCGCATTGCTGCGCCGCTACCGCGCCGCAGGTTCCACGCGGCTGATCTGGCGCGATGTGCTCGGCCTGGACGACGTGGATGCCACGCTCGCCGGCAGCACGCAGCTGGCCGAACGCTGCCTGCAGATCGCCCTGGCGGCCGTGGAAGCCGAGTTCGCCCAACGTCACGGCGTCGTGCGCGATCGCGACGGAAACCCGCAACGGCTCGTCGTGTTCGGCCTGGGCAAGCTCGGCGGTGGCGAACTCAACTTCAGTTCCGACGTCGACCTGGTCTACACGTACGAACACGACGGCCAGTCCGATGGCGCGCGTGCGCTCGATGCCGAGCATTACTTCGCCCGCCTCGGCCAGCAGCTGGCCAAGCTGCTCGACGAACCCACCGTGGATGGCTTCTGCCATCGCGTCGACCTGCGCCTGCGTCCCTATGGCAATGCAGGGCGCGTGGCGTGGTCGTTCAACGCGATGGAGCAGTACTTCCAGCGGGAGGGGCGCGACTGGGAGCGTTATGCGTGGCAGAAGGCGCGACCCGTCGCTGGCGACGCCGAGGCTGGCGAGCGCTTCCTCGACAGCCTGCGTCCGTTCGTCTATCGCCGTTACCTCGACTTCGGCGCGCTCGACGGCCTGCGCGGGATGAAGGCCGCGATCACCGCCGAAGTCGCGCGCAAGGAACTGGCGGACGACATCAAGCGCGGGCCGGGCGGGATTCGCGAAATCGAGTTCCTCGTGCAAGCGCTGCAACTGATCTATGGCGGACGCGAACCGGAACTGCGCGATCGCCGCCTGCTGCCATCGTTGCGCGCGCTGGTGCAGGCGCGGCAGATGAGCGCGGAAACCGGCGAGCTGCTGGCAGACGCCTACCGTTTCCTGCGCCGGCTGGAGAATCGCCTGCAGATGCTGCGCGATGCCCAGACGCACGCGCTGCCCGAGCGCGAGGACGATCGCGAACGCATCGCCTCTGCGCTGGACTTCGCGGACTGGATGGCACTGCGCGCCGCGCTGGATGTGCAACGTTCACGCGTCGCCACGGAGTTCGAGGCGTTGCTCGCGCCACGCCGTCGCCGCAACGCCCCCGACGCGCTGACCATCTACTGGCGCGCGCTGCCCGAAGGCGGCGACAGCGAAGCGCTCGCCGACGCCGGCTTCATCGAAGCGGGCAACGCGGACGGCGCGCTGCGCGATTTCGCCCGCAGCCCGGGCGTGCGCGGTCTGTCCGACAGTGCACGCGGGCGGCTGGATCGCGTGATGCCTTCGCTGCTGCAGGCAGCGGCTGCATCGAGCGAACCGATGCTCGCATTGCGGCGCCTGCTCGCGCTGCTGCACAACGTGCTGCGCCGAAGCGCGTACCTGGCGTTGCTCGACGAGCAGCCGGCCGCGCTGGCGCGACTGGTGGAAGTCGTCACGCACAGCGCGCTGCTCGCCGAGCGGCTGGCCTCGTACCCGTTGCTGCTCGACGAACTTCTCGATGCGCGCGTCGCCGGCCCGTTGCCTGGGCGCGACGAACTGCACGCAGCGTGTGCCGACGTGGCGCCCGGCGCCGACGACGATGCCGAAGCCGTGCTGCAGGCGTTGAATGAAGTACGCCAGGCGTTGAGCTTCCGCATCGCGATGGCGGTGCGCGATGGCAGGCTTTCCGCCGTGGACGGCGCGCGCCAGCTGGCGTGGCTCGCCGACGGCGTGGTGATGCGCGTGTTGCGGCTGGCCGAACACGAAGTCGGCGGCGCGCACGGCCGCGTGCCCGGTGCGCGATTCGCGGTGATCGGCTACGGAAGCCTTGGCGGGGAGGAGCTCGGTTTCGGCTCCGACCTCGACCTCGTCTTCATCTACGACGCGCCCGGCGGCGAACACGCGCATTCCGATGGTGCGCGCCCACTGGAAGCCACGCGCTGGTTCGCGCGCGTCGCGCAGAAGGTCGTGGCCTTGCTCGGCGCGGTCACGGGCGCGGGACGGTTGTACGACGTCGATGTGCGCCTTCGGCCGGACGGCGCGAAGGGCCTGCTCGTTTCGAGCCTGGCCAGTTACAGCGACTACCAGCGCGACCGTGCGTGGACGTGGGAACACCAGGCGCTGGTGCGCGCGCGGTTCGTCGCCGGCGACGAGTCGCTGGGTGCCGACGTCGAGGACGTTCGTCGCCAGACGCTGTCGCGTAGGCGCGACGTGCAGGCCGTGTGCAACGACGTCGTCTCGATGCGCCGCCGCATGCGCGCCGAACTGGACCGCACCGATGCCGCGGCGTTCGACCTGAAGCAGGGCGAGGGCGGTCTGGTCGACCTGGAATTCCTGCTGCAGTACGCCGTGCTCGCGCATTCGGCGCAGCATGCTGCGTGGCTTTCATCGCGCAACACGCGCGAGCTGATCGTCGCGACAGGCCAAAGCGGCTGGCTGGACGAAGCCGAGGTCGAGGCGTTGACGCAGGCACACGCCACGTTCGTGGAGGCAGGTCTTGCGTGCACGCTCGATCGCCGCCCGCGGCGGTTGCCGATAAACAATGCGATCGCGGCCGCGCGCGAGGCGATCACCGGCGCAACGCATCGGCATGGGCTTGTGTTCGATCAGGACGCCAGTCGCTGATTCACTTCGATGGCCACTCGCGCCGTTTCGCGTAGCGGCGTGACAGCGAATGCCTCGATGCCGTCGTCGAGCGAGCGCGCGCGCCCACTTCGCAGCAACACATCGACGAAGCGCCTCGGCCGTCCGGCGAGACGTTCATGCCCCGCGACGAAGACCGGCGCCAGCGTCGCCGCCGCTTCGGACAGCATGTTGACCGAATCGGCGGTGCAGACGATTCGGTCCGCCCAGGCCAGCAGGCCCGCGTAAGGGTTCGGGCCATCGGCGCCATCGGTCCAGATCAGGCCGGGAATGCCGCGCAGGCGATCGCGCAAGGCGGCGCCGACGTGCGGCGGCGTGCGGCGCGACGTGGTGGCCAGGACGCTTCCGCCTTCCTCACGCGCAAGTTGTTCCACGCGCCGCAACAGCGTGTCGTACGTGGCTTCGTCGAAACGCGCGTGCGCGCTGGCGCCGCCGACGAGCAGCGCGGTGCGCGGGCCGGGCAGGGCGCCGATGTCGGGAAAGGCATGCCGGCCGGCCGCAAGCCACAGGTCGTCGACTGGATGCAGGCTGCCGATCATCGCGATGACGTTCTCGCCGCGCAGCGCGTCGTGTTCCGGTGCGATGACCAGGTCCCAATGGCGCGTGTCAACGCGCGGATCGAGGATCTGCACCGCGCGCGCGCCGCGCAGCCGCAGCAGGCGCGTCGCCAGTGCCGACTGCCGCCCGCACCCGATGGCCAGTGAAGGGGGCGTGCGCATCGACCGTTCGAAAGTCGGTCCGAATGCCTTCGCGCTGCCCGGCAGCACGCGCGGCGCGAACCAGCGCCACGGCGTGCGCGGGGCGAGTGTCCAGGCGCGGAAAGGTTCGCCCAGCGCGGCGGCCAGCGCCTGCGCCTGGCGCACGTTGCCGGCGTGGCCGTCGGTCAGGGTCCAGGTCGCAGGCCCGCGTTGAGGCGCGGGATCGGGGCTTCGTCGTTGCACGTTTGTGATTAATCCGTTCCGGATCAGTCGGCTGTTGCGAACGTGCCAGACTCTACACTTTCGAACCTCAGCCGCGGCGATGCCGTGGCTTTACCGGAGCAAACGATGTCGCACGTCACCCCGCTGCCCGAGTCCGCACTGGACCAGCTCTTCCGCACCGCCCGCACGCACAACGAGCTTACGGGCGAGGTGAGCGACGAAACGCTGCGCGAACTCTACGACCTGGCCAAGTGGGGCCCGACCAGCGCGAACACATCGCCGCTGCGTCTGGTGTTCGTGAAGTCGGCCGAAGCCAAGGCCAAGCTCGGTCCCGCGCTGGATGAAGGCAACTACGCCAAGACCATGGCCGCGCCGGTCACTGCCATCGTCGCCTTCGACCTGGCCTTCTACGAGAAGCTGCCGTACCTGTTCCCGCATACCGACGCGCGCGGCTGGTTCGACGGCAAGCCCGAGGACGTGCTGACCACCATCGCGCTGCGCAACGGCAGCCTGCAGGGTGCCTACGTACTGATGGCCGCGCGCGCGCTGGGCCTGGACACCGGCCCGATGTCGGGCTTCAACAACGCGCTGGTCGATGAAACCTTCTTCGCCGGCACGAAGATCAAGTCGAATTTCCTGATCAACCTCGGCCATGGCGACACGGCCAAGCTGTTCCCCCGTTCGCCGCGCCTGTCCTTCGACGAGGCGGCGCGGATCCTGTAATCCCGCCGTCCTCTCATCGCCGCACAACCCTCACGGAGAGTCACCATGTTCAAGCGCATCGCCCTCACCGCGGCCCTGGTCCTTGCCAGCGCCTCCGCCTTCGCCGCCCCGGTCACATACAAGATCGACCCGAACCACACCGACGTCGTCGCCAGCTGGAGCCACTTCGGCTTCTCCAACCCGATCGCGCATTTCGGCCAGGTCGACGGCAGCATCACGTACGACGCGAAGAACGTCGGCACTTCGAAGGTCGAAGTGACGATCCCGCTGGCGGGCCTGAACGCGAACGTCGAGAAGTTCAACGAGCACCTGCGCAGCGCCGATTTCTTCGACGCCGAGAAGTACCCGACCATCACCTTCAAGAGCACGAAGGTCGAAGCCGCCGGCGACAAGAAGCTGCGAGTGTTCGGCGAGCTGACCATCAAGGGCGTGACCAAGCCGGTCGTGCTCGACACCACGATCAACAAGATCGGCGACCACCCGATGGCCAAGCGCGCCGCGGCCGGCTTCGACGCCACCACGACGATCAAGCGCAGCGACTTCGGCGTGGACAAGTTCGCGCCGAACGTGAGCGACAACGTGACCATCCGCATTACCACCGAAGCCGTGGTGCCGGCGGCGAAGTAATCCGCAGGCGGACATCCGGGGCGGGAACGGGGACAATGGCCACGTTCCCGCCCTTTCGTTTTTTCACATCCGCATGATCGTCCAGCGTCCCTCCAGCGAGCGCGGCCATTCCGCCGCCGCCAACGGCCGGGAAAGCCGTCACGGCTTCTCCTTCGGCGGCTACTACGACCCGAAGTGGATGGGCCTGGGCCCGCTGCGCGTGCTCAACGAGATACGCCTGGACCCCGGCGCCGGTTTCGACACGGCGCGTCACGCGAACATGGAACTGCTGACGTTCGTCGTCTCGGGCGAACTTGCGCATGAGGACGCCATCGGCGGCAGCGGCCTGCTTCGCAGTGGCGAGATGCAATGGCTCAGCGGCGGCCATGGCGTGCAGCACGCGCAGCGCAACGCGTCGGATTCGGAACCGCTGCACCTGCTGCAGATGTGGATTCAGCCCTCGCGCCTGAACCACCAGCCCGCCTACGGCAAACGTGCGGCCCCGCCTGCCGACGCCCGCGGCTGGACGCTGCTCGCCTCCGGCGATGGCGCCGACGGGAGCCTGCCGATCCGGCAGGACGCGCGCATCCGGCAGGTGCGGCTGGAGAGTGGCGAGACGGTGGGCCTCGACCTCGACGCCGCGCGCCTGTACTGGGTGCAGATCGTGTCGGGCCGGGTGACCGCCAATGATCGCATCGACCTGGCGGCCGGCGATGCGCTGGGCCTGCGCGAGGAGGCCGGTGCGCTGCGCCTGAAGGGCGCCGCCGACGGCCAGGCGCTGGTCCTGCTGTTCGAGCTGCCCGAATAGGGCGGCCGGCCGGTCCGGCGCCGGTCTTCGCACCGGGGCTGGTAAACTTGGCGCCCGCGTCGCCACAGCCGTTTCGAACCATGACCGCAGCCAACGCCCATCCGACCCAGGCCAACGCCGAGCAGCGCTACGTCGTGCACCGCGCCGACCTGCCGCTGAGCTGCCCGCTGCCCTCGATGGCGCTGTGGAACTCGCACCCGCGCGTCTACCTGCCGATCGAAGCCGACGGCGGGGAAGTGCAGTGCCCGTACTGCGGCTCGCATTTCGTCCTCGAAGACTGATCCCCGCGCGACGCCGCGCATGCGCCGGCTGACCGTCGTCCAGCTTCTGCCGGCCCTGGAATCGGGCGGCGTCGAACGTTCCACCCTCGAGATCGCCCAGGCGCTGGTCGAAGCCGGCCATCGCGCGATCGTCGTGTCCCGGGGCGGCCGGCTCGTGCCGCGCCTGCTGGCGCTGGGGGCCGAGCACGTCGCGCTCGACATCGGGCGCAAGTCACCGCTGACGTTTCGCCACGTGCCCGCGCTGCGCGCGATGTTCGTGCGCGAAGGCGTCGACATCGTGCATGCGCGTTCGCGCCTTCCCGCGTGGATCGGCGAACTCGCGCTGCGCAGCCTGCCCGCGTCGAAACGGCCGCGCTGGGTCACCACCGTCCATGGCCTCAACTCGCCCTCGCGCTACAGCGCGGTGATGACGCATGGCCAGCGCGTGATCTGCGTGTCGGACACCGTGCGCGAGTTCGTGCTGCGTCATTACCCCGATGTCGATGCGGGCAAGCTGCGCGTGATTCCGCGCGGCATCGATCCACGCACGTTTCCGCTTGCGCCGACTCCCGACCGCGAAGCTCGTGCATGGGCCGCATCGCTGCATCCGGCATTGGGGGGCGATGGCCCGCTGCTGTTGCTTCCCGGTCGCGGCACGCGCCTGAAAGGCCACGCCGATGCACTCGTGCTGCTGTCACGCCTTCGTGCCGGCGGGATCGACGCACGACTGTGGCTGCCAGGCGCGCGTGAGGCCGGTCGCGAGGCGTACATCGCCGAGCTGGAAGCCGAAGCGGCGACGCTGCACATCGCCGATGCATTGGCCTTCACCGAACCCACCGACGCCATCGCCCGCGCGTACGCGGCCAGCGACGTGGTGCTGCAGCTGTCGCACAAGCCGGAGGCGTTCGGCCGCACGGTGCTGGAAGCCTGGTCGGTGGGGCGTCCGGTGCTGGGCTGGGCGCACGGAGGCGTCGGCGAACTGCTCGCGAAATGGCAGCCCGATGGCGCCGTGGCCCCGTTCGACATGGACGCACTGCATCGGCAGTCCTACAAACTTCTTACGCACAAGGCGGCGCCGCCGGCTACGATTCCGCATTCATTGCACGCGATGCAGGAGGCCACGCTTGCCGTCTATGCCGAACTCATCGATGGACCCCGCTGAGGCCAGGCCGGTGGAACCGCGCGTGCGCGGCTGGCGCTGGGCGCCGGCATGGATCCTCGCCTACGTCGCGCTGTGGCCGGCGCCGGGCTATGCGGAAGGCATCCTCGTGCTGGGCGCGCTCGCGGCGATCGTGCACCTGGCGCTGTCGCGTTTCCGCGGCGGCGACAAGCTGCTGAGCAATCCAGCGTGGGCGCTGACCAGCGTGCTGTTCTTCGCCTACTGGACGCCCGAACTGGTGTCGGCGATCGACGCCATCGACCCGGCGCGCGCGCTGCGCGAAGCGGCGGTGGACCTGCGCTACCTGCCCTTCCTGTGGCTGGTGGCTTCGGCGGTGGCCGACCCGCGCGGGCGGCGCATCACCTTCGGCGGCCTGGCGATCATCGTGGGCATCTGGACGCTGGATGCGCTGGTGCAGGCGGCGACGGGCACGAGCCCGCTGTTCTCGGGCATCGACGGCATCAAGCACGCCATCAGCGGCCACGGCATGTGCACGCCGCAGGAAGTGGCGAACGTGGATCGCCTCAGCGGCGTGCTGGGTCCGTGCAACCTCAAGCTGGGGCCGGTGCTGGCGAGCCTGTCGCCGTTCCTGCTGTTCGCCGGTGGGCGTCGCATGGGCACGCTTGGCTGGCTGCTGGCGGCCGCGGCGGTGGGCATCGTGCTGGTGCTGGCCGGTTCGCGCGCGTCGTGGATCACCTATGCCGTCGCGCTCGTCCTGTCGGGCTGGCGCCTGGTGGGCTGGAAAAAGCTGATCGGCGTGTTCGCCGTCGGCGCCATCGCCTTCGCCGTACTCAGCTTCACCGTGCCGCAGGTGCGCGAGCGCCTCGCGCGCACGACGCATGCGGTCAGCGTGGATGTTGAAGGCGTGGACAGCGCGTTGTCCGGGCGAGCGCGCATCTGGAGCGCGGCGCTGTGCATGGCGCGCGAGCATCCGATCAACGGCGTGGGCGCGCGCGGCTTCCGCGAAGCGTTCCCGGCCTGCGATCCCTCGCCGGGCGAAGTCGCCGCGTGGGGCACGGGACCGGCGCTGCATGCGCACCAGATCTTCCTGGAAGTGCTCAGCGAAACCGGCGCCTTCGGCGTGCTGCTATGGCTGGCCGGCCTGGCGCTGGCGTGGCGCGCATGGCGCTTTGCCGACGAGCAGGCCCGCGAGCGCGCACGCCCGGCGATGTGGGCGCTCGCGGTGACGGTGTTCCCGATCAACACGCACCTGGCGTTCTATTCGACGTTCTGGGGCGGGCTGACGCTGCTGCTCGCCGCGCTGTACGCAGGCAGCCTGCTGGCACGCGAGTAGCGTCGCTTCAGCGCTTGCCGTAGGGCGAGGCCATGCCCGGCGGCCGGCGCTTGAAGCGGCGGTGGATCCACAGGTACTGCGTCGGCGCTTCGCGCACCATTGCCTCGATCGCCGCGTTGACGCGCGTGGAATCGGCGGCCGCGTCGTTCGAGGGGAAATCCTCCAGTGGTGCCCCGACACGCAGCACGTAGTCGGCGCCTTCGCGACGATGGAAGAACGGCACCACGGCGCAGCCGCTCAGGCGCGCGAACTGGTGCGTGGCGGTGATCGTCGCCGCCGGCACGCCGAAGAACGGCGCGAACACCGTGTCCTTGCCGCGCATGTCCTGGTCCGGCGCGTACCACAGGAAGCCGCCCTGCTTGAGGTGGCGGATCGCCGGCCGGATCTCGTCGTTGGTGAACATCGCCTTCGCATAGCGCAGGCGGCCGCGCTTGACGGCCCACTCCATCACCGGGCTGCGATGGCGGCGGTACATGCCGGTCAGTGGCAGGTGGTCGCACATCAGGCGGCCGCACATCTCCAGCGTCATGAAGTGGCCCGACACCATCAGCACGCCGCGCCCCTGCGCGCGGACGGCATCCAGCCGCTCCAGCCCTTCGATGCGCACGGTGCGGCGCATCGGCGTGGCCGAACCCCACCAGGCCCGCGCGAACTCGAAGAACCCGATGCCCAAGTCGCGGAAGCTTTCGCGCAACAGCCGCTCGCGCTGTTCAAGCGACATCTCCGGGAAGCACAGCGCCAGGTTGATCCGCGCCGCCCGCTTGCGTGCGGTGGCCACGCCCAGCGCAAACACGCCGATGAGCCGGCCGATTCCGCGCTGCACAGACCAGGGCAGGCGCGCGCCCAGGCACATCACGCCCAGCGCGAGCCACATCGGCCAGTGGCGTGGGCCGAGCGGCGGCGAGGGCGGGGACGTGGGGGATTCGACTGCCTTGGGCATGCGGCAATTCTACGGGGCCGGTGCGCGCATGCAGTAGACGCCGGCGATACGCGCGTGCATGCGCCATCGAAGCGATGTTTCTTCGCCCGGCCGTCACCGGCTTCGTTATCCTTATGCCGATGCCGACGGACCCTATCGAGCGCCTGTTGCGCGGCCTGTACTCGGTCGCCCTGTATCTGTTGGCACCCATCACGGTCTACCACCTGATCTGGCGCGGCCTGCGGCAGCCCGCGTATTTCCTGCGGTGGCAGGAGCGCTACGCACACTACGGCGACGCCGCGCCGATGCGGACCTTGTGGATCCACGCTGTCTCGGTGGGCGAGGTCAATGCCGCCGTGCCGCTGGTCAATGCGCTGCGCCGCGCGCGGCCAGACCTGCGCCTGCTGGTCACCACCATCACGCCGACCGGCTCCGAACGCGTGCATGCGTTGTGGGGCAACGCCGTCGAACACGTCTACCTGCCGTATGACCTGCCGGGCGCGGTCGGTCGCTTCCTGCGCCATTACCGGCCGTACGCGGCGCTGATCATGGAAACCGAGCTGTGGCCCAGCCTGCTGTTCGGCTGCCGCGACGCCGGTATTCCGGCGATGATCCTCAATGCGCGGCTGTCGGAGCGCTCGCTGCGCGGTTACCGCGTCCTCGCCCCGCTGGTCGCGCGCGCGCTGCGCACCGTGCGCACCGTCGCCGCCCAGTCGCGTGCCGATGGCGAACGCTTCGTGCGCCTGGGCGCACGCCCGGAGCAGGTGGCCGAAGTGGGCAACCTCAAGTTCGACGTCGCCGTGCCGGAAGACCTGGCCGGGTTCGCCGCGAAATGCCGGGCAGGTTGCGGCGATCGGCCGGTGTGGATCGCGGCGAGCACGCACGAGGACGAGGAGATGGCGGTGATCGCCATCCATCGCCAGCTGCGTGCGCGCTTCCCTGACCTGTTGATGCTGTGGGCGCCGCGCCATCCCGAACGCTTCCGCCCCGTCGCCGACACCGCGCGCGCGGCGGGCTGGGCCGTCTCCACGCGCTCGCGCCACCAGTGGCCGCAGGCGGACGACACGGTCTTCGTGATCGACACGCTGGGCGAGCTGATGAGCTTCTACGCCTGCGCCGACGTCGCCTTCGTGGGCGGCAGCCTGCAGGCGATCGGCGGCCACAACCTGCTCGAACCGGCCGCGACCGGCACCGCCATCGTCACCGGCCCGCACCTGCACAACTTCGTCGAGATCGCCCAGCGCCTGGAAGACGCCGGCGCCTTGTGCGTGGCGCCGGACGCCGAGCACGTCGAACGCGCGCTCGCGCAACTGCTGGGCGATCCGGCGCAGCGCGAGCGCATGACCGCCGCCGGCCGCGCGCTGGTGGAAACCGGCCGCGGCGCGCTCGCCCGCACGCTCGATCTGCTGCAACCGCTGTTGCCACCTGCGGCGTGACGCCGCCGCGCTTCACGGCGCCTCCACCCCGTATCGGGCATTCGCACCGGAGCCACCCGAAGGAGCGAGTGCCGTGCCCACGCCCTCCCTGAATTCCGTTCGACGGTCCCCGATCACGCCGCGCTTCGTCGCGTTGTCCATCGCCGCAGCGCTGGCCGCCTGTGCGACACAGCCGGCGACGGACACCGCCGCCAGCCCGATGCTGCCGGCCGCGACCACGCCCGCGCCCGCCCTGGCCGAAGCGGTGCCCGAGATCCGCCCTGGCATCCTCGCCGGCTACCTCGGTCGCGACCTGCCCAACAGCCTGGCGTTGCTGCCCGCGCCACCGAAGCCGGGCTCGGCGGCATTCAAGCAGGACCAGGCGGTGAGCCGTGCCTCGCAGAAGCTTCGCGCCACCGCGCGCGGTACGCAGGCGACGTCCGATGCGGACCTGGCCTTCCCGCACGTGGCCGGCGCGTTCTCGTGCGCGCTCGGCGTGCCGGTGACGCAGGACGGCTCGCCGCGGCTTTACCAGTTGCTTCGCCGCACGATGACCGACGCCGGCCTGGCCACGTACGCGGCGAAGGATCATTACAAGCGCACGCGCCCGTTCGTGTTCTACAAGGAAGACACCTGCCTGCCGCGCGATGAAGAGGCCTTGCGCAACGACGGCTCGTACCCGTCGGGCCACACGTCGATCGGCTGGATGTGGGCGCTGGTGCTGACGCAGGTCGCGCCCGACCACGCCGATGCACTGCTCGCGCGCGGACGTTCGTTCGGCGAAAGCCGCCTGGTCTGCAATGCGCACTGGCAGAGCGACATCCTGGCCGGTCGCACGATCGCGTCGGGCACCTTCGCCAAGGTGCAATCGAACGCGACCTATCAGGCCGACGTGGCGGCTGCGGCGCAGGAAGTGCAATCGATGCGTGCAAGTGCGAAGGCGCCGGGCGTCGATTGCGACGCGGAGGCCGCGGCGCTGGCGATTCCCATCGACGGCGTGCTCTGAGGAAAGCGGCTTACAAAGCAGAAGGCCGGACGTCTCCGTCCGGCCTTCGTGTGCTGCGTCATTCAACCGTGCTTTTGCCATCCATGGCGGGTCGCCATCGACTTCGGATCGCCCAGCCCGGCCATCCATGGCCGGCCGTTCGGCAGGCCACGCGGCAGTGCCGCGTGAGCGGCCTACCTCACCCCTTCGGCACGTCACCTGCCGGCAACTGCGAAGCGGTGTCGACGGTGAGCAGGCGGTTCACGTCCTGCACGTCGGCGATGTCGAGCGTGCCGGCGGCCTGTTCCAGCAGCAGGCGGCTCTGCAGGTGGTTGTAACGGGCGCGGGCGAACTCGAGCTGCGCGGTGAACAGGTTGTTCTGGTTCTGCAGGACGTCCAGCACGGTGCGCGTGCCGACTTCCAGGCCGACCTGCGAAGCGTCGTACGCGGCCTGCGCCGAGACCAGCGCGAGGCGACGGGCCTCGACTTCGCTGATGCTCGCCACCAGCGTCTGGTAGGCGTTGCGCGTGTTGCGCACCAGCAGGCGCTTCTGCTGTTCCAGTTCGTCCTGAGCGACATCGCGACGCGCCAGCGCCTGGCGCACGCCCGATTGCGTGGCGCCGCCGGAGTAGATCGGCACCGACAGCGTCAGGCCGACCGACGGACCGAAGCTGCGGCCGTCGATGTCGCGCGTGACGTCGAGGATCGTGCGGTCGCCCCAGGTTTCGCTGTCGCTGTAGGAGCCGTTGAGGTACAGGCGCGGCCAGTGGCCGGCGCGTGCGGTCTCGACGTCGGCCTCGGTGGAGGAGACCTGCAGTTCCTTGGCGCGCAGGCCCGGGTTGTTCTCGATGGCCGTGCTCACCCAGCCATCGGCATCGCGCGATTCGGTCAGCGACGGCTGGTAGTCCTTCGGCAGGCCCTTGATGCCGCGGACCTGCTGGCCGGTGATCTCCGCCAGTGCCTGGTACGAGTCCTCGACCGCGTTGCGGGCCAGGATCGTGTTGGCGCGCGCGCTGTCGTACTGGGCGCGGGCTTCGTGCACGTCGGTGATCGGCGCCAGGCCGACTTCCAGGCGCTTGGAGGCGTAGTCGAACTGCTTCTTCAACGCCGTCTCGGCGGCTTCGGCGGCGGCCAGCGATTCCAGCGCGATCAGCACGTTGAAGTACGAGGCCGAGGTGCGCGTGATCAGGTCGTTGCCCGAGGCGGCCAGCTGGAAGTCAGCGGCCTGCGCCAGCGCCTTGGCGCTCTTGTGGCGCGTGAAGTTGCCGCGGTCGTAGACCATCTGGCTGAGGTTCACGCCGCTGCTGCGCGTGGTGCTCTCGCTGTCGCTGTCGCCGGTGTTGATGGTGCCGTCGGGATTGATGGAGCCGTTGCCGCGCTGGTAGCTGCGACCCTTGGTGATCGAGGCCGAACCGTCCAGCTGCGGCAGCATCGCCGCGCGCGTCTGCACTGCGCCTTCCTGGATCGCGAGGCGATTGGACTCCGCCGCCGCGAGTTGCGGGTCGGCCGTGCGTGCCAGCTCGTAGGTCTGCAGAAGGTCTTCGGCGGAGGCCGTGGCCGGCAGCAGGGCCGAGAGGCTCACGGCTGCGGCGAGAGCGATGACGAGCGGGCGGCGAATCATGCGAGGTCCTTGTCCGGTTTTACGTTCTTATCAAGCCGCCCGCGTTGCTGCAGGCGTGTGGGGGTACTGCGTCAGAACTTGAACACCGGCGCGGGGGCCGCGCCGGCGAGATAGGGAAGATCGGTTTCGAACAACGATTGGATGCGCGGAGCGTTGACATCGTTGCGCACCAGCACCGCTTCCATCACCGGCGAGCGTCCGCGCACGACGAACATGCGGCCGTTCGGCTCCAGCCAGTCGATGAAACGCTGCGGGATGGTGTCCACCGCACCGGCGACGAGGATCGCGGTGAAGCGGCGGTCGGTGGTCCAGCTGAAGGCGTCGCCGACGACGACCTGGACGTTGTCGACCGACTGCTCCGACAGCGCGGCGGTTGCGGCCTGGGCGAGGTCGCCGTGGCGCTCCAGCGCGAGGACGTCGCGGGCGAGGCGACCGGCGCAGCCGGCGAGGTAGCCGTTGCCGGCGCCGATCACGAGCACGTCGTCGGCCGGGTCCAGCGCCAGCGCCTGCAGGGCGCGGCCCTGGATGACGGGCTTCATCGTGAATTCGCCATGGCCCAGCGGCAACGCGAGGTCCGCATACGCGAGGTTGCGATGCGCGACGGGCAGGAATGCCTCGCGCGGCAGCGCCGCCATCACGTCGAGCACGCGGCCATCAAGCACGTCCCAGGGACGTACCTGCTGTTCGACCATCAATTCGCGTGCCTTGTTGTAATCCATGGGGTTCATCGGGTGTATCTCGCGCGGAAGACCGCGAATTGTACCGTCAATACCGTTGCCGGCCTTTGCTGGCGCGGCGCACAGGATCGCCGCGACCCCAAGGCGAACTTAGTGCCAGAAGTAACCGAGACCGATGTCATCGACGCGACTGTCCGCCGTCCGCGGACGGTCCGGACGCGGTCGTCCGCACCTGGTAGGCGCGCAGGAACAGGTCCACCGCCGCGGCCAGGTGCGCCTGGATTTCCTCTTCCCCCGGTCCCGGCCCGCCGAACACGAGACAGGCGTGCGGCTCGCCCTTGAGCAGGCTGAAAAACTGGCCTGCGGCGCGCGCGACATCGGGGACTTCCAGCTCGCCGGCCTTGATGCGCCGTTCGAGCAGTGCCGCGAAATCGCTCTGCACGCGCATCGGGCCCGCTTCCCAGAACAGCTTCGGCAGCCCGGAGTTCGACATCTGCGGAGAACAAAGCATGCGATGACCGGCGACGGCCTCCGGTGCTGTCACCATCGAATAGAACGCGTTCGCGATCGCCATCAGGCGATCGCGCAACGGCGTGTCCGGCGAGGGCTCGAACAGCGAGGACGGCAGCGAGAGGTCGCAGTGCGATTCCACCGCGGCGAGGAACAACGCGTCCTTGTCGCCGAAGTGGCTATAGACGGTGAGCTTGGAGACCCCGGCCTCGGCGGCGATCTGGTCCATGCTGGCGCCGTCGAAGCCGTGCTGAGTAAACATTCTTTTCGCCGCCTCCAGGATGGCGGCGCGCTTGCCCATGTCCTTGGGACGACCGGGGCCGGCCGGCTTGCCGGTACCGCCGTTGGACGGGCTGGAGGTGTGGCGTGGAGCGATCATGCTGGAATACTAGACTAACCGGTTTGATATTTATACAGTACCCACAAGTACATTAATTAACCGCAGGGACCCTCGCAATGCGCAGTCATTCCCCCGCTGCGTTCCGCCTGTCGGCATGGACGCTGGTCGCCGCCTCTTCCTTTCTATTGAGCGCCTGCGGGCGTGGCGACAAGGTCGAAGAAGCCCCGCGTCCCGTGCTGGTCACCCACCCAGTGGCTTCCGACCATACCGCCAGCGCGTTCGCCGGCGATGTCCGCGCGCGTGAAGAAAGCCCGCTGTCCTTCCGGGTCGGCGGAAAGCTCGTGCAGCGCAATGTCGATGTCGGCGACCACGTGCGCGCCGGCCAGGTGCTGGCGACGCTCGATCCCGGCGATCTGCAGGCGCAGGCCCGCGCCGCGCAGGCGCAACTCGCCGCCGCCGAGGCCGAACTCGCCCGCGCCCGCGCCGACCAGGCCCGTTTCGCCAAGCTCGCCAACGATCAATTGGTGAGCCGTTCCACCCTCGATGCGCAGAACGCCGCCGCCACCGCCGCGCAGGGCCAGGTCAACGCCGCGCGTGCCGAAGTGGAAGTCGCGAGCAACCAGGCCGCCTATTCGCAGCTGCGCGCCACGCGCGACGGCGTGATCGCCGCGCGCCAGGCCGAAGCGGGGCAGGTGGTCGCCGCCGGGCAATCGGTGTTCACGCTTGCAGCCGATGGTGTGCGCGAGATCGCCTTCGCCGTGCCCGAAACCATGGTCGCTCAAGTAAAGGCCGGCCAGGCGGTACAGGTCGAAGCGTGGTCGCGTCCCGGCCAGCGCTGGAACGGACGCATCCGCGAGCTTTCGCCCGCCGCCGATCCCGCATCGCGCACCTTCGCCGCGCGCGTCACCGTCGATGCGCCGGCCGGTGCGATCGAGCTTGGCCAGAGCGCGCGCGTCTACCTGCCCACCAACGGCAATGGTGCGCTGAGCGTGCCGATCGCCGCGCTCCAGCGCGAAAACGGCAAATCGTCGGTGTTCGTCGTCGACATGAAATCCTCCACGGTGAAGTCCCGCGCGGTGCAGATCGGCGCGTTCGGCGAGGACCGCGTGCCGGTGAAGGGCGGACTCGAGGCGGACGAATGGGTCGTCGCGGCCGGCGGCCACCTGTTGCGCGAAGGCCAGAAGGTGCAGCCGGTCGATCGCGACAATCGCCCAATAAAGAACGACTGAGCGAAGCCAGTGCGAAGCAACGCGCCAATGCAGCGAGCGCGCCATACCCGCACGGCACGCACGCCCTTCCCCCGCTCGCGGGGGAAGGGGACGGGATGGGGGAAAGCGCCGGTAGTGTTCGACGAAACCGGCGCCGGACCCTGCCCTCACCCCCACCCTCTCCCGCGTGCGGGGGAGCGGACAAGCAGACGAGCTGACGCCTGATGCGCTTCAACCTTTCCGAATGGGCGCTGCGCCATCGCAGCCTGATCATCTACGCGATGCTGGTGATGGCCATCGCCGGCACGTTCTCGTACCTGCGGCTGGGCCGCAGCGAGGACCCGGCGTTCACCTTCAAGGTGATGGTGATCCGCACGATCTGGCCCGGCGCGACCGCCGAGGAAGTCTCGCGGCAGGTCACCGAACGCATCGAAAAGAAACTGATGGAAACCGGCCAGTACGAGTTCATACGCTCGTACTCGCGCGGCGGCGAATCGCAGGTGATCTTCGTCGCGCGCGATTCGCTGCGTTCGAAGGACATCCCGCCGCTGTGGTACCAGGTGCGCAAGAAGATCGGCGACATCAAGCCGACCTTGCCCGGCGACGTCGTCGGTCCGTTCTTCAACGACGAATTCGGCGACACCTTCGGCAACATCTACGCGCTGACCGGCAAGGGTTTCGACTACGCCGTGCTGAAGGACTACGCCGAGCGCGTGCAACTGCAACTGCAGAAGCAGCCGGACGTGGGCAAGATCGAACTGTTCGGCGTGCAGGACGAGAAGGTCTGGGTCGAACTGTCGAACGTGAAGCTCGCAACGCTCGGCGTGCCGGCGTCCGCCGTGCAGCAGGCGCTGGACGAACAGAACGCGATGGTGCCCGCCGGCTTCTTCGAAACCGGCAGTACGCGCGTGGCGCTGCGCGTGGGCGGCAAGTTCAAGTCGGTCGATGAGATCCGCGAATTCCCGATCCGCGTCGGCGACCGCACGTTCCGCCTGGCCGACGTCGCCGAAGTGAAGCGCGGCTTCTCCGATCCGCCGGCGCCGCGCATGCGCTTCATGGGCGAGGACGCCATCGGCATCGGCGTGGCGATGAAGGAAGGCGGCGACATCCTCAAGCTCGGCAAGACGCTGGAAACGCAGTTCGCCGACCTGCAGAAAACGCTGCCCGCCGGCATGGAACTGCGCAAGGTCGCCGACCAGCCCGCCGCGGTGACCGAGTCGGTCGGCGAGTTCGTGCGCGTGTTGTCCGAAGCCGTCGCCATCGTGCTGCTGGTGAGCTTCTTCTCGCTCGGCCTGCGCACCGGTTTCGTCGTCGCGTTGTCGATCCCGCTCGTGCTCGCGATGACCTTCGCCGTGATGGATCTGTTCGGCGTCGGGCTGCACAAGATCTCGCTCGGCGCGCTGGTGCTGGCGCTCGGCCTGCTCGTGGACGACGCGATCATCGCGGTGGAGATGATGGCCATCAAGATGGAGCAGGGCTTCAGCCGCCTGAAGGCCGCCGCGTTCGCGTGGGATTCCACCGCGTTCCCGATGCTCACCGGCACGCTCATCACCGCCGCCGGCTTCCTGCCGATCGCCACCGCGAAGTCGAGCACGGGCGAATACACGCGCTCGCTGTTCGAAGTGGTGACCATCGCGCTGCTGGTGTCGTGGATCGCCGCCGTCGCGTTCATTCCGTACCTGGGCGACAAGCTGCTGCCGGATTATGGGCATGCGGCGAAACCGCTCAAGCCCGGCTCGATTCCGTACCGCTGGCATGCATTGCGCGAGCGTGTCGCCAGCCGCTTCCCGAAGCTGCACGACTACATCGCGCCGAAGCCGCCGATCGACGGCCACTCGCATGATCCGTACGCGTCGAAGTTCTATGTGAACTTCCGCCGTTGGGTGACGTTCTGCGTGCGTCGTCGCTGGCTGGTGATCGCGGTCACCGCGGCGGCGTTCGCGATGTCGATCTTCCTGTTCCGCTTCGTGCCGCAGCAGTTCTTCCCCGATTCCACGCGACCGGAACTGATGGTCGACATGGAACTGGCCGAAGGCAGCTCGCTGCGCGCGACGACCGAGCAGGCGAAGCGTTTCGAGCAGATCCTGAAGCAGAACAAGGATCTGGCGAACTTCGTCGCCTACGTCGGCACCGGTTCGCCGCGCTACTACCTGCCGCTCGACCAGCAGCTGCCTGCGGCGAACTTCGCGCAGTTCGTGTTGACGCCCAAGAGCCTGGAAGCGCGTGAAGAGGTTCGCAGCTGGCTCATCAACGACGTGTTCCAGCGCTTCCCCGAGCTGCAGATGCGCGTGACGCGCCTGGAGAACGGGCCACCGGTCGGGTATCCGGTGCAGTTCCGCGTATCGGGCGAGCACATCGACAAGGTGCGCCAGATCGCCTACCAGGTGCGCGAGAAGATCCGCGAGAACGCGCACGTGGTGAACGTGAACCTCGACTGGGACGAACCGAACAAGGTCGTGCGCCTGACCGTCGACCAGGAACGCGCCCGCGCGCTGGGCGTGAGTTCGGCACGGCTGTCCCAGTTCCTTTCCAGTTCGCTGTCGGGCTCGCACATCAGCACGTACCGCGAAGGCAACGAACTGATCGAGATGCTGCTGCGCGGCCCGGCCGAGGAGCGCCTGCGCCTGGACATGCTCGGCAGCCTGATGGTGCCGACCGAAAGCGGGAAGAGCGTGCCGCTCACGCAGATCGCCACGCTCGACTACGGCTTCGAGGAAGGCATCATCTGGCATCGCGACCGCCAGCCCACGATGACCGTGCGCGCCGACATCTACGACGGCACGCAGCCGGCGACCGTGACGGCGCAGATCTCGCCGACGCTCGACGGCTTGCGTTCGACATTGCCGTATGGCTATTCGATCGACGTCGGCGGCAGCGTGGAGGATTCCGCGCGCGGCCAGAAATCCATCGCCGCCGGAATGCCGCTGTTCGTGTTCGTCGTGTTCACGCTGCTGATGCTGCAGCTGCGCAGCTTCACGCGCAGCTTCATGGTGCTGCTCACCGCGCCGCTGGGCCTGATCGGCGTGACGCTGTTCCTGCTGGTGTTCCGCGTGCCGTTCGGCTTCGTGGCGATGCTGGGCACCATCGCGCTGGCCGGCATGATCATGCGCAACTCGGTGATCCTCGTGGATCAGATCGAACACGACATCGGCGAAGGCGCCGCGCCTTGGCAGGCGATCGTCGAAGCGACGGTGCGCCGCTTCCGACCGATCGTGTTGACCGCGCTGGCCGCGATCCTCGCGATGATCCCCCTGTCGCGCAGCGCGTTCTTCGGCCCCATGGCGGTGGCGATCATGGGCGGCCTGACGGTCGCGACGTTCCTGACGCTGCTGTTCCTGCCGGCGCTGTATGCGGCGTGGTTCCGGGTGAAGGCGCCGGAAGCGGCGTAACGCGCGAAATGCAGAAGGGCGCCCTGGAGGCGCCCTTCTTGTTCACGGCTTCGGTATTGATTGCTGCTTCGCCTCTTTCTTCGGCGCAACGCTCCACGGCGGAGGCGGCGCCGGGATCGGATGCTCGAGGTCGAACTCGATGCGCACTTCGCGCCCGGGTCGGGTGAGCTCGTAGACGAACCGCTCGTGCGGTTCGATCTCCATCGCCCAGACGTTCGATACCGAGCTTGCGCGGTCCTCGCGGGCGAACAGCGCCTTGGATGCGGCATCGGCCGGGAATTCCTGGCGCTTCGAGGTTCCGAGGTCGATCGTGTCGCCGCCGTACTGGCTCAGCGTGGCTTCGGCGCCGTCTTCGTGGCGGTGATCGTGCTTCAGGCGCAGGCCGGTCGAGGTGCGCGTGAGCACCCAGGTGCGCGAGCGGTCGCTGCCGACGAAGAACGGGATGCGGATCGTGTCGCGGCTGCATTCGCGCACGTGCATCACCAGGGCCTTGCCGGCCAGCGGATTGTCGTCGGCCGGCGTCGGCGGGCGATCGACCGCGACGCGACCGGCGAACGCCTGCCCGCACAGCGCGGCCATCTGCTGGAAGAACACGTCCTGCGGCGCCGAGCTGGCGGCATCGGGCGTGGAACCGCAGGCGGTCAGGCAGCAGGCGAGTGCGAAAGGCAGGGCGGTGCGTGGGCTCATGGGCGCCCACGCTATCCCGAAGCACGTGAAGCCGGCAATGCGACCCTGGCCCAGTAGCCCGGACCGCGCCGCGCGTCTCAGTCCCGCATCACCACCGGCTGGCATTCCAGCTCGAGCTGCTCCAGCACCGCCACCATCGCCGCCTGCGTGGAGACGCCGCGGCCGGCCGGCGCCAGGTCTGCCGTGAACACGCCGGCGGACAACGCACCATCCACCGCCTTCTCGACGCAGCGCGCCTCCGATTCCAGACCCAGCGAATGGCGCAGCAACATCGCCGCGCTCAGGATCGTCGCGTACGGATTGGCGATGCCGCGACCGGCGATGTCCGGGGCCGAGCCGTGGATCGGTTCGTACAGGCCCACGCGATCCTCGCCGAGCGATGCCGAAGGCAGCAGCCCGAGCGAACCGGCCAGCATCGATGCCTCGTCGGTGAGGATGTCGCCGAACATGTTCTCGGTGACGATGACGTCGTACTCGCGCGGCCGCGCGAGCAGGTGCATCGCCATCGAATCGACCAGCTGGTGCTCCAGCGTGACGTCGGGGAACTCCTCGTGCACCACGCGCGTGGCGACCTCACGCCACAGGCGCGAGGTTTCCAGCACGTTGGCCTTGTCCACGGACGTCACATGCCCGCGGCGTGTGCGCGCGAGCATGCAGGCGCGACGCACCACGCGCTCGATCTCGGCGACGGTGTACTCGCACAGATCGCTCGCCGACGTCGCGGTGCGCTGCTTCTGGCCGAAATACACGCCGCCGGTGAGTTCGCGCACCACGACCAGGTCCACGCCGGTCAGCAGGTGCGGCTTGATGGGTGAGGCGCCGAGCGCGGCGGCATGCGGCTTCACCGGACGCAGGTTCGCGTACAGGCCCAGCGCCTTGCGGATCGCGAGCAGGCCCTGTTCCGGTCGCACCTTCGCGCCCGGAGCGGACCACTTCGGGCCACCGACGGCGCCCAGCAGTATCGCGTCCGCGCGTCGGGCCGCCTCCAGCGTCTGCGCCGGCAGCGGTTCGCCTGTGGCGTCGATGGCCGCGCCGCCGATCAGCTCGTGCGTGAAGTGGAAGGTGTGGCCGTAGCGTTGCCCGACGGCGCGCAGCACCTGCACCGCGGCGGCGGTGACTTCCGGGCCGATGCCGTCGCCAATTCGAACGACGATCTCAGCTTGCATGGCGGAACTCCTGGCGTTGACGGTGTTGTTCGAATTGCGAGATGACGCGGTCCTGCTTCAGCAGATAACCCAGCTGGTCCACGCCTTCGAGCAGGCAGGTCTGCGCGAACGCATCCAGCGGGAACTGCACGCGGCGGCCATCGGGCAACGTCACGGTGCGTTGCGCGACGTCGATGCGCAGTTCAACGCCCGGCTGCTCCAGCAGTTCATCGACGATGGCGTCGTCGAGCACGATGGGCAGCAGTCCGTTCTTCAGCGCATTGCTGCGGAAGATGTCGGCGATCTGCGCGCTGACGACCGCGCGCAGGCCGAGGTCCGTCAGTGCCCACGGTGCGTGTTCGCGCGAGGATCCGCAGCCGAAATTGCGACCGGCGACGAGGATGCGCGCGCCGATATTCTCGGCACGGTTGAACGGGAACTCCGGGTTCGCAGAACCGTCGGGAAGCGTGCGCCAGTCGTTGAACGCATGTTTGCCCAGGCCCTTGCGCTCGGTCGTGGTAAGGAAGCGCGCGGGGATGATCTGGTCGGTATCGATGTTGCGTTCGCGCAGCACGACGGTGCGCGATACGACTTCGGTCAACGCTTGCATCAGACGGTCTCCAGCTGCGCGGACGCGTGCGGCGCGGGTTGCGTGGTGAGGTAGGGGCGCGGGTCGGTGATCTCGCCGGCCACGGCGCACGCGGCGGCGGTCGCGGGCGAGGCGAGCACGGTGCGCGCGCCCTTGCCCTGGCGGCCTTCGAAGTTGCGGTTGCTGGTGGAGACGGCGAGCTGGCCCGCGCCGACCAGGTCGCCGTTCATCGCGATGCACATCGAGCAGCCGGGCTCGCGCCACTCGGCGCCCGCCGCACGCACGATGCGGTCGATGCCCTCGCGTTCGGCCTCGCGCTTGACCTGCTCCGACCCGGGCACCACCAGCATGCGCACGCGCGGATGCACATGGCGGCCGCGCAGCACGCTGGCCGCTTCGCGCAGATCGGACAGGCGCGAGTTCGTGCAGCTGCCCACGAACACGACGTCCACCGCACGACCGGCGACGGCGGCGTTCGGGTCCCAGCCCATGTAATCGCGCGCCTTGGCTTCGTCGGTGCCGTCGCTGCCCGGGATGCGCGAGGAGATCGCAGCGACCTGGCCCGGATGCGTGCCCCAGGTCACGGTCGGCTGGATGTCCCGTGCGTCGATGCGAACCTCGCTATCGAAGGTCGCGCCGTCGTCGGTACGCAACGACTTCCACTGTTCCACCGCAGCCTCGAACGCCTCGCCCTGCGGCGCGCGCGGACGTCCGCGCAGGTAGTCGAACGTGACGTCGTCCGGTGCCATCAGGCCCGCGCGCGCACCGGCTTCGATCGACATGTTGCACACCGTCATGCGCTGTTCCATCGACAGCGAACGGATCGCCGAGCCGCGGTACTCGATGACATGGCCAGTGCCGCCGTTGACGCCGATCACGCCGATGACGTGAAGGATCAGGTCCTTCGCGCTGACGCCGGGCGCGAGTTCGCCCTCGACGGTGATCGCAAGGGTCTTCGCTTTCCGCTGCAACAGGCACTGCGTTGCCAGGACGTGGCCGACTTCGCTGGTGCCGATGCCGAAGGCGAGCGCGCCGAACGCGCCGTGCGTGGCGGTGTGGCTGTCGCCGCAGACGATGGTCTGGCCCGGCTGCGTGAGGCCCATTTCCGGCCCCATCACGTGCACGATGCCGCGCTGCGGGCTGTCGTAATCGAACAGTTCGACGCCGAATCGTGCGCAGTTCGCGCGCAGGGTATCGACCTGCGCGCGGGCTTCGTCGTTCACGTACGGCAGTTGCCCGCTGGCATTGGCCGGCAGCGTCGGCGTGGAGTGGTCGAGCGTGCCCTTGGTGCGTTCGGGACGACGCACCGGCAGACCGCGCGCGTCGAGTTCGGCGAAGGCCTGCGGCGAGGTGACTTCGTGGATCAGGTGCAGGTCGACGTAGAGGATCGCCGGCGCGCCCTCGGTTTCGGGCGTGACGACGTGGGCATCCCACAGTTTGTCGAACAGGGTTTTCGGTTGGCTCGTCATTGACTTGGCTTGGTTGAATGCTTGGGGTCGGCGCGGAGAATCAGGCGATCGCGGCGGCACGCGCACCGGCGGCCTGCGCGCGGGTGCGCTGCAGGCGGTTGGCGATGTCGAGCCATGCGAGCGCGCTGGCTTCGAGGATGTCGGTGCTGGTGCCCGAGCCGGTGAACTCGCGGCCGTCCACGCGCGCGATCACCTGCGCCTGGCCCTGCGCGTCGTCGCCGGTGGTGACGCTGGAAACCTGGTAGCTGTCGATCTCCAGCGCGATGCCGGTCGCGCGCGCGAGTGCGGCGAACAACGCATGCACCGGGCCGTCGCCCACCGCCGCCTCGCTGATCGACGCGCCGTCGGCATCGACCAGTTGCACGCTGGCGGTGGGCAGGCTGTCCTGCGCGACGCCCGTGCTGACGTGGAAACGCGCCAGTCGATGGCCGCGAACCGCACGCGCGTCGGCGCCCAGTACCAGCGCCTCCAGGTCCGCATCGAACACTTCGCGCTTCTTCTCCGCCAGCGACTTGAAGCCGGCGAACACCGCGTTGAGCTGCGCCTCGGGCAGCGTGAAGCCCAGCGCCTGCAGGCGATCGCTCAGCGCCGCGCGCCCGCTGTGGCGCCCCATCACCATCTGCGACTGCGCCCAGCCGACGTCTTCCGGTCGCATGATCTCGTACGTGCCGCGATGCTTGAGCATGCCGTGCTGGTGGATGCCCGATTCGTGCGCGAACGCGTTCTGCCCGACCACCGCCTTGTTGCGCTGCACGGCCATGCCGGTGATGCGCGAGAGCAGGCGCGAGGTCGGCACCAGGCGACGCGAATCGATGCGGGTATGCGCGCCGTAGTACTCGCCGCGCACGCGCAGCGCCATCACCAGTTCCTCCAGCGCGCAGTTGCCGGCGCGCTCGCCGATGCCGTTGATCGTGCATTCGACCTGGCGCGCGCCGCCTTCGATGGCCGCCAGCGAGTTCGCCACGGCCAGGCCGAGATCGTTGTGGCAGTGCGCGCTGAACACCGCTTCGCTGGCGCCGCGAACGCCCGACTCGACGACCGACGCACGCAGATACTCGAACAGCGCACGGATCTCGCTCGGCGTCGTGTAGCCCACGGTGTCGGGGATGTTGAGCGTGCGCGCGCCGGCTGCCACTGCCGCGATGCAGACCTGGGCGAGGAAGTCCGGCTCGGTGCGCAGCGCGTCCTCGGCGGAGAACTCGACGTCGTCCACATGGCGCTTGGCCAGCTCGACCGCCATCACCGCGCGCTCGAGCACCTGCTCGCGGCTCAGGCCGAGCTTGTGCTCGCGATGCAGCGGACTGGTGGAGATGAATACGTGGATGCGTGGATGCACGCTGCCTTCCAGGGCCCGCGCACACGCTTCGATATCGCCGACGTGGCAACGCGCCAGCGTGGCGACGGTCGCGCTGCGGACCTCGCGTGCGATGGCGCGCACCGCATCCATGTCGGCTTCCGAACTGGCTGGAAACCCCGCTTCGATGACGTCGACGCCCAGCTCGGCAAGCGCGTGCGCGAAGCGGAGCTTCTGCGGCGCGGTCATGCTGCAGCCGGGCGACTGTTCGCCGTCGCGCAGGCTGGTGTCGAAGATGCGTACTCGGGCGGCGGGGTCGTTCATGCGGTCAACTCCTCGTGGGCGCGCACGACGACTGCGGCGCGCGGCTTGGGTGGGGATGCGGGATTCGAAGCAGGATTCAGGGTGGCGATGGCGGGCTCCAGCGCGGGCGCGGCCGTCGCATCGCGATGGCGGCGGCGCGGACGGCGTGGTGCACGTGGGCGCACATCGGAAAGCAGTTGCGCGAGCACGACGGCGTCCACGTTGCCGCCGGAGACGACCGCGCACTTGCGCTTGCCGGCGATGCGACGGCCGGCGGCGAGCGCAAGCGCGCCCGCACCCTCGGCGATGACGTGCTCTTCAAGGGCGAGGCGCACGAGCGTCTCGCGCAGTTCGGCCTCGCGCACGACGACCACGTCGTCCAGCAGCTCGGCGAGCAGACGCTGCGTCAGATGGCCGGGTTCCTTCACGCGCACGCCGTCGGCGAGCGTCGCGGCGGGGTCGCGCAAGGCATGATCGCCGCGCAGTGCACGCAGCATCGAATCGACGCCTTCGACCTGCGCGCCGATCACGCGCACGCCCTGCGATTTCAGTGCGAGCGCGACGCCGGATGCGAGCCCGCCGCCGCCGATCGGCACCAGCACGACGTCCGGCGCGAGTGCGGCCAGTTCCAGTCCGACCGTACCCTGGCCGGCGATCACGTCGGGGTCGTCGAACGCGGACAGCACGCGATAGCCGTTCTGCACGGCCAGTTCGGCGGCGAAGGCCTTGGCTTCGTCGTAGGTTTCGCCGTGCAGGCGCACGGTGGCGCCCCAATGCGCGACGCCGGCGATCTTCGTCTCCGGCGCGTTCCTGGGCATCACGGTGATCGCATTGACGCCCAGTCGATAGGCCGCCCACGCCAGGCCCTGCGCGTGGTTGCCGGCGGAGGCGGCGATCACCGGGCGGTGGTCGCCGCGCTCGCGCGCCGCCAGCAGCGCGTTCAGTGCGCCGCGTACCTTGTAGGAACCGGTGCGCTGCAGGTTCTCCAGCTTGAGCCAGCAGCCGAAGCGCTCGGCGTGATGCAGCGGCGTCGGCGACAGGTAGCGACGCAGGCGCGCCTGCGCCGCCAGCACGTCGGCGGCGGTGACGCGTACGTCGGTGGCTACGTCGCCGTCCATGTCAGACAGCCGTCAGCCAGTGCGCGTACGCGGATTCCTCGCCGCGCACCACGCGTCCGTACAGCGCCTGCAACTCGCGCGTGATCGGGTTGTCGCCGAACTCGCGCCGGTCCAGCGCGCTGATGGGCGCGACTTCCGCCGCCGTTCCGCAGACGAAGACTTCGTCCGCATCCAGCAGCTCGTGATGCGTGACCGGTCGCGACTGCGCGCCGCTCAGGGCGATGACGGTATCGCGCGTGATGCCCGGCAGCGCATCGCGATGCGACACCGCCGTGACGTCGCCGCCGCGCACCATGAACACGTTGGCGCCGGTGCATTCGACGACGTACCCGTCCTCGTCCACGAACAGTGCTTCGTCGAAGCCGCGCAGGCGCGATTCGCGCTTGGCGAGGATCGAGTTGATGTACGCGCCGCACAGCTTCAGCGGCGGCAGCGAAGAGGCCGGATTGCGCTTCCACGGCGAAACCGTGAGCCTTGAGCGCTTGCCGTTCAGATGCACGACGGTCGGCAGCGTCAGCACCATGAAGTGCTGGCTCAGGCCGGGCACGTCCAGGCCGACGGTGACACCGTCGGCGCCGTTGCCCAGCCACGTCAGCGGGCGGATGTAGGCATCGCGGTGGCCGTTCGCGCGCAGCGTCTGCAGGGTCGCTTCGAACGCGGCATCGACGTCGAAGTCGATGCCGAGCAGGTCCGCGCCCTTGCGCATGCGTTCCAGGTGTTCGGGCAGGCGGAACACCGCCGCGCCATCGCGCGTGGCGTAGCTGCGGATGCCCTCGAACACGCCGGTGCCGTAATGCATCGCGTGCGTGGTCAGCGGCGCCTGCGGTGTGTCGGCGCTGGTGAGTTCGCCGTCGAACCACAGCAGCGGCATGCCGGGGCGGCGTGCGTCGTCGCGAAGTTCGATGGGCGGTGCCGGTTGTCGCGCTGCCGAGGGCGCGGGTGTGGCGATCATCGACATGGCGACACCTCCACCGCGAGGCAGTCGTAGAGCTTTTCGAGCTGGTGCTGAAGGTTGGCTTCGTCGCGTTCGCCTTCGACGGTCAGCCGCAGGTACCAGCGGTCGCCGTCGGCCTGTGCTTCGCCATCCACGGCGAGCGGACGGAAACCGCGGCGTTCGGCCGCGCCCAGTACCCGCGACAGCGCGCCTTCGGCCTGACGGAGCGTGAGATCAAGCTGGTATCGCATGGCGGGGATCCTCGGTGGGGGTGGGTTCGTTCGACGCGCCGGCATCGAGCTCGGGATCGAGCATCTGCGCGTTGTTGTGGTTGGGCGGCACCAGCGGCCAGACGTTGGCGGCCTGGTCGATGGCGACGTGCAGCAGCGCGGGGCCGTCGGCGGCCAGCAGCGCCTGCAATGCGTCCTCGACGGAATCGGCGCGATCGACGTGCAGCGCCTGCACGCCGAACGCCGCCGCGATCGCGCCGAAGTCGGGGTTGTCGGAGAGGTCGATTTCCGAATAGCGCTTGTCGAAGAACAGCTCCTGCCACTGGCGCACCATGCCCAGCGCCTGGTTGTCCAGCAGCACGATCTTCACCGGCAGGCCGTAGCGACGCAGCGTCGCGAGTTCCTGCACGTTCATCAGGAACGAACCATCGCCGCTGACGCACACGACCGGCGTACCGGGCGATTGCATCTGCGCGCCGATCGCGGCCGGCAAGCCGAAACCCATCGCGCCCAGCGCGCCGCTGGTGAGGTGCTGTCGCGGCGTCGCGAAACGCCAGTGCTGTGCGACCCACATCTGATGCTGGCCGACATCGCAGGCCACGACGGCGTCCGGCGCGAGTTCGGAAAGACGCTTCAGCAACGCGGGGGCATAGACCGTCTCGCCCGGTGCGTCGTAACGCGCCGCGAACTCGCGCATGCGCTGCTGGCAGGTCGCGCGCCATTCGCGTCGCGCCGCGCCATGGCGACCGTGCAGGTGCGCCGCGCAGGGGAGGGTGAGCGCGGTCAGCGTGCGACGGATATCGCCGCACACGGCGGCATCGGCGTGGCGCAGTTTGCCTATCTCGCACGCATCCAGATCCATGTGGACGACGCGCGCGTGCGGTGCGAACTCGGCGAGCTTGCCGGTGGCGCGATCGTCGAAACGCGCGCCGACGACGATCAGCAGATCGCTTTCCTGCACCGCGAGGTTCGCCGCACGGCTGCCGTGCATGCCGAGCATGCCCAGGTTCAGCGCATGGCCGGTGGGAAGCGCGCCCAGGCCTTTCAGCGTCAGCACGGTCGGGATCTGCGTCGCATCGACAAACGTGCGGAACGCCTGCACCGCATCGCCCAGCGCGATGCCGCCGCCGCCATACACGACCGGCTTCTTCGCCTGCGAGATCAGCGCGAGCGCCGCATGCAGCGAGGCATCCTTCGGCGCTTCCACGTCGTCGATCTGCGCGGGAACGTGCAATGGAAGACGCGACGCATCGCCGATCTGCACGTCCTTCGGCAGGTCGATCAGCACCGGGCCCGGCCGGCCGGAACGCGCGATGCGGAACGCCTCGGCGATGACGTTCGGCAGATCCTCGACGCGGCGCAGCAGGAAGCTGTGCTTCACGATCGGCATGGTCATGCCGAACACGTCCAGTTCCTGGAATGCATCGGTGCCCATCAGTGGCGTCGCCACCTGTCCGGTGATGACGACCATCGGCACCGAGTCGAGCATCGCGTCGGCGATGCCCGTCACCAGGTTCGATGCGCCGGGACCGGAGGTCGCCACGCATACGCCCACGCGCCCGCTGGCCCGCGCATACCCGTTCGCCGCGAAGGCCGCGCCCTGTTCGTGGCGGACCAGCACGTGCCTGAGCTGCGATCCGTGCAGCGCATCGTAGAAGGGCATGATCGCGCCGCCCGGGTAGCCGAAGAGCGTATCGACGCCTTCGGCCGCCAGGGCCTGCACCAGCCAGCGGGCACCGTTCATCACGCGGCCTCTGTCTGCGCCTGGCGCTTTTCGGTCGCGGCAGGCGCGGCCTGCGGCGCGGTCGAAAGCCACTTCATGTTCGCGCGAAGCTTCTTGCCGACCGCTTCGATCGGATGCGTCAGGTCGCCTTCCTTCAGCGCCTTGTAGTTCGCGTTGCCCGCGGCGTATTCGGCGATCCACTGGCGCGCGAACGTGCCGTCCTGGATCTCGGCGAGGATCTTCCTCATCTGCGCGCGCGTGTTCTCATCGACAACGTACGTGCCGCGCGTGAGCGCGCCGTACTGCGCGGTCTCGCTGATGAACTCGTGCATGCGCGTGATGCCGCCTTCGTAGAACAGGTCGACGATCAGC
>Ga0209676_1001041_pt1 | contig 32025 bp, 41 predicted proteins | sample AraplaCvi_mLB_r2_FD_184282 | JGI IMG/M metagenome (GOLD analysis project Ga0209676, IMG submission 184282) | Arabidopsis root microbial communities from North Carolina, USA - plate scrape MF_Cvi_mLB_r2 (SPAdes) (version 2) | ecosystem: Host-associated > Plants > Roots > Endosphere | place: USA... | reverse complement strand
GTTCGGCAAATCGTATAATCTAAAGCGTTCTTTCACTCGCTCACACCTCGCTCCATCTTCGTCTTTGAAACCTAAATCCAAATAATTCCAAGGAACATTTGAAAGTGGTATTCCCAATGCATTAGTGATGCTCCAAATATTGCGAATTGAGGGCGTTAAAACTTCTTTACTTTCCCACATACTGATTGTGCTTTGTTTAATTCTGTTGTTGGTTAAACTGGATAGTTCAGCTTGTGAAAGCCCAAAAATTTCACGTTGCTCTTTAATCCAGTCCCCGAAGTAAAATGATTGCACTCATACACCCCCTTCAAGATGTCTCATACTTCGACTATATTCATCATATCAGTTTACTGATATTTGTCAACAGAATACTGATACTTTTATTTAAATGAGCCTTTTGTACACTAGGTTTAAGCCATATCAGAATCTTGTTTGGATAAATTTAACTAGTACAAAAGACTTCACAAAATAGAACATCTGTTCTTATTTATTATAATATAAAGCCTGTTTTTTTCCAAGGGGAAAGATTGTGAGAACCCCTTTCAAAATGGTAATATGATGTGGGGACAATATATACAGGGTTTTTAACATAATAGAACTCGCAATTTACATACATTAGGTTTTTAGACTCAATTTTCCAAGTTGTTTTTAAAGTGTATAAAATTAAATTGGAGGAAATACTTTAATATGGGAAGGAGTTGTCTAAAGTGGGAATAAACGAAGCAATCACAACAAGAGTTCGCCTACTTTGTAAAGAAAAAGGATGGACAACCAACGAATTGATTAGACGTTCCAACGTAAATCAATCAACTGTATCAGAAATTATGTCTGGAAGATCAAAGTATCCAAGAATCATTACTATTGAAAAATTAGCACATGGATTTGGAATGACCCTTTCAGAGTTTTTTGATGATGAAATTTTCGAAAATTTAACAGATGGGGATTAAAAAATCGCTAGGTGAAAAAATACACCGTAGCGACCATAATTAAAAATAATGTTATTAGAATTGCAGTTAATCCTATAATCATATTGAAAGCATTACTGAATATGATTTTAAATGCATATAAGAATCTTTTCGAAAGTAAAGCTACTGTTCCTACAACTACAACCAGAATCGCTACATGTGATGAAAAAGAGAAGAAAGTAAATAATGAAATTATTATTAGAAAAATAACCCCTTTTAGCCGGTTGTCTAAATTTACGACCTTCTCTTTCATATTAGCGAATAGCATTAAATCACCTCGCTTTTTTTTCTTATTTCCTCCACTAAAAAGTCTCTATAATATTCAAGACAAACTGATAATAAATATTTTGCAGGGATTTTAGTTTCCTTCGACAAATCCCTTAAATACTGATTAAAGCTTATTGATATTCTGACGTTTTTTTGTTCCTGACTTTCAAGCTTTTCTTTGTCCACTTCTGGTAAGATATTAGAACCCTTTGTTTCTATATCTTTTTTAAGTTTGTTATAAATCATGTCTAAAGCTTCTGTGATGTTTGTATCTGTAAAAAAGCCGTATTTTCTTAATAACTCATAGCCATCTTTGAAAATTTTTCTTGATGTAGTTTTTTCTGCTTCAACAGTTTCTGTCAAAGTAGTTGATTTTTTTTTATTCTCTTTTGTATTGGCCAAAGCACCAGATAATTGTTTCATAGCTTAACATGCCCCTCTACTTTTTCTAGTAATTCTTTTGTTAAGTCCTCAAATACTTTCATAATTTCCTTATCCCAGCGATCATATTCAATAATTGAATCTTTTCTCTTTTTATACATACCATTAGACATATATTTGGCTAGACGTTTGCGTTTAGGAATATAAGTTTGGAAAAACATTTCAGTGTTACTGAAATCGTATTTTGCGTCTAACTCACGATTAATTTCTTCATCATCTTCACGCATATTAATTAGAACACCTAAAAAATCTAAGTTGGGATTTACATTCTCGTGGATTCTTAAAGCTGTATCATAAAAATCTTGAATCCCTTCGAAAGAAAAATTAGATGTTTCCGTTAATATAATGAAATAATCACTTGCTGTTAGAGCATTGTTTAAAAAGTCACTAAATATCGTTGGAGGAACATCATAAAAGATGAAATCATAATCAGAGTCGATTTTATCTATATGTTTTTTCAACAGAGTGAATTTACTTTTTTCCGTTAGTAATCTAGAGAAATCAACTGTATTTTGAGATGAAGGGATTAAGTGCAAATTTTTTTCTGCTTTATGAATAGCTTTAGATAAATCCCCTTTTTCTATACCTTCATAGAGTGTTACAAATTTCTTTGTTTCACAGTTATAGTACGTGTTTTCGAAAAGTTGCGTAGTGTTAGACTGAGGGTCAAGGTCTACTATTAAAACTTTGTATCCCCCTTGTGCTAACTGGTAACCAAGCATTGAACTAATTGTTGTTTTACCAACTCCACCTTTAGAATTTGCAATTGTAATTTTTTTTGCCATTATCAGTTCTCTCCTTTAAATAAAATAGTGTGTTTTGGAAGTATAAATCTATTTTAGCATGTATCGACAAAAACCACAAGTGGTCTATAAGAGGGATTTATAAAAACCACTTGTGGTTTTTTTGATTGTTTTGATACTATCATTTCACACACACTAAAATTTCATGAAAGGTTGAGTGAAAATGAGACAACAAACAATCTTTGATTACATTGATTTAAAGCAAGATGCAGTTTATCTTTCTATTACACAATTAAAAATTAATGAGGTTTTTTCTTTCGGGAATATTAAAGTCTCTAAAATTGATAATCATTATGAAATTGAATGTGATTATTGCCATGAATCATTTAAAGACACCACTGATTGTTATAAGAGGTTGAATGAGATTGATAATATGAATTTTAATGATTCACTGGAAGGTTAAAACGTTCGGATTTTGAGTAATTTTTATTCCTGGTATCAGCTGTGATTGTTCGGATTTCTAAAACAAAATAAACCACTTGTGGTCTTTAAAATGCCTTTTTACCATTATTGAGTAGAAAGGCATTTTTATATTAAAAAAACTCCTCTCTTTTTCTAGTAATTCTTTTGATCTTTTAAAAAAGGTTTTTATTAATAGAGATATTAAACAACCAACAGTTTTTTTCCTTGTTGTTGTTATTAATTAAATGTTATTAATAAATGATATAAAAGAAATATAATGTTATAGACTCCTATAAACGTTGATTTAACAGGGTTTATAGCATATAAAAGCCACATTTTTAACGTGAAAAGCCACATTTTTAACGTGAAAAGCCACATTTTTAACGTCCAAGTGCCACATTTTTAACGTCCAAGTGCCACATTTTTAACGTGAAAAGCCACATTTTTAACGTCATTTGTAGCGATAAAAGCCACATGAAATTAAAAACGTGGTTGTAAATATCAGTTTTCTGATATACAATCTAGTTACACACACTATTAACCTTTGATAAAAAATTGAGGTGCTAAAATGAGAGATTTAAAGTTAGGTAAAGATTTTATTGTGACAGTCCACAATGATTTAGTTGAAGCGAGATTTACTGATTCATTGACAACCAATGAACAAAAAATATTATTTGCAGTTCTTAGCAATATCGAACCACCCCAATTTAGAAAAGACGACGAGGGTAATCGTATTATTATTAATAAAGTTGAAGAAATCGAGCCTTTTCGTATACCAATAAAAGATTTTACACAATGGTTAGGTATATCTGACCCTAATTACGCAGCGTTCAAAAAAACTGTTAAACGTCTGATGAAAAAATTAATTGAAATACAACAACCCGATGGTAGTTGGGAAGTATTTCAATGGGTTACAAAGGCATCGTATATAGCAAATACAGGAACAGCAGAAATTAAGTTGTCTCCAGAGTTATACCCTTATTTAATTAACCTTGAAAAGAACTTCACACAAACAAAGTTAAATATACTTTTAAGTTTTAAAAGCCATTATTCTACTAGACTGTATCAATTAATTAAAAAATGGTCAAAGATTGGTACATGGAAAGTCGAATTAGAAGAATTAAAGATGCTTCTTGGTATCCCATTAGTAAGTGAAAAAAATGGTGTAAAAGTCTTTAAATTAGACAAATATAGTCATTTTAAAGACAGAGCATTAAAGACAGCTTTAAATGAAATTAATGAACATACTGAATTTGAAGTTACAATAAAAGAACATAAAACTGTTCGGAAAGTTACAGCTATCAGCTTTGATATTGTACATAAAGAGAAAAAACAAGCTGTAGACGTTCCAGAACAGCCGGAGAATCGAAATGAAGGCATCAACGGACAAAAACCGAGCGTTAGTGCTAAAACGCCAAATACTTACGCTAGTGACCTTTTAGAGCGATACGATTATAAAGATAAAAGTCTTTTTGATAAGGTCACTGGAAAAGAAATTTTTGTTGATGATCTCGAAAGAGTTCAATTGATTATTCTTAATCGTAAAGCTAAAGCACATTTTAACTTTAGTGATAATGCGTGTTATTTACTAGAAAAAGAACTAATTAAAATAATTAATCATCATGAATTCCCTATCAGCCACGAAACAGAATTTATATTTTCATATGTAAATACCACAACAAGAAAATCAAATAGCTTAAAGAATCCAGAGGGCTTTATTGTTAAGAAAACTAAAGAATTAACAGAAAAGATTTTAGCAGGCGAAAAAACGTCTTATCGTGATTTATTTGATGCTAGTGGAGTTAAAATAGAGCCATTGCCAAATTGGTGGTTTAAAGGTGAACAGAGCAACAGAGAAGTTATAAAAGAAAAAACAAAAACTGATGATAATATGGCGATATATCGCCTATTACCTCATAGCACTCTTACTCTTGTCCAAGCAAAAGGAATTCACATGATGATGAGTCACAACTCTAATTTAAAATTAGATGAATTACCAGAACACTATAACTATGCAGAATATAAAAGACTAGCAGAAAATTATAATATTTATCAATTGATTGAACGTAAAGAAAAAGAATTAGAAAAAGAAGGAGTTGCGGTTTAAAACTCCAAAACCACAGGTGATAGACCACTTGTGGTTTTTATTTTTTGTGGTACAATTATTACAAATAATCTGAAAAGGGGAAATGTAAAATGAGCAGTTTTTTAGACCTTAGTAAACCAATTGAAGTCATTTGTTTTAGAACTATGAAATTTAAAACTGCAAAAGTTAAAGCTGTTGGATTAGAAACAATTAGTGAGGAAATTGGAGAGAATCAAATACCTAGACTTTGGATTTCAGTTGAATTTGAGGATGGATTTACAAGGAAACTTCCAGATGCATTTGGAGTATTTAAGGATGACTGGAGGTATGTTTCATAGGAAATAACAAACCACTTGTGGTTAATTTTTTTAATTCAATATAACAGAATACTGATATTTTAAACCACTTGTGGTTTTTATAATAAAATTAACGGAGGAATAAAAATATGGAGTTTAATTATATTTGTACTAAATGTAATTCATTGGAAATGGATAACTTCTTTTTTGAAAAGAAAATCGAATTATCTAAATGGTCTAAAAAAGGACTATGTTATAGCTGTTTTAAGGCTCAAAATGAAGGGAGATTTTTACCGTCAGTAATAAGTAAAGAGAATTACAATGTTCTTGTAATTGGTGAGATAGGTAAAGGTAAGGGATACCATACATTATGACAGGCTAAAACCACAAGTGGTCAAAAATTAATATAAACCACTTGTGGTTTTTTATTTCTGATGGTACAATATAGAAAACAATAAAACTGCTATACTAGGTGGTGTGGAGAGTGATGAATAACGTACAACACAAAGTCCTTCTTCCTGAATGGATTTTCAAGCAAGCAGAAGGTAATCATACCGAAATTAAACGTTTGGTCCTTGATTACATGAAGCGTTGTTATCCAAACTATATATTAATTAAAGTTAGTGGCAGTTTCGCATTTTGCGACAGATTAGAAAGTTTACTATAAGAGGTTAAACCACTTGTGGTTATTTTTTTAAATTTTAAAAACAGAATACTGATATAAAAAACCACTTGTGGTTCGTTTGAAAGGGGAAATTTAATGAAACCAAGAACCCAACGGAACTTATTTTTTATCTGCGTAATTTTAATTATTATTAGTTTTATAATTGGTAAGAGTCTAAAATATTTGTCGTTAGAATCAATAACCATAATAGCATTCTTATATGCAACAGCACTTATTTCAATAACAATTTATACTGAACGCCTTAAAGAATAAAATACTTAAACCACAAGTGGTTTTTAATTAAAATCACTTGTGGTTTTTTCTCTTTTTATAATATTGTATATAGTTGCTCTTGTTACACCTGTTGCTTTACTTATGTCTTGTACAGATTCACCGTTATCAAGCATACAAATTATTTCTCTATAAATAAGTCGATCTCTAGGGTCTTTAGCGTCTGCATGGTATTTTAACGGACGTCCATTAAATTTCCCTTTTTCTTTAGCAATAGCAATTCCTTCACGTTGTGCTTCTCTAATCCTCTTTCTATCATCTTCCACAGCCCAAGACATAACGGCCAAGAAAATTTCAGACACCAGTTTACCAAGCCCCTCGAAATTCCTGTATTGTTTTGTATCAAGAACGGGCATATTCAGTACTGCAATATCTGCATCACGATTCATTATCTCCTTCCACTCATTTATAATTTCATCCTTATTCCTCCCGAATCTCGAAAGATCATGTACAACTAATAAATCATCATTACGAATTTTATTTTTCATTTTTATGTATTCTGGTCTGTTAAAATCTTTTCCAGATGCCATGTCTAAAAATATTTCATCACAACCGTATTCCTCTAGTTCCTTAATTTGCCGTTCGGCATTTTGAGTTTTAGAAGAAACACGAGCATAGCCAAATACTTTCCCTTTTCCCACGTAATACCAAATCCCTTCATTTTTCTAACAATACTTATTATACAACTTAAAATTGACAACGTGAACCATTGTGAAACCAAGAACAAGAAATGTCTAATTAGAGTGTACTTAAAATTGACATACCAAACTCGAAAAACCACAAGCAGTTCTGTATAAACCACTTGTGGTTTTTAAATTTCCATGTTATAGTAAATGGAAGATTGATACAATCTTTACATACACACACACTATAGGGAGGTCTAATTCATGAAAAGTAATGTTGTAGTAAATGGATTGAATTTAGGGGAAGTATTAGACGCCATTCAAGAAAAGCTTGTTTCTGGAGCAATTAGGAGAGATTCTATTATTACAATAGATGTTCTTGATGGATATAGACATGGTATTAAAGAAATATTCGTAGAGGGCGAAGGAGTCCTTACAATTGGTGCAAAAATACACGAAGAACTGTGAACAATAGGAGGGTTACTTTTATGGAAACAAAAGAGAAATTAATTGAGAAACTTAAAAAATTGAATAATGAACTTATAGAAATAGATAATGATTTATTTGAAATGTATGGACACGAACCAAAAAGTCCAGGTGCAGTTTTAGGTCAAGCTACAGATTCTATTAAAACAGTTATTATTAAATTAGAAGGAGGTAATAAATAATCATGATTTACTTTAAAAGTGATTTTCACGAAGAACAAACAAAGATGTTACTAGAAAAATTTAAAAAGGAAGATGTATTACAAGACATTGAATACGGCTCTTTTTCTTACATTGTCGGTGCTACATACAAAGCTAAACAAATAGCAGAAGTCATTGACGAAGATAACACTATTGACCTTGATGATCTATACGAAATCATAGGTGTTTTTTCTCCCAGCGAACAAGGGATGATTCGTTTTGCTCTACAATGTTTTAACAATTCGATTGATGATATTAAGCTAGGTGATGTCATGCGACCACTAGATGACGAGAATACAAAAGTCATTAAGCAAGCAATTGAAATCCGATATTAAAAAGCAACAGTAAAAAAAACAAAAACCACAAGTAGTTTTTAACTAAAAACCACTTGTGGTTTTTGTGTTTTAATGCTACAATTAATTATAGAAAGGTTGATAAATAAGCTTTTCTACACACACACACTATTTAAATAAAAAGGAGAGATTGAGTATGAAAATTTTTACAGAAAACAGTGAGGTAGTAGTTGCGTATTTAAAGGGGAGTTTTTCGTTCAAGAATGAAGAAGTCTTATCTCCATGTGAAAGATGCAACAACTCGATAAATAATGGCATTTATTTAGAAGGTTCATATCTTTGTAATTCATGTTTAGAAATAGAGTCAAAATTAATAAAGAAACCATACGGACTAACTGGTGAATATTTTTACGGAGATATTTTAGGTCAGAAAGAAATTGTATTTTTAGATATTCATTTAGATTTTCTTGAAGTATCCTCATGTTTATCTATAGTAGAGGTTTTAGTTGGTTCAGAGTTTAAACCAATATCAGAAGTGGATAATCCCTACGGTTGTTATGGAAGGGTTCACCGAAATGTATACCTTAAACATTTAGAAAGATAAAGATTATTATTAGAAAAAAATAGAAGTGGTTAAGGGAAAAGCCTTTCAAAACGAAGGGCTTTTTTTGTGTAAAAAAATTGAAAATTAATATTCAAAAATATATAAAAACCACTTGTGGTTTTTGGTTTTTAATGGTACAATAGTTATAGAAAGGTTGATATAACAGCTTTTCTACACACACACACTATTCAAATTTTAAAGGAGAGATTGGAATGGAAATTGTTTTCGAAGTAATCCGAATTAGACAAGAAATAAGGGAATTAGAAGGCGATTATGACCTTTTAGCGAACACACAAATCAAAAATCCACACGATGTACTTCATTTCGCCAGTCAATTGATTGGTGACGAGGATAGAGAAATTTTCCTTGTACTTGTACTTAATACAAAAAATGAAATTATAGCAGTACATCGGTGTCATATCGGTTCAATCAATTCCTCGATTGTATCACCTAGAGAAGTGTTTAAATCAGCAATTCTAAACAACGGAGCAAGTATAATAGTGGCGCATAACCACCCAAGTTTTTCCTTAGTGCCATCCCCAGAAGATATTGAAGTTACAAAAAGGTTAGTAGAATCGGGGAGCATACTAGGCATTGAATTATTAGACCACTTAATAGTAAATAATAAAACAGGTATTTCTCTAAGAGAAGAAGGTTACATGTAATAGCGAGGGGGGGTTCCCCCCCTTGAAAAAATATTAAGGAGGAATCAACATGTTAAAACAAAATGAAGTTATAGAATTAGTTACTGGAGTACATTCAAAAATTGAGGAATTAAAAAACGGAAAAGATATATACAAAGGTGTTATTTTTGAACAACGCTACAATGAGGTAATTGATCGACTTGAAATTATAAAAAGAGAACTGGAATAATAAAAACCACATATGGTTTTTAGAGAGCCTTTAAAATGCAAAAGGCTTTCTAAAAAGAGCGAAATTGAATATTAATATTCAATAATAAATAAAAGAAGGGAAATGTTATGGTAACAATCGAAAAAATAACTTCTGAATTACACAATGCTTATAATTTAATTAATGCTGCGTTTTTTGAAAATAAGTTACCTGTGATTGCAATAACAATACAATCTGAATCCAGACGAAAATTAACGATGGGTTGGTGTACCACGAAGGAAGTCTGGGGAGATAAAGAAGGTAAAATAAAAATGTATGAAATTAATCTTACACCAGAGTTTTTAGACTTAGATTTTTATGAAACAATGGATACTTTAATGCATGAAATGGTTCACCTTTATAACATTGTACATGGTATTCAGGATGTAAGTAGAAACGGAACTTATCATAATAACAAATTTAAGGAACAAAGCATTAAAAGAGGTTTTGAGTACAAATCTGATACACCAGATAAAAAATACGGTTGGTCTTTTTCGAAGCTTTCACAAGCAACAAAAGATCAATTAGATAAAATGGCTATAGATAAAAAAGCATTCGCAATCGCTAGACGTTCTCCAACGTATTTCCAACAAATCGAAGAAGGAAACACATCACCAGATAAAGAAGAAGGGGAAGAAAAGGAAACATCGAGCGAAAGAAAAAAATCGTTCAAATGGATATGTCCTTCATGTGAAGCTATTCTGCGTACCACTAAACAACATATGAATATAATCTGTGGTGACTGTGATAAAAAATTTGAAATGCAAGATTGATTGAAAGGATGAAATAAATTGAGACGAGCTATATATTTGATTAGCATACTTGCTATTATCGCCATAGTGGTAAATGTAGCATATTTCACCAAAATGAATGAAACTGGAGTAAAAATTCTTAGCATTTTAGGAGTACCATTCTTAATATTTGTCGGATTTATGATTGGTTTTAGAGGTGCGCCAGAAAAATATAGATGAATGGAATGTGCCAAACCCGAACAATCACAGCTGATACCAGGAATAAAAAAAGCCTTAAATCCGAACTTTAAAGGCTTTTTTTATTTATCTAAATTGAATATTAATATTCAAAAATATTTAAAACCACTTGTGGTTTTTGAGTTTTAATGTTACAATTAGTTATAGAAAGGTTGATATAACAGCTTTTCCACACACACACTATTTTTAAAAAGGGGAGATTGAGGAATGAAAACTGTTCAACGAGTAGCAAAAATATACACAATGATTGAGTTTAGGTTATTAAAGGTTAAAATGCCATCTTTACGTGATTCAAAGTACAAAGGACGTACAGCATACAGAGATTTTCGAATTGATTTAGATAAGCATGTAAAACGTGTAAGAGAATTAGAAGAAATGTATGAAAAAAATTGCAAACGTTACGGAATGAAAGTATTCGATTCAGCCGTTCAAACAGAGCGTTACGAAATTGGAAGAAAATATTTTGGCTTTAACAACCCTAAACCACAAGTGGTTAATGAATAAATAAAACAAGACCAAGATAGCCATTAGCTATCTGGTCTTTTATCGTTCTATTTCATTTTTCTTTTCTAAATCTTTTTTATACTCCTGTTGAGCCACTTTAATGTGTTTAATTAACAAACCTTTTATATCGTTTTCGGTTAATCTTCCAACAAACTTATGAACTGTATTTGTATCAATTTCTCTAATGTTCTCTCGGTCACATGCAACAACAGAGGGCTTTTTAAAGCCTGCTTCTTTCCAATCTTGAAGAACATAACCTAATCGCTGTTTTATAGGTTTATCGACTTGACTTGAAACTTTACAAGCAAACATCTTTTTTTCTTCGGGATCTTCGAAAATAACAACCGGTCTTACTTTTCCACCGTCTTTTTCAGAAAAATGCACATAAGCAATAAATACATCACCATTGTTCATTTCGTTGACATTCATAAAACATCATAGTCCTTATCGTTTTCATACCATTCTCTATCCGATTTATTTTTTGGGTCTAGTAGAATGTTTCCTTTTTCATCAGTCTTGATTTTTTTAGCTTTGAATTTTGTTTTTTTATGAACTTTACTTACTTCTGTCATTAGTTCATCAATGGACATATTTTCATAATCCTTTTTGTTGTTTGGTGACATAAGTTATACCTCCATCTGGTTATTTTATTTAACGTCTTAGTAACAACTAAGCCCAATTATGTATCTTTTTTAACGGATTTTATTTACTTTCAAATATCAAACCTTATTTAAATTAGGATACCAGATATTTCAAATACGTTCAAACAAAAACCATAAGTGGTTTTTTTGCTTATGAGGAAAATATTGTTTTTGATTTGAGCCTATATTGTGCTATACTGTACATGTGTAAGAAAGATTGGATTGTCTTTACAATCAATCTCTCTAAAAATAGTGTGTGTGAAGTATTAAAAAGAAGTGTTCTCATAAAGAGAACACTTCTTTTTTTATTTATTTTTTATTAAATTCAAACTTCACTTTTTTCTCTGGTACAGATACAGTTAATTTTGCTTCAAAAGGTTTTCCGTTTTTACTTTTAAATCCTTTTATTGTAGCTGTCACTTTCTTTTCTAGTAAGTCTTTAATGTTTTTTTCAGTGAGTTTCTTTTCAGAAATCGTTTTAAAAATTACGAATGAACAGCCATTTTGATATTCAGTACACCCATAGAACGTTTTTTTATCCTTCATTTTCCCAGTACCACACACAGGGCATTTTCCAATGAATTGAGCATCTTGTTGCTCTTTTACTGCAAGCGTAACCTTATCTGTACCAATCTTTTTCGGTGCATCTTCGATTGTTGCAGCTAAGAATTTATTTATATTTTGGAGAAAAGCTTCTTGTGAGCCTTGACCTTCTCCAATCTTTTTTAAATAACTTTCCCACTTAGCTGTCATTGCAGGGCTTGAAAGTAAATTTCCTTCAATAGCTTCACAAAGAATTATCCCTTTATTAGTAACAGATACAATGTTCTTTTTAACTTCAATGTATCCATTTTTCTTTATTGTCTCAATAATTCCAGACCTTGTTGCTTCTGTTCCGATCCCTTCGACTTCTTTTAAAATTTCACTATCACTTTCATCTTCAACCATTTTCCCTGCTGTTTTCATCATATTAATCAAGTTACCTTCGGTATATGGCTTTGGCGGTGAAGTAAAACCTTCTTTAATTTTCAGTTGACCACTTGTGGTTTCTCCTTTTTGGACAGAAGGTAAAATCTCCTCTTTATTTTCTGTTTCCTCTTTATCATTAAAGAGTTCTTTCCACCCTTTACTAACTTCTACTTTCCCCTTTGTGTAAAATTCAATGGAATTAACGTCAGTAATAATATTTGTTTCTTCGTATTCATAATCGCTGTGAAACATTGCTAATGTGGTTTTAAGTATTTCCTCATAAATGTTCTTTTCTTCGCTTGTAAGGGTATTTAACGTGCTTTCAGACGGTATAGATTTAGTTGGAATAATGGCATAGTGTTCTTGTACTTTAGAGCCGTCAACATATCTTTTATTTGCTGTTTTATTAGCCTCAAATGAAACATTTAAAATACTTTGATACTTTTCAACATTGTTTGACAAGTATTCAAATTCATTAACAGTAATAAAATTTGTATCGGTACGTGGGTAGGTCACAATTTTTTTCTCATAGAGCGTCTGCATCGTTTCAAGAACCTTTGCAGGACTGTATTTCCAACGTTTATTTGCAGTTGTTTGTAGAGTAGATAATGAATGTAATTGAGGTGACTTTGTTCGTTTAAGTTCCTTCGTTACACTCTTAATTAATCCATTATCAAATGTCAGTCCAGTAAGATTATTTTTTCCTAACAAGTCAACAAGCGATTGCCTGTTTTCCTCTTTAAGTTTTGCTTTTCCGTTATATAAACCATTTGTGGTTTTGAACTCTCCAAATAATTCATAAAAAGGCTTCGATACAAAATTCTCTATTTCTTTTTGCTTTTGATAAATCATATAGACAGTAGGCGATTGAACACGACCAACACTTAAAGTCGTATTCAGACCCTTTTGTTGTAATAAAAGAGTATATAACTGACTTGCATTCATCCCAACTAACCAGTCAGAAATTTGACGTGTCTTTGCTTCGTTATACATCTTTAAATCCTTTATATTATCCTGTAAATTATTAAAGCCTTTTCTAACTTCATCTACTTCAAGGGAATTAATCCATAGACGTTTAATTGGCTTATTTTTAACACCTGTCATATTTAAAATTGAATAAAAAATGTTAGAACCTTCGCGATCCACGTCACAAGCATTAATCAACATGTCAGCATCTTTAAATAGCTTTTTAACAGCGTTGAATTGAACTTGTTTATCTTTAGCCACTTTAAATTCAAATCGCTCTGGAACGATTGGCAAATGTTTTAAATCCCACTTTCCCCATTCTTCTTTATACTCTTGTGGCATTTTTAGTGACACTAAATGTCCAATACCCCATGTAACCGTAGCACCATCTGGAAATGTATTGCATGGCTTTAAACTAATATGTGTTTTTTCTCTTTTGTCAACGCTGAATGCATCACAATATGCTTTTGCTTGACTCGGTTTCTCTGCTAAAATAACTGTTTTCATGTGTATTAACCACCTTTGTAACAAAATTTTATTTTCGGAATAACAGAATACTGATACCCGTGATTAAAAAAAATAACCTTACAAATCACAGGTATTCAGCACCCAAGTTCGCTACTTGTTCCGAGTGGCCAAACAAAAAGAGTGTTTGGCAGCTCTCCACAATCCGCTAATCCTTAGAATGGTAATTCCAGTTCTTCTGTAGGTTTTTCAATAGATTTATTCTTAGAAAAATGTGACATGTCACTTTCAATATTCAAAGTTTTAAAGGCACTGTTTATATGCTTAATTTCGTCTTGTTTTATATCCTCTTTATCCAAAATTGCTTCAAAGGAATCTTTTAATTCCTTGTTAAAATCAAATGTATTTTCATTGTCATGCTCCACTAATTTTCCAAAGTTTATAATGTCCTCTTTTGATAACATTTCTTTATCATTTTTTAATAATAGGTCAGCCACTTCTTCGTCAACAATCATACTGTGTAAATCTAAGTTTTGCTGATTTTTTGGAATCTCAATACTAAATGTTTTATCTTCATCTTTCGTGTACTCTTTAATACTTCGTTCAATATTATCATTCATTTTCACAATGTCAGATAAGGTGGAATCATACAAAGCATTACATAATGAATCTTCCATGTTTAAATTGTCGTCTTTTGATATTTCTTTTGGGTTATTTAAATAAACATAATATGGTTTAAGTTCATTTCGTTCAATATCTCCTGCCCAAACACTAAAAGTATGTTCTTTTCCAGTTACTCCATTTGTCATTACTATTTGTGCAATTTCTTCATGGTCTCTATTTTGATTTTCTAATGAAGTGACTTTTAATTGATGTGTTTGAACACCGTCTGTTGTATTTCCTTGCTTTTGTTCCAATTCAACCATCACCTTTCTAATTCGAATTCTTGTTCTTTTTGTTTTTGCTTTTCTTTTTCCTTAATCTGTTTTAGATCAATGTTCCAATCTTTATTTATTGGTGTATGCACCTCTGCTATTGCAATCATGTTTTCCCAACGTTGAATAAATTCTTTCCCTGCCTTGTCATTATCCACTGCAAAAATAACCTTCTCGACTGCTTTATTTTGCTCTCTACAATCCTTTATCAAATCTTTAATTGCTGTTGTTGCAGTTTGGTCTTTTAACCCAGACATGGACTGTAATCGAATATCTTGTGGTTTATTTAATTCAAAATATGAAATAGCATCAATTGGACTTTCAAACAAAGCGATTTTGTTCGGATTTCCTACATCTACTCTGAATCCTCCATCTTCTTTACTATTAGCTACAACCTGTTTGAAAAATCCTCTGTTGGTGTCCATACGAACAGTTCCTTGCCTGTCTGCCCCAACAATTTTTCCCTCTGAATCTTTCCATTTAAACACACAATTTTTCAATTTATCTTCTGCAAGATAATCATTTCTAATTAAAGAATCCACCAATTTTTCATCAATCATTCTCTCATTGATCAAATACTGCTTTATGTTTTTTTGAGTAGTTGTTTCATAATGTTTTGGATATACAAAGTCCTTTACTTCTTCTTTCTTCAAATCGTTAGTAAAAGAACGATTGATTGAAAGACCATTTACATCACGTACAGCTTCTTGAAAGCTAAGGTCATAAAATGTTCTAGCGAAACTAATCGAGCCATGACCACCCTTCCCCTGACTATTCCAGAACCATTTCCCATCTTCACGAATAACTAATGAATCATGTTCAACATGACGATAATACTTTCCTTGTTTAATTAATTCTTCACCTTTGCTATTCAAGTAATCTAATATATGAACATCACTTGCACGTTCAATTTCTTCACGACTCACTCTATCACCCACTTAAATCACTCCCAAAAATTCATTTTTCTGTAGCATCTTCTATTTTTTTAATTCTTCTTCTGGAAACACTTCATATAAAACTGCTTCATCAACTGTCATTAACAACTCATTTTTTTCAGCATCAAATGGTAAAAGAAAATTCCCTTTACTTACTGCATCAAAAACAGCTTGCTTATTATCCTCATTCAATTGGACTTCAATATCTTGTTCATTTACCGAAAGAAGCACATCACTTTCACCAACTTCTTTAATTAAAGCCAACGTGTAGTTTGTACTGAATACACTCATTTTTTAATTCTCCTTTTCATTTTTATTGTCTTTCTTCTGTTTCATAGTAGTGATTTTTTCATGTATTAAATTTTCAGCTTCCATTAAAAAAGTGGGCTTGTAAATATCTGTTGTAACTATCTGTTCAACATTTTGCATTTGCATAAAGCCTTGAAGTAATTCGATTAATATTTGTGTGTTTCGATCAGCGTTATTAGTTCCCAATCTAACTTTATTGATGTCATTAACAATACTTTTTTGTAAGGCTATTTGAACTGAACGAGTTACATTTTCAGTGACAGTTTCAGTAATGTATTGCAAATTCCAATTCTGTTTACTTAGCTGTTTATGTTCTTTAATTATCCTTTCAAGCCCTTCTGTCTGGTCACTTCTTGGTATGTCATTATTGTCCGTATATTCTTCAATGTAACTTAATGCTTCAGTACTCAATCTAAATCGTTTTTGAATTTTTTCCGTCACTACTTCTCACCCCTAACGTTCATATTCTTGTTCACGTTGTAGTTCCTCATATGCTCGTTGATTCTTCATACTTTGTAAATCATCTTTCATATAACGATTCATGTGATACACCGTATTATTCAATGCTCTTTTGAAATGAAATGAATTTACTTTACCTTCTTTTCTAGGAAGTTCTTTTTGTTTTTTGTCATACTCTTTGACTTCTTTTAAGATTGTGTTTCCCATTCTTGTGTACAAATCATCCATCTTTGTTTCTTTATATCGCTCTGCTTTTTTTGAATCACCATAAGTCTTTTTAAATAAATCCACTTCTTTATCTAACTGGTCTTTAAATTCTTTAAACTCCGTTTTAAAATTCTTTTCTAAATACATAGTTGTTAGCTTATCAATTTCTGGTCTTACATTTGAAATACCATTCATGTTATATTTCCAAAGTCGTTTATCCTCTGGAAGCATTTCATGAATTTTTTTAAATTGCTTTACCATATCTCGATTAGCCACACGATTTTTTAAAGTCATTATCTTATCATCTTGTTTATTTTTAATGACCTCATTACGAATAAAATCATTCAATTTTTCATTTTGTTTTGACCTATCCATAATCTGATTAACAACTTTCGATTTCATGGAATCAATTGATCCCTGTTTTCTTTTACCGCGTTCTCGGAAGTTTTTAGTCTGGACAGTAGCAACATGTATATGAATATTGTCTGTGTTGTAGTGTATTGCTCCTGTCCAGATTGCTGAATCGGTCAACTCCTCTTTTTTTAACATTTCATTTACTGCCGACCTTGTAACCTGTTGAAGCTTTTTTTCATCAATAAAATTCTCTTTTAAAATTCCGTTTTCTTTTAACCATTCGTTATCAAAAGAAATAACATCTTGCCACAATATACTTCCCTTTTCCTGCGACCTTTTAAAAATGTCCTTGTATTTATTTTTTTCTTCATTACTCAATTCATCTTTTTCAGCAGTAAATAGTCCAGTGGATTTTTCTTCGTTTCCCATGTAATCTTGATAATTTTCAAAGTTACTTTTTTCTGAACTTGCTTCTGCTCTATCCATGTAGTTGAGATAATTTTTAAAAGATGATTTCCCTTTATTAGTTTCACCAGATGTAACAAACCTTGTTTTAATAATTACAGCAGGTGAATTATTCATCTAGCATCAAACCTTTAAGAACTTCGATTAATTCATTCATGGAATGTGTTGTTTTTTCTAGTAACAATGAATTTGCTTCTAACTGTTTTTCATAGCGATCAATTATGTTTGAATGAACATCATTAACAGCAAAACTTTCGAGGTGAAGTCTTAAATATTCCTGTCTCGATAAACCTTTTTCTTTTGCCCATTCATCAATTTTTTTTACTGCCATTGGGTCAATGTTTCTTATTTTTATTTCCACAATTATCACCTCACATTAATGTATATCAGCATTCTGTTATTTTGGGGTAAATCATACGTTTAGATAGAAAGAGCATAAGGGGAAACTGCCCCCACTTTCAGTGTGGGATTAGGCAAAGCCTAATGTTTTCGTGGGTACAAAGAATTTCATTTTCGGAACGCTAGAGTGACAAGTTAAAATGTTATTTGTCACTCTAATGTGACCGTTTTACAAGCTAATATCTCGTTTCTTTTGATTCAACCTTTCGATTTTCGTTTCAATATTTTTAATGTCTTGAAGCATTGTTTCTTTATCTTTATTTCTCAATTCAATGTCACGTTCAAGTCGATAAATTGAGTTATTTGTATCAACTTGTTCTTCAACAGTTTGATACAATAATTCCGATTTTAATTTCTCCATTTCCTCATTTAGTTCTTTATTGTAATCATCAATTTTCTTAATATCTTTTTCTAATTTTTCTTTATCAGCAAACGATTTACTGATTAGACTTTCTGTAACTTGTAAAGCATAATTCTTAATATCCTTCTCAATTATTTCTTTGTTTTCTACAACTCTTTCATCTGTATAAATCGTTGAGATAACTCTTTTGTTTTCTAATTGTTCTTTATCTTCGTCAAAAATATCATGCATATTTTTATCTGTTTTATTAAGTCTAATAGCAACTTGATCGAACTTTGAAGGTACTTTTTTTACATGTATAATGTAAATGTCGTTGTCATTATAAACAACCTCTAGTGGTAATTCTTGTTTTAGATTCTTTTTTGAAATGGAACTAAAATCTAATTCAGAAGAAAAGTTTTTAATGCCATTCGTTACTAAAATTATTTCCATCATGTTTTTTTCTTTGTCATAAATCCAACTACTGATACTAAATTTTCCGTTTGACCTTAAATCAAATTCTTCATTCAATTTGGTTTGATTAATTGGAATTTCTTCTGCAATAAAAATTTTAGATGTTCCAAAAAAACCGAATCCCAAAATGAATATCAATGCGACTACTATATAAATACTTGAAACATTCATCTTTAGATTTTTTCGTTTTTTCTTCTTCATTTATATACCTCCATCGTCATAATTTATTGACTCAATATGTGACACTTTTAATTGATTTTCCTTTGAAACGAATTTAAGATTGACGTATTTTTCAACAGTATCTTTATATCCAGATGAAGTTATTTCTTGGTTTAAAACGTAGTGAACAATTGCTTCATCCTCATTTTCAGCACTCAAGTAAACATTAATTTTCTGTACAGAAAATTTAATGTTTTGTTTGTTTTCATCAACTCCATCTGAGGAATATAATGTTTCAAATAAATCATCTGTCATGTAATTTCTAGCTAGTTTTTTTCTAGTAACATAGGTTTCTGTATTGTTATCGAAAGCATATTCAATAAATCTATAAGCTGTATTAATCCTTTTTTCTTCATTATTTTTTTGAGGACTTTCAACCTTTTTTTCTTCATTTTGTTCTTCACTTACTGCCCCAGATTTACTTTTTTCAAGGCTTGATATTTGGCTTTTTAAATCATTTATCTTTTTTTCTTTTTCCTTTGTTTCGCTTTCGTAATGACTTAATTTCTCTCTTAAATCATTGCTTACATCATTTCTTTTTCCAAAGCTATATACATTTGCAGCGATCGAAATAATCACTATAAAAACTAAAAGAATTATTAGAGATTTCTTAGTAAAGAACATGATTATTTTCCTCCAAGACCTAGATATGGCGCAGGGTCAACATGACCATCCCACATTTGAGACTTAATTTCAAAGTGTAAGTGTGTGCCAGTTGAATACCCTGTTGTGCCACACATTCCAACTTTATTTCCTCCAGATACTTGTTGACCTTTAGTTACATCAATTCTGCTTAGATGTGCGTACGAAGTGTAATCACTTGGCCCATGTTGTACCGTAACAAGATTACCGTAAGTACTCATTACTCCTGCGTATACAATTGTTCCATCTTTAACAGCATGAATAGAATCGGTCTGTTTACATGCCAAATCTATTCCTTTATGAAACTCTGGACCTCCTCCAATATTTCTCCAACCAAAAGGAGAAGTAACACGCATACCGATACTTAGAGGTGAATGATATTCACCAGAACCAACTGCAACAGACTCTCCTCCTGCTCCTCCTGCTGATGCTAAATATTTTAAAACAGCATCTACATAACCAATATCTCCATAACAAGCATTGTGCTGAATCGCCTCTGGTCTATGACATTTATAAATCCCTAAATGAGCATATTTTTGATACTGCATTTGAGAAAATGAGATTGCTAATTCATAAGTATATGACCCACCATTTTTCATTACATAATCAATAAATCCACCACCAAAGTTGTAACTTTGGAGAGTAAGTTTCACATCATAATTAGCTTTTTCCAACACATTTTTAAAGTGTAAAACACCTTTTTCGATGGATAATTGAGGGTCAGTAATACAGCCAATACTTCCGCAATATGATTCACTCGCCTGCATTGGATCGTTTCCACGTCCACCAGATTCTTGCATCATCAATGCTAAAAGTAAGTCTGTATATTCACTTAATCCATACTTACTAAGTTCTGCAAAAACTGCATCTCTGTATTGTAGAACCTCTGCTGATACCATAGCCTGCCCGATTCCTATTCCGATTGGTCTATCATCATCTGACCCTCCACCAATAACAGCAACTAAGCCTGCAATAATAACGCCCATTAAAATAATCGCAAGAAGAATTCCTGCGATTATCAGCTTATATTTCATCCCTATTAACTTTAATTTCTTTTTTAGCAAGTGTTTCGATATTGCTTTTGATGAATCTTTTAACGCTGTACTTGATTGTTGTGCCATTAAGCACCACCCCCAAATATTTGTAATTCTTTTTTAGATACATCTACTTCAAAGACTAAATTTTTAAGCCCCGAAATACACAATACAACCTTTCCTGTTTCAAGAGTCGGAATAATCTTTACCTCTGATTCTGTTAACTGTCCATCAAAAACTGATTGGATAGTTGGCATGGATTCAGCATCTTGTTCACCAATAAACTTGTATTGTGTCAGTTGGAAAAGTTTCTTCACGTTTTCAGCGTTTTCACTTTTTGAACCAGAAGGAACAAAGTCAGAAATTACATGAGATACGAAGAAAATTCCGCCAAAGTACTTCCTTGCTTCACGCATGAAGCGCTCTAAATAAAGTACAGCAGGTTGTGAAATGTCACGAGTATTAATTAAGTGGTGAGCTTCATCAATAACGATTAAATAACGTGTAGCATCCCCGAAACTTAACTCTCCTCTGTTGAATGCTTTAAACTGATTAGAACCATTTACAATCATTCCATCCCACAACATGTTCATGATATTAAAAACTTGTGCTTGATAAATTTCAGCCTTCAAGTTTGTTAAATTTCGTAATGGGAAAGATACAATCATTTCATCATCAAAGCTATCAATAGAAGAAACACCATCAAATATATTCCCATAGTTTTCTATAAGATTTTTTAATGATAATTCAATGTTGGCTAATCGAACTTCTCTCTCTTTTCCTAAGTTTTCATGACGAGTTTTTTTGTCAAAGTCCGTATATAATTCTTCTCTTACAAGGTCTAATAAGTCTGAAAAAATCGGATATTCTTCTGCTTTAAAGCCAGTTATCGCAATAATTTCATCTGGATTAGCTGACCAAAGACCTTTATTCACATATAACTGTCTTAATAAAATTTCAAACTCTTTAGCTTCATTTTGGTCTGATGATGGACTGATAAAGTTATAAAATACACTCATTTTTGAAAGATGTTGAGTAAATGATAAAGATTCATTTGACGAACCATCTTTATTAGTAACTGTTTTAAATACTTGTAATGCATTAATCAAACCTTGTGAACCATCAAGAGCAATTTGCTTTCCATTTAGTTCCTCAACTACTTCTGCGAACTCTCCTGTAACATCTAATATTCGGATTTTGTGACCTTTAATTGCTTGATCAAGAACAGTCTTTTTCAGCAATGTTGACTTACCAGAACCCATCTTACCAATCATTAAAGCATTGTAGAATTTTCTGTTTTTGTCCTTATGGAATAAATCAAAAATGACACTACCGTTTGTATCAGTAGTGCCATAATACGTTCCATATTCATCATTTAAATAAGTGTAATGGAAAGGGTAGCCCCCTGCTAAAGTGGTTGAAGGAATGTCTTTTCCTTTTCTTTTGTTTACATAGCTTAACTGATTAGTAAAGCTTGTGAACATGCTTTCCCATTCCCATTCTTGTTCATTAATTAAAACTGCCCCTCTAAAGTTCAGACTTTCTAACTCTTCTAAAACTTCTTTAACTTTATATTCCAATTCCTCTAATGTTTTGCCTTTAACATATACACGTAGGTGTATACGTTTCATGATTTCACCTTTAGTTATTTGATTATATAAGTCATCTAATTCTAAATAACCGTCACGAGCATTAATTCGATCTACATTATCTTTTGCATTAACATATCGCGTGTCTTGCTCTGCCATTGATTTATTAATTTGGTCAATTATTTGTCGTTTGTTGGGAGTAGAGACATCAACAGTAACAATTGCATTTTCAATATTCATGAGTTGTTCAAGCCAGAAGTCATTTACTAATGTTTGATATTTATAAACATGAATTGTCGATAAATACCCGTCACCCATTCGCATATAACTACCTTCAAATTTAATACCACCTTGCGATTGAATACTGGAAACAAGCATAGGATTGTAACCTTTTTCAATTTTTATTTCTTCATCCGTTTTCTTTTTAAAGCCTATTTTAGATAAAACATTAATCATTATATTAATTCACACCTTTCAATCAATTTTAGGTTTTGAGTTTGGATTGAATAATTGATAAAGAACATTAAGCTTCTTTTCTAAACCCAATTCGATCACTGGATTACTTCTAACTAACAACTTTTTAATATGCATCTTTCGTTCAAGCAACGTTTTAGTGTCATCTGCATAAAGAAATATAAAGTATTCTCTATTCGTTCGGTTTTTTTCAATGAACTCTAACTCTGCTAACTTCTTTTCTAAGTACTGGACATATTCAGGAACTTTACATTTTCGTATACAGCGAATTAAATTATTCTTTTGTAATTCAAGGTTTACTGGAGTGCTTAAAGGTACAATTTTAAAGTCATGAGTAAATGCTTGAAATAAATACGCAAGTGAGAATATATCATTATCTTTATCACTTTCATTGAGTGAATAAATGTCTTTACTCGTTACTTGAACAATTTCCATACATTCACCGTTTCGCATTTCAAAAAAATCATAATCAGTTATATCAACCACTGGAATAATTTCAGCAAAAGAAGAAATCACTTTTTCTCTCTTTTTGTTCTGTTCATGTATAGTAATAATATTTTGTTCATCTAAAATAGCAGTGCTGACTGTCTTTTTTTTCTTTCTGTATTTACTTTCATCAATTAAAGCCATTTAGTTTTCATCCCCTTCACGATAATCAATTGCGCTGTAATTATCTTTCTTTCTAACAAAAGCAAAAAGAATAGCGTGAAACATACGTTTTTGTGGGTTTGTTGTAGGTCTTGCAATCATGAACAAACCAAACAACGCTATAAATAACGTGAAATACCAGACCAGTGAAGAATGAATAAAAGGTAAAGCAATCATACGAAAAATAATTAATCCTATTATGAATAGAAGATCGAATAAATAAAGCATCTTATTGATTTTCAATTCAGTTGATATTTCATTAGGTATTCGATAAGTTCTCACTTTTTAAATCTCTCCTTTTAAAAAAAATAGTCGCTAATGGTTAGCGACTATTCTTTGATATTATTTTTTTCTGTTGAAATTTTTCATTCTATCAATCGGATTAGTTGATTTCATATCTACAGTGTATTTTTGTGGTCTTCTACGTTCAGTAATCTTTTTAGTAGCGTTGGAACTACCTGTACTATTGGTTGTCGCTGTTGTGTTGCCTTGTACTCGTTCAATGGTACTCGCTACTTCTGTTTCTGACTGAACTGTTGAATTTTGGACTACTTTATTTTTCTCAACAACCTTAGAACCACTTGTGGTTTTATTTTCTGTTCCTCCACTTACGTTAGTAGCTGTTGGATTAGCTGATGAACTAGAACCTGTATTTGTCGTTGTCGCTGTCGTGTTGCCTTGTACTCGTTCAACCACATTATTTACATCTGTATCCGTTTGAACTGTTGAATTTTGAACTACTTTATTTTTTTCAACTGCTTTTGAACCACTTGTGGTTTGTGCAACTCCTGCGCCACCTTGTGTATTTGTAGGTGTTGCCGTTGTTGGTGTATTAGAACCTGTATTTGTCGTTGTTGCTGTCGTGTTACCTTGTACTTGTTCAACAACATTTGTTACTGCTGCGTCTGTTTGAACTTTTGAATTTTGAACACCAGTAGCCTTTTGAACACCAGTTGAACCATTTGTCGTTGGTGCAACCCCTGCGCCACCTTGTACGTTTGTAGGGCTTACACCTGTTGGTGTTGGTGCACTACCAGTATTAGAATGACTTACTGTTGTATTACCTTGTGCTTGGTCTGCTACGTTTGTGATAGATGTATCTGTCTGCACTGTTGATTTCTGAACACCTTGTGCCTTTTGAACATCATTAGAACCACTTGTGGTTGGTGAAATACCTGTGCCACCTTGTGCACTTGTAGGACCTACACCTGTTGGTGTTTGTGCATTACCAGTATTAGAATGACTTACTGATGTATTACCTCTTGTTTGGTCTGCTACGCTTGTAACAGATGTATCTGTTTGAGCTGTTGATTTCTGAACACCTTGCTCCTTTTGAACACTATTAGAACCACTTGTGGTTGGTATGTTACCAGATTGACTAGCACTAGAACCACTTGTGGTTGCGTTACCAGATTGACTAGCATTAGATGGAACAATGATACCTGACGGTGTTTCTGAATAGCCAGAAGGTACACGTTCTGCGTCATTTGGTGAAGGTGCTTTTGTTTTTTTGTTTTTAGCTTCTTGTTCTTCTAACTCAGTAGATATACCTTTTGAAGAGCTTCCAGAATCGCCTGCTGTATCTGACGTATCACTAAAGCCTGTTGTATCTGACCCCTTACCTTTACCCTTATTACTTAAAGGTTCGTTTCCTGCTGTATTAGTAGTGTTTGAATTTGATTGATCCCCTTCTCCATTAGGTGAAGGTGCTTTTGTATCACCTAATTTTGATTGTTTAGATGCATTTGATTTTTGAGAATTTGCTTCATCTGAACCGTCTTTGTCTTTGTCTTTTGCCATATTAGCTAAGCCTTTGCCAACACCTGTAAGCATTTTACCTCCTGCATATGCTCCTGCAAGTAGACCCCAACCACTTTTTAAGCCTGCATCAATGCCAAAGAGTCTTTCAACAATGTTTGGCCCATCAATAACCGCAACTGAAAAGGCAATTAAAGCAATTAAATAAGCCAAACCATCTAATTCATTGTTTATATAAGCTGTACCTATCATGTAAATTTTCATGGATAGGAAAATTAAAATGATTACTAGAAAAGTATTTAAAATTGACTGTATTATTTTCTTTGTTTTCTGTCCGTCATGTACATCCGCAGGTGCGATAATTATCGCTAAGACATAATTAAATGCTAATTCAAAAGAAAGTCTAGCTAACTTATAAGCAATCGAGAATAATGTAAATGCCATAACTGCTAACGTTACTATTAAATTCACCCAACTAGGAGAGTAACGATAATAATACTCATTGTTCCACTCTAAACCCGATTGATCAAATTTCGCTAAATCTTTCTGTGTTGCAGTCCATACAATATATTTTTTTGAAATGTCTTTTCCATCTGCTGTCATATCTAATTCATCTCTGCTAGAATCGAACTTTTCTGTAATAGATATTCCTGTAATCATATCTAAAGGAATCGTATTCGGTCTGGTTAAATCAGTCGTTGACCAATTCGTCCTATCATACTCGACTAAATCATTGATATTTCTCGAAAATATATTTTCAGAAAGTGAACCTTCTCCCTCATCATATAATTCTGTGGTGTTAATCGCTTTTATCGCTTCATCTGTAAACTCGTTAGTCTTTTCCATTCCTGTACCTAATAGCAATATTACAATCATAGCGATAAATACATTTATAGCCATTCCTTCCCTGTCAAACTTCTTCTGGAAGATTAACATATACCCTGCATAAAGTAATGAAAAGGCTAAAAGTACAAATAAAAAAGGACGTATCGTATCAACGAACGTCACCACTTCGGGATTTTGGAAAAACTTTTTAATTAATAAAACTTCATTTGTTACTTTTTCAAGTCCATCTAGTATAAAGCCCAATCCTCTAACAAAAACCCACCCAATCCAACGGAAAGGGTCACTAAATATACTACCTACACTAAGGTGATCCTTGAATTTCTCTAATACCTCTAAAATTTCTTCATTACTCATGTTTTTATCATCACTCCTTCGAAACAGAAAACGATACTAGAATCACAATTATTTATGAGTTTCAATGAAGTTAAGAACTTCTTTAGTCAATTGTGAATCAGTATATCTGTTAATGAGTAACTCTCCTTTAATTTTATTATCTTCTAAGTAATACATAGCATCACCCTTAGTATCTTTGGAATCTGGGAAGATTGAAGCACCTTCATTGTTCTTTTTCCCATCTGATTGATAAGGGTTATACATAATGACTTTAACCTTTTTTTCATTAGCAATTCTTTCTACCGTTGGCACGAAATATTCATCATTATCAGTAACCAGAAGTACAAAGCCATCTTTATTACCATTAAAATAAGTATTTGTTTCTTCTATATCAGTTTGATAAAAATAAGAAGCCGATTCATCCGACCCCGATTTACAAGCAGTTACTACGCTTCCTACTAACAATAACAGCATTAAAATAAATATTTTTTTCAAATGAATCACTCCTGGTTTATTGTTGTCAGTAAGTCACTTATAGAAATATCAAGTTTTGCGTCAAATTCTTCAAGTAGTGATACCGTCCTGTTATCACCGTTAGGATCTCTTTCATTAAAAATTTTCAATACCCCACCATCAATTTGTACCATCAAAACTTCTCCATTTTCTAAGCGACTTTTTTGAGAAATTATATACCTATCTAACACAGCGATTTTTTCTTCAATCATGTTTTCACCCATTTACAATACTCCCCTTCTTGGCATCGTTTTCTATTTGTTCCAAAGCGTGGTTGATTTTACTTAACATGATAGAACATATTTTATCATTAATTAATGAATTATTTGAAAGTACAATGTCCCTAAAGTCCAAAATACCCATGTCACTGTATTCATCAACCCTTTGTACTTCACCATTAAACGCTTGCATCATTAGCCCTTTCGGAATGACTTGTGATGCTTTTAAAAGCCCATTAATCTTCTTGTGTAGTTCCTGTTCTTTTCTATTTTTCTCTATTCTTTCTTTTTGCCTTTTTAAAGCAATCTCACGTTTTGTATTCTGGATTGTTCCCTCCGGTTCTTCTTTTTCTAGTAACGTTTCTTTCTCACTACTTTCTACGTGTGGTACTATTTCTTGTTCTTCTACCAGAATGCTTTCTGGTTCACTTTCTGGTGACTTTGTTTCAAGTTCTATTTCCTGTTCTTCTGAATCTTCTATAAGCACGTATTCAGTTTTCAAATTGTTTAAATCTACCATAGAATGTTCACAAGGAATATCAATATCATTAATGGATTTATCAGTGTCATAGAAGTCTGCTAAGTATTCCCAACGATATTTCAATGAGGTTTCTTCTGTCAAATAAATTGGATATGATTTAATTCGTTTTCTATTCTTGTCTTGACGCTTAATTACACGTATAACAATCATTTCCCCTTCTTTTAAGCCCATTACTTCTGTTGCATTCATTAAACGTCTAGAATCAACACTTTCTGTTATAGACTTACTAAGGGAAATTCTTTGACCAGAACGAGATTTTGTATCAATCGTTTTATCCCCTAATTTTTTTGAAATTGCTTCTGCTGTATCTTCATCAGAAGTTAATAAGTATAGCGTATTACCACAGTTACCGTTTATTGTTTTCCATGACTTACCATACAATTCTTCCAGCTGTGAGTAAGCTTGAATAATCAAATTAAACCGTATATTTCGACCTAAGCAAACGGTGATAATATTTGTCATGCCTTCGATTGGAGGCATGTTTCCAAATTCATCAAGAATAAATATGACTTCTCTAAAGCATTTACCAGATGGAACATTAGACGCTGCTCTAGCTAATGTTGTATAAAGTTGTTTAACATAAAGTGAAGCAATTACATTAAATGTTTCGTCATAATCTGGAACAATCATAAATACAGCTATTGGCTTTTCGAATTGCATAGCTGATATTATTTTTGTAATTTTATTATCTTGTATTAATTCTATATTTCCCTTTTCATCAATACTTTGAACTGTATAAACTGTAACTTGATCACTTTTTCCAACTTTAATTTCAAACGATTGACCAACTTCCAAATGATTATCATGATAGTAATGGAAGTAGCCTTTATCGTCAGTTTTAACACTTCCATTTTTGCCGTTCGGGAAAATAAAATGCACCCTAGTTAGAGGTTGCGCCACACCTCTTAACCAATGATTAAACCCTACCTTCTCCATATCCAAAGAGTTACGAGAGGTTAATTTACCAATTCCATCTAAAGTAAATATCCCTAACGGTGTTGTAGTGTTCATCAATATACTTGCCCTTGTATTTCCCTTCGCACCTTCATACGTCGCAAATTGTAGTCTTGCAGGATGATTGGGAGGAAACTGTTTAAAGAACTCAACTAGACCTTCTTCTTCATTTCCATCTTCATCTTCTACTATTTGAGAAGTTAAATCAGATAACATTAAAGCTAAATTGTACATAGTGATTCGTTCAGGAGTCTTTTTATTTACTTCACATAAACCAAGTATTAAAGCTGTACAAAGATTCGTTGAAGCATTAGACCATACTTTATCTGATGCTGTCGGGTCATGATACAACATAAAAGATAATGACCTAGCGTACTGTTGCGCTTGTGAATAATTCTTCGATAAAAACTCTTTTTTTACAATTTCTAATAAGTCGTAACTCATAGATTGATTAGGATTCATTAAGTTCAAGACTTCAACATGGTAACCAAGATTTTCTAAAGTTTCTTTTGAAGCCGAATAAAGTTCCCCTTTGGGATCATTTAAAATCATACTTGCTTGTTTTTCTGCTCGACTATAAATATCAATTGCCGAAAATACAAATGTTTCACCTTTACCAGAACGTGTTGTACCAATAATCATATTATTTACAGGGCTATCGTCAATAAATAATCTATCTTTATAACGAGCAACAGGAATACCCCCACCACCTTTAAAACGTTCTGCTTTATCTGGTACATTACGATATTGCTGTTGTATCTCTTTGAAAGTGGCAAATCTCGCACTCCCTTTTTGGTCTTTTTTAAGTTTCCCATAATTGGTTTTAAATTTAAAAATCAGCATTAAAGATGAAGCTAATGAAATTCCAATCATGCTGATAAATAGAAATAAAGATGTTGTTAATAAAGAAAAAGAGGTAAACAATGAAGTATCAATGTTTATCTCTTCCGGATATAATAATGAACCTGTTGCAAATGTTTTCTGGAATATCTCAACAATCACATTACAGATAAAATTTAGAAGTAAAAAAACCACAGAAAATGTTGCTAGAAAAAGAATAAAGGGGATTCCTACTTTTTTAAATATTTTAAGTGTCTTATTGTCATTCATATTAATTCGCTCCCCTACAGACTATTAAACTCTTTCTGTTTACCGTTTAATTCATCTGTCATTTTTTTAATTTCATCATTGTTCTTTTGTTTTGCCCCTTTCTCTCGTTCAAGCTTTTCTGTTAAAGTTTTTATTTCAGCCTGTAAAACCTCGTATTTAGCGATTTTTTCTTTCAGCCTATCATCATTATTGTTTCTTAATTCAACTTTAGCTTCATCAATTTTACCAAGCTTCATAAGTGCGTATGTTTTCATTCGTGATCGTTTTGCTGTCATATTAATTGTTGGTAAATTCATCATTAGTTCATATTCATTTTTGAAATAAGCAATATCAAACCTTGCTTCGTTTGTTGGGTAAATATCATTAAATTCTTTTAGCTTATTAATTTTGGCTTCACCATTTTCCCAGAAATCATTATTTAAAATAATTGTTTCAACCTCTACTGGGTCTCCCATTGTAGCAACAGCCTTTTCATATTCCTTTTCTTTTAAGTACATATCAACCAAAATAAGTTGTTGATTATCGTTTAGACTTTTCCCCTCCAGATACTTTTGAAGTTCTTCTTTGTCTCCCAATAAAGCAGTTTCATAATTTTTAACGAGTTCTTCTTGCTTTTCAAAAGACTTTCTTCCGTCTGCTAAAACTGTTTCATACTGTACCTTTTGGAAGAAAAATGATACACCTAAAACGACAACAGCAGTTGTTGTTAAGGTTGTAATTGTATACAAAACAACTCTCTGCCACTTTTTCAACTTTGAAATCTTTGATTTATCAAGGTTGATTAATGTTTTGTCAATTACTTCTTTCTTTTTATATTCTTCTGGTGTTTGTTCTTCAATTTGCTCTAAAAGAAATACTTTATCACCTTGATTATTTTTATTTACTTTTATTCGCTGAGCCATGACTTTGATTTGTTGATAAATGTTTGGATAATCGTAAGAGCCAAAGTTAAAAGTGCCTACATATAACGTTGTTTCGGTTTCTGGTGCAATAACCGTAAACTCCGAGGAAATCATTTTCTTATCTTCTCGACATTGTAACTCTAATTCGTGTGATAACTTTACAGCTTCATCAAAATCAATCCTTTTGTGATTGGGAATTTTATTATCAGTAACATTTGAAAATAATACTTGTAACAATACCTTCAACTCTCCTTTAAATGAAGTAATAAAAAAAGTCACTCGTTTAAGAGTGACTTTTTATTTAACCACGTGTAGCTCTAAATATCAGTATTCTGTTATTTTACTTGTAAAAAAATAACCACTTGTGGTTTATATCTAAAACTTAATATTAGTATCAATACTTTGAGCGATACCATATGCGCCCATTACAATAATCAAACCAACAGCAGAGCCAATAAACCAACCAATTGATTTACCTCGACCACGATCTCCACCCCAGATTAAGTAATAACCACCAATACAAAATGCAATGGCAGCACTAATTAATCCTAAACGTTGTGCCCACTCTAAAATCGCTGTACCTGTTGAAATTAAACCTTCCATTTCTTCATCACCTTTCTAATTTTAGTTTTCGCTATAGCTATTTGAACCATTTACACTTGATGAATGATTGATTGATTGAGAATTTTCTTCTTGTTTATTTGGATTCTTGTTAAGTTTGCTTTCCAAAGCTTCAAGGATTAACTTATTATTATTTTGTATAAATTCTGTATGAATTTCATCTAACCACTCGTCATAGTCAATCCCTTGAATTAGAAGCATTTTCTCAACAAATTGTTTATTTTGACGTTGTTCCTTTGTAGCCAAATATAATACCCCCTTTCAAAGAAAGTGTTGGCAGTAACACACCATTAAAGACAGTAGGTTTTTTGTGAGTTTCTAGCTGTTCACTCACTAACTCTATGAAGCATATAGCCCCAAAGCACAAGGTTTTTAGATAACCAAGAACTATTCAATAGTCAATTGTAAAACGACAAGTTTTCGGATTCCCTTGCCCAACCTTTCGCATGAGTATATCCACCACTCGACTACTAAGTAAATGGACACTCCGTTATTCTCTTGTCTTTTTTACTGTCCTTAATGGTGTGTTACTTTCTCCTTTTTTTCTCAATTTAACGTGGTCTCACTTTACTTTTTCTTCGTGTTTCTTCATTAACTAAAGTTAATTCATCATTAACCGTTTTTCGCCTTGCTAAGATTTTTGAATCTGATACAACTGTTTTTGCACGATAATATAAATCTGTAACGTGCTTTATTTCACCAGAATCTTGTTCGATCCCGACAGAACCTATCAAATCATACGTCTTTCCCTCAAAGGTTTTCACAGAATTAGCGTTCGGCAAATCGTATAATCTAAAGCGTTCTTTCACTCGCTCACACCTCGCTCCATCTTCGTCTTTGAAACCTAAATCCAAATAATTCCAAGGAACATTTGAAAGTGGTATTCCCAATGCATTAGTG
>Ga0209676_1001038_pt1 | contig 32183 bp, 31 predicted proteins | sample AraplaCvi_mLB_r2_FD_184282 | JGI IMG/M metagenome (GOLD analysis project Ga0209676, IMG submission 184282) | Arabidopsis root microbial communities from North Carolina, USA - plate scrape MF_Cvi_mLB_r2 (SPAdes) (version 2) | ecosystem: Host-associated > Plants > Roots > Endosphere | place: USA... | reverse complement strand
ATTTCTTCAGGGTAATTAACTTTTTTCCCCATAGAAAAACACCTCCAAAATCGATTAGATAACTAATACGATTCAGGGGGTGTTTTTTCCTTGTCTCACTTATTTGGGTCTCTCCAATTGGTAGTCCGCTTCTTTTTTTCGTATTCCTGGTCATACAAGTTAAATTTGATATATTAAATAACTTAATTGTTTTCGTGATGATCATACTAATGTAAATACTAAAATGAGCAATGTAGAAACGTTATTATTGCGTGAACAAGTAGGATTAGTAAATTTAAAATTACTAATGAATAAAAATATTCGTGAAATTGAGGACTTTTTAAAACGATAATGTACCATAATAGTAATGGAAGTATACCTTCCCCCTTAATTACGGATTGTTAAACAGCGATTATTAACATTTTGTTCCCAAAGAGATCACGCTCATTTCGCCTGAATGATCGTGATTTTTTTATTGTATTTTAAAACTAATAAGATAGCTCGGAAAAAGGCAGAAAGCCATTCCTCCGTCAAAAGAATGACTTTTCTGACTAACTCAATATCACACCAAAGAGTTAACTTGTATACATTTATAATATATATAACGACAAACGTCAAATAAAATCTTAAGCGTATGGAATTAACTTTAGTGGTGGTGCTAAGTTGATTCCATACGCTTTTTTTGTTTTTAGTCCCTCCCTCATGTTATTTCGATAACCCATAATATGTAAACTATAAATGTATACTTTTTATCAACAATTTGTAAACAAAAATAACTAAAATAATAAGGACCTTACTCCTGAGGAAGTAGGACTAATATCAACTGTATTTAAAAATCGCTTTCTGCATTTGAAGTGGCTTTCGAAAGTAACTACTTAAAATAAGAAGGTTAAGTTGATACACACAGTCTCACGTAAATTGCCTTGTCAGTGAATTCAATATAAGGATTTAGATTATAAAGTAAATAACAATTGAATAAATTTTATATTATTTACGTGTTGAATCTAAAGTAGAGGGAACAATATAGGTACTTTAGGAAAATCCAACTATAACTAAACTGAAATAATAATCAGAATTGAAATGATCGACCATGAAACATACTGTTATTAATAGGTGTTGATATACCCGAAAAGTTCAAAAATTGAAAAGATACTAAAATCGATGGAGGTCCGTTTATGTCAAATAAAGTTATATTAAACGATGAAATCATTTTTGGAGATAATAAACCATTTGTTCTCATTGCAGGACCATGTGCAATGGAAAGTGAATCGATTCTGATGGAAACGGTTGAAGGATTAAAAGAAATAACAAGTAAATTAAAAATTCCTTTTGTCTTTAAATGTTCCTATGATAAAGCTAATCGTTCTTCTATCCAGTCATTTCGCGGTCCTGGTCTTGATAAAGGACTAGAATTACTAGCGAAGATAAAAGAGCGATATGATGTGTCGATTACTTCAGATATTCACGAACCAAGCCATGCAGAGAAAGCTGGAAAAGTACTTGATATTATACAAATCCCTGCATTTCTTTGTCGTCAAACAGATTTATTAGTTGCAGCATCTAAGACCGGTAAGATTGTCAATGTAAAGAAAGGTCAATTTTTAGCACCGTGGGATATGAAAAATGTGGTTACGAAATTAAAGGAATCTGGGTGTGACAAAATTCTATTGACAGAGCGTGGAAGTACTTTTGGTTATAATAATTTATTGGTGGACATGAGATCACTTGTCATCATGCGAGAACTTGGAGTCCCTGTTGTATTTGATGCGACTCACAGCGTTCAAATCCCTGGTGGAGAAGGAACCACTACGGGAGGAAAGCGAGAATATGTACCATATTTATCAAGAGCTTCAGCTGCAGTAGGTGTCGACGCTATTTTTTTGGAAGTACATCCAGATCCAGAAAACGCATTATCTGATGGTCCAAATATGATAAAGCTTAATCAACTGGAAGAAGTCCTTAAACCAATTCAAGAAATTGATCAAATAATGAAAGACTCTAAATAAATTGTATTTTAAGGAGGAAATCTAGTGCTTAAAAGAAATGAGAATTCAAAAACAATACTAAAAATGACGAATAAACCATTTGAACCTTCCGAAAATAAAGTTATTAAAAATCTTAAAATGGTACCAGAATTTCACCGAAAAATTCAAGATAATAATTACATACCAATCATTCAGCAAGTAATTGAAAATGAGGGGCGTGCGATATTAAATCAAGTAAAACAAGTTACTACAGTGTTTAATGATGCTGTAAAATTAATCTTGGATTGTAAAGGTAGAGTCGTTGTGACTGGTATTGGTAAATCTGGTATAATCGGTCGGAAAATATGTGCAACACTCGCAAGTACTGGGACAGCCTCTCTATTTTTACATCCAGCAGAAGGCGTTCATGGCGATCTTGGTATGGTACTTAAAGAAGATGTTGTTCTAGCGATTTCTAATAGTGGCGAAACGGAAGAAATTCTTCACATATTACCTACGTTAAAGCAAATAGGTGTAGGCATCATATCTATTGTCCAAAACGATACATCATCACTGGCAAAAGTATCGAATGTTGTCTTAAGTTATGGAAAAGTGGAGGAAGCTGGTAAATGTAGCTTAGCCCCTACTACCAGTACAACCGTAACACTTGTATTAGGTGATGCTTTAGCAATGGCGCTACTAGAAGCTAGAAACTTTGGGCCCGAAGATTTTGCTTTTTACCATCCTAGTGGTACTTTAGGAAAAAAACTGTTATTAACAGTTGGAGAATTGATTGAGAGAAGAACTAAGAACCCTATTGTTAGTCAAAATAATTTAGTAAAAGATGCGATTTTTATGATGACAAAACAGGGCGTAGGTGCTGTTTCTTTAGTCGATGATAAAATGAGGTTTATCGGTATTCTGACTGATGGTGATATTCGTAGAGCTTTCGCCACTTCAGATGATGTCTTAAGTTTTCAAGTAAGTGAATTGTGTAATCGAGACCCCGTGACGATAAAGTATAATGCCTTAGCAAGCGATGTTTTAAAAATTATGAAAGAGAAAAAAGTCAGTATTATACCAGTACTGGATGATCTGAATCACCCAATTTCCATGCTTCATATTCAATCGTTAATCGAATTAGGGTTGTAGGGTATACTCTATGAAAAAAGTAAAATTAATTGTACTTGATGTGGATGGGGTTTTAACAGATGGGAAACTTTACATAGGTAGTGATGGAGAAGAATATAAGTGTTTCCATACACAAGATGGACTGGGGATTAGCTTAGCCCGACATAGTGGGATTAAAATTGCTTTAATAACTGGCAGAACATCAGCTGCTGTCACGAAGCGCGCTGAAGAATTGAATATAGATATTGTCTATCAAGGGGTTCATGACAAAGTAAGGGTACTAAGAGAGATTATTAACTCATATAACATAAACGAAGAAAATGTATGTTATATGGGAGATGATTTAAATGATCTTCCCATCCTCGAACTTGTTGGTTTACCTGCAGCACCGCAAAATGCTGTCCCATACGTAAAAAAAGCAGTTAGATTTATATCCAAGGCAAACGGCGGAGAAGGTGCAGTTCGAGAGTTAATTGATTATATTCTGTCAGAAGACGACTATCATGAGCTACTAAATGACTACTTTAAAGGTATGATAAATTTACCTCAATAACTTTATTTGGAGTAATCAATGACTACTTGTTTAATAAAATTAACAAGAAATATAATGCATCGCGGTGAATTTCAGCTGATTTTCACAGGTTGGTTTCAATTGATTTTTGGATTCTTGCATCACATGTGCAAGAATCCAAAAATTTGATTAATAACTAGCACGAATAGATGGGTTTTACCTCTCTCTGAAACAAAACGTACATCAAGAAAATCTGAGACATTGCGCTCAAATTTTCAACTATATAGCACTTTTACTAAGACTTTATTAAAACATATTGTTGTATTAAAAAAGATATATGGCATGTCGGTATCTTGCAATATAAAAGTCCAAATCAAAAGTAATATAACTTTGTCTACCTTAATCAGATTGATACGGACCCAAAATACTAATTAACTAAACACTCGATATCCACTTCTTCAGAAATAACAAAACCTCAAGAGTTTTTATAAAAAGATAAATGGGTTTTGGGTATTTTTATGAAGACTGTGTTCCGCCTTAGGACGTTTTTTATGAAGGAGATCACCTTCATTTCACTCTCTACGGTACGGTTAAGCCTAATTTTGAATTCCAAAAAATCGTTAGGGTTTATTCAGGAATACGAATTTTTAATTGCATATACTCGTTTTGTAAAATTTTCGAATGCAAAAATCCATTATTCTCCTTAGTCTGATAGCGATTGAGTAACGTCAAAAAAATAGAGGATATCTATTGTTGTATAATTCCTAGGATGAACAATGACATGATCAACATGAGTTGAAAATACAATTTGAACTAAATTTGTAAGTAAAAAACTGATTGAGACAACTCAATCAGTTTACTTTGAGTTTATTGGATTTTTCAAATGGAATTCCGTAAGACTAAAAATACTCGTTTAGTGAATTCCTCCTTTTATACGACCATTTTCTAATGAAACAAACAGGTTAAATATATTATAAGTCAAATCTTTAGATAAAAAATCTGAAGTATGTTCTTTTTTATCAAATTTATCCTTAATAAAAAAACCATTTTTCACGTTTAAACTCTTAAAAAGAGCTTCACCTGCCACTTCATCTGCAGAATAAGTCCCGTATTGAATAAATAAGTTTGGTAACTCTTCTGCATGGTTTATTATTTCTAATAGTGAGGGCAAAGTACCTATTTCTTTTATTGCAACTTTCCATTTTTCCCAGCCAAAATCATTTATTATTTCCTCATTAACCTGCGGTACAACAGAGAGAGCACCGAGAAAGTTATACTTTATTGCATAATATAAAGCAGCATATCCTCCCATTGAGGAACCGATTGTAATTATATTTTCTATTTGATATTCTTCCTTAACACAATTTATTATTTCAATTGTTTCACTCTCTATATCACGATTTAAATGAGAACCTAAATAATATTGCCCCCACTTATTTGTGCCACTATTATCAGAAATAAATAAAAAGTTATATGGCCAAACCTCATCCTCTTGCCAAAACATTCTAACTCTTTCATAAATATGTGGGCCCAGGGTTGTGAAACAAACTATTAGAGATTTACTACTTGAGGGGTAGTACAGAAACTTTCTATTTTTACGTTGGACAGTTATATCTTTCTCATATTTATTTATTATATAATTAATATTGAATTCCACTTTCATACCCCATCTTCCTAGACTTTAAAACAGGTAGCAATTTATCTATGATCGTAATGTGGTTATCTTATAATGATATAAATAACCTATTAGAAGTTAATCTTATTTATTAATGCTTTATATTCTTTTCCATATAAAGTAATAATTTCTTCCCATGACATTAAATACCTTGAATGAATGGCTTCTTTACCTATTTTTTCTAGTAGAGAGGGTTCCTCCAAAAACTTTTTGATTTCGCTAACAAAAGCGTCAGAATCATCATAATTTACAATGTAACCATTCTTTCCATTTGTGATTAAATCCGGTACAAAACCGCATGGAGTTGACACGACAGGTAATCCAGTTGCCATAGCTTCTGGTAAGGACGCTGGACCACCTTCTGCTTTTGAAGTTATTAAGAATAAATCCATACTAGAGTATAGACCAGGATATTCAATATAATTTATGTTTTCGTAAACTTCTGATTCTACTCCTAAATTTTTACAAAATTCATATTCTTTCGTTCTTCCTTGACCAATAAAGATAAACTTTATATTTTCTTCTTTTAAACTTTCAATAATTTTATATAAGGTTTCTTCACCTTTGACCAATCTTCCATATCTTCTGCTACTGAAACCTATTACAAGCTTGTTATCCTTGTTAATAAACTTTTTATAACTTTCTTTTGGCTTGAATAATTGATCGTACCCATGGGGAATAACCTTTATCTCTTTATCGACATAATCAACAAGCCTTTCCTTTTGGTTATTGTTTAAACATAAAATTAAATCTGATTTTTTGTAACTTTCTATGAAATGTCTTAAGCTTAGTGATTCTGAGTCTCTCTCTAGGTCATGGTGAACGGTTGATATTGCTGGACTAACGATATCATCAACACTTAAATTTGGTCTCCAATAATGATATACATCAGCTTCCTGTATAGATTTTGCAGAAACAACAAAATGGTATTCTGACTGTAATGTCTCTTTAAAACGATACAGCATATCACTAAATATCTTACTGTTAATGTCTTCTCCCATGACCATATTAATTATTTTTTTTCTAGTTATTTTAGCTAAAAATAAACTTCCGTTATATTTTACATTTTTAGACATTATATCAATTGACTTTTGAGGGTTTTTTAACCCTTTTTGAATTTTTTTAATGTATGAAATCTGTGTATCCTTTTTCGTTTCTGTTTGATTGTTATTTATTTGTTTTTCGATATTAAGGCTCTCAATTTTTTTGGGGGTATCAAGTTTAGCAGTATTATAAAATTTTATGATAAACTGATCATCAATATCTGAACGTAAAAAACACTCGCGAGATAATAGATTATAAATATACTTTTTCACTTCAATCTTTTCTGTTTTATTTAACTTAGATTTTCTAGCAGCAAGTTCTATAGCTTTGTCTAAAAACTCCCTTTGTGTAACATCTACTGTCCACCCTTTAAAACCATAATATGCATGTCCAACTTGAACTACTCTTTTTCCTTTATATAACATTTCCAAACCTGCTTGACTGCAAGAAGTAATCCCAAACTCTGAAACCTCTATTAAAGAATCAATGTTTACTTCGTAATCAATTGTATAGTTTTTGAAATCATACTTTTCCAAATGCTTTTCCAATATTCTCTTAGATAAATTTGAACTTGTGTTTTGTTTGTAATTTTCCCAAGGATGTAATTTAATGAATAAGTGATATCCATCTAATTTTTGTACTGATTTTATTGTCTCTAAATAAAATTCAATTGTAGAAGAGAATGTCTGTAGGTCCATAGTGATTGAATAGTCATTGATCACCTGTCCTATAAGTAATATGATCTTCTTTCCGGTTGGAATATTATACTTTTTAGAAATCTCGTTTTTATCTATAGCTTTTGGTTGCACTACATTAAGATTCGATTTGGACGCCATTTCTTTTTCCAGCCAGTTTTCTTGAGACTGCAATAGACTAATACCTGCTAATTTGATCCAATTACTTCTATCAGCATACTTGTGATTATTTGTGATAATACCGGAAGCATTATCTGCATAATGATATTTTTTTATAAATGTACCTTCAAAGGAAATAACATTAACATTATTCCATTGAGCAACTAATGTTGCTGCTCGAGAATAAATTGACGTTCCTCCATAAACACATAGATTTTTAATGTCAAAGTTCTTAAATTCCCTTGCCCAGTATTCAATCCAAAAAGCTCCTATAATCAGATTATACTTTACTGCGTTTTTAACGCTTTCATCTTCAAACTCATACGCCTCTAATAATTGCAATAGATCGAACGAATCATAATCTAGGTCCTTTTCGAGTAACTCTTCGTAAATCCTAGGAGTTAGATAGCTTTTTAATTCTGCTGATATTATGTTCCACAACCTATATCCCTTAAAATTAAATGTTAAATAATCTTCTTTTTTCACATTATTAATTTGTTTTTCGAGGTTCTCAAAATTAGTAAGACCTTGAATATTATTTCTGTAATACTTCCCGAAACTTTTCTTAAGCATTGGAAAAGCTGTATTGTAATGATATGAGTAATTTTCCTCCACAAATGTTATATAATTCCCAAAATTTCTCTTATGGAAATTAATATTATCAATAAAATAAAAATCTAAATTTTTCATGTAGACTAAACACTCCTATTTAGGTAACAGTCAGATGGAAAACACTCTCTGTTGATCTAATTAATAACAAAATGAATATAGAAATAATCAAATATACATATTCAGCAATGTAATTGTTGGACCTTATTTTTAAAGTGAATCTGGTGCCAAAAGACCCTGATGGACTCTGTTATACTAAACCTATTCCCTTTATCACAGAAAGATTTACACCTCTGTGTGTCAAGTGAATGAAAGTCCACGGACCTAATACAAAGTAAATCTTCAAACTGATATGTAAGAGACCGTTATACTGTTTTATTTATTTCAACAATTTTCATGTTTGAATACCCTTCTATACCCTAATATCGATTTGTAGGATTTCGATTACTTTATTAAATAAGTCGTACTTCTATATGGAACTAATCAAATTTCTTTTTTCAGATATAGTATCTGAAAAAAATGGTATTTTATCCAAATCTTCTAATCCATTAGAGTCAATTTTCCCTTGCTTTATTCTCTCTGCAAAATCAGATGAATTTGAATCATTTCTTGAACTTCCCTTTTATACTTTTAAATTCATAGGATAGTTTTTATCTGTCATCCGAAGAAATTTTAATGATTGTTTCCTCAAGTGTGAGTTCATTATTCTTTATAGGGTCGAAATATATTGGGTACAAAAGATATGCACCTGCAAACAATTCCTCAATGCGTAAATTACGCTTTCTTCTATTTACTATTTGCCGATCGTCTGTTAACCCCCAGCCAGAATAAAATGGAGCACCTACTGTGGTTACAGTTAAACCTCTAATTATTGCTTCAAAACCAGAAAGTGACGTTATTGTATATACATGGTCAATTGTTTGAAAGGAATCCACTAAACTTATGGGCTCCTCAATTACCTTAGCAAGGTGTTTAATACTTTGAGGATTTGACTGGTTTAGTCTGCGACCAGATAAAACATCTGGATGTGGTTTATAGATTATTTCAGCATCTGGATTCTCTTTGCTAGCCAGATGCACCAGCTCATTGTTTGTCCATTTTTTATTACTACCTTTGATAATAGAAGCATCATCCTCAACTTGCCCAATTACTAATATTCTTTTTTGGATTTTATCTCCATAAATTTCATTGATGCTTTTCTTATCAATATGGTTATATTTACTTACCCCCAATTTTTTTATTAATCGTATACATTCCTTTGAACGTTCAATTAAATCCTTATCGCTAGAAAAATTATATGTATTTAGAATATCCTCTAAATCACTTGGCCTTGTTGAGTCATAATAGATACCCCTTCTATCTAAACAAAGAGAATATGGCGGAGTATGCGTTGACCCTAAACCAACCGATCTGACAAAACCATCTTCTAATCGATAAATTGGTATATTATATTTGTACGCAAATTCGCAAATTTTATTATCATCTTTAGATCCCCAAATAATAAATACCTTATCGGTCTTCCTACCAATTATCGGTTTTAACAGAAAGAGCCAATTATCAGAAGGTGAGTACAGCAACTTATATTCAGATAAAAAATTGTTAACAAATGGTTGTTTCCACTTTGAAACTCTAAATACAAAGGCTGTCGTTTTTTTATTTTCTTTCATTTCGGTGAAAGTCCATAAAATGATTCTTATACAATATAGTGTTAAATAGACCACTTTTTTTATTCTATTTTTAATTGATGAAATTGTCCTCATTATAAAAATCCTACTATACATATTTTTTTAATGCTTAGAAATTCTCTTGGGTAGCTTTTTCAATTCTATTTGCAGCTAAATAATTAATTACATCAAATATATTCCCTGGTAATCCAGATAGAGGGTCTACATAACGTGGATATAGGAGATATGCTGCTGCAAACACCTCTGTAACTGTTCTGGTTTTCTGCCTTCTATTTAATAATAGCTCATCATTTGTAATTCCCCATCCGGCATAAAAAGGCATACCAAAACAATGTACCTCTTTTTCTAATAATAATGCCTCGAAACCAAGTTGAGAGGTTACCACATATACTTTGTCCATATGCTCCAATAATGATAATGGGTTACAATCACCATTGATCAAATGCACTTTACCACTCAAAATTTTAGGATTTAAGCATCCTTCCTTTTTCCCTAATATTACATCCGGATGGATTTTGACATATATATCAGCATACGGGTTATCCTCCATTGCTTTTTTATACATGTTAATAAATGATGCTTCAGATGCTAAACCAAGTGAGATCGACATATCCCCTAGTGTTTGGTCTACTATAAGAACATTTTTATTTCCATTATTATTAAAGTTGTTCTGATTTACTATCGGAGCATGGTTATATTTGCTTAATTTATATTTCTTTATTAAATCGATAGCACTTTCAGCATTTTTAAGTAATTGATCATGTTCCCACCCATGACTATTTAATATATTCTCAAGCCGTGAGGGGCGTGTTGAATCATAATATATTCCCACATCATCAACGCAAATAGATAAGGGGGGATATCCCTCTAGTCCTAAACCAATAGACCTTAAAAAACCATCCTCCAGGGCTAGGTACGGAATATCATGTCTCTTACTTATCTTCAATGCCCTTGCAGCACTTGGTTTCTGACCCCACCCAGCAATATATTCTAACTTTTTTAAATTTTCGTACGGATTAAACTCTAATTTTTTATTAAAAAATGACTGTAAATTTGGAATTTCCTTAATACCTTTTGAAACTATTCCTATACATCCACCATTTTTAATATTTAAATTAATATGATGATTGTCTTCATTAGAGAATTTTATAGTTAAATTATTGTCTTTCATTAAGGGTTTCTTCCTAGACTTGAATATTTTTCTATACCAAGTATTTAAGTGAGTTTTATTTGAAAAAATGTTTGTAAAATCTTTCATTTTTCACCTCGAAGATTCTCAACTATATTTAATGAAATTAGACGCTAAATCCTTATCTATCCAGAGACTTGGTAATATTCAAGTAAACGTTATCAAATGAATTTATCTCTAGTGCTACTTTATTCATATTACGTTGCTGTGTAGCTTGTGCAATTAAATCCAATCCTTTGACATGATTACCTTCAATACGAGGAATGATATGAAAATGTATATGTCTTACGGCTTCACTAATCGTGACAACATAAACACGATCAATATCTAGTTCATTTTTTAGTGCAAGTTCCAAACGCTTAATTAGAGGTCCAACTTTAGACAATTCTTCATCTGTAAAGTCAGACCAATTCTCTACATGTCGTTTTGGTTCTATGTACATGTATCCTAAAATTTGTGAAACCAGAGGTCCGTGGGTAACCACCCAATTTTTATCTTCGTATATGGGACTTACCTGACGTTTATGTTTTTCACAAATTGGACATTCACTCATCTGATGCACACCTTCCTTATGATATAAATCTTATTTTCCCACTAAAAAATCATCTAGCTGTGCTGGATAATCATTGGATTGTTTTTCGTTATTAATAATCACCTCACTGCCCTTTAAATTGGAAGAGAGATATACTTGTTCGAACAAAACTGCCAGTAGGAATTGCACCCAACCATCTACTCTTTGAATAGGTAAAACATTCCAATATAGTAAACTGCGGACGAGGTTTTACTATGTCGTACATTATAGAATAAAAATCTTCGTGCTCCTCTGAATCAGAGTCAATTGAAAAACATCAATCTATCAAAACTTCTTTTTCATCCAAAACTTTTTCTTTCTAGGATGTTTTCTACCTTCTTAATATCCTCTGGTGTGTCGACTCCAACTGCATCATAGTCTGTTTCAATAACTTTTATTTTAAATCCATTTTCTAATAATCTAAGTTGCTCCAGCATCTCTACTTCTTCTAAAGAAGATTGAGGCAATTTTACAAATTGCTTTAAAATTTCTTTTGGATATAAATAAATGCCTAAATGTTTAAAATAAGTGTATTCCTTTTGGCCTCTATTAAAAGGAATGTTTGAGCGAGAGAAATATAAAGCATTCCCGTTAATATCTGTTAATACTTTAACAACGTTAGGGCTCGCAATATCTTCTTCGCCATTAATCCTTGTTTTCGCAGTGATGACATAATCAGGCGCCTCTTTAGCTGCACATACAAGTGCATCAATTAATTCTGGTCTAATTAGAGGTTCATCACCTTGAATATTGACGAAAAAGGCACCTTCAATTTTAGAAGCTACTTCCTCTATTCGATCTGAACCTGTTTCATGATTTTTACTTGTTAGAATCGCCTTACCCCCAAAAGACTCTACTGTATTTTTAATCTCTACATGGTCGGTTGCAACGACTACCGAATCAAGTTCTTTGCTTTTACTAACACGTTCATACACATGCTGAATCATTGGCTTATTATGGATAATGGCCAATGGCTTTCCAGGAAACCTTGTTGATCCGTACCTTGCTGGAATAACACCAATTACTTTCATTTATAGCACCTCATTTTTTCAATATAATTCACAAATTCTTTTTGCTATATTTTTTCCAGTTTTTTGGTTAGGTACATTTAGCATACCTTCCACCTGGTAATGGAATCGCAGGTAATAAATAAATTTCTGTATTCTTTCATAGTTTAATGGATTACTTAATCCTACTTTCAAAACCTCATGCAAACGAGTCGGATTTGAACATCTATACACAATTCCTTCAATATTATAAAGTGATTCTCCTAAAGTAATGACTTTTTTGTTTCTTGCTAAAGCCTCAATCCCTACTGTAGAATTGATTGTAATAACTACTAAGGAACTTTTTATCAGCTTCTTCACATCATATTTCCCTACAAAAATCACCTCTTGAATATTTTTATATTTGTCTTTAAGGTCTTTGTAGTTATTTCTGGACATGTCCTCGGGGTGTTCCTTTACAACGACTTTAAGTTTACGGTCATTTTCTTTATTAAACCTCCGCACTGCTTTATATACGAAATCTAAAAATTCTTCCATTTTTTTTATCCTAGGTGAGTTATAGAAAATCTGCGTATCTCTTGATACCTGAAATGGAACAAACACATATTCTTCAGGTAAAACAATCGAGTCATTCTTTCGACGAGAATATAGTATTTTAAATAAAAAGTACTTAATTCCTTGCCATAAGGTAATATGAAGAAAATATTTAGGGTGTAATCGAACAAAGCTTCCAAACATTGATAATGTTTTTACCGTTCCAACCTTGAATAAACTTTCCTTTTTATTATTTAAGAATATTGGATCCTCAGGTTTATATAAAAATTTTTTTAATCTTTCTTTGTCAATATTAATAGCATCATATAAATTAGGGTCTTTACTGACCGAAGACGTTGCATTTATTCCCTTCGGATCACATGTTATTGTATATGGTCGGAAGAGACCCTCTTCAAAATAAACCACTTTCACCCCTTTTTTTTCTGCTAAGTACCTAGATATTTGATCAATCCAATGGTAACCGTTGAATAAACAAATAGCGTCTATTTTGTTTTGGTCGATATACCTATCAATAAAGTACATATATCTTTTATAAATACTTAATTCTTTCGTAGAAACCTTTTTTTTAAGAATGCTTTCTGAATAGGTTACATTATAGATTTGCATTCCCAACAATGCTTCATCTGTAATAGGATACTCTCTGTTGTTTACATTAAAAGGAGCAAAAATAGTCTTGACTCCCTTACTCTTAAACAGAAGGTCACCCAATTCAAATTTCATGATGTAACTACGATGCCCTAATTTATTCAATTCTTCAGCAATATCTATAAACAGCCTTTTATTTCTGTTTGCTCTTAGGAATAAATAATTTGTCATTCTCATCCCCTCATTGAAAATTAGTAAAATACGAAAAGTGAACCTGATTTTTTCATTCTTTTAAATACTTCTAACACATTCACCTTTTCATTCAATAAAAAATCGATGGGTCACTCGGTCGCGTAATTAGATACTTACTAGAGACTTGTATTCAGCTATACGTTAATGATGCGTGATACTTCGAAATCTGTGTCTTTCGACCGGATGTACCTTATCCATACATATATAGTAGGGTCGAAAATCTATAATTTTACAATTCCCATTTTAATGCTTATGTATGTGCCGTGAAGTCGATCTATTTAATCACTTAAGGTGTAAGTTTTTGTTAACTTGTTTTTGAATCTGGGGTGTCAACTTTTCTATTGATGAGAACGTACTGTCATATCGCACATAGCGCGTTTAAAAGCTGCTGTAGTATTCACTTGTACGCTTGGAGCATCTTCATCTTCTATATCATCTGCATCTGGGTCTTCTTCTGTTCTGTCTAATTCAGTTCGAACCTCATCCAAGTCAACCGGAGCAAGTTCATCGCTTTCTGTTGGCATTGTAAGATCCAACCCATTTGCACTATCTGAATTTCCCCTCCAACGTACGCGCTTATTGATATGAAGTAATTTTCATAGATTGTATACAAAATTTTGTATTTTCTACTTTATTTATCCATGTTATAAACAAAAGTAAAAGAGCCTACCCCATCTCCAAGGGTAGACTCCTTTTACGAAAATCGACTTGTAATACGCGCTTAAATATAGAAGAAATCTCTCGCAGATTTCAAATTCAATATAACATAAAAACTAATTGTATACAATGCTATAAAAATATGTTAGACTTTGTATATGTTATATTTTCATATAACTTCCTTAATCGAAAAGTTATTTAGAATCACAAGTGCTAGGATTAATTGGGAAAAATGCCATTCTCTTTTGAGAGTGGCATTTTTTTCGTCTATTTGGGGTCACTCTATCAAATAAACGAAATTGCACTATTTCTTTTCATTTTAATAGCTGGAAATCTTAGTAGTAGTTTCCCTTTTCCTTTTGGAGAATTTCATAGAGAAATTCTCCATAGAAGCAAACCACGCTCAACTGTAGTTTATTTATTATACTAATCTTTGTAATGTCTCAAATAACTAATATAATAAAACTAACATTCAATTACTATTACGTAGTAATTATCAAAATTCGTATAGTCACCGTAATTAACGACAGTATTATATCCGTTACGATATAAATCTCACGGACGAATCGCCAAATCTAGCTTCCATTTGCATGATACATATGTCGCTTGCTGAATTTCATTTTCTGTTGGATAAAATACCTACTCCTTCACTAGTCCAATAGTTCTCATTTATATTATCTATCCACAAAAGCTGATATTGTGTTTACATACAAACACAATCCGCTATCTTTTAGACTCGACTTTGTGAATATCGTCTACAGTTGTTTTAGTTAAGTCTGCATTCGAAAACATTTCAGTATCTGGCAATTTTAATTGTAGCTCTGGCAGGGATTGTATCTCTACTTTTGCTGAACTAAACCGGAGGTCTAATACGTGTCCTCCACCAGATTTATCCTCAGTGATGAAGTGGAAGTGGAAGCCGGGTACTTGTATCGTCGCAGCGTAGTTAGGTGTATAAAAACCGACTAGAGTCCCCTTTACTTTAGTAAATTCAAATTATTCTAACCGCATGGAACTGATTTTTGTTATCAAATTTAGTCTTTACTTGCTCTCCAAATTGATTAATACTTTCAATATTTTCAAGTGTAATGATTTTATTTGCTTTAAAATTTGTTGTAACTGCAAACGGTGTTTTAGTTCTTTTGTCAAGTTTCTTCAATTTTCCAGCACCATTAATTTGATAGAACTTTCCATCCAATTCAACCATTTCGCCATCAAGTTCATTAATTGTTCCAAGTCCCATATCGCCATTTTTCCCAACCTCGTGTAGGTCAATATCCCCTTCATATTGTCCCTGCATCACGGCATTAATTGTTGAATACTGAAACATAACAGTAGATTTTTTACTCTGGTGATTTTGTTTTGATTTAATTTGATCCACGTTACTGCCAGAATAAATACTCGTAAAAACATAAAGTAATATAACTAAGTTTATAGATACAAGTGTTACTGTAACTATTTTTCTCATTATCTACACTCTCCTGTGTATTATATTTTATTGGAATGTGGATATTCGTGTTTCTTATTAACCATTTTTATTTATAGTCAATTTCCTCATTGAAAATGGTTTGTAATTCTTTTTGCAATATCTCTGCGCCGTTCTTACTTAATGTAATTTTCCCATCTATAAAGTCAATATTTCGATTGCTAATCTCACCAGTTACAATACAAGCACTGTTTGTTTCATATTTCTGTAAAATAATCTTATCTTTCTCCACACAAATTTCAAGAGGATCTGATGATTTAATTCCCATTACACTTCTTAGTTCTTTCGGTAGAACAACCCTACCTACCCCATCTATTCGTCTAACAATACCTGTCGTCTTCATTTTACTACCTCCAATCATATTTCTAATTAGTAATTATTGATTCTCATTAGTTTCAATCAATTATCAAATATAAGAAAGAACTTATCTAGGTGTACAGAACGGTGCTCCAAAACATTTATAATACACAAACACTAATAACTGTGTGGAAATAGCAATAACTCGAATAGTAACATTACATTTAATCAGCCTTTAAAACTCTATATATAGAAGTTTCCTTCATACAATGGATGTATGTTATAACCCTTTGGGAGAGAATAGTGAAAGTAACTACGTGATTATAGTCTCGAAAATTAGCTGGGGGATCCTCCTGGAACAGTATTAATGAGGAATATCTAATCTTCCATTAATGTTATTAATTTTAAAAATTAAAAGAAACCCAGTAGAAGGTCTATCACATGACTATTAAAAATCTTTAATCACAGAATGCATTATTGAATGAAGTGCAAAATTTCTAGTGTGGGGTATTGTCCAATAATAAAAAAATTCTATCATAACAACACACGAATTGTATACAAAATTTTAATTATTTTGTATTTTATGTTCGGTTTTTTAGACAAATAAAAAAGCTTATATCAGGCTTAGGTAGACTCTTTTATACTAACAAATCTGTTGGGCAATATTCTCAAAACAGAAGAAACTATCACTCAAAGCACCATTAAAATACGACACATAAAATTCTTATTGTATACAATATTATAAAGATGTGGTATATTTAATGTGGTTAACAACTCTAAATGCAGTCTCCCTGTATCTTAGAATTAAGTTAAGAAAATGGCATTCTCTGTAGAGGATGCTCTTTTTTGTCTTTTTCAATTAAAGGCATCGTTCTCAAAATGCGTTTTTACAAAGAAACTTTTTTGAGAAAATCCTATGAATGATCAAAAAAATTAGATTAATAAGGTCATTTCTTCAACGTAATTAGTAAATTCATCGACAGTTATCACCAAATTTAAAAAATGTATCAGATTTCTGTCAATCGGATTTGACTGGTAAGCATTAATTACTTTCCAAATTTCTGTACCTTCATGATTTCTTTTTTAATTGTCTTGTTCTCTTAATTTGTACATTGTACTGACTCAATTATAGAAGCGTTAACATGAAATTCCACTTATATATTTATAAAATTGTATACATATCAGACACTTTGTGTTAAATTTGACTAGTGATATGCATGATATTTTTCTGTAACAAAATCGTCGTCCAACGAATTTGTTTGTATAAAAGAGTCTACCTATGCCTTGGGTAGACTCTTTTATTTTTCAGAAAAGATGGAAATGGTCAATACAATCTACTATTGATGTTCAAATCTCTTTTTGTAGGCAGGACCCCGAGTAATAGAATCCTTATATCCTAAGATAATAGATTTTTTGCACTAGATAGAACCTTTAGTTTGACAAAGTTTTTTCTAGAACCAAAATCCAAGTTGTCGCTACAAGCTGTTCCTTTCGCTCTGGATCAAGAAATATAACGTAAATAGAAAATTTAAAAAAGGATATCGTATCAATTTTGTAGAATTGTATACATTGTAAATACTAAATTACAGGAGGACGGTGAATTTGTAGTAAGGTTTGATTGGAGTAATTATGAAACGACAAAACGGAGGGTGAAAAATGAAGAAAATAATAGGAAAGTTTTTAGTTAGTTTTTTAGTTGTAGGATTCGTTTTTGGAGGTTCGAATGCGATTATTGGTCAAAATAGCAGTTCCGTTCATGCTTCCACATCAAGCATTACTTACAGTTATACGATGACTAGTAGCCTAAATCCGCCACCGTGGGTTTCTGTAAATAGAACTATCAATGGAGTAGATTATCACGGAAAGGTTTACTATGTCTATTCAAGTGGAAATACTCATTATTATAAAGGGACTTTATATAAAAGATAATCCACACAAGTTTATTTATCCATATTCCCCAATCTCGTCGAGATTTGGGGATTTTTAATGAAATCCCACTTATTTAATAACCAGTGAAAATTAATTTGGACTATCATATGTCTTCATTAAATAATAAAGTTTTTTAACAATCAATAAATGCAAGTTTCTTATATGTAAAGTAAGTTTTGGTTTAGTAATGAAAGTGTCGTGGTACTCCCTATGGAGTGAAAAAGATCAAGCTAAAAAGGGCAAGCATGAAACACTTACAAAAAACTTAACACAACCCATAACTGCAACTTGGTCGTGTAGCCCTTAAGAAGACAGCATCGGTTTCAATGGGAAGTCAATGTCAACTAATGTTTATATGAAGCGTTGATCTGGTTCCCCTGTGTTTTTTACACTTACTTTCCGTAAAAGATGTCTCCACGCATCTTTTAAAGCGATAGGACCAAGGAAGGATAAAATATTATGGCTATCCCTTTTTTAATATATACTAACTAATCGAAAGAACCTTGCGTAATCAGTACGTAAGGTTCTTCTTTTTAATTTTATAGTCTGCAATCCCTACCCGATCTCGACGATCTTTAAGTTACTTTGTCACCGAAATTTCCCCATTTTTTGTCGCCAGTTCAATCAAATTCTTTCCGTTGGATCAGGTGTTTTAGAACTTTTTGTTTTGGTAGTGCTTGATTAGAAAGACCGTTATGGGTGGGAATTAGTTTAGAAAATTCCACATCAAATTGAAATATCTGAAGGGTCCGTGTATATTTGAAAGATACTAATTTTTTGAAATCCGCCCGCATTCTTTTTACAATTTAATTTACTACGTCCTTTTTCATTAAAAAAGTAAAACCGTATTCCCTTCAACGATAAAATGACAAAATAAAAGAACTTACCTATGTGCAAGCAAGTTCTTTTACTAACTGGATATAGATACGCTCTATTGTATTAAGTAGCTGCTTCAAAACTACTCTAATACATTATAACATAGATAGAAACAAAATATGTATACTAAATAAATACAAGAAATGTTAAATATCTATCGGTAGTTTACAGAATATGAATTTTAAAAAACATCTCATGGTACTATTCTGACCAAATAAAGTTAGACAAAAAGTTTAGGCTGCATTCAAAATCTAAGTCCAGTATCCAATTGGACTTAAGTTTTTAAATTTGTCATCATTCTACAATGATTGAAATAATAAATATACTTCTATTAATTGTTTAAAATGTACTATATTATAGAAACCTTTGTGTACTCAAAAGTGGACAAATACTTCAAGGAAAAGTTCCTTCTGTTGGTTTGTATCTTTTCCAAATAAAAAAGTCTACCTGGATCAAATAGGTAGACTCTTTTACATTACAACATTTTACTTCATAGAAAGAAGAATATTCAATTCAAAATGCATTTTAAATATAACACATAATATACAAAATGTATACAACCAAAATGATAAATCGAAGATTTTTATTTTAACATTCTAACATTTTGTATATTTCATTTTTACTTATTGGCAATTTTTCGAGTAAGAATACATTATAATTGCAGTAAAACGTAGAAAATGCTAAATTGCAACAACTATAACTTTTCTAAATATCTGTATAATGTAGTTTTACTGAGCCCTAGCTTCTGTGATTTCTTTAATTGAGTAATCGCTACTTTTACATGTAAATGGCTGTCCCTTCTTTATCTTCTCTCTTCGCAGGTCTACCACCTGTTCTTCCTATGGCTCTTGCTACTTGTAGTCCCGACTTTGTTCGTTCACTAATGATATCTTTTTCTAATTCCGCAATACTTTCCATCGTATGAAAGAAAAACTTTCCCATCGCAGTTGAAGTATCAATACTATAGCTAATGGACACAAAATTCACCCCCATTTCATATACTTTACTAAAATAAAAAAGACCTCAGATGAGATCCTTAATCGAAACCCGGATATATCCTAATAGATTCTACTTCTAATAATTTACAGATTACCTTATTTTTTGCTTCACTTGTTCATGAATAACCATAAGCTGAGACCTTCTTTTCCAAATCTATTGAAAAGTAAGCAATAGCATTAAATTTCTATAGATATATTTCTTATTTCCACTAATGAAAGTATTATATTTGATTAGTTAGGGCATTATTTAAATTAAAGGTATGAGTCCTTTGCGTTTCATATTCTCTCTCTTTCCTGTTAACCTTACTTTTGCGAGTTGTTTGGTTAACAGGCTTTTTATTATCATGCTCAATGAACTATTCACAATGAATGTGAATAGTTGCTATAGTAATGGGAATTTTAAAAGTGTCTCCTTCACAAAAATCTCATAATTCTTCCCTTCTACGTACACTCTGGTTATCATTGAAAACTTATCTAAAGTTAAGATAAAATCCTATGATCTATAATTGCATATTACATACAATAGATATATAATCTATTATCTTCGAGATAAGGAGTTGTTTGAATGGAGAAATGCCCTTACCCTACATGTTGTCATATTGGTGCTATTATCACAAAAACACATTGTAGAATTGAACATCAAATGGATCGATCCGAATTATTTAATAAATATGATAAACCCAAGAGAATAGCTAACCGTAACACATTTATAATGGGAAAAGAATCAAGGTATGCAAGTGGTACAGTATATAAAACGAATTTTTAAGGTTAGAACTAAACTCTTTTCTTGAGGTTTGTATATAATTAGTACATATGATTGTATAGGTAATCTAGTTTGATTATAATGAGTTTATCCCCCGGTTGTTAAAATAAACATGAAAAAATCCATTCTATTCATTTATTTGAAAGAATGGATTTTTTGTTTATCGGCACAAGGAGTCCATATCGGTTCTTTCTTACTACACTTTCTTCAGTAAACTTATCAATTACCCTAGTGTAGTTTTCAAAAGTATCGATACAATATATCAACAAGTGCTTTCGTTATCTGCTGTCATTCCATTAACTTTTCATACGTCATTTCAAAAATATCCGGCTTACATGGATAAAATTCTTCTTTTGTTCCTTTAATAATATAGTCACCATGTTTAAGGAATTCTGTTCCCTCAATGGTTTTAACGCACAACTTGATATCTTCACCTGAACCATGGATATAGATCATATCTTCTGCAAATTGCATTACTTCCTTTATGTTTGTACCAGTCCATTGTAATGCTTCGATAATGACGGGTTTCTTACGGTATCTCATACTTGATTCTCCTAATTCTTTTGTGGACTCTTAATTTTAAGGGATGCCCTTGTTCTATGAGGCTGAGAGGTACGGGATTTTTTTATACTATGAACTATATTAACCCTCTTTCTAAGACTCAGGAACTACCAGTCTATCACCTCAAAGGACAAAATTGATTCACATCACATTTATAGTATATCCAGCTTTATACATTTCAAAAGACTGTCTAAAACGTTGCACCTCTTCATGTGATCAATTCTCACCATCCCATCATTTATATCTCAACTTACTTCACACACTACATAGGATTTTATTTATAGCTAATTTTTTACCTTCTTAATCTCTCTTTACATTACTTGCGTCGGCAGAATTTCAAGGATAATTTAACAAATATAAAAAAAGGGTTCTCTCCTCTGCTTCGAGGAATGAACTCTCTTACCATCATATAGGATCACGTTACTTCTGAAGAGCTATCTACTTTGCTTTAATGTATTTTTTAAATTCTAATTTTATAAACTTAATTTCGTCTGGAAATTTCTTTTTAATCCAATCATTAAAATCCAGTTCTTTTATCAGTCGAATGTAGGGTTCATCTACAAAACAGAGCTCTTTTAAACTATCTACTAATGGTATTCCTTCGCCACAATTACGAATGATATGCTCTACATCATTGTGGTTTAAGATAAGTTTTAGATTTCTTTGTCTCATAGTCAAACACATCCTTTCAATGTAATGCATATTCGGTGTAAGGGAATTTTATTCAATAATTCTGATAACCTGTCATGTGTTTACGCATTTTACCAATAATAAGTATTTGAAATTAACCTTAAGAATAGAATGAATACTGGGTATAAAAATCATAAGAAAAAAGGTGGTTTAAATGGTCAGTTGGAAAGATGATTTCATTCCAATTAATCCTTATACAAGACCTGGTACAAAACTAAAAGCTATAAATAAAATAGTTATTCATTGGACTGCAAATCCTGGTGGAACTGCCACTGGACATAAACTATATTTTGGGAAGATACTACCTGAACAAAATCTTCAAGCCATTAAAGAAGGTCGTAAACCTACTTATGGTTCTGCTCACATCTTTGTTGATCCAAAAGAAGCACTTTGTATAATTCCTTTAAATGAACTTGCTTACCATGCTAATGAAAATTACACATATGTTAACGGTAAGCCCTTTCGAGGTGTAGAAGCTCTTAAACCTAATGCTAATTTGTTATCAGTTTCCATCGAAATGTGCGTTGAAAAAAATTGGTGGATAGCACCTGAAACAATGAATCGTTCTAAAATTGTAGCTGCCGAACTTTGTAAAAAGTTTAAATTAACGGAAAAAGACATAGTAAGACATTTTGATGTTACTAGAAAACCATGTCCATATCCATTTGTAAAAGATAGAAACATATTTGATGCATTTAAAAGAGATGTAGGTAAGCTTTTGAAACAATCTTAGAATTTGTACCTTTATCTTTACTTTATAAGGGTATCATCCGAAGTGCATTCACCAAAAAAGAGATTACACCGCACCCTGGGAATGATCTCCTTCTTCAGATAAGTAACAGTATTCATTGTTAATAGACAATGTTTACTACATTTCTCAAGTGTCTTCGTAATCCTCCACTAAGGATACCACCTACAAAATATTTTTAATCATCCTTAACCAAATATCAGCTAGTCAATTTACAAAAATGGGCTTTGGCCGTTACTCTATTGAATTGCCTACATACAAATATGTATAATAACTTTATTGGAAAGGAGTGTTATGCTTTATGCACCAATATTCTTCTGATTATCCTTATCACAATCCACACATATCCCCTCATCCTTCTTGGCAAAATCCATATGATTATAGACAGCAGCCTGTACAGTTACAAGGTCTCATGGGACGAATACATCAATTAGAGTAACGTATGAACCAGGTGAATCAAAGAATAAATCGACTTGAACAAACTTCAGAACATCATACTCAGCAGTTAAATCGGCTAAATCAGCGACTTAAAACTGTTGAGAAAACACTTGATTTAACAGTTACCCTTCATGATGATGGCTTCTAAAACAATTTATGGATTTCTGTAAACTAAATAACAATGACAAAACCAGTATAAAATATACTTTATATTGGTTTTAATGATGACTACTTTCTCGCACCGATTGTTAAATGCATCAAATAGTTCCGTATTCATTCCTTTTCTTTCATTGTTCTGTCCCTTGATTGGATCCGTAAAATAACTTTATTAATTAGAGTGAAGGTCCCGTACCATGTGGTTTTCTTCAAAAAACGATAGGGTAAGTAATTATTGAAGACTAGTCTACCTTCTTTTTAAAAAGCTCAATTTTAGATTTTTCACCAACGATGAAAAATAAATCTCCGCTTTCAAAACGCACATCACCGATATTTGAAACGATTGGTTCGCCATGTCGAATGATTAAAACAACGGTTATTTCATATTTTACAGAAAAATCAATTTCCCTTAGTGTTTTTCCAATCAATTTTTCTGGGACCACCGTTTCAACCGCAGCGATTTTTTTCGTGATTTCAATGTACTCAATAATTCCATTCATCGCTTCTCGCCTTGCTGCTTTGTGTCCTGCTTCTTCTTCAGGATAAATAACCAAATCTGCTCCAATACTTTCTAAAATCCCACCAACTTCGAGATTATTTGCTTTACATACAATTCGCGTGACATTTCTTTCCTTTAATCTTCGCGTAATCAAGATTGATGACAATGAATCACTGCCAATTGCAACAAACACCACATCAAAATGATTAACATTTAAATCCTCTAGCAGTAATTCTTCTCGTAAATCTCCTATGACTGCATATTCCGTATATTCCTCAAGCTCTTCTAGCGTAGTTTTTTCTTTATCGCATACAACGACCTCATGACCTAATCTATCTAATTCCTTTACAATGCCACGTCCAAACCTACCTGCACCAATTACTAAAAATTGTTTTGCCATAGAGCCACTCCTCCTTATCCAATTGCCAAATCTTTTTCAATATATTTTAATTTTGGTTGATCGACTCTGAGTACAAAATAAATCATTGTAAAAATACCGATTCTTCCAATAAACATAAGTAGTATCAAGATAATTTTTGTAGCACTATGTATATTCGGTGTTATCCCTAACGATAGTCCAGTATTCGTACATGCAGAAATGACTTCTAGTAAAATTAAATCTAATGAGAATGATTCAATCGTTGAAATTATAATGGTCGCTATGAAAATCAATAATAAAAAGCTCATCGCAATCACGAAAGCACGGTCAACAACACTTCGTTTCACAGTTGTTCTAAAGATAACAGTGTCTTCTTGAGATTTAATAACAGCAATCATTTTTGCAATTAATACAGACACTGTTGTTATTCTAATTCCTCCTGCTGCACTGGACGAGGCTCCTCCTACGTACATTAGAACTAACGTAATTAAAATGGCAGGTAGTGTAAGATCCGCAATGTCTAAAGGTGCAAATCCGCCATTTCTTGTAGTCACTGATAAAAAGATTGAATTTGTCACTTTGTCAAACCAATTTAAATGTTTAAATGCATGATTTTTTTCTAATGACCAAAATAAAATGGCGCCAATTACCATAATGGAAAAATGAAGTCTCATATTTATTCTTGTAAATAATGATTTTTTATTTTTAAAAGAAAAGACATACTCCATAATGGTCGGATAGCCTAGGCCACCTATAAAAATAAGAGCTGCTGTGACATATAAAACAATATGATTTTCTTGAAACGACATTAAACTATCACCAAATAAATCAAATCCGGTATTCGTAAAACTTGCGATGGAATGGAAGGTGGTTATTACTAAAGTCTCTTGGCTAGATTGAAAATGCTCTCTAAATTGTCCATAAAAAAAGAATCCACCAATGATTTGAAAGACAAGCGATGTAAACAAAACTGACAAACTAAGTCTTCTTATTGATTTTATACTGCTTTGATTTTGATCTTTAGATAATACTAGTAAATTTGAAATTGTAATTTTTTTTCCTAAGATCATGAATCCATAGCTTATAAATACAACAATCCCGATCGCTCCAATTTCCATTTGAATCATTAACAATACTTTCCCCCAGATATTAAAGGTTTCAACTAGAGTAACTGTTGTTAATCCTGTTACACTAATCGCGCTGGTTGATACAAAAATACTATCGATCAATGAAAGGTCTGCAATTCTTGTAAATGGCATTAAGTATAAGCATGCGAATAATAAAGTTATTAATATATAAGCGATAAATATATAATGCAGTGGGTTCTTCTGTTTCCTCTTTTTTTTCATCAGATACTCTTTCTCCTTCTAAACTTCCATATGAAAATTCATGGAAATAATAGTTGAATTTCTACATTTTCTTCTGCAATTAAGCATATTGTATGACTATCCATAAGTTACCTATTCGTTTTAATTGAGTATTGGGTACAATACCCAATACTCAACTAACTTGAACAGAAAGGATTAATCTAAATGGTGAGATGTCCTCACCCTACTGATTTACATACTGGTATATTGATTTCTAAAATACACTGTAAAGTAGCTCATCAGATGGATAGAGAAGAATTGTTTAAGAATGATAGTAAACCAAAAAAGTTGACTGATGCTAATACAGTTTTAATGAAAAAAACTCCAGACCTGTTAAGAGAGCATTATATGAATCATTTTTAATATTTAAAATTAATTTTTAAATTGGTAATTGTATACAATTAGTGCATAACCTTTGAAGATCCATATTTTACTGTATTATAATCAGATTACTCTCCCTTGGTAAAAGTTTTCCTATGATGTATGAGTCCATTCTGTCGTTTATACGAGAGGGTGGACTTTAACTTAGTTACTATCTCCTTCTCTCTAATTATTATTCAAAATTTTTCTTCCTCACTATATACTTTAATCTCGTTGACTAGAGTCATTTTAATACGGTATTTATGTTCCAAATAATGTTTTATGATTGTCAGTGTTCCCTGGCATGAACCGTCTAAGTAGTAAATCCATATCTGACACGTATGTAACTGTTCGAACTGTTACATGCTTAGGCCGGAGTAATGTATAAAAAAAAAGACCCATATATTTAATTTTGAGTGGTTTTGAAGTTTCCAATATCTTAATTTAGATAATTCTTTACATTGCCAATCAAACAGTAGTCCCTAGGGTACTTCTATGAAGGATGTGATTTCTTCTGGGAAGCGAGTTTTGAAAAGGAGTACTTACATAAAAAATGCGAATCATTCGTTCTGTGTTCTAATTGTGTGAAAAATGAAAAAAACACTATTACAGCTAGATCATATGTTAACTAGGCTAGATTTTATGATGGTCATTAGAATGGAAATATCCGATGTCTAAGTGTAAAAGACTATAAAAATCTGTTCTGTACAACGAAAATTGGAGAAAGCAGACTCTTTTTCACAACGTATCTATGTCTACTTATTGATTCTTATCTCTCTAGAGAGATAAGAATCAATAAGTAGACAATAGGATCAATGCAGTGAACAAGGGCACCACCTACAAACTATTTATTATAAATGGTGCCGATTTGCCCTAGAAACATTAGGAATGTTAGTACTTCAAATCCTCCCTCTCCCCCTTCAAAGAATATTTTACTTAACTTTTTGACATCAGTATTTAAGATGACATCATTCCGCTATATGATTTGAAAACGAATGATCGCGTTAACAGTTTCATACCTACTAGGTTACGACTGAGGTATAGGTTTGTGAAGTGAAGCCGAATCAATTAATGGAAGGGATCGTTTAGAGGGGCGGGCAGTTAGACAATAATCGAACGAGTGTTTAGGCCTTGGACTATTTTTTCTAATTGTTTTAATTCCCTTTCTAGTTCAATCTGGGCATGCTGTATATCCTGTTTAGATGATTCTTTTCTAGTTAAAGCGCTTACTAATTTGTTTCTCTTGGTTTCAATTCTTTTTTGCATGATAAAAGCTTTGTTTAGAATCATAAATTAACTCCTCCAGTGGATATATGTTGTTTTATAAATAAATAATACCATAATGTATACAATAAATGTACAGTAAAAGCTTGGGAATTTTGTATATATCTTGAACTTTTTCTGTGTGTTGGTAGGAGGAATAAAATGGACTTACACTTACTTTTTCAGTTGGCACTCATTATTATTAGTTAGTGCAAAAATAATTGGTGATATATTGTAAAGTTAGGACCCCCTTCCATTTTTGAGAAATGAAAATCAGTGGCATCATCACTCAGTAATACACTCTGTAACTGTTTCGAACATCAATGTCTGAAATCGGTGGTTCGCTTGTCCATATATATAGCTAACAATATATTGATATGCTTTTTTATATCTTTTTGTACATTACTGTTATGTAAGTCGGAAGGAAAAAATATAGGTTCCTTTTGTAATCTGATCGATTCTTTCTTCATATCCAAAATTCTGAAGTGATGGTGAAAGTACTTCCTATAACGAAACTCCCGAATAAATTGTTTGTTGGAAAAGTAAAAATGCACCTCTACATAGAATGCATTTTTACTCACTTAAATTGAACCTATCATTTTTCGTTCAAGGAGAATATATTTGAAAATATAATGTGAACTTAACATTTTTGTATAAGATAGTATACAATCAGAGTGTAATATGGTATTATTTGATAGAACTATATTTTATAGTTCCTTCTGTTATTAGAACGTTGTCTAATATTTATTGTCCAAATAAAAGAGTCTACCTTGCCTGGGTAGGCTCTTTTATTTTTGATTTACTAAAGAGAAGTAGTTTTTTAAAAATGTAAATTGTGTATACATTTTTGTTGAAATGATTACAAAGTATAAAAGTACTTCTACATCAAAATGAAAAGAAAAAATAGAAATTAAAATTATTACACTAACAGAAAGCTTTATCCCAGTATTACTGGAGCCAAAACTGTTGCTGAATTGAGAAATGATGAAAGTACCTTATCACATAGATATTTCTACTGGTACCGACACATTCAATTCAACAATAGAAAACAATCTCGTAGCTTTAAAAACAGCTATACAATAAATAAGTTTCTATTTATCACCGTTTTTAATGACAAATGTCTATGTCACACATCTTTACTCTTACTCGATAAGGACCCATACCAAAAAGGGGGATAACTATTAAAGTTCCCCCCTTTTCAGGATAGATTATACTAAGTATATAAAGAAGAAGGGTATTCAATGAAAAATGTATTACATTCCTCAACCTTAATATTTCCATTAACTAGTTTGTCTAATCAAAAATATAAATCAATTGGTTACTTTTTTGTTTAAAATCTGTCCCTACTGATATCTCCTAGTATCATGACATCTCTCCTTTATTTACTGTCCATACAATCATCACTTTTTTAATTCAGCATTTACTAAATTTGCGACTAAAATATAGCGTTGTGGAGCTGGGCCGATATAACGGAATGGATAACACGTACTAACTGTTAAAGTTGGTTTAACTTTTGGCACAATCACTGTACGATCGTCTTTATCCACAATGCGAGTTTTTCGCACTTCGTATGTGAAAATCCCCGCCGAAGTGTTTATAATTAATGAATCCCCCACTTTAACCTCTCCCAGTTCTCGGAACACCGTATCACGGTGACCGGATAGGACACTATTATCTCTTTCACCCGGTAAGACGGATTTTACGTAGTGACCAATTCCTTTATCAAGCTCTTCCTCATCTGTTCCATGATAGATAGGAATGGTCGCATTGATTCGAGGAATTGTCAAAGTCCCTATTTTCTCCCCTAATTTTGGTTGCGATTTGTATAGTGTCTTATCACTAGATTCCTTCTGGAGTATCTCGACTTCATTTTCAACGGACTTTTTAAATTCATCCTTTGTTTGTTTATACAGTACATATGCTTTTAGGTACGTAAATGCATTTGTCGTTGTAAGAAATAAACCACCAATAAATAACACTGTTACAATTGACAGTAAAATTATTCCTTTTCGACTTTTCATTAGTTCTGCTTCACTTTAGCTTTTTTTCGTAACACCAAGGCTCCTGACATCATTAATAACCCTACAATTACTGACTCAGTGTTATGGTTTGCTGTTTTGGGAAGTTCCCCACCATTTTCAGTTCTAACGGGTGTTTTGCTGTTTGCGATTTTGTTCATTGTATCTTCAAAATCATCAAAGAATCCGTCTTCAAAGAAATCATTCAGATCAAAAATGGTATCACCTAAAAGTGTTCCTTTTAAATCATATATCGCAATATGAATACGATTAACCGTATCTAAGTCCTCTAATCCATTTCCCATTTTTAGAAGGTCTGCATACGTGACAGGTTTTACTACACCGTTCTTATATTCCAGTGATACCTTTATATCTATTTTTAGCGTAGATTGGACTTCTTTGATAATGTTGACCATTTCTGCCAATAATTCCGGCGACAACTCTTCAGAATCCAAAGATAACGCACGCCTTTCACTTGCGACGAGTCTCTTTGCCAAGACTTGTAACTTTGCTTCTGTAGATGGATCATCAATCATTACTTGTGTAAGATAACCAGAAATTTTGTTAGCTTCTCGATCTGAGAATTGGTAATATGTTAACATTTCTGTGATCTCATCAATCGTAGGAAAAACAGCCTCTTGATCTAAGTCAATCAAATCTTCAATTTGACCAACAAAATGATATGAATCTAATAATGAAGCATTTTCATCCATATCATCATAGAAAATCGCAAGTTCTCTTACTTGTGCTTCTGTATAGTTATATTTGGATAATAATTTCCCTAAATTTTTCTGTGTAAGAGGTTCACCTAACCTACCCTTCAATTCAGCCACTGAATCATAATATTTGATTGAGTCCCCATATTGTTTTAGAATACTTTCCAATTGTGCTTCTGTCATATTAATACTAGTTAAATATGCCTGTAATTCTTTTTTTGGTGGTGCTGCCTGAGCAGATATTCCTGTTGTCAATAAAGTTGCTGATACAATTAGAGTGCCTATAATTTTCTTCATCAATATCCCCCTTGAATGTAATAAATTCATAAATTCTCTTTGTTTACATAATAAGCCGAGCGATCTTCTTTTCCTGGTTAAAAGCTGGACTTCCTCCTCTAAACATTTATTCTAAAAAAATATAACACAATTGTATACGATGTGTATGCAAGAAATGATTGCCAAATCGAATACAATATATTTTCGAAGTTAAACAGGATACATAGATAAATTGAAAATTATACAAACAAAAAGCCCTTTCCAAAAGGAAAGAACTTTTTGTTTGTATAAGATATGAAGCTGTGTCGTACCGGTGTTTATGACCTCGAATTGACAGCGATATGTTTATTTATATCCACTCTCATAACGGAGGTTTATGTATACGTATTAAATGGTATCAGTAAAAATCGTTCTTTGCCCACTCTACCTCACCTACTGCTTGAGAAAGAAAGACATAATAAGAACTCTACAACTAGATCAAACGCATTTTTGATTTGAGCAGTCTGTGTAACATGCTTTCCCTCCTTACATACTTTATCTGCTGAATCTCAAGGTAAATTTACATAAAAAAGAGGTTATCCCGTTGCCTCTGGAATAATCTCTTCTTTCGGATAAAAATAGTACTACTTACTAAAGACAAGTGTTTACTACATTTCTCAAGTGTTTCCGCACTCATAGTATGAGTTATTCCCTTTTCCCCTTTTTTTATTCCGAAATGAAAACTTACTATGTGCTATAATTCATTTAATACAATCTTCTAATGTTGATGAATAACTTTTCCCTTTTATTGCTCTCTGTATATCCAATTAGTACAAAGAAATCGAATCCTACAGTTTTACGTAACTGGATATTCGTCCACGATATAGAAAACCTCTTCTCACATACATCCCAATAATCCATATACAAAAACGACAGATACTATTTTTAACCCCCCGTGTTTCCTCCGTTCATTAAAATACAATATGGCACAAATAATTTCATTGAATCGAATTTAAATTGTATACAATTTTATAAAAATGTGTTACATTAAATATAGATTATATTTTTACAGTATAGTCTCTCATAATGGAAAAATATAGGTTAAGGAAAGGGGCATTCTCTTTAGAGGGTGCCTTTTTTTCTCGTCTTTTTTCCATACAAAAATATACAGTAACTTAGATAGTACTTCCTGACAATGATTAGTCTCTCATTATTATTAAAAATTGTTCAGTATTTTTAATACGGCAGCATTTTAGAATGTTCTAAACAATCACTTATGAATATCATTATCCTCTAGCATTTACCATCTAATATAACAAATCTACATCTGACATGTAAGTAACTGCTTTAAACTATCTACAGTTACTAAACCAGAGTAATGTATTTGAAAAAGACCCATATATTTATATATAGACGTGATTTTGATGTTCCATCATTCTAATGTAGAGAAAATTCTTTAAGTTTCCAATCAAACAGTAGTCCATAATAAGTTACTTCTGTGAAGGATTTGATTTCTTTGGGTTGGCTTCAGAATATGGAAACACGCCCTATAGGTAACATGTGTGATACAGTTTTTTTATTTCAGATGACCTTTTAATGGAACAAACACTATCCGACTTACTTACACAATCTCTCGAATACATTCATCAGACTTACCCACAGTTAAGGATTCGAAATGTTTTATTACAAAACAATGTCCAGACCCTTCTTTCTCATCAATACGAACAAGAACAAAGCAATAGAGCGATCATCAAGATGTTCAATTTGTCCTATCTATATGGCGGGAACTCCCATACTTATCGTCAATATGTCTCAAATACGAATGGTATAGTAACGACCGTGTGCCCAAGCTATTTTGATATTGATCAAAAAGGCAATCTTGTCATTACCCCTTCTTTTGACCCTTCTTTTGTGAGAGAGATGAAGCAGAAACGTATACGCGTCATACCATTCCTAAGTAATCACTGGGATCGTGCTCTCTGGGACAAAAAGCCCTTAAAAATCGGAAAAAATTATCACAGGAAATAGCAAAATTTGTACTGAAATATAATTTAGATGGCGTACAAGTCGATATTGAAAATGTGACGGAAAAGGAACGAACTGCTTATACTGACTT
>Ga0209676_1001035_pt1 | contig 32260 bp, 26 predicted proteins | sample AraplaCvi_mLB_r2_FD_184282 | JGI IMG/M metagenome (GOLD analysis project Ga0209676, IMG submission 184282) | Arabidopsis root microbial communities from North Carolina, USA - plate scrape MF_Cvi_mLB_r2 (SPAdes) (version 2) | ecosystem: Host-associated > Plants > Roots > Endosphere | place: USA... | reverse complement strand
TCACCTTCGCGCTGATCGACGGGTCCAGCAACCGCCCCAGCCGCGACAGGTGGCGGTGGCCCATGATGATCAGGTCGCAGTTCAGCGCCTGGGCCTTGGCCACGATCGCCTCGACCGGCTGCCCGGCCACCATGCAGCCCCGGCTGGCGAAGCCGGCTTGCTGCAACTCGCGCACCGCCTCGGCCACGGCGTGGTCGGCATGCTGCTGTTCCTCGCAGGCGGCGGGGTATTCTTCCAGTTCTTCCGCGGTGTAGGGCGCGGGTTGGTCGTGGACGGCGAAGGTAGAGTCGATGGCCAGCAGCACGTGCAGTTCGTGCTCGCCGGGGCGACAGTAGCGACGGGCGAGGGTGAGCAGGGCGGTGGATGCAGGGGAGGCGTCGATGGCGATCAGGACGGGGCTGGGCATGTGGGGTCCTTGGCAAAAAGCTGGATGATGTATCTGCAGGGGTGGCCCTTTCGCGGGCATGCCCGCTCTCACAGGTACCGCACATCACTCGAGCATCGTGGGTTTCCTGTGGGAGCGGGCGCGCCCGCGAAGGGGCCAGACCTGCCAATGCTTCATTTAAGGCCGAACACTGCCAGTGAATAAATGCCCTACCACGCACGAGCGCATTGCGTCTGGTGCAATCCAGCAACCTGCTACCATCGCGATTCCCCACAGCTGTAACGGAAAACGGCCATGCAACTCCCGGACATGAACCTGCTCGTCGCCCTCGATGCCCTGCTCGACGAGGGCAGCGTAGTTGGCGCGGCGCAGCGCATGAACCTGAGCCCGGCGGCGATGAGCCGGACCCTGGGGCGTATCCGCGATGCATTGGGTGACCCGATTCTTGTCCGCGCCGGCCGTGGCCTGGTGCCGACGCCGCGGGCGTTGGCCCTGCGCGAACAGGTGGCGGCACTGGTGGAGCAGGCCGGCGAGGTGTTCCGCAGTGCCGACGAGGTCGACCTGGGCAAGCTCGACCGAGCCTTCAACATTCGCACCAATGACCTGTTCATCGCCCTCTACGGCGCCCAATTGTTGCGGCGCATGCATGAACAGGCGCCGCGCACGGTGCTGCGTTTCGTGCCGGAAAGCCCTGGCGGTGACGACGACAGCGTACTGCGCGACGGGCGTACCGACCTGATCATCAGCTCGACCGTGGACCTGGGCCCGGAAATCAAGGTGCAGAGCCTGTTCCAGACCTACTATGTCGGCCTGGCTCGGCGTGACCACCCGATCTTCGACCAGCCGATCACGCCGACCAGTTTTGCCAGTTATCCACAGATCAGCGTGTCCCGCCGTGGTCGGGCCAACGGGCCGATCGATGTGGAGCTGGCCAACTTCAAGGTGCAGCGGCGGGTGGCGCTGATTACCCCGAGCTTTCACTCTGCGCTGTTTTCGCTGCCGGATTCGGACCTGATCCTGCCGATGCCGGCGAATATCCTCAACAGCGTGCACAAGCTCGGGCTGCCGCTGCGTTCGTTCGAGATCCCGGTGCCGCTGGAGCGGGTGACCGTGCTGCAGGCGTGGCACCCGCGGTTTCACAATGACCCGGCGCATCGGTGGTTGCGGCAGACCCTGAAGGCTTGCTGCAGTGTCGACCCTTGATACCGGGTTAGCTTCTTCGCGGGCATGCCCGCTCCCACAGGCCCTGTGATTTTTCTGTGGGAGCGGGCGCGCCCGCGAAGCAGGCGACTCGGTTTTCAAGTGGATTGCGTCCAGCGCAACATAAACCTACCGATAAGTCAGTTTTCGTCAGCATTCGACCTTCTTAGACTTGCTCCAGTCGCAATTTTGTTGCTGGAGATGTCTGCCCATGAGTTCCCTGTCCGCCCCGTCTGCCGCGATTGCCGCCGCCCCCGCGCCGGCCGCGCCTGCGCAGACTGCGTTCGGCCTGCAGGTCGTGGTCGGGCTGTTCGGTGTGTTGCTGGCCGTATTGTGCGCGGGCCTCAACGAGTCGGTGACCAAGATCTCCCTGGCCGATATCCGTGGGGCCATGGGCATCGGTGCCGACGAAGGCGCCTGGCTGCTGGCGGTTTACAGCGCCGCCTCGGTCTCGGCCATGGCCTTCGCGCCGTGGCTGGCCACCACGTTCTCGCTGCGGCGCTTCACCATGAGCGCCATCGGCCTGTTCGCCGTGCTCGGCCTGCTGCAACCGTTCGCCCCCAACCTGCACAGCCTGATGCTGCTGCGTGTGCTTCAGGGCTTCGCCTCTGGCGCCTTGCCGCCGATGCTGATGAGCGTGGCCCTGCGCTTCCTGCCACCGGGCATCAAGGTCTATGGCCTGGCCTGCTATGCCCTCACCGCCACCTTCGGCCCCAACCTCGGCACGCCGCTGGCAGGGCTGTGGACCGAATACGTCGGCTGGCAGTGGGCGTTCTGGCAGATCATCCTGCCCTCGGCGCTGGCCATGTTCTGTGTCGGCTGGGGCCTGCCGCAGGACCCGCTGCGCCTGGAACGCTTCAAGCAGTTCGACTGGCGCGGTGTGCTGCTCGGCCTGCCCGCCATCAGCTGCATCGTGCTGGGCCTGTCGCTGGGTGACCGCTGGGGCTGGTTCGATTCACCGCTGATCTGTTGGCTGCTCGGCGGTGGCCTGCTGTTGCTGGTGCTGTTCATGTACAACGAATGGTCCGAGCCGCTGCCATTCTTCCAGTTGCGCATGCTGTCGCGGCGCAACCTGAGTTTCGCCCTGGTGACCCTGGCCGGTGTGCTGATCGTGCTCTCGGGCGTGGGCAGCATCCCGTCGGCCTACCTGGCGCAGATCCAGGGCTACCGCCCGGCGCAGACCAGCCCGCTGATGATGCTGGTGGCCATGCCGCAGCTGATCGCCCTGCCGCTGACGGCGGCGCTATGCAACATCCGCGCGGTGGACTGCCGTTGGGTGCTGGGCATCGGCCTGGCGATGCTGGCCGTGTCCTGTGTTGGCAGCAGCCTGCTGACCAGCGAGTGGATCCGTGGCGACTTCTACCCGTTCTACCTGCTGCAGGTGTTCGGCCAGCCAATGGCAGTGCTGCCGCTGCTGATGCTGTCCACCAACGGCATGACCCCGCAGGAAGGCCCGTTCGCCTCCAGCTGGTTCAACACCGTCAAGGGCCTGGCCGCGGTAATCGCTGGTGGCCTGCTGGATGCCCTTGGCACCCTGCGCCGGCACTTTCATTCCAACCACCTGGTGGACAGCCTGGGCAACGCCCCGCTGGTCGACGATAACGCAGCCGGCCTGGCCAGGCGCATCCACGACCAGGCGCTGGTGCTCACCTCGGCTGACCTCTACCTGGTCATGGCCTGCATTGCCGTGGCCCTGATCTGCCTGATTCCTTTCGTGCCTACCCGGGTCTATCCGCCGCGCGCGGTGGCCTGAACCCTGGATGAATTCGAGAACCACTGAAATGACCAACAACCGCAAAACCCTGTTCATCGGCTCGGTGCTTGCCGTGGCCGTGCTGGCCGGCATCGTCGGCCCCTGGATGTTCGGCAGCGACCACCGCCAAAGCACCAATGACGCCTATGTGATTGCCGACTACACCGTGGTCGCACCCAAGGTCGCCGGCTTCATCAAGGAAGTGCTGGTGGAAGACAACCAGCAGGTCAAGGCCGGCCAGTTGCTGGCGACCATCGATGCCCGTGACTACCAGGCCGCGCTGGATGCCGCACAGGCACAGTTGCTGGTGGCCCAGGCGCAAAGCGCCGATGCTCGCGCCACCCTCGAGCGCCAGGCCTCGCTGATTGCCCAGGCCGAGGCTGCAGTGAAAGCGGCCCAGGCCGAAGCAGCGTTCGCCGACCATGAGGTCAACCGCTACAGCCGCCTGGCCGAACAGGGTGCCGGCACCGTGCAGAACGCCCAGCAGGCGCGCAGCAGGGTCGACCAGGCCCGCGCGCGCCTGGCCAATGCCCAGGCGGCACTGGTCGCGGCACGCAAGCAGGTGGATATCCTCGCCGCACAGGTGGCCAGTGCCGACGGGCAGCTGAAGCGGGCCGAGGCGGGGCTGGAAAAGGCCCGGCTCGATCTGTCCTATACCCGCATCACCGCGCCGGTGGACGGCATGGTCGGCGAGCGCGCCTTGCGTGTCGGTGCCTACGTCAACCCGGGCGCACGTCTGCTGTCGGTGGTGCCGTTGCAGCAGGCCTACGTGGTCGGCAACTTCCAGGAAACCCAGCTGACCCACGTACAGCCTGGCCAGGCCGTGAGTATCAGCGTCGACACCTTTGCCGGTGAGAAGCTGCAAGGCCATGTGGAAAGCATCGCTCCGGCCACCGGCGTGACCTTCGCCGCGGTCAAGCCGGACAACGCTACCGGCAACTTCACCAAGGTGGTGCAGCGCATCCCGGTGAAGATCGTTTTCGATGGCGGCCAGCCGCTGCTTGCCCGCCTGCGCGTCGGCATGTCGGTGGAAGCGACCATCGACACCCGTGGCGACAAGCTGGACGGCAAAGAGGTAAGTGCACGATGAAACCGGCATTACGCTTGAGCCCGTTGCTGCTGGCCGTGTTGATGGCCGGCTGCACCTTGGGCCCGGACTTCCAGCGCCCCGACAGCCAGGCACCGCACCAGTGGGCACCGCTGCAAGGCGAGGCCGCGGCCAGCCAGCCGCAGGCCGAACCGCTGGAACTGCGCTGGTGGGAGAGCTTCCACGACGCCCGCCTGAGTGCCTTGATCCAGCGCGTTGCCGAGCGCAACCTCGACCTGCAGATGGCCAGCGCCCGCCTGCTGCAAAGCCGCGCCCTGCGCAGCACCGTGGCTGCGGACGAAGTACCGTCGGTGGACGTGAATGCCGGCTACAGCCGCGCGCGCAACAGTGCCGAAGGCCTGAGTGACCCGTCCGGCAAGGCAGGCAAGCAAGCCTTCAACCTGTGGCAGGGCGACCTTGTGGCAGGTTGGGAACTGGACCTGTGGGGCCGCGTGCGGCGCCAGGTCGAAGCTGCCGATGCCACGGTCGAAGTGGCCGAGAACGACCGCCGCGGCGTGCTGCTGGCATTGCTTGCGGAAACCGCTGGCAACTACATCCAGCTGCGCGCCGTGCAGCACACCATCGAGGTGACCCGCGACAACCTCGGCGTCGCCCGGCACAGCCTGAAGTTGTCCGAAAACCGCCAGGCCGAAGGTGTCGCCACGCGCCTGGACGTGGCCCAGGCCAGTGCCCAGGTCGCCTCGATCGAGTCGCGCCTGCCAAGCCTGGAAGCACGGCGCGATGACCTGATCAACGCCCTCAGCCTGCTCGCCGCCGAACCGCCGCGCAGTCTGCAGGCCGAGTTGCTGCAGGGCGGCGAACTGCCTGCGCCGCAGCAGACGTTCGCCATTGGATTGCCGTCCGAGCTGGCCGAGCGCCGCCCGGACATTCGCCAGGCCGAAGCCCGCCTGCATGCCGCCACCGCCAGCATTGGCGTGGCCAAGGCCGACTTCTACCCCAGCATCCGGCTGTCGGGCAGTGTCGGGTTCCAGGCCATGCAGCTGTCCGATTTCGGCGCCTGGGATGCGCGCCGTTTCGCCTTTGGGCCGCAGCTGTCGCTGCCGATCTTCGAGGGTGGCCGGCTCACGGGCACTTTGGAACTGCGCGAGGCGCAGCAGCAGGAAGCGGCGCTGAACTACCGCAAGGTGGTGCTGGGCGCCTGGCATGAAATCGACGATGTGCTACGCCTGTACAACGCCAGCCAGTTGCGCCGCGACCACTTGGCCGAGGCAGTGCGGCAGAACCGCATCGCCCTGGAAACTGCCCAGCGCCAGTATGTAGAAGGGGCGGTGGACTTTCTCAATGTGCTGACGGTGCAGGGTGCATTGCTGGCCAGCGAGGAGCAGTGGATTGACAGTTCGGCGGCGGTTTCACAGGCGTTGGTTGGGTTGTACAAGGCGTTGGGTGGTGGCTGGCAGGCGTTTGATGAGCAGCCGGTGAAGAAAGCATGAAAGCGGGGCCGCTTTGCGGCCCTTCGCGGGCACGCCCGCTCCCACAGGTTAGCGTCCGGTCCTGTGGGAGCGGACGTGCCCGCGAAGGGCTGCAAAGCAGCCCCGACAATTGACCTGTTTACCTAGGAGGCACAGATGCACATTTCCCTGAACGGCAAGCGCGCCATCGTCAGCGGCTCCACTGCCGGTATCGGCCTGGCCATCGCCATCGGCCTGGCCGAGGCGGGGGCCGAAGTGGTGCTCAATGGCCGCACCCAGGCCCGTGTCGATGAAGCCCTCAAGGCCGTGCGCGAACGCCTGCCGCAAGCACGCATCATCGGCATCGCTGCCGACCTCGGCACCCGCGACGGCGCGCAAAAGCTGTTCGACCAGGTGCCGCACACCGACATCCTGATCAACAACCTCGGCATCTTCGAGCCCAAGCCGTTCTTTGAAATCGAAGATGAAGACTGGCAGCGCTTCTTCGACGTCAATGTGCTCAGCGCCGTTCGCCTGTCGCGCCACTATGCCCAAGGCATGGCCGAACGCAAATGGGGGCGGGTGGTGTTCCTGTCCAGTGAGTCGGCGCTGCAGATTCCGACCGAGATGATTCATTACGGCATGACCAAGACGGCGTTGCTGGCGGTGTCGCGTGGGTTGGCCGAGACGCTGGCGGGTACCGGGGTGACGGTGAATTCGGTGCTGCCGGGGCCGACACGTTCGGAGGGGGTGGGCGACTTCTTTGCCAAACTGGCCGAGGAGCAGGGGGTGTCGACTGAAGAACTGGAAGCCAACTTCCTGGCTGAGCACCGGCCGACCTCGCTGATCAAGCGGCTGGCGACGGTGGAGGAGGTGGCGAACATGGTGGTGTACCTGGCATCGATGCAGGCCAGTGCCACTACCGGGGCTGCATTGCGGGTTGATGGCGGGGTGCTGCGTTCCATTGCCTGATCTGTTTTCCTGTAGCGGCCTCTTCGCGGGCTTGCCCGCTCCCACAGGTACTGCACAGTACTCAAGAGCTGTGGAGTACCTGTGGGAGCGGGCAAGCCCGCGAAGAGGCCAGCACAGGCAACCAATCAATCAGAGCGGGCGCAGCAGGCCAAACCGCTTGCGCAACGCCCAATCCAGCACCCGCCGCGGCAGTAACCGGGCCATCAACGGCAACGCCATGCTGCCATTGCCCAACCGCACCACCGCCGGCACCGGCGACTTCCCGACCGCCGCCAGCACGCCCTGGGCAAACACCGCCGCCGAAGTAGGTTTGTCCTGCGAGGCCCGCGCCCGGGCCTGCACATGCTCGCGCAGCGGCCACCACGCCGAGTCCGCCGCCAGCACCTGTTCGGCCTGGCGCTGTGCATTGCTGGCGAACTGCGAGGCAATCGCGCCTGGCTGCACTTCCATGACCTGCACGCCGAACGGCGCCAGTTCCAGGCGCAAGGCATCGCTCAGGGCATGCACGGCTGCTTTCGAGGCGCAGTAGGCGCCGGCGAAGGGGGTGACCAGCACGCCTGATACGCTGCCGATGTTCACCACCAGGCCTCGTGACCGGCGTAGTTGCGGGAACAATGCCCGGGTAACGCCAACCACGGCGAAGACGTTGGTTTCGAACTGCTGGCGCAGGGCATCCACTCCGCCATCGAGCAACGGGCCCATGGCGCCGTAGCCGGCGTTGTTGATCAGGATATCGAGGTTTTCCAGTTCCTCTGCCAGTCGGGCCAGCGCTTCGCTATCGTTCACATCCAGTTGCCGGGCGGTGAAACCGGCGGCGTTCAGTTGCTCGACATCCTCAGGTTTGCGGGCGGTCGCCCAGACGTGGTGGCCGGCATCGCGGAAGGCGTCGGCCAGGGCGCGGCCGATGCCGCTGGAACAACCGGTGATCAGGACGGTGGGCATGGTTGGGGCCTGTTGTCGGGGAGGATTGGTTTTTCCTGTGTGGGCCTCTTCGCGGGCTTGCCCGCTCCCACAGGTACTGCACAGTATTCAAGCGCTGTGGCGTACCTGTGGGAGCGGGCAAGCCCGCGAAGAGGCCGGCACAGGCGATACATTAATTGGCAAACGTACCTTGCAGATGCTCGGCCCGAAACTCCAGCGTCTGTGGCCGGTACCCGGAGCGCAGGGGCGGCAGTGGCAGGCAGTCTTTCCACTCGGCTCCTGGCTGCAGTTCACCCGGCCCACGGTAGCGCGGGGCGTTGTAGGTATTCTCGGCCAGGTTCACGGTATCGCCCGGCGCATACGCCGCCACCCGCCAGCGCAATTCGCTGAGCGGCACGTCGTTGCCATTCTTCATGCGTACTTGCAGGGCGCGGTCGGCGGGGCATTGTTCGGGGGCGTAGGTCAGGCGCAGGTCCAGGCGGGCCAGTTGCGAGGTTTCGCGGGTGTCCTGCCAGACCACGAACAGGGCCACCAGGCCCAGGCCACAAACGGCAGCCAGCGAAATCGGCAGGGCCTTGGCCGGGTAGCGCAACAGCAGTACCAGCCAGGTGAGGATGAGGAAGGCACCGATGATCATGGGGCTTGCAGACCTTGGTTGCGCGGGGTCTGACCATCGTAGCCCGAAATGGGAGTGGGCTCAAAAGCGGGGAGGGCTGCGCCCTCCAATCGCGACGCAAGGCCGCTCCCACAGGGATCGATAATGCAGTGGAACATGCGATCCCTGTGGGAGCGGCCTTGCGTCGCGATAGGGCCGCAAAGCGGCCCCGGGGTCTTGCTTACTGCGCGATGGTCTTCACCGAAACGCCACGCTCGATCGGCGTGGAGGTACGCCCGTACACATCCTCGAAACGCTCGATGTCATCCTCGCCCAGGTAGCTGCCGGACTGCACTTCGATGATCTCCAGCGGGATCTTGCCCGGGTTGCGCAGACGGTGCACCGAGGCGATCGGGATGTAGGTCGACTGGTTCTCGGTCAGCAGGAACACGTTCTCGTCACAGGTCACCTCGGCGGTGCCGGATACCACGATCCAGTGCTCGGCGCGGTGGTGGTGCATCTGCAGCGACAGGCTGGCACCGGGCTTTACGGTGATATGCTTGACCTGGAAGCGGCCACCCATGTCCACCGAGTCGTACGAACCCCACGGGCGATACACTTCCAGGTGGTTCTGGGTTTCGCTACGCCCCTGCTCGTCGAGGGTCTTGACCATCTGCTTGACGCCCTGGACCTTGTCCTTGTGGGCAATCATCATGGCGTCCTTGGTCTCGACCACCACGATGTTCTCCAGGCCGATCACCGACACCAGCTTGCCGTTGCCGTGGATCATGCAGTTGTGGCTGTCCTGCACCACCACATCGCCCTTGGTGACGTTGCCGTTGTCGTCCTTCTCGTGCACTTCCCACAGCGACGACCAGCAGCCCACGTCGCTCCAGCCAGCCGACATCGGCACCACGCAGGCGCGCTGGGTCTTTTCCATCACCGCGTAGTCGATGGAGTTGTCCGGGCAGCAGGCGAAGGTGGCTTCGTCGATGCTCAGCACATCACCTTCTTCCTGGCTGCGCTCCAGGGCCAGTACGCAGGTGTCGTAGATGTCGCCGTCGTGCTTCTTCAACTCTTCGAGGAAGCGGCTGGCACGGAACAGGAACATGCCGCTGTTCCAGTAGTAGCCACCGGCCTGGACGAACTCGGCGGCGCGCTTTTCGTCGGGCTTCTCGACGAACTGCGCCACGCGCGCCACGCCTTCAGGCAGCAGGGCGTCCTGGCTGGAACGGATGTAGCCGTAGCCGGTTTCCGGCTTGGTCGCCGGCACGCCGAACAGCACCATCTCGCCACGCTCGGCGGCCACGGTGGCCAGGGCCAGGGCGCGTTGCAGGGCCTTCTGGTCATCGATCACGTGGTCGGCGGGCAGCACCAGCATCAGCTCGTCACGGCCTTCGTTGACCAGCTTCATGGCAGCCATGGCCACGGCCGGCGCGGTGTTGCGGCCGAACGGCTCCATCAGGATGCCCTGGGTTTCCAGCTTCAGCGCGGCCAGTTGCTCCTGGACGATGAACTTGTGGTCCTTGTTGCAGACCACGATCGGTGTGTCCATGCCTTCGAACACCAGGCGTTCGAGGGTTTGCTGGAACAGCGTGTGTTCACTGGTCAGGGCCAGGAACTGCTTGGGGAACTGCTTGCGCGACAGAGGCCACAGACGGGAACCGCTACCACCAGAAAGAATTACCGGGATCATCATGTTTCTCCAATAGTCGTTGAGAGGCAGGGGAATCAGTTGCTAGCCACGGGGCGAGTGACCCACACCGGCGACAAGGCGTTGCCGGAACCCGTTACGTACAGCACTGCGGCTTCGCCGCGCTCCAGGGCGACGGGTTTGACGTCACCCACTTTCTTGTCTCCTTGGTACAGCGCCAGGTTGACCTTGACCGGGTTGATTTCGCGTTCGCCACGGCCGTTGGCGGCCACCGGCTTGACCACTTCGGTCTTGCCGTCGGCGGTTTTCAGGGTCAGTTGCTGGTCGCTCAGGTTCTGCACGCGCACCAGGGCTTTCTGCTTGTTCTTGAACGGCGGCTCTTCGATCAGCTGCGGGTTGCCGCTGGCGCTGTTGACCAGGGTGTAGTACTTGTCCGCAGCCAGCTTGACCGGCACGCTCTTGCCGCCCACCTGGGCGGTGTAGTCACCCCCTGGCAGGAAGCTGAAGTCGCTGCTGGCCTGGGCACCAACCTGCTTGATCTGGGTGTTGCCGACCGAGGCCGCAGCCGGAGCGCTGGAGGCGTTGTACAGGCGCACGAAGGTCGAGCCCTTCGGTGCGCTCGGGCCATACAGCGCGGCGTCGGCGCCGGCGAAGGCCTGCATGGAAGCCAGGGACAGGCCGGCTGCGAGGGTGAGGGCTTTGGCAATGGAAGTCTTGGTAGTCATGTGTATGTTTCCTCTGATCAGTGGGTTGTCCGGGTGGACGACAAAGCCAGGTTTTCTTCGGATTTACGGGTGTTCTTCAGCTGGGCGATCCACTGTGGATCGAAGCTGCTTAGGTCGTTCTTCATTGGCAGATAACGTTCGGGGAATTCCCACACCACCACTTGCGGGGCGGCGTTCTTGAAGGCATCGCTTTGCAGGTACTTGAGCATCGGCAGTACGTGGCCATGGCCGTCTTCGGCGTAGTTGGCCACGTCGCTGCGCAAGGCCTGCTGCAGCGCACCGAGGAAGTTCCAGTGGGGGTTGGCGCTGTAGCTGGTGCCCACCAGCGCAACCGGGATCTGCGTGTCGGCGAACAGGGCGTCACCGGCTTCACCTTCGGCCTCGACCGGGCGAGTGGTGCGCTGCTGCAGGTTGTCCGGAGCCGGCAGCAGGTTGCTGAACAGCGGGTCCAGTGGCAGGAAGTTGGTCAGGTCGCCCTTGTATGGCGCGGTGCTGCCGGCTTCGGTGATGAACGCCTGCGGGTCGCCATTGAGCAGGCTCTGGCGGCTGACCGCTTCGGCCAGTGCCTGCGCCGCCACTTCGGCGCCCATCGGCGTCCAGTGGGTGTCGGTGCGCAGGAACACCTGGCCGCGGGCCTTGGCCTGCTCCATGGGTGCCATGAGGTCCGGGGCGAACACGTTGGCCTGGCGTGCCTGGGCATGGAACTGGTTGTACAGGTCGTCATGCAGGCTGGTCGGCAGTTCCTTGCCCAGATACTCGGCGTACACCCGCGCCTTGGCCGGCACGATCGCCAGCACCAGCTGGCTGCCGTGCTGCTGCAGGGTGTCGCGCACGCCACGGATCAGCGCCAGGTTTTCCTGCATCAGCTGCTCGGCACCGGCGGTGGGCTTGAACTCTTCGTCACTGAACAGCCACTGGTCGCGGCCCAGTACCACGCCGGGGCGGCCTTCGTTGAACAGCTTGAAGTCCATCGCCGCCCACAGGTTGGTACCCAGGCGCTTGATCGGGAACTGCTCGTCGTAATGGGTCTCGGCGGCCTTGGCCAGCTTGCCGTTGAGCAGGGTCATCTGCTCGGTACGCTGGAAGCTTTGCAGGCCACCGGTGGACCAGACGCCCATGCCCACCAGCAGGCCGAGGAACGACAGCGAATAGGTAATGCGTAATGTCCGGGTCATGTCATCAACCTCAGAACTGGAAGTAAAGGAACGGCGAGTAGCTCTGCGCCGAAAGCTTGAGGATCGAGGCCACGAACAGCAGCAGCACCAGGGCGCGGGTCATCACCCGGGTCCAGTCCAGGCCGATCGAGCCGTCGCTGTTGACCTGCACCGGGGTGGCCTTGGGCGTTGGCCTGGCGTTGCGGTAGAAATCGCGCAGGCCGAAGAACGCCAGGGTGATGTAGGCGACCACCAGGGTGGCTACCTGCAGGCCGGTGAGCTGGGCACGGTTGAGTTCCGACAGCTGCCAGTCGCCAAAGCTGAACATGGCGCCGTACATGCGGCCGGCCACTTCCAGGTTCTCGGCACGGAAGATCACCCAGCCGACCACCACCAGCAGGAAAGTGAACGCCCACTTCACCGGGTTGAAACGCTGCGGGTTGGTGTCGATACCCAGCGCGCGCTCGATGGCCAGCCACATGCCGTGCCAGGCGCCCCAGATGATGTAGGTGAAGTTGGCACCGTGCCACAGGCCACCCAGCAGCATGGTCAGGAACAGGTTGCGGTAGGTGTTGAACGTGCCTTTGCGGTTACCGCCCAGGGTGATGTACAGGTAGTCGCGCAGCCAGGTCGACAGGCTGATGTGCCAGCGCCGCCAGAACTCGGTGATCGACTGGCTGATGTACGGCTGCTTGAAGTTCTCCATGAAGCGGAAGCCCATCATCAGGCCCAGGCCGATGGCCATGTCGCTGTAGCCGCTGAAGTCGAAGTACAGCTGTGCGGTGTAGGCCAGGGCGCCGAGCCAGGCGTCGCCGGTGGTCGGGTTCTGCAGGGCGAAACAGTGGTCGGCCACGACCGCCAGGGTATCGGCGATGAACACTTTCTTGATGAAGCCCTGCATGAAGCGGGTGCAGCCTTCGGAGAACTTGTCCAGGGTGTGGGTGCGGTTGTTGAACTGGTCGACCAGGTCCTTGAAGCGCAGCACGGGGCCGGCGATCAGGTGCGGGAAGATTGCCACGAACGCCGCGAAGTCGATCAGGTTGCGGGTGGCCGGGGTGTCGCCGCGGTACACGTCGATGATGTAGCTGATCGACTCGAAGATATAGAACGAGATACCGATCGGCAGCAGCACGTGTGTGAGGATGAACGGCTCCAGGCCGAACGAGGTGATGATCGCGTTCAGGCTGTCGACGCCGAAGTTGGCGTACTTGAAGTAGCCGAGGATCGCCAGGTCGACACCAACGCCGAGCAGCAGCCAGCGTTGCGCGGGCTTGGTGCGCACACCGGCGGCGCCGACTTTCAGGCCGATCCAGTAGTTCCACAGGGTGACCCCGGCAAACAGGGCCAGGAAGTCCACCCGCCACCAGGCGTAGAAGATGTAGCTGGCGACCAGCAGCAGCAGGTTGCGATAACGTTGCCCGCTCAAGTAGTACAGGCCGAGGAAGATCGGCAAGAACAGGAACAGGAACACGTTGGACGAGAAGACCATCCCGGTTCTCCTTTTTGTTCACAGCATCCGGGGCACAGCGCCCCCCAAACCCCCCAGTAAAAAACCGGAAGGCAACCTAGTACCTCTGTGGGAGCTGGCTTGCCGGCGATGCAAGGCGAAGCCTTGCCCAGCGGTAGTCAGGGGCTGCTACGCAGCCCATCGCCGGCAAGCCAGCTCCCACAGGTTTCATCCCCACATCGGGGTGTGTTACTTCTTGCTCTCTGCGCTCGGGTCGTAGACCCGGGTCAGGTCGCCGCCCAGCCGGAAGCTGTTGAACGGCTGCATGCCGCGCTTGCGTTGCAGGGTGTCGCCACTGCACGCATACAGGCTGCAGTAGGGCTCCATCCACGAGTACTTGCTGTCGATCTTCAGGTCCTTCATGTCCTGTTTCTCGCCATTGCGGGCCTTGAACGCGCTGGGGTCCTTCGACCCGTTCAGCACCCGTTGCGCCAGGCGCTGCAGGGCGTTGTTGTTCTCGCCGCGCACGTCCACGCCATTGACCTGGGCGAAGCTGGCGATCATCGCCAACGGCGGCAGGGCGTAGTTGTGGTAGGCCAGGGCGCGTTGCTTGCGCTTCAGCTCGTTGGGCAGGAAGCCCTGCTCGTCGACCTGGTTGGCGCCAACCCGGTATTCCTTCACGGCCCAGTCGAACAGGTCGCGACGGTCGGTGGCCACGGCGCTGGCCATCACCGCCCAGGCCGCCCAGTAGCTGTGGTTGTTGATCTTCTCCAGCGGCAGGTCGCTCCAGTCGCGCACGGTCTGTTCGGCCAGGCGGGCAAACCATTTTTCGATCAGCTCGGCCTCGGCCTGGTGCGCGGCCAGCGGCTGCGAATTGGAGAACTTCAGGCGCAGCCACGAACCGCTCATGCTGCCCAACGCCCATTTGCGCATCGACTTGCCGGTGTGGTTGTAGTCGGTGGACATCAGCGCATCGGCGCGGGCCCAGGTGCCCAGCCAGGCCAGGGTGCACTCGAGCTGCGCCGGGCGGCCATCACGCATGTACTGGCCGATCATCTTGCTCACGCCTTTCTCAAGGGTGGTGATGTCCTCGGTCGACTTGCGAAAAGCCTTTTCCGAGTCGGCATTGAGCGTGGCCCGCGCCTTGTCCGAGCCTTCGTACTTGCTGCGGAACTGCAGGGCGCCGGTGTACGGCTTGGGGGCAGCCTCGCAGCGGAAGTTGCCGTCGCCGGTCTTGAGCTTTTCGATCCCCTCGTAGTAACCCTGGGGCGGTACCAGCGCGGCGTGCGCGGCACCGCCGCACAACGCCAGGGCAAGCAGGGCGGGGCGGGAAATTCGCTTGAACGGGATCATGGTCGCCTCACTGGCCGGCCTGCGCGGTCTGCGCGGGCACGGCGAAGTTGTTGCGTTTGCAGAGCTTGGCTTCGACTTTCTGGGTGCCGCTTTCCGGCCCCTGTACCTCGAACGCAAGCAGGCTCTGGTTGGCCCAGTCCTCGTCTTCGCGCATCTGGAAGACAAAGCGGCCGTCGGTGTCGGAGGTTTCCGGTTTTTCCAGCTTGATGTCTTCGTGACGGCCGTTGAGGTACCAGAGGGTGGCCTGCAGCACCTTCACCGACGGGTCTTCGAATTTCACATCCATTTGTATGTTGCGGTTGACCAGATCCTTGAGCACGCCGCCCTTGCCGTTGACCATCAGCTCGTTCTTGCCGGGCTTGAGGGTGGCGCTGGCGCTCATCAGGGCCGGGCGGTCATCGCAGCCGTCGTCGAGCAGGCCAAGGATTTGCCGCCAGATGGTTTCCTGGTCCAGGCGATACAGCGGGGAGAATTCCCAGATCAGGATCTTCGGCGGGTTCTTCTGGAATTCCTCGCTGCCCAGGTACTGGATCATCGAGCCCTCCAGGCCACCGCCGGGGAAGGCCACGTTCAATACATCGGCACCAATGTACTGTTGCAGGAAGCCCGCAAAGTTGTAGTTCTTGCCGCTGTGACTGGTACCGACCAAGGTGATCTGCGCGTTGCCGGCGTCACCGAACAGGTCGTCACCGCCACCGTCGGAGCCTTTCGGCTCGGTGGCGAACTGGTCCATGTACTGCACGGCGTAGCTGGTGCCACAGAGCTGGCCGGCGACGTTATGCAAGGTGCCGGTCTTGCCCATGCGCCCGGACTTTTTCGTTTCGAATTCCTTGCGCGGGATGCCTTCGAAGGCCGGCATCTTGTGCACGGTTTCGGCCACGATCTTCGCGGCACGCTCGGCGCCATACGGCGTCCAGTGCTGGTCGCCACGGAAGTAGAAGTCCTTGCCCTGATCTGCAGCGGCCAGTTGTTCGTTGGTCAGCGGCGACAGGTCGGGGACGTTGTAGCCCATGCTGGCGAAACGCTTGAGCATTGCCTGGTAATTGCCCAGAGCCTTCTGGTAGTCGAAGGCGGCTTTTTCCGCCGGGTTGAGCATGTTGCGGTTCACCAGGCCACGGGTCGGCTGGTACACCACCACCAGCTCCACACCGCGCTTCTTGAACGCGTCGTGTACTTGCTGCAGGCGCTTGTAGCCGGCCGGGGTGGTGTTGAACTCGGTGCGCAGGTCTTCGCGGGTACGGAACAGCCAGTCGCCCTTGGCCTGCACCAGCGTGGTGAAGTTCTGCTGGTAACGCGTGGTGTAGCGGCTGGCGTCATGCGCTTCAGGGCACAGCTGGCAGCAAGGCTCGGCGCTGAAGGTAGGGGCCTTGACGTCTTCGGCGCGCACGCCCTGGCTGATCGCCAGGAGGGCGGCGGACAGGCCCAGCAGTTTCATCAGATGTGGCGTCATGGTCTGGGCTTCCTTAATCGATCATTTCGGTCTGGCGTTCGACCGGGTCGATCAGCACAGCTTTTTGCTGGCGTACCAGCAGGTCGAGGATTTCGTCCTGGCGTTCGCCGAGGACGCCGTTGAGGCTGATGCCGCTGGCCTTGCGCGGGGCGAGCATGGACACCTTGTACAGTTCGACAGACAGTGGCGAGTCGATCGACAGGGGGCCGGAGCCGTTGCCCGCCAGTTCGCCACCCACCAGGATCAGTGACACCTTGGTGTCGAACGGGTCGAGGGCGATGTCGCGGTCGGTATCGGACAGGTCCTTGATGTGGCCGTACACGCCGACCAGGCCGTTGGCCATGGCGACGTTTTCGTACAGGCGGATGTTCACGCTGTTACGCACGCGGATGCCGTGGCGGCGGTTGTTGATCAGCTTGTTGCCCCAGATCAGGTTGTCGCCGCTTTCGTACAGGGTGATGCCGTCGGTGTGGTTGCGGTAGATCTCGTTGTAGGCAATCAGGTTGTTGACGCTGTTACGGTCGATCACCACGCCCGAGAGCTTGTTGTCGAAGCTCTTGTTGTTGATGATCCAGCTGTCATTGACCTCACGCGACACGATGATGCCGTGCTTCTTCTTGGTGCCGTACACCGTGTTGCCGGCGATGATCAGCCGGTGCGAGCGGTCGTGCGGGTCGATGCCGTAGACGATGTTGTCGCGGTAGGTGCTGTCCTTGACCACGAAGTCCTGGGTCTCGTAGCAGTAGAAGCCGTACCACATGTCGCTGAACTCGGAGCCGATGATCCAGCCGGTGGGTTCCGGGCGGCCCATGCGCTTGGCCATGTTCGGCGTGTACTGCGAGATACTCACGCCATACGACTTGGACTTGGCATAGCCGAAGCTGGCCATTTTCGTATTGACGATGTAGGTCTCGGTGCCGCCCCACGACAGCAGGAACGGGCGGAATTCCTTGGGCGAGCGGAAGGTCGCCGGGCCGTTTTCCTTTTCCCGCCAGCCGGTCACCTGGGTGTCGGTGACGAACAGCTTGCCGTCGTTGACCAGGAACGAACCGCCTTCCTGGGACAGGCGCAGCTGCTTGACCTTGCCGTCGATCTCGAGGATGCCCTTCTGCCCAACCACGATCGGCAGGCGCGCCAGGTAGACGCCAGGCTCGACTTCGCTGAGGTACTGCTTGGGTACCTTCTTGCTCAGCTCGACCAGGTCGACATGGCCGTCATCGACGAAGATCGCCTGGGGAATACCATGCTGGCGCTGGACCCACTCGGCCGCCTTGTTGTCGCCGCCGACGAATTCCTTGAGGGTGTCCTCCTGGAACATGCGACGCAGGCTGACCTTGCCTTTGTGGCTGCGGTCGATTTTCTTCTGCACCGCATCAAAGGTGTAGCCGGTCAGGTCAGGCAGCTTCGGCGGGTCCATGTGCAGCGGCTCGACCGGTGCGCTGGAGACCGTGTAGGTCTTGGCCTGCTGCAGTTCCTTGGCGATCACCTTGGGCTCTGCGGCAGCGACCAGGCCACTGGCCAGCAGCAAGGCGCTGGCCAACAGGCTGTGGCGTAAGTGCGGGTGAAGGTTCATAACGGTAAGTCCTCTACCGGCCTCAGAAGCGCCAGATCACGTCGACGAAGGCGCGGTGCATGTACGAGTCCGCTTCCTTGCCATAGGCATCGCCCGGCTTGAACACACCGGCACGCAGGCGCACCAGGGCAGATGGCTCGTCAATGGCCTGGCTCATCGAAGCTGGCAGCAGGCCTTGCTTGAAGTACTTGGTCACGACCACGTCCATTTCCTGGCCAAGGTCCTTCTCGCCATCGACCAGCGGGCGATTCACACCGTTGTCGTTGACCACCGCGTTGATGCCGCTGGACCCGATGTTCTGGTTGCCATCGACACGCCAGAACTTGTGGTAGATGAAGCTGGCGTCGTAGTCGTCGCGCAGCTGCCAGGAGGCGAACAGGGTGGCCGCCTGCAGGTTGCCCAGCTCACCACGGAAGGCTTCACCGAAGCGGTGTACGCGTGAACGGGTACCGGTGTAGTTGGAGCGGTTGCTCTCCAGGCCGGTCTGCTCGTAGTTGCTCGAACCGTCGTCGCCACCACCGCCGCTGCCACGGGCGTAGGCCGCACCGACCTGCCATTGCGGGTCGAGGCGCAGGCGGATGCCGAGGTCGGTGGCCCAGGCGTTGACATCACCGCTCTGCTTGCCGGTGGCCACGGTCTGGTCGCCCACCACCTGGCTGCTGAGGGTGTCGCGGTCACCGGTCAGCCAGGTAACGCTGCCCCAGTAGTTGACGGTGTGGTCGTTGCGCCAGTTGTAGGCGTCGCTGTTGGCTTCCAGGCCCAGCCAGGTGAGGTCGCCGGTGCGGGTCTTGTCCAGCGCATCGACGGTTTCGCCCGGGCTCTTCAGGCTGCCGCCGTCATGGGTGTGGTGGGCGCGTACGCCAACCCAGTGCCCTGGGGTCCACTGCGTGGCGACGTTGCCGTAGAGGTGCGTACGGTCCTTGTCTTCCGGGGCCAGTTCGGTGAGGTCGGTGCGGTATTCGCTGAAGCGCTGGGCCACGCCCAGGTCGGCCTTGAGCAGGGTGGTGTCGAAGGTCCAGTTCAGCGCCTCGATGTTGGTGTCACGCCACATGCCATCGTCGCTGCGCAGGCGCTGGCGACCGAAACGCAGCTGCTCGCCAGGGTAGGCGGTGAGGCCGCTGTAGCCGACCCAGAATTCGCGCATGGCCAGGTAGCTCTTGTCCTGTTCGCGGCCGTCGGCAGCGGTGTCGGTGGTGGTGCCGTCGTCGTTCTGGCGCAGGGTGTCGGTTTCGATGGTGTCGGTCGCGGTGACGGCCTGGCCCATGGCATAGGCGCTCCAGTTGCCACGCTCGCCATATACCCAGGGGCGCAGGTCGAGGCCCAGGCCGCTGACATCACCGCCGGAGCGGGTACCCAGGTCACGGTCGTCTTCCGACTGGCCGGTGATTTTCACATCCAGGCCGAAGTTCTTTTCAGCGGTCATTTCCGCCAGGGTCGGGCAGGACCACAGCAGGGCGAAGCTCAGGCCGATGCCAGCTTTCACGAAGGGATTGAGCGTCATAGCGAGTCCTCACCGGTTACTTCTTTTTCGTCGTCTTGCAGGGCTTCGATGGCCAAAGCGCTGTTGGCGCCCTGGCTCATGCTGCCGCGGGCCTGCTTCTCTTGCGCGAGCAGGGTTTGCGCCTGGCTGCGCTGGTCAGGCGTAAGTTGCTGATCGAGTTGCTGCAGCAGTTCTGCGGACTGCGGCGACGGGTTGGCCTGCGCCAGCTGGGCGAATACCCAGGCGTTACCCGGTTGCGGGCGGATGCCGTGGCCTTCGCTGAACAGCTGGGCCAGGGCGTAGTCGGCGCTGTTCTGCCCGCCACGGGCGGCGGCCAGCAGGTGGTCGACGGCCTTCTGTGGCTCGACGTTGCCCAGGTAGCCGCGGCGGTACAGCTGGCCCAGGTAGTAATGGGCGCTGACTTCGCCGGCGTCGGCGGCAGCCTGCAGGTGTTGTTCGGCCTTGGCTGCATCCGCAGGCAGGGTCTTGCCTTCGTAGTACAGGCGGCCCAGCAACAGTTCGGCGCGTGGCTGCTCGGCTTCGCGGCCCTTGTCGATGTAGGCCATCAGCTGGTCGGTATCGCCCAGCTCGGGGAAGTCGTACACCAGTTGCGCCAGGCTGACCCAGGACGCCGGGTTGGCCGGGGCCACCTGTTCGAGCAGGTCCTTGGCGGTTTTCTCGTCGGTCTGGCCGAGGCTGCGGTCAGCCAGTACCCGGGCAACGCTGTCGACCCGGGTGGCCGGTACTGCGCCACGGGCGTAGGCCGCCTTGAGCTGGCCGAGCAGGGCAGCCTGCTGGTCGGCCTGGCCACGCTTCTGGTACACGGTGGCCAGTTCGACGTAGCAGATGTCGGTGGTGTTCAGCGCGGCCTTGCAGATGTTCTCCACTTCGCCCAGGTGCTGGTCGTAGGTGCCCTGGGTGCGGTACAGCAGCACCTGGGCCAGGCCCGCTTCCGGGTTGCCGGCGGCGCGCCACTGGTCGATCTGCTGCTGCGCGTTGACCTTGGGGAAGCTCTGCGGGTAGCTCAGGTAGAGCATCGCCAGCGGGATCAGGGTGTTGCTTTCGCCCTGTTTGGCTGCTTGCTTGAGCAGGGTTTCGGCTTCTTCGCGCTCGGCCTGGGTGCTGTCGGGCTTGGCCACCAGCAGGCGGCCAAGGCGCGCCTGGGCACGCGGCGAAATAGCGGCCGCGGCGCGGTAGGTGGCTTCGGCTTCCTTGATTTTCGCCGGGTCGCGGGTGGCGACCTTGATGTCGGCCAGGCCCACTTGCGCTTCGCTGTAGCCCAGGTCGGCCAGGGCTTTGTAGTTGCGCTCGGCCAGTGCCGTGTCACCGCGCTTCATGGCCTCGTTGGCCAGGCGCTGGTCGGGCAGGCCCGCACAGCCGGCCAAAGTGATGGCCATGGCCAGGCTGCACAGCCCAAGGTTTACTCGGACCCTGTGGGAGCGGGCGTGCCCGCGAATTGGCATGGCCGACGATGTTGCCCCTGCCGGCCTCTTCGCGGGCACGCCCGCTCCCACAGGGTATGTGTTGGTATCAGAGATCATTGTCAGATCCTCTTACAGCCCACGGGCCATGGCTTTGTCGATCAGCCAGTTCAGCGAAGGGCCACGGTCGCTGTTGACCGAAGCCGGGCGGCCGGCGAGTTCGGCGGGCAGGGCGCTGTCGGGCTTGATCTGCACACGGATGTCGGCGGCCAGGTCTTCGCTGTTGAGGCTGGCGCTGCTGACGATCTGGCCGGTGCGCACTTCGTCTTCGCCGGCTACCTGGAAGTTGACCCGGGTGCCTGGCTTGACCTCGTCGAACTGGCGGTAGGTGAAGCGCGCCTCGATCATCGGGTTGGTGGTGCGCGGGATCAGCTGGAAGATCGGCTGGCCCTTGGCGGCGTACTGGCCGTTGTCCACCAGCTGGCGGGCAACCACGCAATCACAGGGGCTGGTGAGGGTGCCGGACAGCTGCTTGCCGAACAGTTCCTCGATCTTCGCCGGCTCCAGTTGCGCGTCTTCCAGGTTGCCCTTGAGCATGTCCAGCATGCTGGTGGTGAAGCTGGCCAGTGGCGCGCCCTTGGCGACCAGCCCACCGCTGTCGACCAGGCTGTTCACGGTGCCGTCGCGCGGCATGGTGATGTTGGTGGTGGGCACTGCGACCACGCCGGCTTCGGCATGGCTGACGAAATACATGCCGTACAGCGACTTGGCGATGAAGCCGAAGGCGGCGACACCGACCACGAACACGCCGAGGGTGACCGTCACCGCCTTGAGGCGGCCGAAGGCGCTCAGGCCGGCACCGCTGTCCTTCTGCTTGCGCGCCTTGGTGAAGTTGTCGCGCTGCAAGGTGCTGAGCACATCGCCCGCGGTGATCAGCTCACCCGACAGGTGCGAGGTGATGATGTGGCGCAAGGTGGCGATGTCACGTGGCTCCAGGTTCTGGAACTGCGCGCCGGTGCGGCCACTGTCCGGGTGGTAGGAGCGCACCTGGAACTCGATGTCCATCGACAGGCCGAGGTTGTCGACCGTGAACTGCAGCCGTCCGCGTAGCACGTCGCCAACCGAGAGTGGTTGCTTGGTGTGGAAGCTCAGGCCACCGGCGGAGAGGTCGTCGACCTTCACATCGTGGGCCTGGCGCTGAGGGTCGAGGAACCGCAGCTTGGCGGGGATGCGGACCCGGGCATGCTGGCGCTGGGCTTCGGACTCATGCACGACGTTGACGTTCACGGCGGTATTCATGTGGTTTGTTCCTGTTAGTTCCGATCCGGGTTGGGCTCACACGACCATGAACAGCACAGCAACGAAGATGCTGGCAGCCGAGAAGGTCATGGTCCGCGAGGACCAGGTGTTGAACCATTGTTGAAAGCTGGCGAGGTCTCGCTTGAGGGCGGTGGGCTGACGCGTCCAGGACTGCTTGTCGAGGCGGAAGAACACGTAGATCTTCATCAGCGCGCCGATGATCTGGTTGTAATAGAGAATCAGCGGGTAGGCCGGGCCTACGTTGTGGCCGGAGCACAGCAGCATGATGGTGAGGATCAGGCGGGTGATGCCGATCCACAGCAGGTACACCAGCAGGAAGCCCAGGCCGAACTTGAGGCTGGCGATCACCGCCACGGTCAGGCCCAGCAGGCTGGTCCACATCGACACGCGCTGGTCGAACAGCACGATGCTGGTGAACAGCCCCAGGCGGCGCAGGCCCAGGCCCAGCGCGCGGGAGTTCTGCCGCAGGTTGTTGCCGTACCAGCGGTACATCAGCTTGCGGCTGGCCTTGAAGAAGCTCTTCTCCGGCGGGTGCTCGACCGTGTTGATGGCGGCGTCCGGCACGTAGAACGTGTCGTAGCCCAGGCGCATCAGGCTGAACCAGCTGGACTTGTCGTCACCGGTGAGGAACTTGAAGCGGCCCAGGCGCCAGTGCATCAGCGAGTCGCTTTCGACGTCGGCGATGAACTCGGGGTTGGTCACCACGCTGGCGCGGAACATCGACATGCGCCCGGTCATGGTCAGCACGCGCTTGGACAGGGCCATCGAGCACATGTTGATGTGGCGCTGGGCGAAGCGCAGCTTGTGCCACTCGCTCATGATGTAGCCGCCACGCACTTCGCAGAACTCGTTGGTGGTCAGGCCGCCGACGTTGGGGAACAGTTTGAACCACGGCACGGTCTTGCGTACCACGCCATCGCCCAGCACGGTGTCGCCGTCGATCACCGCGACCACGGCGTTCTCGTCCGGCAGCATGCGCGAGATGGCACGGAAACCGTAGGCCAGGCCGTCACGCTTGCCGGTACCGGCGATGCGCACGATGTCCAGTTTCACGTGGGCTGGCGGGTTGTATTTGGCCCACAGGCTTTTCACCAGCAGTTCGTCCGACATCTCCACCAGCGAGCAGACCACGGTGGTGGGGAAGCCACAGTTGATCGCCTCGCGGATTACCGAGCTGTACACCTGGGCGGTGGTCAGTGCTTCGATGCGGAAGCTGGTCACCATCAGGTACACGTGGGACGGGTCGGCGTCCTTGCCCATCTTCTGCACCTTGCGGCGCAGGTACGGGTATACGCCGTAGAGGAAGATCATGCCGCGGATGAAATGGGTGGCGCCCATGGAATAGCGCCAGATGCCGACTGCGCCGACCAGGAAGATGAAGTGCTTCGACTGCGAGTCGAAGATATCGGCTGGCAGGGCCAGGGCGATCAGCATGAGCAGACTCATGTAGAGCAGCCACCCGGCGCACTGCAACAGCACTGTCTGGATCCTTTGCATGTTCAGCATCCGTCGAGAATTCGGGAAAAGGTGGGCAGCGGGGGTGGGGAGGCCCCCGCTGCCCGGCCAGCACTTACCAGCAGATGCCTTCGGTACGGCTGGTGGCGCAGGTCGGTTTGCTCATGAAGCCGACCAGGTCGATCACGTGCTTGCCGGCCGGCGCTTGCTGGGCCAGTTCACGGAACTGCTCGTCGCGGTTGCCCAGGACGATGATGTCGGCGTTGTCGATCACCTTCTGGAAGTCGGCGTTGAGCAGCGACGACACGTGCGGGATCTTCGACTCGATGTAGTCCTTGTTGGCGCCGTGGACGCGGGCGTACTGGACGTTCTCGTCGTAGATGTCCAGCTGGTAGCCCTTGCCGATCAGGCGTTCGGCCAGCTCCACCAGCGGGCTTTCCCGCAGGTCGTCGGTGCCGGCCTTGAAGCTCAGGCCAAGCAGGGCGACCTTGCGCTTGTCGTGGGCTTCGATCAGCTCGAAGGCGTTCTGCACCTGCGATTCGTTGCTGCGCATCAGCGAGTCGAGAAGCGGTGCGCGAACGTCCAGGCTGGCGGCACGATAGGTGAGGGCGCGCACGTCCTTGGGCAGGCACGAGCCGCCGAAGGCGAAGCCAGGGCGCATGTAGTACTGGGACAGGTTCAGCACTTTGTCCTGGCAGACCACGTCCATCACTTCACGGCCATCCACGCCTACGGCTTTGGCGATGTTGCCGATCTCGTTGGCGAAGGTGACCTTGGTGGCGTGCCACACGTTGCAGGTGTACTTGATCATCTCGGCCACTTCGATCGGCTTGCGGATGATCGGCGCGTCGAGCTCTTCGTACAGGGCCTGGAGGATGTCGCCGCTGGCGCTGTCCAGTTCGCCGATGACAGTCATCGGTGGCTGGTCGTAGTCCTTGATCGCGGTGCTTTCACGCAGGAACTCCGGGTTGACCGCGACGCCGAAGTCGACGCCGGCTTTCTTGCCCGAGCAGTCTTCGAGGATCGGGATCACCACGTTCTTCACGGTGCCCGGCAGCACGGTGCTGCGTACCACGATGGTGTGGCGGCGCTCGCTGTCACGCAGCACGTAGCCGATTTCGCGGCACACCGACTCGATGTACTCCAGGCCCAGGTCGCCGTTCTTCTTGCTTGGGGTGCCCACGCAAATCATCGATACGTCGCTGGCACGGATGGCTTCGGCGAAATCGGTAGTACCGCGCAGACGGCCGTTGGCGATGCCCTGTTGCAGCAGTGCTTCCAGGCCAGGTTCGACGATGGGCGACTTGCCCTGATTGATCAGGTCGATCTTGGTGCTGGACACGTCCACACCGATCACTTCATGGCCTCGCGCCGTCAGGCAGCCTGCACAGACTGCACCCACATAACCCAAACCAAAGATGCTGATACGCATCGCTATCACCTCATGTGTTTATCACGCCGACCCTCCGGAGAGAGCCGGGCTGGGTTGATTAACAACAGTTTTCGGGCGCACGGATCCATGGCGAAATGCACACTTCGCCGAGCGCAGGCAAAATAAATCCGGAGCGCAAAAAGTTATGCACTCAAATGTGGCAGTAAAAAGCCATTAATTAAAAAACGTGCCCTGGAATGCAGCCGTCTTTATTGCAATGCGCTACCTGGCGCGTTGCTGTGCTTGTTTTTTCAAGTGGAAAAATCCTTTGAAATCAACCACTAGGACGAATTGTAAGGGACGCGTCTCTCCTGCGTGGACAGGGTCTTCGGGGGTTGCCGTCATACCTGTCGAAGTTGTTGGGCTGGTAGTGGATACCTGCCGTTGTCATCTGTAAGTCATCTCTCACACCTCGAGGGCAGGAAAATCGTTACGGCACTATGAGCGATTCGTCGTAGCAGAAGTTCCGGGGTGGGTTCGGCGCGGATGAAAGATTTCTAAATATTTTTTCAGTGGCGGACAATTTCAATCTGATAGCACGCAGGTGTTTTGCCCCGATATATAAAGGGCGAAACTGTTGCGAGATATTTTTGTGCCAGCATCGAAAAATATTTTGAAAAATTCGTCAAAAAAGCTACGAACGGTCTTATGGCGTTTGGCTATAAGTGGTGGTGTGTCGGTTTTTTGGCGTCGGATTTGTGGCGTTGTGGTGATATGGAGTGTGCCCTGTTGAGGGGCGGAGGGGATATGTCACAGCTGCTGGCCTCTTCGCGGGCACGCCCGCTCCCACAGGTACCGCGCTAGCTTTTGATTCTGGACAAGACAGCTGCTCCTGCAGGTGTAACGCGGTTCATGTGGGAGCGGGCATGCCCGCGAAGCAGGCAACGTGGTGGATGGCACCGGCCTTGCCGGTGTTCGCGGCTAAAGCTGCTCCTACAGGTTCCGCGCAACGTTTAAAAATTCAGGCGGGGTCCTATTGAATCAATAGGGGTTACAGAACATGAAGGTCAGAATTTTCGGCTTATGACTTCGCCTGCATAGTTCAAGCAATCACTTACCCTGATTTTCTGAACTTCGCCAAGCGTGTCCAAAGGAAAAAATTTGTACTCGGAATGCTCGCTGCTCAGGGCGATGGCCCCGAGATTGCTGGGATTGCAGCGAAAAATGAAGGCTTGTGAGTTAAATTTCCTGTGGTAGTAAACGCCTGTCAGTGTAAGGGAGTCGAATTTAAGTCTCGTCTCTTCGTAGCACTCTCTTTCCAATGCCTCATGTATGGTCTCTCCTGGCTCCAGTGCACCACCGGGCAAACCCCAGGACAATTCGCCATAAGTGGCTTTCAGTAGAAGAATCTCTTGTTTGTCATTCAAGATGACTGCATGTGAACTTAGTCGAAATGTATCCTCAAATGCCATGAGCAAACCCTCGCCTGTCTATGCCAATCCGAACGAGGATGCTCATGACGGCGATGTGCGGTCAATTGAAGAAATGTGTGGGTATGTGAGGGGGAGCCCTTCGTCTTGCCGGGCAGCCCCTTCTTCACCGAAGGCTCACTCGCCAGGATGATCGCGCAGGAACACCAGGTGGTCCGGCTTCGACTGCTCGGCATTGTAGTAGTACCCCTGCACATCGAACTGCTTGAGCTGCTCCGGGTCGGCGATGCGCTGCTGGATGACGAAGCGGCTCATCATGCCGCGGGCTTTCTTGGCGTAGAAGCTGATGATCTTGTACTGGCCGTTCTTCAGGTCCTTGAAGTCGACGTTGATCACCCGGGCCTTGAGCGCACTGCGTTTCACCGCGCTGAAGTACTCGTTGCTGGCCAGGTTCAGCAGCACGTCATCGCCCTGTTCGGCCAAGGCCTGGTTCAGCCATTCGCTGATGCGCGTGCCCCAGAAAGCGTACAAATCCTTGCCGCGGGCGTTGGCCAGCTTGGTGCCCATTTCCAGGCGGTAGGGTTGCATCAGGTCGAGCGGGCGCAGCAGGCCGTACAGGCCCGAAAGCATGCGCAGGTGATCCTGGGCATAGCTGAAGTCGTCCTCGCCCAGGCTCTCGGCATCGAGGCCGGTGTACACGTCACCCTTGAACGCCAGCAGCGCCTGCTTGGCATTGGCCGGGGTGAAGTCCGGGGTCCAGCTGCCGAAGCGCGCGGCATTCAGGCCGGCGAGCTTGTCGGACAGGTGCATCAGTTCGCTGATCTGCGCCGGTGACAGGTCGCGCAGCTGCTGGATCAGTTCCTGGGAGTCGTCCAGGTACTGGGGCAGGGTGAAGCGTTCGGTCACCGGCGGGGTGTCGTAGTCGAGGGTCTTGGCGGGGGAAATCACCGTCAGCATCGGGTCGGCTCCTGGCATCGTTGGCCGGGGATTCTACGGGCTGGACGGGGCAAGTCCAAACTATGCCGACGATAGTCACAGACCATGACCGATGCAGAGGCTATAGTGCGCGTTTTGCCGTTGCGGAGCCTTCAACCGTGCGTATTGCCTCTGCCTTGCTGGCCGCTCTGCTGAGCCTGGCCGTGCAAGCCGCTCCTTCACCCCAGGTGAGCCTGGACCGCAGCCTGTGGCCCGAACAGCTGGACAGCCCGGCGTTGTTCGATGTGGCCTCGCGGGCCGAGATCCTCTCGTTCGCCCGGGTGCTGCACGAAAGCGAACTGCTGAACGACGCGACGCTGGCGGCACGCCTGGGGCTGCGACAGATCAACCTGCAGAAGGTGCGCCTGGTGCGGGCGCGCATGTGGCAGCGGTTGTGGGAGGGTTATCAACAGGCTCAGCGCAGTTGCGAGCAGGATGCTTCGTTCTGCTACCCGGTAACGTCTATGGCGGAGTTGCGCACGCAAGCGACGACGTTCGCGTCTGATGTCGGCACGTTCTACACAGGCTGGACCGAGCCAAGCCACCAGTTCCATGTGCGCTACCTGGACGAGCAGCTGCGCAAGGCTGCGTTGCTGCCACAGACCAGCAGCGAGGTGGAGCGGTTATCCTCGCGCGAGCGCAACGGGGATGAGCTGAACGACCGGACGTTCCTGCTGACCTTCGTTGGTGGGCCCGGGCCGCAGGGCGGCAGTACCGATCTGTTGGCTGATTACCTGCGCCGGCAAAAGCTTGAAGGCACGTTCTTCGTGCTCGGCAACCGCCTGCAGCAACGCCGCGACGCCGGTGCGGCAGATGCCTTGCGCCGGCTCTATGGCGGGCAATGCGTGGGGATCCAGGGTTGGGAGTACCGCTCCCATGCGCAGTGGACAGACTGGCAGGATTCGCTGCGGCGCAGCCAGGCGCGGGTGCAGGCCGACCTGCCGGAGCAGTACGTGCCGTTGTTCCGGCCGCCTTATGGGCAGCGCCGTGCCGATGGCGACGCCTTCATGGCCAGCCAGCAGCTGCGAGTGTCATTGTGGGACATCGATGCCCAGGATGATGGTGCACTGAGTGCCGAGGCCTCGGCGCAGCGGGTGCTGACCCTGATGTTGCTGTGGCGCAAGGGGGTGATCCAGTTTCATGACAGCCTGCCCAAGGCGCAGCCGGCGGTGGAGTGGTTGTTGCGCAATACCGCGCAGAGCGGGATTGGTTGGGAAGATTGCCAGGCGTATGGCTTGAGGGGGTAGGGGTGCGAAGCGCCCCCCAGCAATGCCAGCCTGAATTTTTACTGTAGCCCCCACGCGCCCCCTCGCCAACCCCTGTTCGTCATTTGGAAAAATAAACTTCACCTACACGTAAAAAGACTTTTTTTAGTCATCATTTTTGCTGTATGAAGAAACCAGACAGCCGATTCCTGCAGCACAGGTGGCGTCATCCAGGCCCACCTAGCCAGGTTCGCTTCCCGCCCGTAACAACGCGGATACGGGGACAGCGGCAGTCACTCTGCGGCGTAACAGACCACGCCGTGTGGCTTCGACATAAGGTGACCGAGTATGGATGACCAAGGACGCAACCCTTCCTCCAGCAAGCCTATCCTGTATGTGCTCGATACCAACGTCCTGATTCACGACCCCAACGCGTTACTGAACTTCGAGGAGCACCATGTCGCCATTCCGATGACGGTGCTGGAGGAACTCGACAAGCTCAAGACCGGCAAACAGACCATCGCCGCTGAATGCCGCCAGGCCATTCGCCTGATCGACCAGACCCTGGGTGACGCCTCGCCCAGCGATGTCGAGCAGGGCGTACCGATCCAGCGTGGCAAGAGCGGGCCCAAGGGCTTCCTGTCCATCCTGATGACCCCGCGCAACGAGCCGAACAAGCTGCTGCCGGAAAACCTCAACGACAACATCATCATCAACCAGTTGCTCGAAGTACGGGGCCGGCGCACCGACCTGGACGTTGTGCTGGTCACCAAAGACATCAACATGCGCCTGAAGGCACGTGCCTGTGGCATCGCGGCCGAGGACTACAGCACCGACCAGCTGGTCGACGATGTGTCCTTGCTGTCCAAGGGCTACCATTCGGTCACCGGCTCGTTCTGGGACCGGGTGAGCAAGGTCGATACCCGCCAGGAGCGTGGCCGTACCTGGCACCGCGTGCAATTGATCGACAACCTGCCGGCGGTGCATGTCAACGAGTTCATCATCGATGAACAGGGCTTCGTCGGCTGGATCAAGGGTATCCGCAACGATGAGCTGCTGTTGCTCGACCTGCACCAGGAACCGCTGCTGCACCAGGAAGCCTGGGGCCTGAAACCGCGGGACATCCACCAGAGCCTGGCGCTGTTCGCCCTGCTCGACCCGGATATCCACCTGGTCAACCTGACCGGCGCCGCCGGCTCCGGCAAGACCATCCTGGCCTTGGCCGCGGCCATTGAACAGACCATGGTCAGCAAGCGCTACCGGCGCATCATCGCCACCCGCAGTGTGCAGGGGCTGGACCAGGAGATCGGCTTCCTGCCGGGCACCGAGGCCGAGAAGATGGAGCCCTGGCTGGGCGCCATCACCGACAACCTCGAAGCCTTGCACATGGATGACGAAAGCACCCATGGCAGCGTCGAGTACATCCTCGAGCGCGTGCCGTTGCAGTTCAAGTCGCTGAACTACATCCGTGGCCGTAGCTTCCAGCAGAGCCTGATCCTGATCGACGAGTGCCAGAACCTCACGCCGCACCAGATGAAAACCATCATCACCCGTGCCGGCTCCGGGTCCAAGGTGGTCTGCCTGGGCAACCTGGCGCAGATCGACACCCCCTACCTGTCCGCGACCAGCTCGGGCCTGACCTACCTGACCGAGCGCTTCAAGGACTTCCCCCATGGCGTGCACATCACCCTGCAGGGCGTGCCACGCTCGGTGCTGGCCGAGTACGCCGAATCGCATCTGTAACCCTCACCGCCGGGCCGTGTGGGAGCGGCCTTGTGTCGCGAAAGGGCTGCGAAGCAGCCCCAGCAATCTGAGCACCACTGCTGACATCCTGGGGCCGCTTTGCGGCCCTTTCGCGACACAAGGCCGCTCCCACAACTGGTCCGCGCGCTCCTGGCGGCTACATACCTCTGCTCAAACCTGACTCACAGGTTTACACTGCGAGTTCCCTTCACAGGAGCAGAGCAGTGCTGACACATCTTGATTCCCAGGGGCGGGCCAACATGGTCGACGTCACTGAAAAGGCCGTGACCGAACGCGAGGCCACGGCCGAGGCGCGGGTGCGCATGTTGCCGCAGACCTTGCAGATGATTGTCGACGGTGAACACCCCAAGGGCGACGTGTTCGCCGTGGCGCGCATCGCCGGGATCCAGGCGGCCAAGAAGACCAGTGACCTGATCCCGCTGTGCCACCCGCTGATGCTGACCAGCGTCAAGGTCGAACTCAGCGCCGAGGGCGCCGACGCCGTGCGCATCGTCGCCCGCTGCAAGCTTGCCGGGCAGACCGGCGTGGAGATGGAGGCGCTGACCGCCGCCAGCGTGGCTGCGCTGACGATCTATGACATGTGCAAGGCTGTGGATAAAGGCATGGTCATCGAGCAGGTGCGTCTGCTGGAGAAGGTCGGCGGCAAGAGTGGCCACTACAAGGTGCAGGCGTGATGAAGATCAAGGTGATGTACTTCGCCCGTTACCGCGAGCTGCTGGGCGTGGATGCCGAGCGAGTGGAGGGCGAGTTCAAGGTTATCGACGATGTGCGCCAGGCGCTGCTGGGCAAGGGCGGGCAGTACGAGCTGCTGGCCGAGCAGAACCTGATGTGCGCGCGCAATGAAGAGCTGTGCAAGCTCGATGAGCCGCTGGAAGAGGGCGATGAAGTGGCGTTCTTCCCGCCGGTGACCGGAGGCTGAACATGGCTGTGCGAGTACAGGAAGACGCGTTCGACCCGGGGGCCGAGACCAGTGCCATGCATGCGGCCAATGTCGGCGTGGGTGCGGTGGTCGGTTTTGTCGGCTATGTGCGGGACTTCAACGATGGTCGTGAAGTGGCGGGGATGTTCCTCGAACACTATCCGGGCATGACCGAAAAGGCGCTGGCCAAGATCGTGGTCGAGGCCGAACAGCGCTGGCCGTTGCTGAAGGTGGAGGTGCTGCACCGCATCGGTGCGCTGGAGCCGGGCGAGCCGATCGTGTTCGTCGGTGTGGCCAGTGCCCATCGGCAGGCGGCGTTCGATGCCTGCAACTTCATCATGGACTACCTGAAGACCCGGGCGCCGTTCTGGAAGAAGGAAAATACCCGGGAAGGGGCGCGGTGGGTGGAAGGGAAGCAGAGTGACCAGGAGGCGGCGGGGCGCTGGTAGTCAGGATATTGATGGCCGGGGCTTTGCCCCGGTTCGCGGGCTTGCCCGCTCCCACAGGTAGTGCACAGGTTTCGAAAGCTGTGCAGTACCTGTGGGAGCGGGCAAGCCCGCGAAGAGCCGGCACAGGTCAGTGGTGCTTGCGCGGCACCGGCTTGAGCAGCTCGTCCGGCGGCATTTCACACTTGATCTTGCGCCCCAGCAGCGCTTCGATCGCCGGCAGCTGGTACGAGTCGTCCTCGCCGGCAAAGCTGATCGACACACCACTGGTGCCCGCACGGCCGGTCCGGCCAATGCGGTGCACGTAGTCGTCCGGGTCTTCCGGCAGGGTGAAGTTGATCACGTGGCTGATGCCATCGATGTGAATGCCACGCCCCGCCACATCGGTGGCCACCAGCACGGTGATACGCCCTTCGCGGAAGCTTTCCAGGGTACGGATACGCTTGTGCTGCGGCACGTCGCCCGACAGCTGCGCGGCATTGATGCCGTCGCGCACCAGTTTTTCCTCGATGCGCCGCACTTCGTCCTTGCGGTTGGCGAACACCATTACCCGTTCCCACTTGTTCTGGGTCACCAGGTTGTACAGCAGCTTGTACTTGTCACTGCCGGCCACCGCATACACGTGCTGCTCCACCGTTTCGCTGGCCACGTTTTCCGGCTCGATCTCGACGATGGCCGGGTTGGTGGTCCACTGCTTGGCCAGGTTCATCACGTCGTCGGTGAAGGTGGCGGAGAACAGCAGGGTCTGGCGCTCGCTTTTCGGCGGCGTCTGGCGAATGATCTGGCGCACCTGGG
>Ga0209676_1001034_pt1 | contig 32269 bp, 32 predicted proteins | sample AraplaCvi_mLB_r2_FD_184282 | JGI IMG/M metagenome (GOLD analysis project Ga0209676, IMG submission 184282) | Arabidopsis root microbial communities from North Carolina, USA - plate scrape MF_Cvi_mLB_r2 (SPAdes) (version 2) | ecosystem: Host-associated > Plants > Roots > Endosphere | place: USA... | reverse complement strand
CGGTGGATGGCACCGGCTGGGCCGGTGTTCGCGGGCGCGCCCGCTCCCACAGGTACAGCGTATTCCTTCAGCTGTCGGGGTCGCTGTGGGAGCGGGCATGCCCGCGAAGCAGGCGGCGCGGTGGATGGCACCGGCTACGCCGGTGTTCGCGGGCGCGCCCGCTCCCACAGGTACAGCGTATTCCTTCAGCTGACGGGGTCGCTGTGGGAGCGGGCATGCCCGCGAAGCAGGCGGCGCGGTGGATGGCACCGGCTACGCCGGTGTTCGCGGGCGCGCCCGCTCCCACAGGTACAGCGTATTCCTTCAGCTGTCGGGGTCGCTGTGGGAGCGGGCATGCCCGCGAAGCAGGCGGCGCGGTGGATGGCACCGGCTGGGCCGGTGTTCGCGGGCGCGCCCGCTCCCACAGGTACAGCGTATTCCTTCAGCTGACGGGGTCGCTGTGGGAGCAGGCATGCCCGCGAAGCAGGCGACGCGGTGGATGGCACCGGCTGGGCCGGTGTTCGCGGGCGCGCCCGCTCCCACAGGTACAGCGTATTCCTTCAACTGATGGGGTCGCTGTGGGAGCGGGCATGCCCGCGAAGCAGGCGACGCGGTGCATGGCACTCTGGTCCGGGCAATATGCCGACGCCGAGCGATTACCTGAGCAAGAAAGCGGATGCAGGCAGGGCTGTGGATGCGTACAGTAGGTTGATCGCAACCTGGCAGGAGCCGGCTTATGTCCAGCGCATTCACCTTCATGCAGTCCCCCGTCGGCACCCTTACCCTGGTGGCCCGTGGCGCCTGCCTGGCTGCCGTACTCTGGGAAGAGGAGCGGGAAAACCGTGTGCGCCTTGGCGCCCTGCACCGTGACGACCAGAGCCCGGTACTGCTGGAAACCGCCCGCCAGCTCGGCGAGTACTTTGCCGGCAAACGCCAGCGCTTCGACCTGGCGCTGGATTTTGTCGGCACCGAATTCCAGCGCCAGGTGTGGGCCGCGCTGTTGGCGATACCGTTCGGTGAAACCCGCAGCTACAGCGACATCGCCCGGCAAATCGGCAACCCCAGTGCGGTGCGCGCGGTCGGCGCCGCCAATGGTCGCAACCCGATCTCGATCATCGCCCCATGCCATCGGGTGATCGGGGCTTCGGGCAGCCTGACCGGCTTTGCCGGCGGCCTGGCGGCCAAGCAGTACCTGCTGGCGCTGGAGGGCCGGCAAAGCCTGGCGCTGGACCTGTAAGGCGTCAGCAGAACCAGCTGGCGACCAGGCAGGCCAGCAGGGCCAGCGCCGAGCCAGCCATCAGGGTGTACTGCCGGTGGGCACGGCGTGCATGAGGCTTGACTGCGCGCAGGTACTCGCCGGGTGTCGGCGCATCGGGCCGGTGGCGCAAACCTTCGACCACATCGGCCAGTTGCCCCCGGATGAGCAAACCCGTCAGGTAGTAGGTACAGCCATAGCTCAGCAACGCCAGAAACAGATAGATCATGCCGGATGTGGGGTCAGGGGCACGGCCACGGCACTGGCGGTGGCGGTGTCCAGCACGATCAGCCCTTCGCTGTGATCATCCAGGCTGGCCAGCAAGCGCCCCTGGCTGTCCCAGGCGGCCGAGCCACCGGCGCCGATGAAGGTGTCGGCCGGTCCCACGCAGTTGGCCAGCAACACCGGCATGCCCAGCTCGCGCGCCACCTCGGGGTAGTGCAGGTAACCCTCGCGGATGCCCTTGGCGGTCTTCGCCACGCTGACCAGGTACAGGTCGGCACCGTGTTCCCGCGCTGCGGCCGCATGCGCCATGAACATCGATTCGTAGCAGATTGCAGGCGCTACCCGGTGCGTCCCCACCTGTAGCAGCAAGGCGTGGTTGCCAGGGGTGAACCAAGGCAGTTCATCATCATGCAGGCGCCGCTTGGCATAGGCCTGGCGCGGTGCCCCGGGGCTGAAGATCGGCATGCCGATGCGGATGCCATCGGGCGATGGCAGTGGCAGGCCGACGGCGGCAGTGATACTCAACCGGTCGCAGGCTGCCTGCAACGGGTCCAGCTGCGCCGAACTGACTGGCAGGGCGGCCTGGCGCGCGAGGCTTGGCTCATAGCCGCTCAGCGACAGTTCGGGGAACACCACCAGTTCGGCGCCCAAGGCCGCGGCTTGCTCGATGCAGGCCAGGTGGCGTTGGAGGTTGGCTTGTACATCGCCCTTGAGCGACGCCAGCTGCACGGCGCACAGTTTCATGAAAGCCCTTCCCTGGTACAGGTTGAAGAGCCGAGCATACTACCGGCAGCAATGCCTGTTCCAGTGAAGGGATTTTCAGGATGCCGGATGGGCGGCGAAGCGCTGGCGGAACCAGTCGTTGAGCATGGCCTTCTCGGCATACAGGCGGTCGCTGCTGCTGGCGACCCGACCCGGGCGGCTGAGGTACATTTTGTCGCTGACCCGCTCCTGCGCCTGCTGGTCGGGTTTGCCCGGTTGGCTGAGGGTGTAGCTGAGGTCGATGGTCGGCCAGGTGATTTCGCGCATGAAGCGCACATCGTAGGCCTGGCTGTGCCAGGGTTCGAAGCGCCCGGCCAGGTCAATGTCGCGGATGTCGATGACCAGTTGCTGGCCGGGTTGCAGGTAGCGTTGGCCAAGCTTCTGCAGGTACTGGGTCAGGGTGTTCATCACATAGGCGTCGGCGCCGCGCTCGTACCCGTGGCTGTCGAGGCTGGCGTCACGGAATTTTTCCGGGTGGTCGAAACGCACCTCGACCTGCGCGGCCGGGGTACCTTGTGCCATGCTGTCCAGTGACAGCGCCATGAGCACGGCACACACGAGGGCAGTACGCATGATGCACCTCCGGGGCAGATTGCGTGTGCTTCCATTTTACCCCTGGCATGGCGCTACAGCAGAGGAAGATTGTAATGGCACGGTTTCGGCGTCTGATCGCCAATCTGCGGGGACGTGATCTGGCGGTGGGCGATATTCATGGTCACTTCCAGCGCCTGCAGCAATGCCTGGATGCGGTGGGGTTCGATCCGGCCGTGGACCGCCTGTTCAGCGTGGGTGACCTGGTCGACCGTGGCCCGGACAGCGAGGCGGCGCTGGAATGGCTGGCGCAGCCCTGGTTCCATGCCGTACAGGGTAATCATGAGGCCCTGGCAATTACCCGGGTACGTGGCGGGCGGCTCGACCTGGACATGTATCGCGCCGCTGGCGGTGGCTGGTTTCTGGACCTGCCGCGGACCCGGCAGTTGCGTTTCGTGGAGCGCTTCGAGCAGTTGCCGATTGCGATAGAGGTTGAAAGTGCGGCGGGCCTGGTAGGCCTGCTGCATGCCGACAGCCCCTATGCCGATTGGACGGTGCTGAGGACCTGGCTGGAGCTGGATGACGACCCCAAGGTACGGGAAGTGTGCCAATGGTCACGGCGGCGTCTGAAGGTAGGCGATACCCAGCCCGTGCAGGGCCTGCGAGCCTTGTTGGTGGGCCACACGCCGGTGCAGGAAGCCAAGCTGCTGGGCAACGTCTGGCACCTGGACACCGGGGGCTGGGCCAGCGGCCATTTCACCTTGATGGACATGCGGACCCTGCAGCTGGTCAGCCCCAGGCCAGGTGAAACAGCAATGCCGCAGCCAATAGCACCAGCATGACCCCGGAGGCCCGCTCCAGCCACGGCAGGCTGCGAGCGAAGCGCCGCAGTACCAGCGGGTTGCCGATGGCCACGGCAACCAACAGGTCCCACAGCAGCACGATGCTGAACATCCACAGCGCGTAGGTTGCCTTCCAGCCAATGCTGGCGTTGGCGACCATGCTGACCAGGCTGGCATAGAACAGCGCGTTCTTGGGGTTGAGGATGCCGGACAGGAACCCCATGCCCAATCCCCGCCACCACCCTTGGACTGTTTGCTTGCCAACGACGGGCCCCAGGCTGGTTTGCCCGGTATGGCGCAGGAACAGGGTGCCGATGTACAGCAGGTAGCCGGCGCCGGCCAGTTGCAAAAGGGTAAACAGCAGGCTGCCTTCCTGCAGTACCGACAGCCCGGTAAAAGCCATGGCGATGAACACGCCATTGGCCAGGGCGATGCCCAGGCAGGCGCCGCTGGCAACCCGCCAGCCACTGCTGACCGAGGTGCGCGCGACCAGGAAGAAGTCCGGGCCGGGTGAGAGCAGGGCGAGGAAGTGGGCGAGGGCGATGATCAGGAATTGTTGCATGGGGTGGGCGGCTCTGGCGGAAAAAGCCGAACTCTGCCCTTCGGCGCTTACATCGTATTGAACAATATTGCACGCCCATTGCCGGGCTGCTGCGCAGCCCTTTCGCGACACAAGGCCGCTCCCACAAGGTGCTGTGTACGTTGTTCAATGTGGGAGCGGCCTTGTGTCGCGATAGGGGCGCAAAGCGCCCCCAATGCTCTCAGAGGCTGTGCAGATCCCGATACTGCCCAGGTGTTACCCCTACATGGGCCTTGAACACCCGCTGGAAATGACTCTGGTCGGCAAACCCGAGCTGATAGGCCACCTCCGCCAGGGCCTGTCCTTCTCCCAGCAACTGGCGCCCACGGTTGACGCGGGCATTGAGCAGGTAGGCATGCGGCGTAAATCCGGTAGCCGCGCGAAACGCGCGAATCAACTGGTAGCGCCCAAGCCGGGCCTCACGGGCCAGTTCCTCCAGGCTCAACTGCGCCGGGTCCAGGCCTTCGATGTGCGCGATCAGCCCACTCAATGCGCTGGCCCCCAGCGCGGGTGCCGGCGTCAGCGGCGCATGCGCGGAAAAGTCCAGGTCACCCAGAAAGGCAATCAGCGCGGCCTCCTTTTCGCCGTTGCTGGCGCAGGAGAACAGCAACCGGTTCAGTTCGCAGAACTGCCGATACACCGCCGGCACCCGGCAGATACGTGCTGGCTCACCGGGCCCTGCGCCCCCCAACCCGGACTCCAGGCGCAGCTGTGCCAGCCAGTCGGCATCCACATGCAGCATCTGATAGCTCCACGCCTGCCCGGGCTCGGGGTTGCAGGCATGCACCCGGCGGGCCGGGATCAGCACCAGCGTGCCGGGCGTCAGGCGTTGCTGACCGTTGCCGGCACCGGTGAAATGACTGTGGCCGGCATCCACCGCACCGATGGAAAACGTCGGGTGGCTGTGGGCCTTGTAGCAGGCGCGGCTATGGCAGGCGCGGCGGCTTTCGACATGCGGCAGGGCCGGGTCGCGCCACAGCGCGGCATGGGAACGGGGCATCACGGGGTCCTCGGTATGCCCGGCAGCTTATCAGGCGCCGGGCACCCATACAGTTTTTTCCGTTGGCTGTAACTTGACCGCAAGGCGCGGTACCCGCCGAAATAGGCGCCTGTTGCCAAAGGAAAACAATAATGGACCTTTCAAGCCTGCTGCTTTTCATCCCCGCCTGTTTCGCCCTGAACATGGCGCCGGGGCCGAACAACCTGCTGTCGCTGCACAATGCCAGCCGCTATGGCCTGCGCACGGCCTGCGTGGCCGGCGCCGGGCGCATCCTGGCCTTCAGCGGCATGATCGCTTTGGCAGCCATGGGCCTGGCCGTGGTGCTGCACACCAGTGAATACCTGTTCCTGGCGATCAAGGTGGTGGGCGCGGCGTACTTGTTCTACATCGCCTGGCAATTATGGCGGGCACCGGTGGGCGAGGCCGTGGTGGCAAGCGACCACCCGCGCGGCACCTGGCGCCTGGCACGTCAGGAATTCTGGGTGGCCGCCGGCAACCCGAAGGCGATCCTGATTTTCACCGCGTTCCTGCCGCAGTTCGTCTCGGTCGGCAGCGCCACCCCGGTGAGCGAGCAGTTCCTCTGGCTGGGTGTACTGTTCCTGTTGCTGGAATGGGCCGCCATTGCCATCTACGCCGGCCTTGGCGCCTACATGCAGCGCTGGTTCAGCCAGCCCGGCCCGCGCCGGTTGTTCAACCGGGTCAGCGCCTCCTTGCTGGGTTGCGCCGGCCTGGGGCTGCTGGCTGCGCGGCGCTAGAACTGCCAGTGCAGGCCCAGGTTCACGCCGCTGGCTTCCTGCTGGCGGCTGTCCAGGTTGGCGCTGTACTGCACCCCGCCATGCAGGCTCAGCGCTTCGTTGACCTGCGCGACCACGCCGCTTTCAAGTTGTACCGAGGTATAGCGGTAATCGGTCTTGATCTTGTCGACACCATCGAAGGTCAAGGTATCGCGGCCACCGTCGCCGTGCCACAGGTTGACTTGCGCATAGGGTTGCAACAGGTGGTTGCTACTGCCTTTGAAGGCCCCCTCGACACGTAACCCCAGCCGACCGGTCAGCTCGACCTGGGCGTCGTGGCTGATGTGCGAGACGCTATCGCTGGCGCTGTCGAGCGAGACTTTTTGCGCGATCAACTGAGCCTGCGGCTCCAGTACCCAGCGTTCAGACAGGGCGACGGGATAGCCGGACTCCAGTGAGGCGGTCCAGGCGTGGCCGTCGATGTTCAACTTGTCACCCCGGTCCGAACGCGCCCGACCATCCAGGTTGGTGTATTGCAGCACGGCGTCGAGGTAGCCGCCTTGCGGTCCGACCAGCGTCCCGTAGGCGCCGACGCTGTCGCCATCAAGCTCCAGGTCACCGACGCTGCGGTTCTCCACGGCGAGGGCGAAGCCTTTGACGTTGGCGTCCAGGCGGCTATGGCTGACATGGATACCGACATGCTGGCGGTATCCGCTGTCGCCGACCTTGGCGTACAGGTCCTGGCCCACCTTGAAGCCGTACAGGTCGCCATCAAGGCTCGGGCTGACCGTACCGCTCCATTGCTGACGCAACGTGCCGCCGTAGGCCTGGCCCCAACTGGCGGGAAGGGCACCTTTGCCTTTGAGCAACTGTTGGTCGCCCTGGCGTTGGTGGAACGTGCTCAAGGCCTGGCGGGCGATGATCGCGGCGCCCCTCGGCGCAGCGGCGTACACTGGGACCTCAGGCCGGTACAGCGGCAGGCTCTCGCCCTGGATCGGGGCAGGCAGCTCGACCTGGCCGGGCGCTGGAGCGGCGACAGGTGGCGTGGCAGCCGGGGCGATCACTGGTGGCTCGCCGGGTTGCGACGGCTGCCCGGGTTGCGGGACAGGGGCCGGCGCGGGCGCTGCGACCAGAGTCGAGCGCAGGTACCAGCTGTTTTCACTGCCAGCGGTTACACCACCTTTGAACAACCGGTAGTCGTAGGGGCCAACAGACAGTGTTTGTGTCTGCACTAAGGCGGTGGCGCTACTGGTGGCGCCGTCGCGGGCCTCGACGACCTGAATACCGTTTTGCGCCGTCGCCGCGCCAGCGCCGTTGAGGTTGTTGATGAGCAATCGAGTAGAACCACCAATCGCGCCACGGCTGACCACCAGGCGGTCGGACGCAGCGCCATCACCGGCAAGCACGCTGTTCAGGCGCAGGGTGCCGTTGTTGCCGGTGTAGTCGCCCTGGACGGTCAGCCGGCCCTGGGCGTCATTACCGCTGCCAAGATCGATAGTGCCCGCGTTGTTCAGCGCAACGCGCTGGTCCGGGCCAAAGGCAGCGATTACACCTTGGCGTGACGTGACGGTACTGCTGGCGTCTATGGCGAGGCTGCCGGTGGTGCTGTTGGTATCCCCTAGCACCAGCGTGTCATCGAGTGCGAGCTGGCTGCCGTTGTTCAACGCCATGCGCTCCCAGTTGACATAGCGGGCGCCGCCAACTGCCTGGCTGGTGTCAAAGGTCAGGCTGTCGTTACCCTCACCGCCGTCCAGGGCAATGGCCAGCACCTCAGGTTTCAGCCCTTTGAACAGTGCCGCGTCATCACCCGGTCCCGCATCGACTCGACCAACGATGCGGCCACCGTCCCAGGTGAAGCCGTCATTGCCAGTGCTTAGCAGCACATCGCCGCCTACCTGACCGCCATGCACCAGCACCCGGTCATCGCCACCGCTGACGCTGATATTGCCGCCGATGCTGCCGTCGAAGATTTCCACGTAGTCCTTGTCAAAGGCAGTGATCACGTTCCTGTCGACACTGCCGCCGCGCATGATGAAGGTGTTCTGGTCCAGGCGCATGTTGACGTTGCCGATGCGCCCGGCGTCCATTTCGGCATAGTCGCCGCTATCGAATGTGCCCTTGATCCAGCCGCCTTTCATATGAAAGGTGTCCAGGCCATCGCCCTGGTTCAGGTTGCCCTCGATGGCGCCACCGCTCATGACGAAGTCGTCGATGCCTGAGCCTTGGTTGACGTTGCCGCTGATGCTGCCGGAGGCCATATCGATACTGTCTCTGCCCGCACCGAAGGTGACGTTGCCGGTAACCGCGCCGCTGCCGTTTGCAGGGAACACCAGGCGGTTGTCGCCGCCGGTATCCACCAGCGAAGGCGCGGTACCGCTGTCACAGGTGTAAGTGTCGTTACCCGGGCTGGGTGTGAAGGTGCAAGCTGCTTGTGCGGCGGGCAGGGCCATGCCTAACAGGGGGAGTGAGCTAAGGGTCAGCATCAGGCGTAGACGCATCAGGAAAGCCTCCATACTCCAGGAAGTCCTGCGCGTCACACGTGGCCCGCAGGGTTACCGGTGTTGTATAGAGGAGTGCGTGGTGGCCACAACTGGCAAAAATGTCAGGTGGCAAAGGAATACTGGGGTCAGTCGCGGTAGAACGTCTGCACCAGGTGGTAGCCGAACTTGCTCTTGATCGGCCCGTGCACCACGCGCAAGGGCTTCTTGAAGATCACCTGGTCAATGGCGCCGACCATCTGCCCGGGGCGGATTTCACCCAGGTCGCCACCACGCTTGCCCGAAGGGCAGATGGAGAACTTTTTCGCGAGCACGTCGAAAGCCTCGCCATTGGCGATGCGCTGCTTGAGCTTTTCGGCTTCGTCAGCGGTCTTGACCAGGATGTGGCGGGCTTGGGCTTTCATGGGGTACCTGTGCTTCGGGGGCGAAAAAGGCGCGCATTATGCCTGATCGAGCCGGGTTGAGGCCATTGTGGGAGCGGCCTTGCGTCGCGAAAGGGCCGCAAAGCGGCCCCTGAAATCTATGCTTCGCTGCCGAAATCCCGGGGCTGCTTTGCAGCCCTTTCGCGACGCAAGGCCGCTCCCACAATGACGGTGAATACCTTCATTATGGGGTACGCAACTCCTCGCGATCGCGAAACTGCTCCAGCGCCTCGGGGTTGGCCAGGGCATCGGTGTTCTTTACCGGCAAGCCATGCACCACGTTGCGAATCGCCAGTTCTACAAGCTTGCCGCTGATGGTACGCGGGATGTCATCGACCTGGGCGATCACCGCCGGTACATGGCGGGGCGTGGTGTACTGGCGAATCACCTGGCGGATGTGCTGGCGCAGGGGCTCATCCAGCTGCAGGCCGTCACGCAGGCGAACGAACAGCACCACCCGCACATCGCCTTGCCAGTCCTGGCCGATGGCCACGCTTTCCAGAACCTGCTCGACCTTTTCCACCTGGCGGTAGATCTCCGCCGTGCCAATACGCACCCCGCCAGGGTTGAGCACGGCATCGGAGCGGCCATGGATCACCAGCCCGCCATCGGCACGCTGCTCGGCGTAGTCGCCCTGGGCCCACACCCCGGGGAACAGGCTGAAGTAGGCGTCGTGGTAACGGCTGCCGTCCGGATCGTTCCAGAACCCCAGCGGCATGGACGGGAAGTTGCGTGTGCACACCAGCTCGCCTTTTTCGCCCAGCACCGGCTGGCCATGCTCGTTCCATACCTCCACCGCCATGCCCAGGCCCTTGCACTGGATTTCGCCACGGCGCACTGGCAGGGTCGGGTTGCCCAGCACGAAACAGGAGACGATATCGGTGCCGCCTGACATCGACGCCAGGCACAGGTCGGCCTTGATCTTGCGGTACACGTAGTCGTAGCTGTGCGGAGACAGCGGCGAGCCGGTGGACAGTAGCAGGCGCAGGCGGGCCAGGCGATGGCTTGCCGCAGGCTCCAGGCCCGCCTGCTCCAGCGCCGCGAGGTACTTGGCGCTGGTACCGAAGGCCTGGATGCCCTCGGCGTCGATCAGGTCCAGCAGCCGCTCGGGGCCGGGGTGGAAGGGCGAGCCGTCGTACAGCACCAGCGTGGCGCCCACCGCCAGGCCGCTGGCCAGCCAGTTCCACATCATCCAGCCGCAGGTGGTGTAGTAGAACAGCACATCATCGGCCTTCAGGTCGTTGTGCAGGCCGTGTTCCTTCAGGTGCTGCAACAACACGCCACCGGCGCGGTGAACGATGCACTTGGGCACGCCGGTGGTGCCGCTGGAATACAGGATGTACAGCGGGTGATCGAAAGGCAGCGGGGTGAAGCGGGGCTCGCCGCCGGGCTGAAAGAACTCGTCCCACAGGCTGACATTCGCGGCCTGGAATTCGTCGACACGCGTTCCGCTGCGGGTGTGGGGTACCACGATCAGCTGTTCCAGCCCGGGCAGCTGCGCGCACACCTGGTTGACCTTGTCCACCTGGTCGATGGCTTTGCCCGCGTACTGGTAGCCGGCGCAGGCGATCAACAGCTTGGGCTCGATCTGGCCGAAGCGGTCGATGATGCCGTGTACGCCGAACTCGGGCGAGGAACTGGACCACACCGCACCGAGGCTGGTGCAGGCCAGCATGGCCACCAGCGTCTGCCAGGTATTGGGCATGATGGCGGCAACCCGGTCGCCGGGGGCGATGCCGGCGGCCTTGAAGGCGGTTTGCAGGCCGGCTACCTGGGCGGCCAGCTGGGCATGGGTGAACGGCTGGCGTTGCCCGTCTTCACGCACGGCGACCAGGGCCGGGCGGTCGTCGCGGCGGCGCAGCAGGTGTTCGGCGAAGTTGAGGGTGGCGTTGGCGAACCACTGGGCATCGGGCATCTGCGGGCCTTCGCTGAGCACCTGGCTCGGCGGGGTATGCCAGTGAACATGGAAATAGTCGGCAAGGGTTTGCCAGAAGGCAGGGCGCTGCTCGATGCTCCAGCGATGCAGCGCAGTGTAGTCGTCGAGTTGCAGGTTGTAGCGCAGGTTGACCCGGCGGCGGAAGGCATCCATCCGGCTGGCTTCGATCTGCGCCGTGGAGGGGCGCCAGAGCACATCGTTCATGCCGAACCTCCAGATGATCATTTGGACTCGAGGGCGCCTTCGCGGGCTCGCCCGCTCCCACAGGTACAGCGTAGATGTCCAGCCTGGTGATAGCCTGTGGGAGTGGGCGTGCCCGCGAAGAAGCCCCCTGGCAGCAGGGGCTTGCGCGTTACTCTACTTTAGCCTTTTGCACGTCCTGCGACGCGGTCCAGACGCGGTAGCGCACTTCGACATCCTTGGGCACATACACCACCACCGGCAGCTTGCTGTTGTAGCGCAGCATGAAACCTTCACCGACCACCGGCACGAAGGCCTCGGTCTTCTTGCCATCGGGGCAGGCCATCAATGTACTGACCGGACCGCTGACCTTGTCCAGGCGGTAGTAGCTGTAGCCCCAGCCTTCCAGGGTACGCTCCTCCAGGCTGCCGCCCAGGCGCTGGCGATTGCAGTCCACCTTCAGGGTCTTGCCGGCGAGGATTTCCAGTTGATAGGCCGACTCGTCAGCCTGGGCCGGCAGGTGGATGACCTGCCGGGTGAAGCCTTTTTCCGCCTCGGGGTAGGGCGCGACGTCCTTCAGGCTGGCTGCCATCGCGGGTGCGGCGGCAGCCAGGGTCAGGGCCAGGATCGCGGTCATCGGGGTTGGGCGCATAGGGCCTCCTTGCAGATAAACGAATGCAAGACCGCCGCCAGGCCCAGGCTGCCCGTCACTGGGCCAACCAGCCACCATCGACGTTCCAGGCGGCACCGCGAACCTGGCTACCGGCCTCGCTGCACAGGAATAGTACCAGTTCACCCAGGTGTTCGGGGGTGACGAAGGCCAGCGATGGCTGTTTTTCTGCCAGTAGATCGCGCTGTGCTTGCAGCGGATCGCCACCGTTGGCAGCACGATCGTCGATCTGCTTCTGCACCAGCGGGGTCAGCACCCAGCCAGGGCAGATGGCATTGCAGGTGACATTGCTGGTGGCGGTCTCCAGGCCTACCACCTTGGTCAGGCCGACCACGCCGTGCTTGGCCGCCACATAGGCCGCCTTGCCGGTCGAGCCGACCAGGCCATGCACCGAGGCGATGTTGATGATGCGCCCCCAGTTGCGCGTGCGCATGCCGGGCAGGGCCAGGCGCGTACCGTGGAACACGGCCGACAGGTTGAGGGCGATGATCTTGTCCCAGCTTTCCAGCGGAAACTGCTCCACCGGCGCCACGTGCTGGATACCGGCGTTGTTGACCAGGATGTCGACGCCGCCGAACTCGCGTACGGCCAGGGCGAACAGGGCTTCGATCTGGGCCACGTCCGACAGGTCGGCCGGGTGATGGGCTGCCTTCACTCCGTGCCGGGTGATCTCGGCCAGCGCCGGGGCCGGGTCGCCGAAGCCGTTGAGCACGATGTTGGCGCCTGCGCGGGCCAGCACCTGGGCAATGCCCAGGCCGATGCCGCTGGTGGAACCGGTGACCAGTGCGGTCTTGCCTTTGAGGGTCATGCAAAGCTCCTTAGACGATGCCGGTGGCGTAGAACGTGGCGATGACCACGAACACTGCCAGGGTCTTGATCAGGGTAATACCGAAAATGTCCCTGTAGGCCTCGCGATGGGTCAGCCCGGTCACGGCCAGCAGGGTGATGACTGCACCGTTGTGCGGCAGCGTGTCCATGCCACCGCTGGCCATGGCGGCCACCCGGTGCAGCACTTCGAGCGGGATGTTGGCGGCATTGGCGGCGGCGATGAAACTGTCGCCCATGGCCGCCAGGGCGATGCTCATGCCGCCCGAGGCAGAGCCGGTTATGCCGGCCAGCAAGGTCACGGTGATGGCTTCGTTGACCAGCGGGTTGGGGATGCCGCGCAGGGCGTCGGCCAGTACCAGAAAGCCCGGCAGCGACGCGATCACCGCGCCAAAACCGTATTCCGAAGCGGTGTTCATGGCCGCCAGCAAGGCACCGCCCACGGCGCTCTTGGTGCCCTCGGCCAGGCGGGCACGGATGGCGCCGAAGGCACACACCAGCACCATCAGGATGCCCACCAGCAACGCCGCCTGTACCGCCCAGATGGCAGTGAGTTTGGCCACATCGCTTTGTACCGGCGCGCTCATGCCGGGCAATTGCAGGCTGTGGCTGGGGCCGTACCACTGCGGAATCCAGTGGGTGAACAGCAGGTTCATCACCCCGACCAGCAGCAGCGGCGACAGGGCCAGCCAGGGGTTGGGCAGGGCCAGGTCGGCAGCGGTTTCCGGTTCGTTGCGCAACTCGTTGCCATAGCCTTCACCGGCGCGCTGGGCCTTGTTGCGCTGGCGCTGCAGGTAGGCCATGCCGGCGCAGAACACGAACAGCGTACCGATCAGGCCCAGCCAGGGTGCGGCCCAGGCGGTGGTGTTGAAGAAGGTGCTGGGGATGATGTTCTGGATCTGCGGGGTGCCGGGCAGGGCGTCCATGGTGAACGAGAACGCGCCCAGGGCAATGGTTGCCGGGATCAGGCGCTTGGGGATATTGCTCTGGCGGAACATTTCGGCGGCAAACGGGTACACCGCGAACACCACCACGAACAGCGACACGCCGCCGTAGGTGAGCAGGGCGCAGACCAGCACGATCACCAGCATCGCCTGGCGGGTGCCGAGCACGCGGATGGCGGCGGCCACGATCGAGCGCGAGAAGCCGGACAGCTCGATCAGCTTGCCGAACACGGCGCCCAGCAGGAACACCGGGAAATAGAGCTTGATGAAGCCGACCATTTTCTCCATGAACACCCCGGTGAATGCGGGGGCCACGGCGGACGGGTCGGTGAGCAGTACCGCGCCGAGGGCGGCGATGGGGGCGAAGAGGATTACGCTGTAACCGCGGTAGGCAGCCAGCATCAGCAGGGCCAGCGCGGCGAGGGCGATGAGCACGGTCATCGGGGTGGGTCTCCTGGGTGAGTCTTGTTTTTATCGGTGAGCAGGAGATAGCGGGAATCGTGCCAGTTTTTAACTTGTTGATTTATATGAGTATTTTGTTTTCTTGTGGATTTTTGTCTCTGACTTGAGATTTTTGGGGCCGCTTCGCGGCCCTATCGCGACACAAGGCCGCTCCCACAATAGATCGGATACCTTCTGTGGGAGCGGCCTTGTGTCGCGATCGAGGGCGAAGCCCTCGCAGCAATCTCAAATCAGAAACATCAGTCTCCAATTGGAGACGAAAGCCCCAGCGCCACCATCTTCTTGTACAAGGTCGACCGCCCCAGTCCCAACGCTGTCGCGGCCTGCGGCACATTTCCCTCATGCTCGGCCAATGCCCCGGCAATCAACTTGCGCTCGAACTCAGCGCAGGCTTCGCGGTAGCTCTGCCGCACTGGCACAGCCGCCACAGGGCTCAACGGCCCCAATGCCGCGCGCAAATCCGCCACCCCCAGCCGCGGCTGATCCGCCAGCAGCGTGGCCCGCTCCAGCACATTGCGCAGCTCGCGGATGTTCCCCGGCCATGCATGCCGTGCCAACAGCTGCTGCGCTTCGGCCTCCAACTCGTACTGGCTGCCCAGTTCACTCAGGATGGCCTCACACAGCGCCGGCAGGTCCTCCAGCCGTTGCCGCAGTGGCGGCACCTCGATCGGCAGCACATTCAGCCGGTAATACAGGTCGGCGCGGAATGCCCCGCGGGCGATGGCGGCCGGCAGGTCGATGGAGGTGGCGGCAATGATGCGCACATCACTGCGCAGCATCTGGTTCGAGCCTACCGGCTCATATTCCTTCTCCTGCAACACCCGCAGCAGCTTGCTCTGCAGGGTCAGCGGCATGTCGCCGATCTCGTCGAGGAACAGCGTACCGCCTTCGGCCAGTTGCAGCTTGCCGCTGCGGCCCTTGCGGTCAGCGCCGGTGAAGGCGCCGGGGGCGGTGCCGAAGAACTCGGCTTCCAGCAGTGTCTCGGGGATTGCCGCACTGTTGATGCTGACAAACGCCTTGTGCGCCCGCGCCGAGGTCGCATGGATGGCATGGGCCAGCAGTTCCTTGCCGGTGCCGGTTTCGCCCAGCAGCAATACCGGCGAATCACTGCTCGCGCCACGCCGGGCGCGGCGCTTGGCCTCCAGGCTGGCGGCGCTGGTGCCGACGAACTGGGCGAAGCTGTACCTGGCCTGGCGGGCGCGCAATTGCGAGCGGGTCGAGGCCAGCTCCTGCTGCATGCTGGAGTAGCGTTTAAGCAGCGGCGACAGGCTGCGCAACTCATCGAACAGGGCAAAGCCGATGGCGCCGATCAGCGCGCCCTGGTCGTCGTGGATGGGCAGGCGCATTACCACCAGCGGCTCGTTCGGGGTGTCGAGCATGTCCAGCAGGATCGGCCGGCCATTGCTCACCACCTCGCGCATCAGGCTGCCCGGGATCACCGCTTCGCAGGGTTGGCCGATGGCACTGGCGGCGTCGGCCAGGCCAAAGCGCCTGGCGTAGCGCTCGTTCATCCAGACGATGCGCGCCTGGCGGTCGACAATCACCGTACCTTCGCTGGACTGCTCGATGATCTCGAACAGCGAGCGGATCGCCAGTTGCCGTACCTGGGGGTAGTCCTTGAGGCTGTCGCTGTCGTGCATGGGTAAATTCCAAAATCATGTAAAAACGGTGCCGGCCTCTTCGCGGGCTTGCCCGCTCCCACAGGTGCCCCACGATTGGTGGTGAGCCTGTGGGAGCGGGCAAGCCCGCGAAGAGGCCAGACCTGAAAACCTATCCCCTGGGGTCGAACGCCTCGCGCAAGGCATCCCCGATGAACACCAGCAGCGACAGGATCACCGCCAGCGCAAAGAATGCGGTAAAGCCCAGCCATGGCGCCTCCAGGTGCTGTTTGCCCTGGGTCACCAGCTCGCCCAGCGAAGCACTCCCGGCCGGCATGCCGAAACCGAGAAAGTCCAGCGCAGTCAGGGTGGTGATCGCCCCGGTCAGCATGAACGGCACATAGGTCAGCGTCGCGTTCATGGCATTGGGCAGGATGTGTCGCAGCATCACCTGGGTGTCTGGCAGGCCCAGCGCCCGGGCGGCCTTCACGTACTCCAGGTTGCGGCCGCGCAGGAACTCCGCGCGCACCACGTCGACCAGGGTCAGCCAGGAGAACAGCGCCATGATCCCCAGCAGCCACCAGAAGTCCGGCTCGACGAAGCCGCTGAGGATGATCAGCAGGTACAGCACCGGCAACCCCGACCACACCTCCAGCAGGCGCTGGCCGATCAGGTCGACCCAGCCCCCGTGGTAGCCTTGAAGGGCACCGGCCGCCACCCCGATCAGCACGCTGACCCCGGTCAAGGCGAAGGCGAACAGCAAGGATACCCGCGTGCCATACAGCACCCGGGCCAGCACGTCGCGGCCCTGGTCGTCGGTACCCAGCCAGTTGCTGGCGCTTGGCGGGCTGGGGGTGGGTACTTGCAGGTCGTAGTTGGGGGTATCGGCGCTGAACGGGATGGGTGCGAACAGCATCCAGCCGCCTTGCTGTTCGATCAGCTGGCGTACATAGGCGCTGCGGTAGTCTGGCTGGAACGGCAGCTGGCCGCCGAACTGCTGCTCGGTGTAGCGCTTGAGCGCCGGCACGTACAGCTCGCCCTTGTAGCCCAGCAGCAGCGGTTTGTCGTTGGCCACCAGCTCGGCACACAGGCTCAGCAGCAGGAGGGCTGCGAACAGCCACAGCGAAACCCAGCCGAGGCGGTTGCGGCGAAAGCGTTGCAGGCGGCGGCGCGAGATCGGTGAAAGCATCACTGTGCCCTCGCGTCGAAGTCGATACGCGGGTCGAGCAAGGTGTACGACAGGTCACCGATCAGGCGGATCAGCAGGCCCGCCAGGGTGAAGATGAACAGCGTGCCGAACACCACCGGGTAATCCCGCGACACGGCCGCTTCGTAACTCATGCGGCCCAGGCCGTCGAGTGAGAAGATCACCTCGATCAGCAACGAGCCGGCGAAGAATACGGTGATCAGCGCCTGCGGCAACCCGGCCACCACCAGCAGCATGGCATTGCGCAGCACGTGGCCATACAGCACCCGGCGTTCGCTCAAGCCCTTGGCGCGGGCGGTAACCACGTATTGCCGGGAAATCTCGTCGAGAAAGGCGTTCCTGGTCAGCAGTGTCAGGGTGGCGAAGCCGCCGATTACCAGGGCACCGACCGGCAGCACCAGGTGCCAGAAGTAGTCGCCGACCTTGCCCAACAGGCTGAGCTCGTCGAAGTTGTCCGATACCAGGCCACGCACCGGGAACCAGTTGAGCGAGGTGCCGCCGGCGAACAGCACGATCAGCAACAGGGCGAACAGGAACGAAGGCAGGGCATAGCCGACCACGATCAGCGCACTGCTCCAGGCATCGAAGCGGCTGCCATGGCGCACTGCCTTGCGGATGCCCAGCGGGATCGACACCAGGTAGGTAATCAGCGTGGCCCAGAAGCCCAGCGACAGGGTAACCGGCAACTTGTCGAGGATCAGGTCGGTGACCTTGGCGCCACGGAAGAAGCTGCTGCCGAAATCCAGCCGGGCGTACTGGCCCAGCATCAACCACAGGCGCTCGGGGGCGGACTTGTCGAAGCCATACTGGCGCTTGATCTCATCGATCAGTTTCGGGTCCAGGCCACGGGTAGCCCGTGACTCGCCGTGGACCACCTCGGCCCGGGCACCGGGCGCGCCGCCGCCAATGCCTTGCAGGCGTGCCACCGCCTGCTCCACCGGGCCACCCGGTGCGGCCTGGACGATGGCGAAGTTGACCAGCAGTATCGCCAGCAAGGTCGGGATGATCAGCAGCAGTCGGCGCAGTATGTAGGCGGTCATGGTGAGGATTTCCGGCGTTCTGCCATTTGCGCGTTGCTCAGCGCGGTAGGGCTGACTTCCCACCAGGTGTCCAGGCCTTCGTCATACGCCGCCTGGACCTTGGGCACGCCGAAGCGGTTCCACCAGACGGTGGAACTGCCTGGCGGGTAGTAGTTGGGGATCCAGTAGTAGTTCCATTGCAGCACCCGGTCCAGGGCATGGGCGTGGTGCAGCATGTCGGCCTGGCTGTCGGCGCGCACCAGGCCGTCGATCAGGCGGTCCACGGCGGGGTCTTGCAAAACCATCAGGTTGTTCGACCCGGGGTCGTGGGCCGCGGCCGAACCAAAGTAGTTGTACAGCTCGGCGCCGGGCGACAGGGTGACCGGGTAACCGGTGACGATCATGTCGTAGTCACGTGCCATCAGGCGGTTGACGTACTGCGCCGAGTCGACGTTGCGGATGTCCAGGGTCACCCCAATCTGTGCCAGGTTGCGCTTCCACGGCAACAGCAGGCGTTCCATGCCTGCCTGGCCATTGAGGAAGGTGAACGCCAGCGGCGTGCCCTGGCTGTTCACCAGGCGGTCACCCTCGGGGCGCCAGCCGGCTTGCTCGAGCAGCGCCAGCGCCTGCAGCTGTTGCTTGCGGATGATCCCTGAACCATCGGTGATCGGGGCGGTGAACACAGTGCTGAAGACTTCGTCCGGTACCTGGCCGCGCAACGGTTCGAGCAGCTTCAACTCGCCGGCGTCCGGCAGTTGGCGGGCGGCCAGCGGGGTATTGGAAAACACGCTCTGCTGGCGGATGTACATGTTGCGCATCATCTGCCGGTTGCTCCACTCGTAGTCCCACAGCATGCCCAGCGCCTGGCGCACGCGGCGGTCCTTGAACTGCGGCCGGTCGAGGTTGAACACGAAGCCCTGGGCCACCTGCGGTTTGGCCGGGCCCAGGTGGGCGCGCTGCAGGCGGCCGTCGTCCAGTGACGCGCCGTTGTAGCCCAGGGTGTAGGCAGTGGCGGAGAACTCGCGGTTGTAGTCGTAACCGCCGCCCTTGAGCACCTGCCGCGCCACTTCGGTATCACCGAAGTATTCGATGCGCAGCTTGGCGAAATTGTAGCGGCCACGACTGACCGGCAGGTCGCGCGCCCACCAGTTGGGGTCGCGCTCGAAGGTGATGCTGCGGCCGTTGTCGATGTGCCCGATACGGTACGGCCCGCTGCCGACCGGCTTTTCGAAGCCGGCGCCGTTGGCGAAATCGCGCTGCTGCCAGTCGTGTTCGGGCAATACCGGCAGGCTGGCGACGTCCAGCGGCAGGGTGCGGCCGTGGTCGGGCTTGAAGTCGAAGCGCACGCTGTGCGGGTGTTCCACGATGACGGCGGCAACATCGGCAAACTGGGTGCGGTACTTCAGGCTGCCCTTGCTCATCAGCAGCTCGAAGGTAAAGCGTACGTCTTCGGCGCGCACCGGCTTGCCATCGGCGAAGGTGGCGCGCGGGTCGATCTCGAAACGCAGCCAGGCATCGTCCGGGCCGCGCTCCATGCGCCGGGCGATCAGGCCGTAGACGGTGTAGGGTTCATCGAACGAGCGCACCGCCAGTGGTGCGTACAGCAGGCCATCGACCTCGCTGACGCCGATGCCTTTGTCGATGTACGGCAGGATATGGTCGAACTGGCCGATCTCGATGGCCGAGCGGCGCAGGATGCCGCCTTTGGGCGCGCTTGGGTTGACGTAGTCGAAATGCGGGAAGCTGGCGTTGTAGCGGGGGGCTTCGCCGTAGACGGTGAGGGCGTGGGTAGAGGCGGCGTGGGCCGTCAAGCTCATGCACGCAAACACAAACCCCCAAAGTACCTGTGGGAGCGGCGGTGCGCCGCTGCGACGTGCCCGCGAATGCGTCAGATCAGACAATGGGATTGCCTGGTCTGGCCTATTCGCGGGCACGCCCGCTCCCACAGGGGATTTCATCGGCTGCGAGGACTTAGTCCTGGCGGCTGGTCACTTCCAGCAGGTGGTAGCCGAACTGGGTCTTCACCGGGCCTTGCACGGTGTTGACCGGGGCGCTGAAGACCACGGTGTCGAACTCCTTGACCATCTGGCCCGGGCCGAACGAGCCCAGGTCACCGCCCTGGCGGCTGGACGGGCAGGTGGAGTTGGCTTTGGCGATTTCAGCGAAGTCGGCGCCTGCTTCGATCTGCGCTTTCAGTTCGTTGCATTTGTCTTCGCTGCTGACCAGGATGTGGCGGGCGGTTGCACGGGCCATGGGTACTGCTCCTTGGGGTAAAAAGGCAAGCCTAGCGCACTTGTCCGGGGTATGTCTCGCCAGGCTTGCAAGCCGCTGCCTACAGTTTTTGTGCCGCCTCGCGCAACAGGGTTTCGGTCGAGGCCCAGCCCAGGCAGCCGTCGGTAATCGACACGCCGTATTTCAGCACGCCCTTGCCCAGTGCCTGGCAGCCGTCGAACAGGTGCCCTTCGATCATCACGCCTACGATCGAACGGTCGCCGGCCAGGCGCTGCTCCAGCACATCGTTGAATACCGCCGGCTGGCGCGCCGGGTCCTTGCCGCTGTTGGCATGGCTGCAGTCGACCATGATCCGCGCCTGCAGCCCCGCCTTGGCCAGCGCCTGGCGGGCCATGGCGATGCTGTCGGCGTCAAAGTTCGGGCCCTTGTGGCCACCGCGCAGCACCAGGTGGGTGTCCGGGTTGCCCAAGGTCTCGATGATGGCCGGGTAGCCCTGCGCATCCATGCCGAAGTGGCGGTGCGGGTGGGCGGCGCTGCGCATGGCGTCGCTGGCGATGGCGATGCCGCCGTCGGTGCCGTTCTTGAAGCCGACCGGCAGCTCCAGGCCGCTGACCATTTCGCGGTGGATCTGCGATTCCGTGGTGCGCGCGCCAATCGCAGCCCAGGCCAAAAGGTCATCGAAGTAGCCGGCAGCCATGGGCTGCAGCAGTTCGGTGGCAACCGGCAGGCCGCGCTCGATCATGTTCAGCATCAGCCCGCGGGACAGGGCGATGCCGGCGTGCATGTCGTCGCTGCCATCAAGGTGCGGGTCGTAGGCCAGGCCTTTCCAGCCGACCGTGGTGCGGGGTTTTTCGACGTAGGCGCGCATCACCAGCAGCAGTTTGTCGCTAACTTCGCGGCTGAGGGCGGCCAGGCGGTCGGCGTATTCCAGGGCCGAGCGCGGGTCGTGGATCGAGCACGGGCCAACGATCACCAGCAGGCGCTGGTCGCGGCCTTCGAGGATGTCGCGGATGGCCTGGCGGTGGGCATGGACTTGCTGGGTAAGTTCGCTGGGCAGCGGCATTTGCTGCTTGAGCAGGTGCGGGCTGGGCAGGCGCTGGCTGACGGTGGTGTTGGCTGCTTGTGGCTGGGTCAGGGCGAGGCTGGAAGCTTGCATGGCGTTTTTCCCTGGGCGGACGGCGGGTTCTGGCCCGCGTGGTCGGCCCTATCGAGGTGTTCGACAGATCGTTGAATTCGTATTGGCTGCTGCATTGCCACCTGTGGAAGACCGAACGGAGGCGGCAGGCTGGCCCGAACGGGATTGGCTAAATCGCCAGGCGTAGGTGTTGGCGTAGTAATAAGTGGCGTAGTTCATGAATCTGTCCTCAATGTGAATCGGTGGTGTTCAATGGCCTGAAAAGCAAAACCCCCGGTCGGGGAGCCGACCGGGGGTTTGAGTATTCTCATGTTCGGCGGCCCCTCGAAGGTGGGCGCCGTGTAGGTATCGGCGCCTAGTGGCTAAACCAATACCCGAAGTAATAGCTGGCAGGTGCCACGCAGCCGGCAACGACCAGCACAGGGCGCAGGGTGCGACCGGTGTGGTTGGCGTGGTTGCGGGTGTGTTTCGGCATGCTGCTCTCCAGTGATTGAGCCCGAGCTTACTTCAGTTTCGCAGGGCCATTCAATGGATAAATGCTATGGGGTCGATCATTTGCTTTTTGTACTGGAAGGTTCAATGGCCATAGCGCCCGACCAGGCTTTGCGCGCCTAACGCGTGGCCTTGCAGCAGTTGCAGCAGGCCGCTGCGGTCCAGGCCTTCGGGCAGGGTGCCCAAGGGCAGGTCGGTGGCGATCAGCGTCAGTGCGTAGTGGTGCGGGTTGTCGCCGGCGGGTGGGCAGGGGCCTCGGTAGCTGAGCGTGCCCCGCGAGTTGCGCCCCACCGTCACGCCTTGCCCGGTCAGCCCGGCGATGCCTTCCTTCAACCCATCCTGGGCCGGGTCGATGTTGTAGGCGAGCCAGTGGACAACGCCAATACCTTTGCCGCCGTCCGGGTCGAACATGATCAATGCCAGCGACCGGGTGCCTGCGGGCAGGTTGTCCCAGCTCACTTGCGGAGTGCGCTCTTCACCAGCACCGCAGGCCGGGTCCGCGCCAACCTGTTGCAAGGCGATCACGCCGCCATCGGTGAACGACGATGAGCTGATCGACAGCGCGCCCTGGCCACCGGCGACGACCAAGGCGCTGCAAGGCAGCAGGGCGGCGAGCAGCCAGGGTTTGAGGTTCATGGTGCATCCTTGGCAGGGCGTTGTGCCGCAGTGTAGCCCAGGCTGGCCTTAATGGCTGTCCTGGTCCTCGGCGGTGCCACCCGAATGCCCGGCGCCGGAGCCGGTGGCTTCGCCGGTGCTGTTGGAGCCGCCAGCGGCGCCGTCGGCGGCATCGCTGTTGCTGCCGGTGTCGCTGCTGTCGTTGGCCTTGCTGCTGCCTGGGCTATTGACGCTGCTGTCTTCACCGGCGGTCTTGCCACCGTACTGGTCGGTTTGCGGGCGGCTGTCGGTGTCTGTGTCGGTGGCGGCGAAGCTGGTGCCAGTGACGCTGGCCAGGGCCAGGGCAAGGCAGAATGAGAATGGGCGAATGCGGATCATGGAACGTCTCCTTTGCGGATGATCTGTCATTCGTTGGGCTGGGGGCGGGGAGCGGGGTGCCGTCTGGGCGACGGATGGTCATTCATGCGGGCTGCCGTGCAGCCCGCTCGATTGCAAGGGGGCCGCGCAGGCTCCCTGGAAGGCGATCAGCGGCAGTTGCCCGCCTTGCGATAACCCGCCGCTTGCGCCTCACCCTCGGTGGCGAAGGTCACCTGGTTCTTCGCGGTAACCTGGGTATAGCCCGGGCAGCCGACGGAAAGGTGATAAACGTGACTGTTGCGGTTGCCCAGCACCGCCCCCACCGACCCGGCGCTGGCCAGGGTCGGCTTGGCCTCAGGCTTGGCGGCCTTCGCCTGCACCGCCTGCACCACGCCACTGCCGACTGGCGTGTAGCCGGCCGTCCATTTGCGTTCACCGGTCACGAAGGGGTTGGCATGCCCCATGATTGCGGCAATGCGCCGGTCGCGCTCTTTTTCCCAGGCCGACACCGGGTGCTGTTTGTCCCAGGCCATCAGCAACTGCTGCTGTTGGCGCGACATAGTCAGCTTGTAACGGTCGTACATGTAGAAGGTGGTGCGGGCGACCAGGCCTTTCACTTCGTCACGCGGTTCGGCAGCGCGCTGCACGAAGTCCACCTTGGTGGTGCACTGCCCGTATTGCCCGGCATTGCCTGCAACCATGCCGTAGTTGAAATTGCTGCGGTCGCCGTTCACCTCGCCCACTGCCGGGTACAGGTTGAACAGGTCGGCCTCCATGGCGCGGAACACCGGGTCGTCATCCACGCAATGCTCGCGGCCACCGTTTTTCCAGCACTGGCGCTGGTTGCCGAAGGTGTAGGCCGGCACGATGTGCTCCCATTCGGTGCGTTCGGCGCGGTTCTGCTGCTTGCGGGTCTGGTAGCCGCACGAGGCGGCATCGATACGCCCGCCAGACTTGCCCACCCAGGTCCATTTGCAGCCGCAGTACAGGTCGCCCATGGCACTGCTGGCCTGGTCCAGGTACACCTTCTGCTTGGCCACCACCTTGGCCTCGGTGAAGGTCGCCGGCGGGCTGGCCAGCGCGGGGAGGGTAAAGGAAAACAGTAACGATACGGCGTAAAGCAGTGATTTCATGGGAAAAACATATTTCAGGTTGGGGCGCGCATTGTAATCATTTCCGTGGGGCTGGCGAGCGCGTTGGCCCACATCAAAGCGGGGAGCGCAACAGAAACTTCAGTCCGTGAGGGTCGGCACGAACATGCCAGTCTTCACGTTGCTCATCGACACCAGCGTCTTGAAACGCTTGACGTTGTTGTTCTCGAAGAACAGCTCTCGGGTCAGCTGTGTGTATTGCTCCATGTGCCGCACCAGCATGATCAGCACGAAATCGCATTCCCCGGCCACGTAGTAGCACTGCTGCACCTGCGGGCAGGCGAGGAAGGCGCGTTTCATCTCGTCCAGCAGGTCCAGCCGCTCGTTTTCCACTTCAACTTCGGTGATTACAGTCAGCGTGTACCCCAGCTGCTGCGGATTCACCTGAGCCACCGTGCCACGGATCACGCCGTCGGCCGCCAGCTTCTTCAGGCGCCGATTGACCGCTGCCGAGGACAGGTTGACCTGCGCCCCGAGGTCCAGCTGTGAACTACCCGCGTCGCGCTGCACGGCATCGAGCAGGGCCAGGTCGAAGTGATCGAGGGGCATGAAAGGGTCTCCGTAAGTAAAAAAGCGGTAAACGCCGGGGATGCGTAATAAAAGTGCGTGAGAAGGCCAAAAATCAAGCTTTTCGTGCATGGCGAGCGAATAGAATTCTCCCCATGAACAAAAACGACGGTGTTGAGCCGAGGCTTTGTACCCAGGGAGAAACGGTTGATGAATGCGAGTACCCCACTGCAACTGAACGGTGCTTTGCTGCTGCAGCAGATTCGCGCACTCGGCCAGGTAGGCGCGGACGCCACCCACGGCGGGCGCACCCGAATAGCCCTGAGCGATGCCGACAAGGCCGGGCGCGACCTGCTGGTCGGCTGGATGCGCGAGCTTGACCTCGACGTGCAGGTCGACCGCATCGGCAACATTTTCGGTACTTTGCGCGCAGCCGCTGACAGCGGCGAGCAACGCCCGCTGATGATCGGTTCGCACATCGACACTGTCACCAACGCCGGAGCCCTGGATGGCTGCTATGGCGTGCTGGCCGGGTTGGCAGTGATGCGGGCGTACCGTGACGCCGGGCGCTTGCCTGAGCGTTCGATCACCGTCGGCGCGTTCACCAATGAAGAGGGTGTGCGCTACCAGCCCGACATGATGGGCTCGCTGGTTTACGCCGGCGGCCTGCCTTTGCAACAGGCACTGGATACCCTTGGCACCGACGGTACGCGCCTTGGCGATGAACTGGCGCGCATCGGCTATGCCGGCACGCTGGAGCCTGGCGCCATCGTGCCGCACGAATACCTCGAGTTGCATATCGAGCAGGGGCCGGTCCTCGAAGCCGAAAACACCCTGATTGGCGTGGTCGAGAACCTGCAGGGCATTTCCTGGCAGCGCGTGGAGGTGAAAGGGCACGCCAACCATGCCGGCACCACACCGACCCATTTGCGCCATGATGCAGGTTTCGTCGCCAGTGCCATCGTCGCCGAATTGCGCGCCATGGCCGTGGATTCCGGCACGACCTTGGCCACGGTCGGCTGCATGCAGTTCGAGCCGAACGTGATCAACGTCATCCCGCGCAAGGCCACCTTCACTGTTGACCTGCGCGACCCCGACGAAAGCTGCCTGGCTTACGCCGAAAACCGCCTGAGCCAATACCTGAAGGTGCTCGCCGAGCGTGAAGGGGTGACTATCAGCACCGAGCGCCTGGTGCGTTTCGAGCCGGTGGTCTTCGACGCAGGCCTGGCCGATGCCATCGAAGCCTCGGCCCGGCGTTTCGGTTTCAGTCACCGGCGCATGACCTCTGGCGCCGGCCACGACGCGCAAATGATCGCCCGCATTGCCCCCGCCGCGATGATCTTCGTGCCCAGCCAGGGCGGCATCAGCCACAACCCGCGCGAGCATACCGACGACGAACAACTGATCCAGGGCGCCCAGGTACTGCTGGACGTTGTCAGCCGTCGCCTGACCCACGCCTGACCGCCACTGTAATGCCCCGCTCGCTGAAGCCTGGATTCAGCGGCATGGGCTTCCTGTTGCCTGTAGAAAGGAGTGCCGCATGTTTGTTTCCAACCCCAAGGCTGGCCGCCAGCCTTACCCGCAAGCGTTGCAGGAGGTGATGAGCATCGCCAAGGCTGGAGAAAGCCGCCAGTGGCTGGCCGGCTGGGCGCGCTTGAACGCGGGCGCTACGCCGCTGTACAGCCTGCCTGACCTGGCCGCCGAACTGGGTGTTGCCCAAGTGTCGGTCAAGGACGAATCGGTGCGTTCGGAACTGGGCAGCTTCAAGGCGCTGGGCGCGCCGATTGCCCTGGTCCGGCTGATCCTGCGTACCTTCCCCGCGCGGCAGTTCGACCCGCGTGGTTTGCTGGAAGGCCGGTACGCCGACCTGCTGGCCCGTTTCACGGTGATCAGCGCCACCGATGGCAACCATGGCAAGGGCCTGGCGGCTGCTGCGCAAAGCATCGGCTGCCGCTGCGTGATCGTGCTGCATGCCAATGTCAGCATCGAGCGCGAGCAGGCGATTGCCGCCTATGGCGCGCGGATCGTGCGCATCGCCGGCAATTACGACGCGTCGGTCGAGCACGCCGCGGAGCTGGCGGCCAGCAATGGCTGGACCGTGGTTTCCGATACCTCCTATGAAGGCTATGAAGTGATCCCGCGTGATGTGATGCAGGGCTACGGCACCATCGCCGCGGAAGTCATCGAAGCCACGGCCGGGCAGCCGCCGTTCACCCACGTATTCCTGCAAGGCGGGGTGGGGGGCCTGGCGGCTGGCATCGTCAGCTACCTGTGGGAGCACTACGGCGCGCAACGCCCACTGATGATCATGGTCGAGCCGGAGCAGGCGGACTGCCTGTACCAGAGTGCCGTGCTCGGCAAGCCGGCCAGGGCGACCGGTTCGGTGGACTCGGTCATGGCGGGCCTGGCGTGCGGCGAAACATCGCCGCTGGCCTGGCGCTTCCTTGAGCCGAGCGTCGATTACTTCATGACCATCACGGATGCCCAGGCGGTCGCCGCCATGCGCCGCCTCGCGGCTGGCAGCGCTCGCGACATTCCGCTGGTGGCCGGTGAGTCCGGCGTCGCCGGCCTGGCCGGGCTCGCCCGCCTGGTAACGGATGCTGGCGCAGCTGCCGACCTGGGGCTCGACAGCAACGCCCGCATCCTCTTCATCAGCACCGAAGGTGCCACTGCCCCTGGCGTCTACGCCGATCTGCTGGGCGAGTCAGCCAGCTCGGTACTGGCACGCCAGCAAGCCTGGGTTCGCACCTGATCCAGGTTCGACGCATTTTTCTGTAGCGGCCTTGTGTCGTGAAACCAGGGCTGTGGGAGCGGGCATGTCGAGGCGTCGAACCGCCGCGAACACCGGCGCAGCCGGTGCCAGCCACCGCGTCGCCTGCTTCGCGGGCTTGCCCGCTCCCACAGGGGAGGGGCCTGGGATGGGTGTTACAGCGTCAGCTTCTTGCTGAACTTGGTCTCCATGACAATGTGCGATGCCGTATGGGTCACACCCTTGATCATGTTGATATGGGTAAGCTCGGCATTCAGTTCGCCCAAGGTATGGGTGGTCAGGTGGATGATGAAGTCCATTTCGCCCGAGACCGCATACACCGCCTGCACCGACTCCATCTTGCGCAAGGTGGTCATCACGTCGGTGTAGCTCTTGTTGCTGCACGAGGTCATGGTGAAGCAGTTGATTACCTGCTGCAGCTTGTCCTGGTCGATGCGCACACTGTAACCGGTGATCACGCCCGCGTTTTCCAGGCGGTTGATGCGCTCCTGCACCGCCGAACGCGACACGCCCAGCTTGCGTGCCAGCGAGGCGGTGGGCTCGCGGGCATTGGCCTGCAGCAGCGCCAGCAATTGGCGGTCCTTTTCGGTGAGCTTGAACAGTGCGCCGGGGGGAAGGGCGTCCATGGCGATTCCTGGTTGTCGTTCTAGTTGTTGTACTGCGAGCGCGCTTCCTGGAACCGGTCCATCAGCTTCAGCCCGGCATACACCGCTTGTGCCGCCACAGGCCCGAACGGCCCGCCGTTCCATTCCAGGCCGTAGGCGTCGAACAGGCGGTAACGATCGGTTTCGCCGCACAGTGCCTCGGCGACCACCCTGGCGCCCACGGGTGCGGTGTTCATACCATGGCCCCCAAATGAAGTACAGGCCCACAATCCCGGGCCCAGGGGGCCGATGTGCGGCATCTTGTGGCGGGCGTAGCCCATCAGCCCGGACCAGGCCTTGGCTATTTTCAGCCCCTGCAACTGCGGGTACACGCTGAGGATGTCACGGGTCAGCAACTGGCCCAGGCGTTGTTCGTCCTGCAGGTTGCGGGTGGTGATATGGCCACCCCAGAGCAGGCGGTCGCCCTCGACGATGCGGTAGTAGTCCGAGGCGCGGCGGTTGTCACCGACGGCGTCCGTGGTACGTACCACGTCACTCAGGCGTTCGCCCAGGTGTTCGGTGAGCACCACGTAGGTGGCTATCGGCAGGAACGCCCGGCGCAGCCGGCCGAACTCGGCGCCGCCGTAGCCACCGCAGCAGTACACCACGTCGGCACAGGTCACTGCGCCATGTGCCGTGGTCACGCGGTGGTGCCCGGCCTTGCGTATTACCTGCAGCATTGGCGACTGCTCGTGAATGTGGCCTCCGGCCAGTTCGACCAGCTCGGCCAGGCCCAGGCAATAGTTCAGCGGGTGGAAGTGGAAACCATGGCTGTCGCGCAGCCCCTGGAAGTAGCGGTCGCTGTTCAGGTGGTTGCGCAGCGCCGGGGTGTCCAGGTATTCCATCTCGAAACCGAAGTCACGGGCCATGCGGTCGCGGGTGCGCTGCAGGTTGTCGGCGTCGTCGTAGCGCACCACGCTGAGTTTGCCGGTGGTCGCGGCACAGCCTGGCAGTTGGTGGCGGGCGATGGTATCGCGGACGATGTCGACGCCCTCGAGTGACAGCCGGAACAACTGCGCTGCTGTCTGCTTGCCGCAGCGTCGCTCGATCGCCGACAGCCCTTCTGACCAGCCCTGCAGCACGAAGCCGCCATTGCGCCCGGAGGCGCCCCAGGCCACTCGAGCGGCTTCCAGCAAGACCACCGAGCGCCCGCGCGCCAGCAGTTCCCGGGCCACGCTCAGGCCCGCAAGGCCGCCGCCGATGACGCACACATCGGCGCGGGTTTCGCCGGCCAGGGCCGGACGCTGCGGGGCTGGGCGCATGGTCCCGGTGTAGTAGTTGTTGCTATAGCTGGACATCGGCTGGGGCATCCTTTTACTGGGCGCTGCATGTTATACGGGCACGCGGGGGCCGAGCGCCCTTCAGCGCAAGGGCGCTGGTCTGCGGGTCATGGGGTTACTGCACTTGGGTGAGGTCGGCGCCGTACCATTTCTCGGACAGCTGCTTCAGCGTGCCATCGGCCTTCATGCTGTCGACGGCCTTGGCCAGCTCGGCGTTGAAAGCGTCGTCGCCCTTGTCGGTGGCGATGGCCAGCGGCTCGTAATAGGCGGGCTTGCCTTGTACCGGGGCAATCGGGTAACCGGCCTTGATCGCCCCCATGATGGTCGGCAGCGGCGACAGCGCGGCATCCAGGCGGGTGCCGTTACCCATGCGCAGGTCATCCAGCGGGCCCATGCTGTCGCCGTAGGTCTGTACATCGCCCGGTTCCACGGTGTAGCTGAACGCAGGCACATCCGCCGCGTCGATCTTCAGCCGGCGGTTGATGTAGTCCTCGGAGGTCGTACCGGCCTCGACGCCGATGGTCTTGCCATTGAGGTCGGCGGCGCTGGCGCCGGCGGCGTCCTTGTGCACGGCGAACATGTAGGGGGTGTAGTAGTAGATGGCCGGGAAGTCGAGCACGCGGCCACGCTCGCGGGTGGGTGTCATCGAGCCGACCGACAGGTCCCAGCGGCTGGCCCATCGCCCAGCGGTGATGATGCCGTACTCGGGGGTGACGAACGCCACCTTGGTGCCGATGCGCTTGCCGATTTCGTTGGCGACATCGATGTCAAAGCCTTTGAGTGTGTTGTCCTCGCCGAGGAACGACTGCGGTGGCCAGTTGGCGGCGGTGGCCACTTTCATGACCTTGCTCTGGTGGATGCGGTCCAGGGTGGCACCGGCCCAGGCGGCGCCGGTCATCAGGGCCAGGCTGCCGGCGGCGGCAGTGAGGGCGAACAAGCGTGCAAGTGGGTTCATTCGGTAAGTCTCCGGGTATGCGATTGTTGTTGTGGTATTGGCACAGCGGTAGACACAGGCCTCAGTGGCTGAGGATCTGCGAGAGGAACTCCCTGGCGCGCGGGTGGCGTGGGTTGTCGAAAAACGCGTCGGGCCGGGCCTGTTCGATGACCTGGCCCTGGTCCATGAAGATGATGCGGTTGGCGACCCTGCGGGCGAAGCCCATTTCGTGGGTGACACAGAGCATGGTGATGCCGTCCTGAGCCAGCTCGCCCATCACATCGAGTACTTCCTTGACCATTTCCGGGTCCAGCGCCGAGGTGGGCTCGTCGAACAGCATGATCCGCGGCCTCATGCACAGCGCGCGGGCAATGGCCACTCGCTGTTGCTGGCCACCGGAAAGCTGGCCGGGAAACTTGTCGGCCTGGCTGGCGATGCGCACCCGCTCGAGGTGCTCCAGGGCCAGGGCGCGGGCCTGGGGCTCGCTGAGCTTGCTGACCAGGCGCGGCCCGAGCATCAGGTTTTCCAGCACGGTCAGATGCGGGAACAGGTTGAACTGCTGAAACACCATGCCGACCTGGCGGCGAATGGCGGACACGCTGGCGGCATCCCGGTTCAGCGGGTTACCGGCAATCAGTACCTGGCCTTTCTGGAAGTCCTCCAGCAGGTTCAGGCAGCGAATCAGTGTGGACTTGCCCGAGCCGGACGGGCCGCAGACCACCACGATCTCGCCGCTGGCGATTTCCAGGTCGATACCCTTGAGCACGTGGAACTCGCCGTACCATTTCTGCAGGCCGCGGATGGACACGCCAGCCTGGGCGGCCGTGGCGGAGACTACTTGATTCATCATGATGTTCCTCGATCAGCGGTGGGCGCGGTCGAAACGTTTTTCCAGGCGTGACTGCACGGCTTCGAGCAGGATCGACAGCACCCAGTACAGAACGGCGGCGGTAATCAGCATTTCCAGGTGGCGGAACTCGGCGCGGCCCTGGGTGCGGGCCAGGAACATCAGCTCCCACACGCCAATCACCGATACCAGCGAGCTGTCCTTGAGCATGGAGATGAACTGGTTGCCGGTGGGCGGGATGATCAGGCGCATCGACTGCGGCAGGATCACCCGGGTCATGGCCTGGAAGGGGGTCAGGCCTATCGCCCGCGAGGCTTCCCACTGCCCGCGCGGGATGCTGCTGATGCCAGCGCGGAAGATTTCCGTCATGTAGGCGCCGTAGCACAACGACAGGGCCAGGATGCCTGCCGGCACTGCACCGACCACGTAGCCGAGTTGGGGGATGCCGAGGTAGATCAGGTAGATCTGGATCAACAGCGGTACACCGCGGAAGAACGAGGTGTAGAAGCTGGCGATGGCGATGGCAAAGCCGTTTGACGACAGCCGTGCGGTCGCCCCCAGCAACGCCAGGACAAAAGCGATGGCGATCGAGATGGTCGACACGTAGACGGTGGTGAACACCCCCTGGGTGATCATGAAGCCGACCTTGCTGGCGATGAAACTGTAGGACAGGTCGAAGGTGTCGAAGAACAGCAGGAACAGCAGCAACAGTTCGACCCAGACGGTGATGACCTGGGCCCGCAGTGGAAAGCGCCCGAGGATGAACAGGTTGAGCACCAGGGTGACGGCCAGGGTGCCCGCTACGGCCATGTTGCGCAGCAGCGGCGCCTGCAGGTCGAGCACGATCGGGCCCATCAGCCGGGCCAGGCTACCGTCGCCGACGCCGTAGAACAGGGCGAGTGCAAAGATGACGGCGGTGGCCAGGGCCATGAACGCCGGGTTGTCGGTCGCACGCGGTTTGACGATGTGGTCTCTGTACATGGGGATCGTGCCTCACGGAGCTGGGCTCGTTTGTTGTTGTGAGGCCATTGTAGGGAGGCGAAGCGCAGGCTAGAACCTGTCGAAATGTAACGATTGAACTGTTTTGTCTGGCAATTAAAGGGTCTTGTTCATGACATCTGCACATGGATACCCGGCGGATTGTTGGGATCTCACCGAGTGGAGTACAAATGTACTGCGCGAGTGCTCCTGAGCCCTTGGGGCAATGGGCCGGGCTTGAGCAACGGGCATTGTCGGTTTACGCCGGCGCCAAGAAGCCGGCTTTTAGCGAGGTGCATGGCACCGGCTTGGCCGGTGTTCGCGGCTAAAGCCGCTCCCACAGGTACAGCATCAACGCGAAGCCAGCGCGGTACTTGTGGGAGCGGGCGTGCCCGCGAAACAGGCGACGCGTTGGATGGCACCGGCTGCGCCGGTGTTCGCGGGCATGCCCGCTCCCACAAAGTACTGTGTGAAGGCGATGGCAGCACAAAACCTGTGGGAGCGGCTTTAGCCGCGAAAGGGCCGGAACAGCCGGACCTCAACTTCAAAGGTTGCCTGGGCCGTGCGGAAGCCGGCTTTTAGCGAGGTGGATGGCACCGGCTTTGCCGGTGTTCGCGGCTAAAGCCGCTCCCGCAGGTACAGCATCAACGCGAAGCCA
>Ga0209676_1001031_pt1 | contig 32380 bp, 28 predicted proteins | sample AraplaCvi_mLB_r2_FD_184282 | JGI IMG/M metagenome (GOLD analysis project Ga0209676, IMG submission 184282) | Arabidopsis root microbial communities from North Carolina, USA - plate scrape MF_Cvi_mLB_r2 (SPAdes) (version 2) | ecosystem: Host-associated > Plants > Roots > Endosphere | place: USA... | reverse complement strand
CCCACGTGTTACTCACCCGTCCGCCGCTAACGTCAAAGGAGCAAGCTCCTTCTCTGTTCGCTCGACTTGCATGTATTAGGCACGCCGCCAGCGTTCGTCCTGAGCCAGGATCAAACTCTCCATAAAAGAAATTTGATTAGCTCAAATTGTTTTGCTGGCATCATGTTTGATGTCCAAAATTTTATTTCGTTCACTAACTCAAGGTTAGCTACTAAAAAAATTATTGATTACGTTTTGCTTGTTCAGTTTTCAAGGTTCATTTGTTTGTCGCATTTAAGTGACTTTCTATACTTTAACATGTTGTTAACTTTATGTCAACTATCTATGTTAATGTTTTGTTGTTGTTGTTGTTTCTTTCGTAACAACGTTTATAAATATATCACCTTAATAGTAAGTTTGCAAGCGGATTATTAAAGTAAAACTATTCTAATTAAATAAAAAAGGAGTTTCTTCTATAATATGTGAATTAACTTCAACTACACACAAAAGTGATATGCTTCACATTGACACTATTACCACTGACCTCTCATAGTTAGTAGCTTCCCTTTTCTAGTGCGTGATGAAAACTTCTTACCATTAAAATCGTTTTATATTTTTATAGTTTTTAATTCTCCAATAAGAAAGCACCTACAATTGTTAGTTTCATTTCTAACAATTGTAGGCGCTGTTTATATTTCTATTGTGTATTTATAATTAACGTACCCAGATAAAGTATGCCAAGAAGACAAAGAACAATCCGTACATCATAGGGTGAATTTCTTTTTTACGACCCGCTAAAAGCATTGTTACTGGATAAAATACAAAACCTATAGCAATACCAGTAGCAATTGAATAACCAAGAGGCATCATTATTACTGTAAAGAAAGCAGGTACTGCAATTTCGAATTTATCCCAATCAATCAAACGTAATGAAGATACCATCAAAACACCTACAATAACTAGAGCTGGTGCTGTTACCGCTGGAGTTACCACAGCAAGTAACGGTGAGAAGAATAATGCTATCAAGAAAAGGATTGCTGTTACAACAGCAGAGAAACCTGAACGAGCACCTGCTGCTACACCAGAAGTTGACTCTACATACGCAGTAGTTGTTGATGTACCAAATAAAGAACCAATTGTTGTTGCAAGAGCATCCGCCATCAATGCACGGCTTGCACGTGGTAATTTATTATCTTTTACTAACCCTGCTTGCGTTGCAACTGCCATTAAAGTACCTGCTGTATCAAAGAAATCTACAAACAAGAATGTTAAGACAACAACTAAAAATTTAACGTTTAATAATGAATCGAAGTCATGGAAAATTGGATCTAAAGCTACCATAAATGTAGAATCCACACTCGGAATTGCTGAAACAACTGCTGTAGGGGGTGCAATGACACCTGTAATCATACCAACGATTGCTGTTATAACCATCCCTAAGAAAATACCAATACTACGTAGTTTAATAATAAGGATAATTGAAAGGACGATCCCGAATACAGCTAATAAAGTTGAACCAGTGAATGTTCCTAAAGTCACCAATGTAGCTTTGCTACCTGTTATAATGCCCGCTCCTTGTAAACCAACAAATGTTATAAATAAACCAATACCAGCTGAAACTGCATATTTAAGTTGTACTGGAATTGCATTAATTACTGTTTCACGAATACCTGTTAACGAAAGAATGATAAAGATAACACCTGAGAAGAACACACCTGTTAAACCAGTCTGCCATGGAATACCGTACGCTCCAACTACAGTGAAGGCAAAGAATGCGTTTAAGCCCATACCAGGAGCAAGGGAAATTGGGAATTTAGCGAATATACCCATAATCAGAGAACCGACTGCAGCTGCTAATGCTGTAGCTACGAATACAGCACCTTTATCCATCCCCGCATTTTCTAACATACCAGGGTTAACAGCTAAAATGTAAGCCATAGCAAGGAATGTAGTAAGACCACCTATTATTTCGCGGCGATAATTAGTTCCTAACTCATCGAACATGAAATACTTTTTCATATTAAAGAAATCCTCCGTATGGTCGTCTTCAATATCGAAAACAAAAAAACACGCTGACTACTCTACTAGTCGCATGTCTACGATACATTTCATCACCAGTTATAGTGTGAAATTGATTAGTGTCTATACATTGGTATATATAACTAAAATCGTAGTCAAGTTATTTACGGTAACTTGGTAGAAACTCACGGGCCTTATCCCCGACATTATACGACGACATATTTAATTTACAATCGTAATATATCATTTCACTTTTTAGATTTCAACCCTATTTCCGAACATTTTTTATAAATACAACACGAAAGTTCGTGTAAAATTCTTATTTAATGTTCCTATTCTAAGAAATCGTTGTATAAATAGGTCAAGACTGAACATTTTAAAATAAAAAAAATCTAGAATCCATTCGAATTCTAGAGGATTTAAACTTCTTTCAACAAATGAGCGAAAGCTAAGCTTCAACCACAATTATGCCGAGGCATAATTGATTACTGCGATTACAGGAGAGCTCCCTTGATCAACAAACATTTAATTCATCACTTTACTTTGCAAGAGTTGAATTCTTTTTTCTAATTTTTGTTTCCAATCTTCCGCTAATGCATCAACTGCTTGTATACGCTTCATCGCAAGTGCGTCTTTGTTTTTAAAATACACTTCGTTGCAATGTAAAACTGAAATACGTTCAGGGTGCTTTTCCAATAATTCAATTTTTGAATCTGCACAGATTGTCCCTTCTTCCAGTACACGTGCAAGAAAGCCTGTATAACCTGTTTCAATTAAACGTTTAAGTAATATGTTCGCCTCAGTATATTTATCAATCGTACTACATGGTACACGTCCTTGTGTAATTTGGATGACAGCATCACCTATTTTATAAATATCGCCAATACAAACATCGACTTCTAACATATTTGTTACTGTTAAGTTTTCACCGAACGCTGCTGTCGGCAACGGTTTACCCAGTTCCTGTTCCCATTGTATGTAATGCTCCGCGGGATATAAACAAACAGCACGGTCAGGACCACCATGATGTTTTTTATCTGCTACATCGTCCCCCTCAAATCCACGAGCAGACAAATAAACTTCTTGTACTTTTTGTTTTTCGATTCCTGTAATCATTGAACGCCCATTACTATAATGCAATTCTTTTGGCATACCAATAGCAAGTGTATGTAGCATCGCTTTACCTTTTCCCATCTTATTCCCCCTTAAACTAAACAGCGACATAGAGTATTATTTACATTTATTAGTTTACTATACCTAACGATTCAACGTATAACTCTTTCTTAATACAAATTTGGTTCTTTGAATAGCCCATTCTGGAAAATACTTTGGAATTAATTCAATTACCCCTCACTTATTAAGAAAACTCAACTGTTCAAATTGTGAATTTTGATCCGCTATAGCTCTAATTTTTATATTCAACAAAACAACAAAAACTTCCTTTATTTAAATTTATAGTATTAAAATTGGTATCACAAAATAAAAGGTCTAAGAAAAACCTCTTTCCCTTCCAACAATATACAGACCATTTTCAAACCAAGAAAACAAAAAAATTGCCCTACTAGTTCATATAACGAACTAATAGTGTGACAACTATGTGGGGCATGATGTTCAGTTGGAAAGGTCACCCCCAAAAAGAAGTGCCCCCATTTCTGATGACTAGCTATCCGAATGCATTTTAAATATAAACTTATGTACGTGCACTATTACTCTCTTTTTTTATTATTTCGTCTATGTAATACTCTTTAAGCCAAACTTCTAAATTCATTTTTTCTTCTGGACACATATGTGACATAGTTACCTGTAGTTCGTCAATAACTTCTTTAGCAGTCTTTAGATTCATATTAAACACACCCCTTCTATAATATTCATAATATTCTATTTAAAATCGTTTAACAATGCCCAATTTTTACCTTCCAGGAAGTCTTATGAAATACATGAACGATACCTACAAAGTGCAGTATATTGCTTCTTCCATTCCTGAACCTATTGACTCAATTCAAAATCATCCATCAGTTCCGTAATTCTAACCAATAAAAAAACTCCCTTTTATTTAGTTACCGAAACTAAATAAAAGAGAGTTTAATTTTACCTATAAATAGTTGTACGTTAGAAGTGATTCCACTAAACGATCAACGTTGATATATCAGCTTTTAAAGCTGTATCAACTACCTTATAAATACAAGGTCTATTCCCACTCGATAGTTGCTGGTGGCTTAGATGTAATATCATACAGCACGCGGTTAACGTGTTTTACTTCGTTTACTAGGCGGACAGAGACTTTTTCTAGTACATCCCAAGGAATACGTGCCCAGTCTGAAGTCATACCGTCGATAGATGTTACTGCACGAATACCGATTGCGTAGTCATACGTACGTGCATCGCCCATTACGCCAACTGAACGGATGTCAGGTAATACCGTGAAGTATTGCCAGATATCGCGATCAAGACCAGCTTTTGCGATCTCTTCACGTAAGATGAAATCAGATTCGCGTACAATTTCTAGTTTTTCTTCTGTTACTTCACCAAGTACACGGATTCCTAGACCAGGGCCTGGGAATGGTTGACGCCAAACGATTTTTTCGTCAAGGCCAAGCTCTAATCCTAGTGCGCGCACTTCGTCTTTAAATAATGTGTTAAGTGGCTCAATTAGTTGGAATTGCATGTCTTCCGGAAGACCACCAACGTTATGGTGAGATTTAATAGTTTGTGCAGTTGATGTTCCAGATTCAATGATATCTGTGTAAAGCGTACCTTGTGCTAAGAAGTCCATTCCTTCAAGTTTAGCTGCTTCTTCATCGAATACGTAAATAAATTCGTTACCGATAATTTTACGTTTTTGCTCTGGATCAGAAACGCCTGCAAGTTTATCCATGAAACGTTGACGTGCATCAATTTTAATAAGATTCATGTCAAAGTCTTCTGTGAATGTTTTCATAACTTGCTCAACTTCACCTTTACGGTTCAAGTTGTGGTCTACGAACATACAAGTTAATTGGTCGCCAATTGCTTTATGAATTAGAACAGCAACAACTGATGAGTCTACACCGCCAGAAAGTGCACATAATACTTTTTTGTCACCTACTATTTCGCGGATTTTTGCGATTTCAAGTTCAATGAAGTTTGCCATTGACCAATCGCCTTTTGCTCCACAAATGTCAAATACGAATTGACGTAATAAGTCGTTACCGTGTACAGAGTGACGTACTTCTGGGTGGAATTGTACTGCATATAATTTACGTTCTACATTTGCCATTGCAGAGATAGGGCAAGCAGCACTTGTTGCGATTACTTCAAAACCAGCAGGTACTTCTGTTACATGGTCACCATGGCTCATCCAAACGATTTGTTCAGTTGGTAAGTTACCGAATAACTTGTTTGAAGCTGTTACTTTAATTTCTGCTTTACCATATTCACGTGTTTCAGCACCTTCAACTTTACCACCTTGCGTATGTGCCATTAATTGCATACCATAGCAAATACCTAAGATTGGTAAGCCTAATTCGAAAATAGCTGGGTCTACATGGAAGGCTTTTTCGTCATAAACTGAGTTTGGACCACCTGAAAAGATGATACCTGCTGCGTTCATATTTTTAATTTCTTCAGCTGTAATCGTATGAGGATGTAACTCACTGAAAACACCAAATTCACGGATACGACGCGTAATCAATTGGTTAAATTGGCTACCGAAATCAAGAACGACGATTTTTTCTTGCTCTAATAAAGGGCTTGCTGACAATATTTCCACCTCTTCTACTATTTTTAAAGGACTTTTTCATATGTTCAAAGAAAAACGCGTATGAAAGTAAAAACTTCCTACGCGTTCATAAGCTCTTAATTTATAAAGGCGAATGCGTAGCAAAGAAAAGTGATTTACTAACCTTCTCACCTAACCAAAACATTCACCTTCATAGAGAAATCATTTACGGTGATTTCGTAGAAACATCCGAACCTTATTATCGAACTTATATGAAAGCAATCCTCATCATATATAATTTTTTTCATTTTACTCTTTGTACCCATCAAAATCAACTGATAGTGCGATTGATTAAATTTTCCCAACTTTCTTTCAGTTTCACAAAATCAATCTCTTGTTTATCTTTTCCATAAATATGTTGTTCATATACAGCAGTCAGTTTTTGCATCTCTTCTGTCTCTAGCGACTCATCTACTCTTATAGCAAATGCTCGTAATGTTTCGCCATCTTTCCTGCGTAATCCAATACGAGATAATTGCTTCGTTAAAACATGGTATGAAGCATCGAAATTTGTCCAGTCCGCTTCTTTTTTACGAAATGCGCGTACTTGCATTTTAGGTATCCACGTTTTACGTTGCATAAACAAAGCGATACTAGCGATGATCATCAAAATGACTAGAGCAATCCATACGTAAATATGCTTTTTCACCCATGTCCACACAGAATCAAAGCTAAACGATGTTGAACTAGAAGTTACTTTCTTCGGCTCTCGTTCTTCCTTCTTTGGTTGCTCTTGCTTTTTTTCTGGCTCCAGTACTTGCTCCTGTTGAGGAGTATCTTGTTCAATATCATAATCAATATTCACATTTCCTGAAAATCCAATTGTCGGTTCAAACTCCATCCACCCTGTTCCAGGGATATACGCTTCCACCCAAGAGTGTGCATTATCATTTGTAATTTGATACTCTTGTAAACCGTCTGATATTCGACCAGGATTACCAGGTGCAAAGCCTTTTACCCAGCGTGCGGGTATCCCTGCCGAACGGAGGAGCACAACCATTGATGTTGAGAAATTATCACAGTAGCCAACTTTAGTATCGAATAAAAACTGATCAACATAGTCCTGATCATCAGCCGGGATGGCTACTTCTTTTTTATCGTATCTAAAGCCATGAGAAGAAAAATATTTTTCAACCGCTTTTATTTGATCATAGACCGAAGCTTTATCCTTTGTGATTTCTTTCGCTAAATTCCCTACACGTTGTGGAAGTGTGTCTGGCAATTGTAAAAAACGGTCAAAGGAAGGATCTATTGTTTTTAGCGTGGATGGGTCTGCCATTTGGAGCTGTTCCATGCTAAATACTGGCTCACTATAAGAGATCGTATAGTTAGATAATAATTTTGACTCGCCATTCTGTTGTTCTATTGCTATTTTTTCAGTGAGTTCATCTTGAATAAAGAGCGGTGAATCCTGTGTAGAAACAGATATCATGCCATATGTTTGAATTAAAAAAGGCATCGGAACAGCAATGTCCATTTGAACCTGTCGCTCAGTTTCAGGAGATCCTACTTGTAATGATGTTTGGATAGGAGTATTGGTCTTGTAGACATTTTTTCCAAAGTTCCCCTTAGAAAGAATCCAGCCCTTCGAAGTATAAGTATCCTTTGTATCGATACGCCAATAATGACGATCACGGGTAGATGCCGTAAATATTAGTGTATTATCACCTTGGAACGGTCCTCCTAATTGACTATCATCTTCGCTGTAACCAACTGTTTTTTCGCCTGTTCCAATGCCATCTTGCCCTGCCACCCCCTTAATAAAAGGGACTGGATCAGCCCAAGTTGGCCCTGTCTTAGGTAAATAGAATGCCACTCCATTAACAAGCATTACCGAAACTACCATCGGAATAACCAGTTTCCATTTTCCTATGAAATTGTTCGGTGCATCTGTTTGAAGCCATAAGCGCTTAACAAAAAGCAAGCCTGTCATTATTAATCCAAGCACAATAACTTTAACAATTGCCACCTTTCCATCATAGTCACTAAATGTATCTAGTGTCGCAATAAAGAATACTGTTAAAGCAAAGAAATAGAATATATTTTTTCGCACGGTTATCCAGTGGTGTATCAGGTATATTAACATCCAAATAAGCGCAACGAATAGCACCGTTCTAAATGAATCCGATACTTTTCCAAAATCGCCCGAAAGGATGGCAGTCATATTCCATTTCCATTCATGCATTAAAAACGGTATTGTCTGTCCAGAAAAAAAGGGACTTTCACTATAAACAAACACTATAAACCAAGTAATATAACTAAATTTCACCAATCCCGACAGTATTGGGTGCACTTTAAGTAAACTGAGTGCCAATGATAAACCGATGAACACTAAAAATAAATGAAACACGCCTGTATTTGTTAGCTGCATTACAGGAATAAGCCATTCACGTAAAATTAGAAAAATAATTACGTATGCTATTGCTAATTCGATAAAATTTCCTAGTGATTTTTTCACGGCTTCATCACCTCCGTGAACAATTGGTAATAATCTGTTGGATTTACATGTACAACTTGAATATGCCTATAACGCTTTGCCAAATTTGTTTGCATAGGCGGCTCCTCCGCTACTACAAAACAAATACAGCTTTTCACCATATTGGCAAGAGAATGTATTAATTCATCTGATACTTCATTCGTAACATATAATAATGTTGCAACATGCTTAAACACTTGCTGATCTCGAAATTGGAATTTGACAGTTTCAGCAGGTTTTATAGCAGCTAAATGATGCATTACTTGATCTAGCTGCTTATTACCTTGAATAATCGGAAACACCTTCGTATTAAAACCAGCTGAAACAAATGAAATATCCCCATGTTCTTTGACAATGGTTTGTAGTATCGATGCTACAAGCTCAATTTTTTCTTCAAATAAGGAAGACTTTCCGGCATGGAGTACTAGCATTAACTCCTGTGATTGTCGATCTTCAAATTCTTTAGATTTCAACGTTTGTGTTTTCGCAAATGATTTCCAGTGAATCCACGAAAATCGGTCACCTGGAACATACTCACGTAAACCAACAGCCATTGATGTATCCTTAACAATTGAATAAGGTGACATCATTGTTCCAACATCAAATTTTGTTTGAAGCGCGGCATACCTCATTTCGTGTACTCTCGGGTATACTAAAATGACTTGTTCCTTGTCTGCCGCAACTCGCTTTTTTGCCCAGCCAAAAAAATCACAAAAAACAATATTAACACCTAAGTAACGATGCTCGCCACGGGACATATTTCCCAGCACATAATTCCAGCTAAATTTTTTCCTGAAGCCAACGAACTTAATGGTATTCGTTCCTTGCACCCTCGATTGAATAAGGACTTCACTGTTTACAAGTTCCTCCATCATCATATAAGCAAACGGAAAGCGTGTTTTTCGCTCTACCGTAATTGTTACCTTAGCAGATTGTCCACTCTCTACACGGGAGGGCTCAATTTTGCGTTCTACCAGTACAATATCTTCTTTCACTAGTAAGAAAATAAATGCGTATAACAAAAACGGACTAACTGTAAAAAATACAAACCAACTGACAAATCCACCTTGGAACATGGCATAACAAAACGTTATGATTATTAACAAAGAAACTAAAAGGAAATGTTTACTTTTCTCTATTAAGGCTTGCCATTTCTTCATTGCTCTGCAAACCTCTTTGTTGGCACAGGTGTTTTCGCTATAATTCGCTCAATAATTTCTTCTGCCGTTACGTTGTCATAGCGAGCATCTGGCTTTAATATTAAACGATGGCTAAAGACAAATGGTACTAAGTATTGAACATCATCAGGAGTAACAAAACTACGCCCTTTTATAAATGCATAAGCTTGTGAAGCCTTCATTAAAGCAATCGTTGCGCGAGGACTTACTCCTAAATGTACATAGTTATTTTCCCTCGTTTGAGTTGCCAATTCGACCATATAGTTTTTTACTGAATCCTCAACATACACACCCTGTACAAGCTCCTGCAATTCAATTAATTGTGCAACTGTTAGTACTGCTTCAATTTTTTCAATCGGTTTACCATGCTCAGCACGACGAAGAATCTCCACTTCTTGCCCTCTTGAAGGATAGCCCATTTTTATTTTTAGTAAGAAACGATCTAACTGTGCTTCTGGTAACGGATATGTTCCTTCATGCTCAATTGGATTTTGAGTGGCCATAACGAAAAATGGTTGGTTGATTGTTAAGGTTTTACCATCAATAGTGACAGATGCTTCCTCCATCCCCTCAAGTAATGCAGATTGCGTTTTTGGAGATGTACGGTTAATTTCATCCGCTAAAATTACATCTCCCATGATCGGACCAGGTCGAAATTCGAATTCCAGCGTTTTCGGATTATAAATCGACACCCCTACAACATCTGACGGTAATAAATCCGGTGTAAATTGAATCCTTTTAAATTGTGCCTTAAATGATTTTGCCAGTGCTCGAACCATCATTGTTTTACCGACACCTGGTACGTCCTCAAGCAAGATATGTCCCTTTGCTAGCAAGGCTACTATACTTAGCTCTGCAACCTCTCTTTTGCCGATCATTACTTTTTCTATATTTTCTAATACATATTGTATTTGTGAATTCATAATTAAAAAACCTCCTATTTCATCCGACAATTATTAGAATTGTACGATAACTTACTTAAGAATAACGAAATATGTTTAGTAACACAATTATATGAGACGTTCATCTATTGCTTTACCACTATAGTTGAGCACTTAGCGAGAAAAGTAATAATACTTCAGCATGAAAAAGAAGGCCTGCCTGAATACAATCAAAGCAAACCTATCTTTTAGTATAACGTCATTATCTATCAGAATGTTACAGATTTAATTTTTTTAACCATAAATTCTCTAACGAAGATGAATTTTCTTGTAAAAGTATTTCCTCTAATTCACCAGAAATAAGTATGTTCCCTTCGTGTAAAACCAACACATCGTCCGCTACTTCTTCCGCAAAAGACAGTAAATGAGTAGAAAATATGACCGTATAGCCCCTTGCTTTTTCCTCTAGCATCAATTTTTTTAGCTCTGCAATCCAGAAAGGATCGAGCCCATTAGTCGGCTCATCTAAAATAAGCAAAGAGCCTTCACCGAGTAAACTTTGGGCAAGATTAAGACGTTGACGCATCCCCTTAGAGAAATGCTTCACTTTTTGCTTTCGAACATCCCATAAAGCAACGCGCCTTAGTACTTTCTCCTGTTCCTTTTTACCAATCTTCTTTAAAGAGGCAAGTAGCTGCAAAATTTCTGCTGCTGTTAACATAGAAGGAAAATCCACATCATCAGGCATGTATCGAATGGCTTGTGGTTTATGCCATATTATTTCTCCTGATTTTTGCTTTTCCTGTCCAGTTAGCAGGCGAATTAAAGTACTCTTACCAGCGCCATTTCCCCCTACAAGCGCTAAAATACGCCCTGTTTGTAAAGAAAAGGAGGCTTCATGAAGACCTCTATTATTATCATAGATATTTGATAACTTCTTTGTTTCTAATAGCATTATCTTCTATCCCCTTTCTTTAAAAGAATGCTAGTGTAAGCTAATGGACATACTATCCATAGCAATGTCACAGCTACGTATAATGCATAACCTAGTGGCGACGAATAAAACTGCGTTACTTTATAAAATGCTGGCCCAAGAACACTCGCCTGATCTGTAAAAATAAAGTAACCGAAGCGTAGCCACTCCACAGGATTAATATGTATCGCTATGATCGTCAGTTTTTGAAGAATATGACCAGCCACGACAGTTCCGATAGCCATTAAAGCGTAAGAGATTAGCAATAAAAAAATGGACCAAAAAACAAGTGACAACGAAAGTGCAAATAATCTTGTTTTTGCAAAGGCTCCTACCGCAATGGCCAATGACACAAAAATGAAAATGCATAGCAAAGTTAGAACAATGAAGATAAATGGCAAACGCACTCCACCAAGAAATCCACCAAGCGCTAATATTACGCCGAACGCCACGGCCACGACCAATAAAAAAGCAAGCACAGAGGCAATATACTTTCCTGCAATATATTGCCTACGTGTCATTGGATATGTCTTTAATAAAGAAAACCATCCTGATTCCACATCACCAGCTACACTCATACTACCGATCGTTAATATAAACAACGGCAATAAAAACAACAATACATTTAAAAAGGAGGCTGTCTGTCGTGTAAAACCGTCTACATCTGGTAGTGCCATTTGCTGAATGACAATGATAGCTGTAAACACGAACGTGAAAAGTAAGCCTACAAGTTGCATCCATCGACTTCTGAGCATTTGCTTTAATTCTAGTTTAATAAGCATACTATTCATCACTTATGGATCCCCCATTTAAAATCATGTAAATCCTTATAGGCTAGTAGCCGGCCTTCTCCCTCTGTCGTCATCCATTCCTGTGCTGCTTCCTTCGAATTGAATGCAACTACCCCATAATTCATCGGTGTCCAATAATCTTTGTTGTACACATAAACAGCGTTAAAAACGTCAATCCATTCATTTTTTGCCGCATCTTTAATATAGGCTGCTCCAACCTCATCTTCCCCGTTCGCTTTCATATATTCCATAAGGCAACCAATATCATCAAAAATTTCATAATCGCCATTTTTCAATGCAATCTGGCCAGCATATGCATTATGAACGATACTCATATTACAAATTTTACATACATCAGTTTCACTAACTATTTCACGAGGCTCATATGTTTTTTCACTACAGCCCACCAATACACCACAACATAAAAATATACTCATCAGCCATTTTTTCATTCTGTGATCCCTCTTTTCCATAGCCATAAACTACTTAATGCCAAGAATAAACCTACTAGCATTTGCACCACGTTCATCTTGTTCTTCTCTTGCACATGCTTCATCACCAATTTCGGCGTATGATCAACAAGCATGTTCTTTTCAGTTCTATTAATTTGCTGATCTAGAGATGTCAGTAAAAGGACGCTCGGAGATGCTACGAAATATTGGTAAACAGGCTGGCGTACCATCCATTGACCAAAGCTTGACACAGCTACATATGGAATATCACCGATGCCATTGTCTTTTAAATCAATTCCTGAGTAATCATCATAAAAATTATTTTTCAGTTGAAAGCCTTGCTGATCGGAGCGCGCCGTTAAAATATTCCCTGTAAAGTTATTACTACTAGCCAATGTGTCGTTACTGACCTTTGTACCTTCAAGGGCAGTTTGGTTCATCTGAAAATCATTTGTTTCAATTTGGATAGTTGAACTTTTCTGCATCGCAACACCAGTCCGATTATTTTTGATTGTGTTATGTTTAATTTTTGCTTGCGTCACATCATACAGCAGCATACCGTAGCCATTAAAATCAAAATGATTAGCTATTGTATTATTTTCAAGGAGAATGTCTGTTGTCATCATTATCATAAGGCCAGTCACATTGTGAACATATGTATTAAAAAGTGCTTTGGCATCACTTGTATACATAAAATGCGTACCATAACGACTGCTCGTCACCTTATTACGTTGAACAACAATACGCTTTACCTCTTCTACATAAATTCCATCCTGTACTTGCTCAATAGTATTGCCTTCGATCGTAATGTCCTCACTTTTAAAAACAGCCAACCCATTACCTTTTTGGGAATAATGATCCTCGATACCAGTCACATTGATTTCCTGTATGCGCACATTTTTGGAGCGTTGTATATGAACACCTGTATGAACATCTTTCATTTGTAACTTACGTAGCTCAAGTCCATCTACATTACTAACAACGATCGCTTTACTTTTTCCTGATAACGTTATATTTTCCACACTGACATTAGTAGTGTTTTCAATTCGAAGTGCAGGTTTGTCACTTTCACCGATTAGTTCAGTTCCCTCTTCGCCTTGTAGTGTTATCGGTTTTGTCACAATAAAATTACCTCGGTAACGACCAGCAGGAATATGAACGATCTCCCCTGCCTTTGCGACATTAATCGCCTCCTGTACATCGAAATCGGCGTACACTGTCTGACTCATGAATAGAAAAAATAATAAGGCCAACCCTATTTTTTTCACCAATCCTTACCTCCCAGTTCAGCACGAAAAGACTAGAGGAATCCCCCTAGTCCATTCGATTAATGACTATGACCGTCTTGATTCTTTTCTTCCATATGCATGGAGTCAGATTCACCCTTGGCCTCTTTTTCAGCTTTTTCTTTCATTTTCTTTTCACGACGCTCTAATGCATCGTCTTTAATTTTTTGTAGTTCCTCTACATGTGCAGTTGGATTGTCAGCGATATATTTGTCTGCATCAGCTTTATCTTTGAAATAAACATATCCCCAGTTCATCGGAGATTTCAGGTCTGTTTTGACGATAGTTGCATCATCAACCTTTACCCAATCTTTTGTATTAAAATCACGTACAAATTTTTCGTTCTTTTCATTATTTGCAACCTCGGCATTTACTAAACAGCCGATGTCATCATAAAAGGTAACTGTTCCATCCTCTTTTATTGCTTGAGTAGAGAATTCCCCCATTTCTTCGTCTTTCATATATACTTTCATATTACACATTTCACACATTGTATCTTCTTTTGGCTCTTGCAAACGTGGATCCACTAAAGAAGCGACTTGCGTAGATTTATCCTTTGCTTCTGCCTCATTTGCCGTGATATCTTGCTTCGTTTCTTCTTTCTTCACTTGATCTTTGTCTGTACCACAAGCCGCGAGTAAAAGTGATGCAGCCAGTACTGGTAACCATATTTTTTTCACAATTGCTTCCCCCAATTTCGTTTTTCTATTACTAATAATTACTTTACAGTTAAGTTGTGAAATAAGTTAAAAATCACTGTGAAGTATTGGAAAAATTACCTTGAATATTCATTGAACGTCTCGACTTCAAATATTTTGAATAAAAAATATTTCGATTCCTATTTTTGATAATGCTCTTCGGCAAATCAACCACTTCACCAAGCATGTATCTTCTAACATGCAATTTTAAATTCAAACCGAACTTCGCAATGTATCTATGCGAAAGCAAAGCGACAGAAGCAAATGATTTCTTGGTCTACATAAAAGTGAGTAGCCAGGAACAGAAGTCACCCTGATTCAAAATGCCTCACAATTCATATAAATTTTATTGACACCAATTTGTTTTTCAACAAAAAAACTCCCTACATCCTAAATGATGTAGAGAGTTTGAATTTATGATGTTATATAGAAGAACGGTAACTATTGAGAAACTTCTTTTGCTTGCTGACCAGACTTAGCTTAACAGCTGTTTCATTTAATTCATTACGTATTTGTAAATCATACGCATTGTCCACAAAACTAGCTACTACTTTATTTGGACGTTGCTGCTGGATTTGTCTAGTGTTACTTAAAAGCTTTTTATCTTTATTCTTTAACAAACTGTTTTTAAACTGTTTCTTCGGATTTTGGCCGAAATTATGGCTTAAATCCCCAGCATGTAAATACTGTTGTTCATTACGAAATATACTACTAGTCGTCGAACTTACTCTAGAAGTCCTCATAAATAATCACCCTCCTTTACTTTTCATCAACTTTGTAGGTATATATATCGACATTATATGCTCGAACTTAATAATACAGAACCAAATTGCTTAAAAAAATAGAAAAGAGTTATAAGAAAAAATGTTTTTCACTTTTTCTCATAACTCTTTTCCTAAATATTTATATATTCATCACCGAAAGTTGGAAATTATTTTTATTAAAACGTATTCCATTATATAGGTTGATTGGAGTGGGGGCTGGGCGACTCCTTGGGAATCAGCGATATAGAGGAACGAAGGCTAAAAGCATCACGTCCTGTGATAACGCCTTCGTGACCAACATCCTGTTGCCCCAAGCAGCTCATCGGACGCCCCCAGGAAGCTCTGCTCTGCGCGAAAGCGAAGCGTCAGCAACAATTGTTTTAACTGTGCGAAAGCGAAGCGTCAGCAACAACAAAGCGCCCAGCCGGAACGGAAATCAACCCCACGCTATTGCGATAGCTATATATTACTTCCAAAAATCATCAAATATTGTAATTGGCATATGGCGTTTGTGCTGTGAACGTAAATAATGTCCTTCTAATGTTTTACGAGCTTCTTCAGGGATAGCCTTCCCCTCTAAATAATCATCGATTTGGTCATACGTTAAACCAAGCGCTACTTCATCTGGTAGTGAAGGACGATCTTCCTCTAAGTCAGCAGTTGGTATTTTTAAATATAAGTGCTCTGGGCAATCAAGTGCCGCTAACAACTGCTTACCCTGACGCTTGTTGAGACGGAAGATAGGCATTAAATCTGCACCGCCATCCCCAAATTTTGTGTAAAAACCTGTAATTGCCTCCGCAGCATGATCTGTCCCAAGCACAACAGCATTATTCATCGCAGCGATAGAATATTGCACCTTCATTCGCTCACGTGCCTTTTCATTCCCTTTTGCAAAATCGCTTAGTTCAATACCTGCATTCGCTAATGCTCTAACACTTGAATCGACTGTATCTTTAATGTTTACTGTAAAAGTTTTCGTAGGTTTGATATAGTCAATCGCATCTTGACAGTCCTTTTCATCTGCCTGCACACCATATGGCAAACGAACAGCCCAAAATGAGTACTTTGCTTCTCCCATTTCGGCATTTAATTCGTCGACTGCAAGCTGCGTTAATTTTCCAGTTAATGTGGAGTCTTGACCACCTGATATTCCGAGAACAAATCCCTTTACAAAACTATAGCGACGCGCATATTCCTTTAAAAAATCAATGGATTTGCGAATCTCTTCCTGCGCATCAACAGTAGGTAATACACGTAATTCCTTTATGATTTCTTGTTGTAATGTCATTTTGTCCCTCACTCCTTACGCTTTACAATCGATTGACCATTTCACTTACTTCTTCAATATTTCGCATTTTATTATTCCAGCATTTTTGGCTTAAATCGACTGGGTATTCCTCAGGATTCATAGCACGTTTATATTCATCCCATAACAGTTCTAAATTATCTGCTGCATAATCGCGCATTTCTTCCAAAGTAGGATTTTGATAATGTATTTCGCCATTTTTAATCACTTGTTGATGTAGGTTTTTAGCTTCAAAATTTGTAACAAATTTTGATACGAATGTATGAACAGGATGGAACATTTTAATGCGTTCCTCTGATTGAGGATTTTCATCGTGCATCGTAATGTAATCTCCCTCTGCCTTGCCATTCTTTCTATCAATAATGCGATATACATTTTTAAGGCCAGGTGTCGTTACCTTTTCAGTATTCGCTGAAATTTTAATCGTATCTTCTAATTGCCCATCGTTATTTTCAATCGCCACCATTTTATAAACAGCCCCTAAAGCAGGTTGGTCATAAGCTGTAATGAGCTTTGTACCAATTCCCCACACATCAACTTTTGCGCCTTGAGCCTTTAAGTTTAAGATCGTGTATTCATCTAAGTCATTCGATACGATTATTTTAGCGTTCGAGAAACCTGCTTCATCTAACATACGACGTGCTTCTTTTGACAAGAAAGCAATATCCCCACTGTCTAAACGAATTCCAATAAAATTAATGCTGTCACCAAGTTCTTTTGCCACTTTGATTGCTGTTGGCACACCCGATTTCAACGTATTGTAAGTATCTACAAGGAATACGCAATCACGATGACGTTTTGCATAAGAATGAAATGCATCATAATCATTTTTATAGGCCTGTACAAGTGCATGCGCATGTGTACCAGATACTGGAATGTTAAAAAGTTTACCTGCTCGCACATTACTAGTTGAAGCAAAACCGCCTATAAACGCTGCACGCGTTCCCCAAATCGCTGCATCCATCTCATGCGCGCGTCGTGTGCCGAACTCCATCGCCACTTCATTTTTTATAATTTGTTTAATACGACTAGCTTTCGTTGCAATTAATGTTTGGTAGTTTACAATGTTAAGTAATGCAGTTTCAATTAACTGCGCTTCCACCAAAGGTGCTTCGATGCGGACAATCGGTTCATTAGCGAAAACCGTTTCTCCTTCCACCATCGAATACATATCCCCCGTAAAACGAATATTTTTTAAATACTCGATAAAATCCTCTTTATACCCAACCTCTTCACGCAAATACGCTATGTCCGAATCACTGAAACGAAAATCACGTAAATACTCAAGAATTCTCTCTAATCCCGCAAAAATTGCATAGCCATTGCCAAACGGTAACTTTCTAAAATATAATTCGAAAACCGCTTTTCTATTATGTATACCATCAGCCCAATATGATTCTGCCATATTGATTTGGTACAAGTCTGTGTGTAGCGCTAAGCTATCATCTGCATAATTTGATCTCACAAGAAAACCCTTCTTCCGCTTTGATAATTAGTCCTAGTATACACTATATACCCAAATTCTTGCGTATTACATCCTTCAACTTTAATGTCAGGTTTCCTTACATTAATAATCAGAAATTTTAGAAATGTTCACATTTCAGACACACTTTTTAGCACCGCTTTCATTCCCCTTTTAAAAACATTTTCAGCAAACTATTACGAGAGTCGAAATATTACATGTGACAAAAAGTAACATGAATATTCAAATAATTATTGCGCCGTTTTCCATAGCGTTTTAACATGTAAATTAAATTTACTCAAGGAGCTGATATTGATGAAAAAAATAGAAGCAATCGTCCGTCCCGAAGTTTTCGGCGCGGTCAGGGACGGACTTGCACAGGAAGGAATTGCAGGGCTCAGTGTTTCAGAAATTGCTGGCTGCGGTCGTCAATTAGGGCGTACAGGGTTATTTCGTGGAAATACCTACGAAATTGAATTTTTGCCGAAGTTGAAATTAGAAATGATTGTTGATGATGAAAAAGTAGATTCCATTGTTGAAGTTTTATTAAGTAAAGCAGCAACTGGCAAGGTTGGAGATGGAAAAATCTTTATTTACCCAATAGAACAAGCAATTCGTATCCGTACAAAAGAAGTCGGATCAATTGCAGTAGAATAAGGGGGCGATATATATGGATGAGATAACATTATCTATAAATTTAGTTTGGATGATGCTCGGTACAATTTTAGTATTCTTTATGCATGCAGGATTTGCGATGGTTGAAGCGGGTTTTACACGCTCAAAAAACGCAGTCAATATTATTATGAAAAACTTCCTAACTATATCACTTGGCGGCATTGTCTATTTTCTCTGTGGTTACGCTATTATGTTTGGTGATTCAGTTGGCGGTATCTTCGGTACTAGTGGCTTTGCCTTAAATGGTGTAGATGATCTTTCCTTCTTTATTTTCCAAACGATGTTTGCAGCAACTGGAGCAACAATTTTATCTGGAGCAGCGGCAGAACGTACTAATATTTTTGCTTATATTTGCGTAATTATTCTCATGTCGTTACTTGTGTATCCTGTCGTTGGTCATTGAGTTTGGAGTGGTCATGGATGGTTAACAAATCTTGGTTTTATCGACTTTGCTGGATCAACCGTTGTACATTTAACAGGTGCAGTTGCGGCATTTGTAGCTGCGATAATGGTCGGTCCTCGTCTCGGTAAATATGAAAATGGTCATGTTAACATTATTACAGGACATAGTATTCCATTAGGAGCTTTAGGCGTATTTTTACTTTGGTTTGGTTGGTTTGGCTTCAATGGTGCCTCAACATTAGCTGCCGATCCTAAACTTGTTCCTAGCGTAATTGCAAATACATTTTTCTCTGCTGCTGCTGGCGTTGTGGTTACAGCCCTTTATACGAAATTCCGATATGGTCATATCGATGGGTCTCTCACATTAAACGGTGCTTTAGCAGGGCTTGTAAGTATTACTGCTGGTGCAGCTAATGTTAGTATTGTCGGTTCACTCATTATCGGATTAATTGCTGCTCCATTATTAGTCGAGGGCGTTCGCTTCATTGAATGGAAATTAAAAGTCGATGATCCTGTTGGTGCAATCGCCGTCCATGGTATCTGTGGTATTTGGGGTACTCTAGCAATTGGCTTGTTTGATATCGGTGGTCAAGGATTATTTTATGGAGGAGGTTTCGGCCAATTAGGAGTGCAAGCCATTGGGGTTATTGCTACCATTGCTTGGGTTAGCGTTTCAGTAGCTGCTGGTTTACTTATTATAAAAGCATTTGTGCCATTACGAGTTTCTGCTGAAGATGAAGTCACTGGCCTAGATGTCATCATCGAACACGGTGCTCCGGCTTATGAGTTTCAGGATATCTTCAAGGGCTCTGCAGTGCGAGGAGAAACATTTGCTCACCGTTTAACTCATTTCGGTAAGGCAAATAACAATGTCCAAGAAGAACATGTATAGTATTTATTAAACTTCATCTTCTTTAATACAAAAAACAAGAATCTGCAATCTCTTCGGCAATCGGTTTCCCCAAAGGTTATGCAGATTCTTGTTCTATGCTCTCTCTAGCTCCAGTAAAAATTCTTTCATAGCAAGCCCACTACGGAAGCCGGTTAGTTTACCATCTTTGCCAATCACACGATGACAAGGAATAATCGCTAATATTGGATTGGCGCCGATTGCACTACCTACAGCTCTTACCGCTTTCGGATTACCGATACGGTGTGCTATATCTGAATATGTTGTAGTTGTACCATATGGTAGTTCCTTTAAAGCATCCCATACTGCTAGTTGAAATGGCGTCCCTTTAACATGTATTGGTAAATCAAACTCAGTAAGTTCCTTATTGAAATAAGCCGATAATTGCTTAACATATTGCTGTAACTTGTCTTTATTCTCTTCAAAACGATAGCCTTTAAATGGCTTTTTCGCCCATATTTCCACCTCTTCGAATGGTGCATTTGGTGTTCCGATATATACTAGTCCATCATCTGAGGCAATGATATACATAGTGCCTTGTGCATATGTTAAAGTATCTACATATAATATATCCATTCTCTATCCCCCTTAACTTTATTACTCAATGTTAAATAACTTTAGCTTCCCTTTGTTTCATGCTACAGTTATTTTACCTAATAGTATAAAGGAGTTTTAACTTTATGAATACGTCATATGAGCCTGCCATTCACTTTCAACAGGTCAGCTTTTCAGCGAATGACAAGACAATCTTACAATCAATTACTGGGTCATTCCCAAAAGGAAAAATCACTACATTAGTCGGCCCTTCCGGTGCTGGTAAAACAACTCTACTTAAATTGTGCAATGGACTATTATCACCTACTGATGGTCAAATATTAATTGATAATCAAAACATTTCTACATATGAACCAACCGCTTTAAGAAGACATGTGAGCATGGCACTTCAAGCGGCCCCTATGATAGAAGGTTCTGTATTTGATAATCTTGCACTTCCTCGTTCGTTACAAGGAGAAAAGCTTACAGAGCAGGAAGCAATCCAATATTTACATGATGTCGGACTTGATCAAAGCTTTTTACAACGCCCTACGAATAAATTATCAGGTGGACAACGACAAAAAGTTTCTATTGCTAGAACACTTATTAATCAATCCTCCATTTTATTGCTAGATGAAATCACATCTGCACTAGACCGTCAATCCGTGCAAGAAATTGAGACGCTTATTGCTACGATCAATAAAAAGTTTAATGTCACAATAATTTGGATTACACATAATTTACAGCAAGCACTAACAATCGGCCACTATACATGGGTCATGATGGATGGGGAACTAATTGAAACTGGACAAAGTTCCTTACTTCATGCACCTAAAAATCCACTTGTCGCTGAATTTGTACAGGGGGTGAATGAATGACATATACTTCGCTTTCCTTAACGTTAATTTTTGTGTTAATTCCACTTCTACTATCAAAAACCTTAAAGCTAGGACTTGAAAAAGATACGCTCATCGCTACTATTCGTTCTATTATTCAATTACTTGCCGTCGGTTACATTTTAAAATTTGTCTTCGATACTCAAAGCTATATGTATATTTTCCTCATGATTGCATTAATGATTTTAGTAGCAACACTCAATGCTCGTAAAAAGGGGAAAGGTATTAAAGGAATTACATGGAAAATAGCACTAACTCTCATTACCGTTGAATGTGTTACACAGGGGGTATTACTTGGCTTTGATATTGTACCATCTACAGCGCAGTATATTATTCCAATTAGTGGCATGATGATTGGTAATTCAATGGTATTATCAGTTCTATTTTTAAATCGTTTTACATCAGAAATTGCAAGTCATCAGAACGAAATCGAGTTAATATTATCGCTTGGCGGCACACCAAAACAGGCTATTCATCGACAGCTAATGCATGCGATAAAAGCAAGTATGATTCCTACGATTGAAAGCCAAAAAACAATTGGTCTTGTTCAATTACCAGGTATGATGAGTGGCCAAATAATCGGTGGAGCAGACCCTATTCAAGCAGTGCAATTCCAACTATTAATCATTTTCGCCCTGCTAACAGCAGCGACATTATCAAGCATAATGATTGGTTTTTTAAGTTATCCTGCACTTTTTAATGAACGCATGCAAGTTCTTGAAACGAAATAATCGTTATATTAAAAACAATATATATTTTCTAAATTATGTTATAATAAAAAGAAAAATGCAGCAGTGAGGAGAATGACCATGTTATTACGCGATTTTTTCATCCATTTATCTGAAAACCAACTATTAAATAATACTGCAAAAAAATACGGCCTAAAATTCGGAGCACAAAGTGTAGTAGCTGGTACAAATATTGAAGAAACGATTGCTAGTATCAAAGAGCTAAACGCGCATAAAATCTCTTGTACAGTAGATAATTTAGGGGAATTTGTTTCAACCGAAGAAGAAGCAATAAAAGCTAAAGAACAAATCCTTGCTGTTATTGAGGCTATTCACGAGAATAGCGTTGATGCGCATATTTCGTTAAAGCCATCTCAATTAGGTTTAGATATTGATGTTGATTTTTGCTACGATAACTTATATGAAATTGTAGAAAAAGCAGCAACATATGATATATTCGTAAACTTTGACATGGAAGACTATGATCGTTTACAAACATCTTTCGATATGGTTGAAGAGCTTTCCAAAACATTTAATAATGTGGGTACTGTTATCCAATCTTATTTTTACCGTGCAAAGGACGATATTGAAAAATTCCAGGATTACCGCCTTCGTATCGTAAAAGGTGCTTATAAGGAGCCTGTAGAAGTTGCTTTCCAAGATAAATTAGATATTGATTTAAATTTCATTGAGTTAATTGAATATCATTTACTACATGGTAAATTTACGTCCATCGCAACACATGACCATAATGTTATTGCACACGTAAAACGCTTTGTAGAGGACAATAATATTCCACTTGATAAATTCGAATTCCAAATGCTTTACGGCTTCCGTACAGATCTGCAAAAAGAGCTTGCAAAAGAAGGCTATAACTTCTGTGTATATGTACCATTCGGCGAAGATTGGTACGGCTACTTTATGCGCCGTTTAGCAGAGCGTCCTCAAAATCTTAATCTTGTTACAAAACAAGTATTTACGAAAAAAACGAACACAGTCCTTGCAGTAGCAGCAGGTGCATTCGTTCTTGGACGTTTAACAAAACGTAAAAAATAAGGTCTAACATAAAGAAGCCAGAAGCTTAATTGATTAAGCTTCTGGCTTTATTCTTTTCAAGAACGTACTTTCAACAGGCAACCACTAAACCGCTTCCCTCACTCACTGCTTTATTTCAAATTCTCAGTTTATCTGTTATTCTCACAAGTTAAATTCCATTTATTAGAAATATATTAAAAACGTGTAATAAAAATAATCAGTGAGGGTGATGAGAAGCCCCACTGATTAAAGTTTTAGATTACTCAACATGTAAAGCAATGGTAGAAACAATGGCTTCTGCTGCATACTCCCATTTACCATCTATAAGACTACCTAATTTTTGCCCAAGCTCTTGGATCATTTCTAGCGTAATCGGGATATCATTTTTTTGTGCTAATGTAGCAATAAACGGAGCAGATAAACTTGTCCATCCGCCACGATCAATTTTGATCTCCACTTGTTTTACTTCTCCGTTTTCTTTTTCAATACGATAGTAAAACTGATCATCTGGACGCCAGCTTAAGTGATGGGATATTTGCCCATTCACAACTGTTAGATGATCCTTTTTCGAAATAGAAACAGGTTTTACATTAAATTCATGACCTAGTACATTTAGTTTTTTGATTTCAGGTCCAACTAATGCTGCCTGAACAGCTTGATCCATACTACTTTCTAGTGGGATAGATGACTCTGTCTCAACTATATCGTTGCTTGCAGCCAAAACAGCTGAAGGATTTACGCTTGTCACGACAAATGTTGTTGATAAAAAAGCTATTGAAGTAATTTTTGTAATTTTTCTCATAATCATTACCATCCTTACCATTAAAAAGTTTTATATTTACTAAATATTATCATTAGTAGTCAAAATATACAATATCAATTATTCTTTTATATTGACAAAAGGCACTGAATTTTAATTATTCAATGCCTTTTGTCTATTTTTTCTTAGTATAAGTGTATTATTACTTATTCCACCCTTTTTCCTTAAAACGAGCGATGGCTTCAATACGATTTCCAACATTTAATTTTTCTAAAATAGTGGAAATATAGTTACGGACAGTTCCTGCCGATAAAAACAGTTCTGCAGCAATTTCTTTTGTCGTCTTGCCCTCTGCAACGAGTGTCAGTACCTGACTCTCGCGGTCAGTTAAAGGATTTTCACTATCATCCTCATAGACAAAATCAACGAGTTCAGGCGCATATATTCTTTTGCCGTCCATAATTGTGCGAATGGCACTTGCCAATTCTTCTATCGGACTATCCTTTAGTAAATAGCCACGAACGCTGGCTTTTCTTGCACGCTCAAAATAACCTGGCCTTGCAAATGTCGTTAATATAATCACTTTACAATTAGAACCTGAGGCATGCAGTTCCTCGGCAGCATCCAATCCAGTTTTTACTGGCATTTCAATATCCATAATACAAATATCAGGCTGATGCTCTTCAACAAGCGCCAATGCTTCCTCACCATTTTTTGCTAAGCCGACGACCTCCATATCTTCCTCCATACTAAGTAATGAACGGAGTGCGCCTAATAGCATACCCTGATCTTCAGCAATTACAATTCGTATCATGTCACAGACCTCATTTCTATATGTTCTTCAGATTTTCTTTGACCTTCTGATGCGTAATCGCCACTGGAATCGACACTGTTAATGTAGTGCCCTCTTCACTTTCGATTTTAAAAGAACCGTTTATAAACTCTAACCGTTCTCGCATTCCCTTTAATCCGTTACCTGTTTTCCATGCTTGCTTTTTGGAGATTCCTTGCCCATTATCACGAACAACTAAATATACTTCCTTAAAATTTTGATGGAAGGCAATTTCGCATTTTGTAGCACCACTATGTTTAACGACATTATTGACTGCCTCTTTTAAGCACATGGATAATACATTTTCTACAAGCGGTGGAGCTTGTAATGTATCTTTATCACCATTAAATACAAATTCCATTTCAGCAGCCTTTAATATTTGAGCAATACGCATAAGCTCGTCCTCAAACCTAGCCGTTCGCATGCCCGATACTAATTCACGTACTTCTTTTAATGCGATACTCGCCGTTTGACGAATATCCTTAATCTCTGTTAGAGCCTGCTGTGGATCACGCTCAATTAATCTTGAAGCTAAGTCACTTTTTAAACCTATCATCGACAACTTTTGACCGAGAGTATCATGCAAATCCCGAGCAATACGTTGGCGTTCTTCAAAAACAATTAACTCAGCTATTCGTTCATTAGCAGTCTCAAGCTGACCTTCTAAATTTTCGCGTTTATTTTTTGAATAAATCGTTAGTGGGAGAAGCACAACCGCTAAAATAGTTAAAACAACAAATGGTAGTTGTGATAAAAATAACTGTAGCTCAACAAAAAAGCCCACACCTGTAGAAATAACCGTAAAACCAATATGTAAACCATATATAATATAGAAGCCAACCGGTTTACGAAGATTTCCAATGAAGAAAGCTGTGAAAATTGATAAATACACATAGCCATACAATATCGTCATAACGATATTAATAACCATTTCAAAGCTAATCCACATATAAACAAGACCGTTTTTCGAATTCATGGAAAACCGATAGAAAATAAAGTATAGCATTAAAAATGTAATGCCAATTGATATTTCTAGATAAGATGATTTTCTAAAAATGAAGAAAAACGGTAGGAAACAGAAAATAATCCATAAATATATACTGAGCATTGGACTATTCGGGATAATACTTTGCCATTTCCTCAACATAATCTCACGCTCTTTCCTACTTTTCCCTCATTATAACAAGAAAATTTATTTTATGCCTGTACATGATTTTTACTGAGCCTGTTGTACAATGTTTACGTAAAACAGCCATCCCTTAGAAGAGATGGCTGAAAAAATTTTACTAAGCAGCAATACTGCCTCTTTCTTTTCGCTTAATTATTTCGTTAACGTCTTTAAAAGTTACAAACTTGCCTTGCTCTTCATCATACAACTTGTAACGTAATGATTCTAAGCTTGTACGTAACGTGATTGTCGTTGCAGTGTGTAATGGCGGTATGTCATTATGCGCCTTTTCAAGATTATAGTTCGGTACACGAGGAGCTAAATGGTGTACATGGTGGAAACCAATATTGCCTGTAACCCATTGTAATAGCTTTGGTAATTTATAATACGAGCTACCTTCGACAGCAGCCTTTACATAATCCCATTCTGCGTCATGCTCAAAATAAGAATCTTCATACGTATGCTGGATAAAAAATAACCAAATGCCAAGAGAAGCAGCCACAAACAATGTTACCCCATGCACTAATAAAAATGCTTGCAATCCCATAAAGAAAATTAAGGCTACACAGATTCCTACGATGACTACATTTGTTAAATACGTGTTAATACGTTCTTTCTGTTTAGCATCACTTCGATTACGACGATTTAAAATGAACACCATAAACAGTGGACCTAAGCCAAACATTACAAATGGATTACGGTAAAAACGATACCATAAACGTTGCCCTTTAGATGCTTGTAAAAACTCTTCCACTGTCATCATATCAATATCACCGATACCACGCTTATCTAAGTTCGAGCTAGTTGCGTGGTGAATTGTATGCTCACGTTTCCATTTTTCATATGGGAATGATGTTAAAACCCCAGTTACAAAACCAACCCAGTCGTTTGCTTTTTTACTTTTGAAAAATGAACCGTGTGTACAATCATGGAAAATAATAAAAGTTCGTACGACAAATCCAGCAGAAATTACACTTAACCCAGCTGTTAACCATGGTGAAACATCCACTAACATATAGCCAGCTACCCAAAGAGCAATTAAAGGTATAATCGTATTAACCATTTGAAAGATACTTTTAGCCGTATCAGATTTAGCAAATGGTGCTACGTCTTGGCGCAGTTTTTTTGTTTTTTCTTTATCTGTTGCCATTATATTTACTCCCTCGTTTCCTTTTTTCTTATGACCTCATCATAAAACAAGAGTACAATCATGCAACAGGAGCAAACATCATAAAAAGGATATGACATTTGTCATATCCTTTTATAATGTGTATATAGGAATAAATATAAATATGGCTTATCACTATAAAGTGGAGTTGATTTCCGTTCCGGCTGGGCGCTTTGTTGCTGCCGCTTCGCTTTCGCACAGTTAAAACATTTGTTGCTGACGCTTCGCTTTCGCACAGTTAAAACATTTGTTGCTGACGCTTCGCTTTCGCACAGTTAAAACATTTGTTGCTGACGCTTCGCTTTCGCACAGAGGGCGTCCGATGAGCCGCTTGGGGCAACAGGATGTTGGTCACGAAGGCGTTATCACAGGACGTGATGATCTTAGCCTTCGTTCCCCTACTTGCTCGCTCCAGGATCTCGGGCCAACACGATGCTGGTCACGAAGGCGTTATCACAGGACGTGATGCTTTTAGCCTTCGTTCCTCTATATCGCTGATCCCCGAGGAGTCGCCCAGCCTACACTCCAATCAACCTATTATACAACCCGTATTTCATCTTCAACCACTAGTATAAGCAGGCAAGCTGAAAAGATATGTCATGTCGAATACTTGCTATACTTTCGGTCCGGTTAACTGTAGCTGATAAAATACAAGATCTAGCCACTGCCCAAATTTATAGCCTGCGTTTTTTATTGTGCCCGCATATTCGAAGCCTAGTTTTTCATGTACTTTAATGCTTCCGATGTTTTCACCATCAATGCCCGCTACGAGTGTTTTCACATCTTGCTCTTTAGCAATTCGAATAAGCTCATGCATTAATTGGATAGCTATTCCCTTTTGATAATGATCTTTATGCACATATACAGAGTGCTCCATCGTGTGCTTATAGCCTGGATATGGACGGAACTGACTATATGTTGCAAACCCCGCTACTGTGCCATTTACGTCAAAGACTAGCAGTGGATTACCGATTGTTTGCTGCTCCTTGAACCATCGTCTTTTTTCTTCTAACGATTGAGTTTCATATCGATAAACGGCTTTGCTCGTTAAAATAATGTCATTGTAAATATTTAAAACACCAGGTAAATCTTTCTCTTCCATTAATCGAATCATCATGTTCACGCCCTACTTCAATTATGCAGAAGCTTTAACCTTAACCTCTTTACATAAAGTTATACCACTTTTCCTAGCATTACACATTAAAATAACGAGCATTTGGATGTGCAAAGACTATTGCTGAAACAGAAGCTTCAGGCTCCATCATAAAGCCTTCCGTTAAATGTACACCAATGTCTTCTGGTTTTAATAAGCCAAACAATTTCTCTTGATCCTCTAAGTTCGGACATGCAGGATAACCAAATGAGAAGCGCTGCCCTTGATATTTTGCTGCGAAACGATCACGCATTGTAAAATCTGTCGCATCCGGGAAGCCCCATTGATCACGAATTTCTTGGTGCATACGCTCCGCAAAGCCTTCCGCAAGCTCAAGTGCTGTAGATTGTAATGCATGACTATCAAGGAATTTCCCTTCCTCTTTTAGCTGACGAGCCTTCGTCATAACCCCTTGTCCAGTTGTTACTACCATTAAGGAAATATAGTCCATTTCACCGCTTTCAACTGTTTTCAGGAAATCTGCAAGACATAAAAACGGTTCAACTTGCTGACGTGGGAAGGTAAATCGTTCAATTTCTGTTTTGCTATCTGCTGGATCATAAACGACTACATCATCCCCATCGGCTTGTGCAGGGAAAAACTGATACACACCCGAAGGCTTCAATAAATCACTTTGTAAATAAGCGTCGACTAAATCTTTTAACTCTGTTGCCCTTGCATCGCCAGCATCAAGCAACTGCTGTACTTGACCTTTTAAGCCTAGGTGATGTCCAAGTAATGTCCGCATATTAACATATGGATATAAATGTGAAACAGCATAATCTCTCTTTACATGGCGGCGCAAATCAGCCGGAAGAAAGACAGAAGCTTCCTTTACCGTGCGTACAGGCTTAACAGTTACCTCTTTAGCCGGGCGAGCCGCTCTTTTTTCGTCTGCTTCTAAGCGTTTTTTGCGAGATTCCTCAATTTCAACTAAGAAATCAGCACGTGTATCTGTCCCCATTAACCGATTTACTTGCTCTAATCCTTGCATCGCATCCTTTGAATAAATGACAGGACCATTATATTCGCCGGCGATTTTTGTTTCGGTAAAGCGACGGGATAATGCCGCTCCCCCTACTAAAATAGGAACATCAATGCCCGCTTCTTTGAAATCTTGAGCTGTAATAACCATTTGCTGTGCTGATTTTACAAGTAAGCCTGAAAGCCCGATGAAATCTGGCTTCTCCTTACGAATCGTTTCTATTAACTGAGCAGGTGTTACTTTAATGCCAAGATCAATTACCTTATAGCCATTATTACTTAAAATAATATCGACAAGGTTTTTCCCAATATCATGCACATCGCCTTTTACAGTAGCGAGTACCATTTTCCCCTTGCCAGCACTCTCTTCATTTTTCTCCATGAATTGCTCTAAATGTGCCACTGCTGCCTTCATAACCCCTGCTGATTGCAACACCTCCGCTACGATGAGCTGATTATCGTTAAATAAACGGCCTACCTCTGCCATTCCGTCCATTAATGGGCCATTAATAATATCAAGCGGTGTTTCAAAAATTTCACGAGCAGCATCTAGATCCTCAATAAGCCCTTCCTTTGTACCTTCTAAAATATAGTAAGCTAAGCGACCTTCTACTGTTTTCGGAATATCTGCCTCTGTTTTTTCCTTCTTTTTATCACGATAGAAATCCGTGAATACAGCTAATGTTTCATCATTTGTATGGAAGAGTAAATCATTGGCTAGCTTAATTTCTTCCTCAGGAATGGATGCATAACGTTCTAGCTTCTCCGTATTCACAATTGCATAATCTAATCCAGCCTGTGTACAGTGATATAAATATACGGCATTTAATACTTCACGACCTACTGGTGGTAATCCGAACGAAATATTACTTACACCAAGTACCGTTAATGTACGTGGCATTTTTTCTTTAATCAGGTGAATTCCTTCTACCGTTTCAAGTGCTGAGCCAATATACTGCTCATCTCCCGTTCCTACTGGGAACATTAATGGGTCAAAGATAATATCTTCAGGAGCAATACCCCACTTTTCTGTTAACAATTTATAGGAACGTTCAGCAATCTCAAGCTTGCGCTGTCGATCAACCGCCATGCCTTGCTCATCAATTGTCCCCACTACTAAAGAGGCACCATATTTTTTCACTAGCGGTAAAACTGCGTCAAAGCGCTCCTCGCCATCCTCTAGGTTTATAGAGTTGATGATTGCTTTTCCTTGAGAAAACTTAAGTGCTTCCTCAATTACTTTTTCATCTGTCGAGTCAATTACAAGAGGTACTTTTACTTTTTTTACAACCTCCTGCATAAAGCCACGCATATCTTCTAGTTCATCGCGGTCAGGGTTTGCTAAACAAATATCGATAACGTGTGCTCCATTTTTCACTTGGGCACGCGCGATTTCTGCAGCTTCTTCAAACTTCCCGTCAATAATTAAATTTTTAAACTTACGAGAACCGATTACATTTGTCCGTTCTCCAATAAATAACGGACGCATAGAATCGTCATACACCAATGGCTCGATACCTGAAACTACATGACCATGTGTGGCATCTGGTAATTGACGAGGCTGTTGGTCCTTTAGCACTTCTCGAATAGCAGCAATATGTGCTGGAGTTGTACCACAGCAGCCTCCTACAATATTTAGCCACCCTTTTTCTGCAAAGCCTTTTAGCTTTTGTGACAGTGATTCAGGTGACTCATGATAGCAGCCTTCCTCGTCAGGTAAGCCTGCATTCGGGTAACAGCTAATATAGCCTGTTGAAAGCTCTGCAAGTGAACGGATATGATCCGTCATAAACTCTGGTCCAGTTGCACAGTTTAAGCCAACTGATAATGGCTTAATATGCTCGATGGAAATGTAAAAAGCATCAATTGTTTGGCCGGCCAATGTTGTTCCCATCGGTTCAATTGTTCCCGATATCATCACAGGTAGCTCTTTTTCAGTTTCCTTAAAAGCACGAGATACCCCCAATGTTCCTGCCTTAACATTCAACATATCCTGACTAGTTTCTAGCAACAGAACGTCGGCTCCAGCTTCGATTAATGCCTTGGCCTGAACATAGAAGTTTTCCTCTAACTCATCAAATGTAATACCACCTGTAACCGACAAGGTTTTTGTAGTTGGTCCCATAGCCCCCGCTACAAAACGTGGCCAATCGGATGTAGAAAACTCATCTACTACTTTGCGTGCAATTTCCACAGCACGTGTATTGATTTCTTCTGCCTTTGCACCAAGATCATATTCATTTAATACAAGTGGTGTACTTCCAAATGTATTTGTACAAATAATATCTGCTCCAGCTTCTAAATATTTTCTATGAACTTTTTCAAGCACATCTGGTCTAGTTAGCACGAGATTTTCATTACAGCCATCATATTCCTCGCCGCCAAAATCCTCTGCTGATAAATTTTCATTTTGTAGCATTGTACCCATTGCGCCATCAAGAATTAAAATTCGTTTCTCTAGTTGTTCTTCAATCAAGTGCTTAGCCATTTATACTTACCCCTTTTTTCTGTTCATCCAATTGCTCAATAAATTTCATCAATTCTAGTGTCATGTCATAGCGTAAAAATGGTGTGATGAGGTAAATACCATTGAAATATTCCGCTGCTACTTCTACTAATTCCTTCGCAATTGCAATTCCTTCTAGTGTTGCGCGTTCTTTATCATCGCCACATGCCTTCATACGGGCTAATACATCATCGGATAGTTTGATACCTGGCACTTCATGATGTAAAAACTCCGCACTTTTATAGCTCGTTACTGGCATAATGCCTATATAAATCGGTGTTTCTAAATGCTTTGTCGCCTCGTAAATTTCCACGATTTTTTCCTTTGTATAGACAGGCTGCGAAATAAAATAATCTGCCCCATATTCAATTTTCTTCTCTAATCGAGATACCGCGCGATCTAGTACACGTACATTAGGATTAAAGGCAGCCGCTACAGAGAAATTCGCCTTTTTACGAAGTGGTTTCCCAGAGAACGATACACCTTCGTTTAACTGTTTTATTAATTGGATTAGCTCCATTGAAGATACGTCATAAACGCTTGTGGCCCCTGGGAAATCACCCACCTTCGTCGGATCTCCAGTCACTGCTAAAATATCGTGAAT
>Ga0209676_1001026_pt1 | contig 32513 bp, 30 predicted proteins | sample AraplaCvi_mLB_r2_FD_184282 | JGI IMG/M metagenome (GOLD analysis project Ga0209676, IMG submission 184282) | Arabidopsis root microbial communities from North Carolina, USA - plate scrape MF_Cvi_mLB_r2 (SPAdes) (version 2) | ecosystem: Host-associated > Plants > Roots > Endosphere | place: USA... | reverse complement strand
TAACTCTCGGAGAGCCTCCTCTTATTATCAGAAACGCTCTAGTCCATAGTCCTAATGGAGAGGTTATCGAATTTATTGAGGATGTGGATTTTGACATAGAGTCCCATAGTTCAGTGCAGTAGTTCAAAAAGGTAGTGGCATTCTAAGACTTTTTCCTATCCTAGATTGCTGCTTAAAGATCATTGAGTTGCATAGCCAGCTCTTTTTTCCTTTATTGAACGAACGAGGCAGGTTAGTTCAACAATCGGGCCATATTGTTTAGTAAGAAAAATGAAGTTTGTAAAGAAATGTACCTGTTAGTGAAAGAAGAGGGTATTGGAAAAGGTGATAAAACTAATATATTAAGGGCGAATAAAAACCATTCAAATTAAATAAATCTCGGTTTAAGTGAATGGTTTTTATCTAATTTACTTCATGTATGAATCTTTAGTTATTATTAATACAATGTTTCAATATTATCGATTAACGTTCTTATCTCTCCATCCAAGTAACGCAATAAACATGAACATACAAAGAACAATCATTAATACAAATACCTGCTTTTCATTTGCAATATAATCTCTTGTTAATCCTGCGATAATGGGAATGACTCCACCAAGCATATAACCAAATCCTTGCATCATTGAAGTCCAAGAACTTGCTTCCCTTGACGAAGAAACTGCGTTTAATGGAAGTGCCATTGTAAGAGGGAATAATCCACCAAGTCCTAAGATATTCATGTGATTTTTTGTATGGATTAAATCATTAAATTTCCTAAAGTTGAAATATAAAGCAAAACACTTCCTAAAGTCGAGATATCTTTTGAGAAAGTTTCTTTAAATTTACCTATACATATATAATTTCCAACTTTTTATTGCTATAAATCCTTACTACTCTAAGCATGGAAGTTTTATGGTTTATTTTTCTGAAATTTTATTCTTTAGGTCATAGATAAGTCGGTTAATGTTACAATCTGCCATCTATCCATTTTAAATAAGTTACTTACCCTAATAGAAGAAGCGGCTTAGATCAAAAAAATAATCTTGCCGCTTCTTTTTATATACAGAGTTACATTTAAATGTTAAGAGTGATGCTGTCTCCGTTTATGAGATTATACACGGAATTGAGCTGCCAAATCCCTTAACTCTTCTGCCAAGTTTGCAAGTGCATAAGCAGATGATGAAATTTCCTCCATTGATGCCGTTTGTTCTTCAGTCGTAGCAGAAATACTCTCTGTGCCTGCTGCGTTAGATTTAGTTATGGAGTGGATCGTATTCACACTACCAACAATTTCTTCGGTGCCTGCTGCCATTTGTTCGACTGCTGCAGATACTTCTTCTACCTGCATCGTAACACTTTGAATGGCACCTTGAATTGAAGCGAAAGTAGTACGTGTATTTTCTGTTGTTTTAATTCCTTCATTAACTCCCGCTGTTACTAACTTCATTGATTCAACAGCCGTTTGAGTATCTTTCTGTGTCTCTGAAATCAACACTTCAATTTGGTTTGAAGAAACAGCAGACTGTTCTGCTAATTTTCTAACCTCATCTGCAACGACGGCAAAGCCCTTCCCATGCTCTCCAGCACGTGCGGCTTCAATTGCGGCGTTCAGGGCAAGGAGATTTGTTTGTTCAGCAATTGCTGTAATCGAATCAATAATTTGACCGATTTCATTAGAACGTTTTCCTAACAAGTCGACAACATTGGATAAGCCTTTTACTTGTTCTGTGATGTCTATCATTTGTTGATTCATTTGATTCGCGGCATTCATACCATTTATCACTAGGGATAAAGAATCCCCTGAAAGTTCGCTTACAGCTTGAGCATTTCCAGCCACTTGTTGAACACCTGTCGAAAGCTCATTAACTGTATTGACTGTGTTGGAAACACTATTTAGTTGCTCTACTGATCCATGAGCGATAGTTTCCATCGTATTTGCAACCAACTCTGTTGCTTTTGTAGTTTCTGCTGCATTAACATTTAACTCTTCAGATGCTGAGGCTACATGATTAGCAGTTTCAGTCACTTTTGTTACTGTATTACGAATATTATTAATCATCGTGTTAAATGATTGTGTTAATTGACCGATTTCATCTTTGGATGAATATGTACCTTGGGCAGTCAAATCACCGTTGCCTGCCTTTAACATATTTGCCTGTAACTCTTTAACTGGATTCACAATTAAACGTGCAATCCAAGTTGCCAATGTAATAAAGAAAATAATGGCCACAACAGAGAGAATGGAAGAAATAAGCATAGTAGTGAATAGACTTTGTTTATTTTCTTCATTCAGTTTATTGGCATCTTCAGAACTTTGAGTCATAAGATTGCGTGCATCACTTGCCATATTCTCAGCAAAATCATCTAAAATTGTGGTGTAAATAGAATAGGCTTCTGCGTTTCGGTTCTGACTAGCCAAGTCAATAACATCTTCCATAGTGCTAAAATAACCATCAACATTGGATTTAAGAGATTTTAACAGTTTTTGTTCATCTTCATTTCCATTGTAAATAGCTTCAAATTTCTCGATTGAGTCTTTAACACTTTCAGCTCTCTCTGAGATCATTGTCTTTAGTTCAGCATTATCATTTGCATCCGTAGTAATCATGAGTTCTAAAACGAAAGAATCCATCGCACGAATATCAGTTCGAGCTTGACCGATATGTTGAATTGGCAAAAGTGATTCGTCGTACATTTCACTAGATTTTTTTGCCATATCGTTAATGTAATAAAAACTACCACCAGAAATAATCAGCAAAAATATAACAGCGGACGTAATAAGTGTTAGAAGTTTCTTTTTAATCGATAAGTTTTTCAAAATATTTCCTCCATCATCTCAATTAACTTCAAAAAAAGTGGGATATAGTAATAACATTGGATATAATGAGTAATTTAGATCTTGTAATACTATAGCACATTAAAGATTTAAATAAGAGAAGAGAGAATTATGGGATATTTATGAAAGATGAAGTGTTACAGCTTATTGCAATCGAGTTCACTCGGAAAAAATCCAAAATAAGGGGAACGAAATTCACCGTATTTGTAGGGCGCATAGTTGAATAGGAAAGTGACTAAATCATCATCTGTAGAGGCCAAATCTCACATTAAGTGTGTTGTACTGATCTATAAGGAAATAAGAAAGGGGTTAAATCCCTAAATCATTGTTTAATGACTTTTAGGATAACCCCGAATTTATACTGTTTAATGTTGTGGAAGGTGGTCTTGGCCGTTTATCGTTACTTTAGAAGCTGAAATAAGAATTTCTTTATTTGCTTCAAAATATGGTTCTAAAATATTGTAAAAAGCTTCCCATGTTTCTTCGCTTTTTTCTTGTTCTCCTTTTTTATCAAGTGCTTGGTATTCTTCATAAAGTTGTTTTAATTTCTTGCTATCTGCTTCACTAACTTTGAATTCAAAGTCAGCCATGTATTCTTCATATGTTTGAGGCTTTTCAAACTGATTAAGGAGTCCATAGAATTCTTCGTGTAACTTATCATATAACTCATCATTTTCATCTTTTAATGCTTTTTGTAAATCCCCATGAAGAGTTTTTAGTTTGGCTAAAGTTTCAGCTGGGATATCTAAAAATTCCGTGACTTCCTTATAGCTATCCATAAATTCTTCAAATGTTTCTGGTGCATTTAGCGCATCTAAATATGGTTCAAGGATTTTATCAAACTCTTCATATTTTTTGTTAGCTTTTTCCTCATCACCACTTTTTTTAAGCTTTATCCATTCTTCATAAATAGCTTTAAGTTGTGCGTTATCGTTTTCTTTAATAATAATATTTTTCTCATTAAATCCGTAATCTTTCATATATTCTTCAAATGATTGAGGTTGCCAATTAGCTAATGTATACGGCTTTGTGATTTTATGTATTTCTTCGTAAATTTTTTCTAGTTCCTCATGTTTCTTTTCTATTTCTTCATCTGTTAATTTTATCTCTTTTGAAAATCCTTTTTGCAGCTGCTTCATTTCATTGAACAATTTTTCTAATCTTGTTAAATCTTCTTTTGTCATCTCCTTAGGGAAGTATTTTTTAAATACTTCAAATGTGAAGAAGTCTGAATAACTCTCTACAGTGTTACCTTCTACAGAGATTTCCTGTCCTTCTACTAATTTCATTTTTTCTATTTGCTCATCAGAAAATTTGTGGAAACTGATAAAGTAATTTTTACCATCTTTTCCTTTGATATTCATTCCATCATCGTAAATGTCTTTAATAGTTCCTGTAATTTTTTGTTCAAGTTGAACAGTAATGCTACTATTATCTTTTGTTTCTACTGACGCAGCCCCTGCTTGAAGTGGTGTCAGAACAGCCATTCCTATTGTAAGTGCTGAAGCAATCATCCAAGTTTTTTTGATCGGTTTTTTCATATGTATTTCTCCTTTTATTTAAAAAATCAGGCGTTACCAATAATTAGACGATTTACCATCTAAAAAAGTTCGTTGTTTTAAGAATAAGTTAGTTTTTTAATTAAAAAAGAGAACTAAATGACCACTCCGAGATGAACTGCCCCGTAAAAGTTAGACATAAAATCTAACTTTTACGAGGTGTTTTCATGAGCGAATTTACATCAGATGAAAAAAAGAATCGTATTACGTTATATAAATGGACCAAGAAAGTATCCATCACATTGCTCGAGAAGAAAGGGGAAGGAAACAAAATTAAGGACTTGGATCAGCATGGTATTTTTACTGTTAATAACAAAGACTTTATATACTTGTACCTAAAGAAAAAAACTTAACTATCTGCTCAAACTGATTAGTGATTGTAGAGAGAACAGTCGCATCATAAAACAGTAGTACCTAATGCACTTCGTAATAACGTGATGTGCATTTGAAACTAGGAGAGGTACAGCTTATTGCAATCGAGTTAACTCGGAAAAATTCCAAAATAGGAGGAACGAAATTTACTGTATTTTTATTTGTAGGGCATAGAAAGGCTGTTTGAATAGGAAAGTGCTAAATCATCATCTGATATCTTCTATTGAGTTTTTATGGCATATATCGATATACCATTGAATTATTTTCTCCGTTAGCATTAAACATAGTAGTTACAGAATGGTTTTTTAAGAGGAAATATCGTTGTAACCATACATAGCCGTTATCAACCATACATAGGTTTTTCTCTTCATAATTCACGAATAAAGGTTCAGTAACTAGGACTGTTTTTAATAAAGTTTAAAACCCTTGAATACTCTAGTGTCAAGGTATGATTGATTATACTTTCTTTCGATAACTCGTGGCCATTCAGAACGGTCACCGAACTTTCTTTTAAGCATACTGAACCTCCAAACTCATTTAAAATAATGGGGATACAAATTTTTATGCTGCCATATCCAGTTTCTCATCTCAAGGATCATTTCTTCATAGCTCGGTACGGTAAATGAAAAGTCTTTTCTTGTGTTGACTAGTGTTTTATCAATGTTTACGAGGGGATATGGTTGGATCATACCTTTATTTTCTTTGAAATGCGTATTGAATAATTGCAGTAACTCAAATTTTGAAATACTGCTATTGTTGACGAGGTGGTAGAGGCCCGTTGTACCTTCAAGTGATGCACGTTCAATTGCTTTAGCTAATGTTAGGGTTGTAACTCCGGTCCATATTGCACCAGTATAGCCGCGAATAGTACTATGTTGTTTCATAAACCAATTAAAAAGGCCAATGCCATCCTCCTTCAGATCAGGACCGATGATAGAATTACGAAACGTTAGATGTTGAGTGCTTTCGATCTCTCCTAGTCCCTTCGTACGATCGTAAAAGGTTTCCCCATCGCGAAGGCTTTTTTCATGATAGGGAGCGGCTTTTCCTGAGAATACACAATCTGTACTTAAATGAATAAGCTTAGTGTTACTGTTTGTTAATAAAGACTCAATGGCATGAGGCAAATAACTATTGAGATATACACTTTTCCCGCGGTCTGTTTCACATGCGTCATTTAATACACCGATACAATTGACTACAACATCATAGTCGTGATCTAAAATTAGTGATTTTAAAAAATTTGTATCTGTAATATCTCCCATAATATTATTTCCGCATGAAAAGGCTGATCGCGAATAGGTTGTTACATCATGACCCTGGGCGTACAAATAGAGTGAAATTGTGTGACCAGCCATTCCAGTAGCTCCAAGTACTAAAAATTTCAAGGTTTTCCTCCCATCCAATTTTGTAATTCTTCTTGAATGAGTGGAAGTTTTAATAATTTTTCTTTTATTTCAGCGACGGAAAGTATTTTCGTATTAGTAGAGTTGTATTCGTCGGTCAACGTAATTTTAGGAGAGCCCTCATCAAGATATTTTCCATAATTTAAATCACGGTTATCTGCAGGGATTCTATAAAAATTCCCCATATCAATGGCCTTCGCAGCTTCTTCCTTTGTTAATAACACTTCGTAAATTTTTTCGCCATGCCGTGTCCCGATAGTTTGTATTTTATTTTGAGCTTGAAAAATTTCTAGTAATGCCTGTGCTAAATCCTCAATATAAGCAGCTGGTGATTTTTGCACCATAATGTCCCCGTTGTCAGCGTGTGAGAAGGCGTATAAAACTAACTCTACCGCCTCATCAAGACTCATCATAAAGCGTGTCATTTTAGGATCGGTAATCGTTAACGGCTTGCCAGCTTTAATTTGTTCGATAAATAAAGGAATAACAGAGCCCCTTGAAGCCATGACATTTCCGTATCGTGTTCCGCAAATTAATGTTTTCTCTAGATGAACCATTCTAGACTTAGCAATAAAGGTTTTTTCCATCATCGCCTTCGAAATTCCCATTGCATTTACTGGATAAGCAGCCTTATCAGTAGAAAGGCAAATAATTTTTTTTACACCTGCTTGAATAGCCGCGGTTAAAACATTATCAGTGCCTAGGATGTTCGTCTTAACTGCTTCTAGTGGAAAAAATTCGCAAGAGGGGACTTGCTTAAGAGCGGCTGCATGGAAAACAAAATCGACATCATACATTGCATTATGAATGCTTTGGATGTCACGTACATCGCCTATAAAAAATTTGATTTTCGGATGTTGATAGAGTTTACGCATATCATCTTGCTTTTTCTCATCTCTTGAAAAGATGCGTATTTCCTTAATGTCGGTATTTAAAAACCTCTTTAATACTGCATTACCAAAAGAGCCGGTGCCACCAGTAATGAGAAGAACTTTATCTTTAAACATTGTATTATTAATTACACCTCCTGCATGCATGGAAATAAGGGCGTTATTTTAATCCTCTTCGATGTAAATCATATTCAGAATTTTCCCTTGGGAAGTTATACCAGTACGCCAATTCATTTGTATATTTACTTGTCGGGTTTTTATCCATTAATGCACAATTAAAATCCCAATCCCCGGCAATGTCTTTTCTTATGGTAAAGGTTGCATCACCTATAAAACTTCTTCGAATAATTTTAAATTGTCCAGGTAATGTGTATCGGTTTGATTCATCTTTTATAAATGCATAGCCTGCCTTCGTTAACATGTTGTAGTAGTAAATATCAAACTGACCATCTACTTGTGCTAAGACGTTTCGAATAGCGGGTAAGTAGTGATCATCACTATCTATGATAGCTACATAATCACCAGTAGCTTCTGCGATACATCGATTATAGGCTACACTAGCACCTAAATTAGTTGGATGGGTAATTATTTTTAAGGCTGGACAGTTTTTTTGATAGTCCTCTAAAAGAGCTAACGTATTATCGGTTGAGCCGTCATCGCAAACGATAATTTCATAGGCATATTCTTTAGGAATACTTTCTAACAATGTCAATATCCACTCTTCACTATTGTAGGCTGGTGATAAAAAACTAATTTTCATATAAAACCTCGATTCTTTTATTGTTAGTAGAAATGTTCATTAGGCGTAAGTAGAAGTTTTATAAATTCTATTCTGTTTACTTTGATTGACATAAAGGATTCTTTATTACAATATGCGTTGCGAGAGTGGTTCTGTAGGCAATTGCTTACATTCGTTAGTTATTTAAAAGAGAGATAAGTATTTTAAAATAAGGTGATTTTACTAGTGTGATAATGGGACTTATACTAATCTTTTCACATTATTGAACAAGAAATCATAATTTAATGAAACGCTTCATTAAAAAAAGGGGGATGTTATGTCAAAAAAGATAGCCTTCATATGTAGTGTGGAATCATATAAGCTCTCCGACGCACATATTTTCAAAGATTTATGCCTTGTTCCTATTTTGTTGGGTGAATACTTAGGCTATGATGTCACAATTTTAACGACTGAAATGAATGAAGCATTATTGAAACAAACCTTTCCTTCTGTCACTTTTCAACATATTCCTTTTGAGGATGACTATGTTGTTAATATGAATAGTTATTTAATAGAACATGCGGCGGACATCGATATTGCATTTGCGATAGGGCCTTATCCATCGTATTTATCGATCTTAAAAACTTATAAAAAATTTAATCCAAACGGAAAAATTTATATGAAATTAGATGTTAATCGGTTTTGGTTAAGTCGATTAAAAACTTATCCGTATTTTACGGAGTTACTCCAGCTTTGTGATGTGCTTTCGTCTGAATGTGAATCCATTCAAAGCTCTATTCATGATTTTTTGAATTTGGATATTAAACATATTCCTAATGGCTTTTATGAACTGTTTCAAACAGAGCCAGTTCCGTTTAAAGAGAAAGAAAATAGAATAGTAACGGTAGGTCGTTTAGATGCTCCTGAAAAACAAATTCTTCTAGCGGTAAAAGCATTTTTAGAAGCACAGCTTGCAGAATGGGAGTTTCGGTTAATAGGTCCAATGTCAGAGGCGTTTAGACAGGAGCTGTTGAACGTGCTAGATGGAAATCCATTCGCAGCACAGGTCATTATGTTAGGACCGATCTATGATAAGGTCCGATTGGAGGAGGAGTATAGAAAGGCTAAAATTTTTTGCCTTACCTCTGTAGTAGAATGTTACGCACATGTATTTGCTGAAGCCGCAAAGAATGGTTGTTATATCGTTACGACTGATGTCGATGGGGCTACAGATATTACCCATAATCAGCGCTTCGGGACAATTCATCCGACACATGATTGGCAAAGTGTTGGGCGGACATTGCAGCAGGTAACGAAACAGGAAGATTTATTGGCTGATACTTGCGAACACCTTCAAGCTTTTGCAAGAGCGGAATTAAATTGGAAACATATTGTACAAAAGGTAGCCGAATATTTAAATGAAAAGTCAAATTAAAGTGTATATATTTACTCGAATAAGAGGAGTGTTTATTAAAAGTTAAGACTGATGTTAGAGGCCAAGGGTGGGCAAAGTATTAATGCTAAGGTCTTTCAATATTGTGAGCAGTAGCATGCTCGTTATGTAACGTTGCAAACGGCAACAGACAATATGTAAAATCAATAAAAAACCCCCTAGATTTTTCACATCTAGGGGATTGTTCTGTTATCGACCTTCAGCTGAAAATACTATCCTTCGACTAGATTCATTTTTTTAGTCCAAGGAGATGTTAGTTCTTATTTTATTTCAAGCGTATAAGGTTGTGTACTTGCTCTGCCGTAAGAATCACTTACTTCAATATAGAAAGTTCCTTTATCCAGTTCGATTGTACCTACTTCAGCATCTCCAGTTCCATAAAGATCTAAAGTTTCTACTGTTTTTCCTTTTGCATCGATGATACGGATGACACCATCTAGTGCTTTTTCTGTTTCAAGAGAGAAGAACACATTGCGTTTGCTGTCGTTTTTGAATTCAAAATAGTCCTTATCACCAAATGGAACACCAGCATTTAGATATTGAGTAGCTACCCATTTATCGTCTTTTTTCGTAAGTGTTGTTGGTTTTGTCGGTATACCGTTAACTAACTTGGAATCTGCATCTTCATCTACTCTTTTATGATCAAACAAAGTTAAATTATATGGTTGGATGGATAATTCTCCAACATTATTTCCGTTAATAACTATAAAATACCCGTGATCTTTTTTAGCTTTAAAAGAAGTATTTACATCTGTTGTTCCCCCAAGGCCCAGTAGTATTTCAAGGAGGTTTTCACCTTGTCCAAATTGAATTTCTGTTGCCATTTCTTTTGGATCAATATCCATATTACCATTTGTATCTTCAATAATGGAGCCTGTAAACTTTAAGTCTTTTTGAAGCTCTTTAGGTAATTGATCTAGCTCTTCATTTGTAAATGGTATAGAAGAAACGAGAAGACTCATGACTTCATCTTTGCCCTTTTGTTTATAATAGTAGAAATCAGTATCATCTTGATAAATGAGATGATTTTTATAAGTTGTATTTGGTCGAATCGTTTGAGCTGCTAATGGTGTATTATTATTTCTTTTATCGTCTTCTGGAATAGCTGCCATTTTACTTGTTTTAAGTGTATATGGTTCAGAAGAACGTTCACCAAGATTTTCTACTTTTACAACATATGTTTTGTCCTTTTTCAATGCAACTGTTTTAGCATCGTTTGGATCACTTGTTGATCCAAAAAGTAGACTGAGTAATCCCATATCATTAGTTAATGAAGTAACTGGGATTAATTCATTTGCTTCCTCATCATATTCAAAAATAGTACCAGCTGGTGATTGGTTCATACCTTTTTGAATTTTGAAACCGTAAACGGCATCTTCTTTAGTTGTAAATGTGAAGTAATCTTGATCGTCTTCTGTTTGGAAGTAAGCTTTTTGATCTTGACCAATATCAAAACGAATCGCTTGGTTTATAATTTGGTCAACGTCTTCTGATTGTCCCATAGCATCTAGATTCATGAATATGTTCATAAAATCATTTAATTGATTACGTTTTTTAGCTTTATATTCAGTTAAAGGTAAAATATCCGTTTGGACATTGTTATTTTCTAGCATTCCTTCGTTTAATGGAAGACCGTCTTCGTCTTTAGGAAGGCTAATGACTTCACCTTTTAATGTGTAAGGAATGATTGATTCACTAACAGTTTGTTCAGTTTCAATACCGCCGCTAAAGAACATATCAAGTGAAAAATTGTTACTGTTTACATTAGAAACGCTAATTACATACTCTTCTTCAGGCATAGCATCGATAACCAAGCTTACGCCATCGCCTTTATCCGCACCATAAGATGCTCGGATTGGATATGCCTCATATAAACCTTCAGCATCGTCTTCCTCTGTCGGCACATTAACTAAGTCTTCTTTTAGATAAAGCTCCATGGAAGCAGTAACACCTGGAGTACCAGTTAAATCAAATTTCAGTGTCGTTGGTTCATTCACTGAAAATGTAAAATAATCTTTATCACCTAGGTGATCTTCAGAAAGTAGGGTATAATTTTTTCCCGCAGTACTGAATGGGAATTTTTGAATCTTCTCCATATGTTCCATATCTAATGGATCAACTGGTAATTTTTTAGTTGTTTGAGCTGTGAAGGCGTAGTTAGACTCGCCCTTTGAGCTATAGCTGCCATTATGATCTTTAACTCCAATAAGAAGAGTTCCCTTTTGATCTGCTTTATATAGGTATCCTTCTTGCTTACCTACCCGAACATCATTGACGTTAATTGGTTCTACCTCTTCGGTGCTTCCTTCAGGGTAGAAGTATAAATCAAATGCATAATCGTATTTGTTTGCACCTTTTAATGTCAATTGAGCATGTTCATTTGCTTCTAAATCAACCTTGTACCATTTCTTTTCGTCTGGTTGCTTGAATTCACCTTTTTCAGTATTTAATGTATCCTTTTTCAGGATTTTAGCGTTTTTCAGACGCTCTTCTTTTGTTTCTGAATACTGTTTAGGTAGATTTTTAATGTTAAACTGTAATGCTTTCACAGGATCTACTAGGCCATTTCCAAATGTAAGATCATAGCCCTTGTCACCTAAATCCTTTGCAGTCATTTCGAGAATAGCTTCTATTTCATGTGGCTTTAAATCAGGATATTTTGATTTAAGAAGGGAAGCCACACCTGCAACAACAGGAGATGCCATCGATGTTCCACTAAATTTTACAAATGATGATCCTTTTTTCTCATCATGAACTGTACTGTAAATTTCTTCACCTGGAGCTACTAGGTCAACTGATGGACCATAATTTGAATAGCTTGATAGTTTGTTTCTTTCATTTGTTGAACCTACACTAATAACGCCTTCGTAAGAAGCAGGGAAGGAGTAATTATCTGTCGATTCATTTCCAGCAGCAGCTACAATGGTAACGCCTTTATCGATTGCTTTCTGAACGGCTTCCTTCATTAATGGAGATTCACCATAACCGCCAAGGCTCATATTGATAACATCAGCGCCTTGCTCAATCGCGTAAAGGATTCCTTGTGCAATGACGAAATCATTAGCACCATCTTTTCCGTTGAATACATCGATTGGAAGAAGCTTGGCATTTGGATTAATCCCATGTCCTCCAATACCATTATCTTTTGCAGCGCCAATAATTCCTGCTACATGCGTTCCATGATCACCAGGATAAGAAGTATTGGCTGGTGCTGCAGCATTATATGGTGGGAGCACTTGAGATTTTAAATCGGGATGTTTAAAATCTACACCAGAATCGATAACGGCTACTTTTACATCATTTTTGCCTGCTAATTCTAGTGCTTTATCAATTTGAAGTAAACTCAAATGGTACATATCCTGTTTCTTTGGATCTACTTCTGTACCAAAGGAATGATACACATAGCTTGGAGATACACTTTTAACCCCTTTTTGCTTCGCATAATATGAAACTGCTTTTTCTAAATTTGTTCCCTTGTTAATTTGGATAACATCGTATCCTAATGAAGGAATAGAGCGAATCACTTTTGCGCCAATTTTTTTGTGCACATTCTTATCAAGACCGGAATGTTTGACGATAATAGTATCCTGACTAACCCATTCTTTTTGATTCTTAGATGATTGATCCTTATTGCTAGCTACTTTCACTAACTCTTGATTCTTTGCTGTTTTTTGCGGTGCTTCTGCAAAGGCAGAAGTAGCAGGAACCATTAGTGCTGCAGATGCTACTAAAGCAACTGATTTTTTCTTCCAGTTTTTCAACTGTTTTCCCTCCTTGAGTGTTCCAAATATTTGTGACATCTATACTATTACGTATGAGTGATAGAAAAGTTTCGTAATAAGTATATATTTTTCCAAAAGAACCATTCTATATTTTACCATATTCAAAGCCGTTATAAAAATATGTAGAAGGGAGGTCGAAAATCCTCCCAGGACCAAGGGTAAAATTTACTCGATTTGTGAGATTGGAGTAGTAGTGGGATTCAACCACAATGGAAGAGTACCAACTATGGACAAATTGTCTTAAAGCTGCTCAATAAATCTGTGTAAATCTTTCTTCGAACGAGGCATTTTAATATTTTTCTCAAATAAATTTTTCTTTTGTAAGGCAATGGCTATTTCAAAGACCCATGGGCGTTCAAGATGGGCTCTTTCAAGCAAGTCCTCTTGGAAGAACATTTCAACTGGATCCCCATTATAAATAATTCTCCCAGCTTCCATCACAACTATTTGATCTGCCCATTCATAGGCTAATGGAATATCATGCGTAGCTAGTAAAATTGTTCGTTCACCGTTCTCTAGCGTAGCTAAATACTGTAAAACTTGTGCGCTATAATAATTATCTAGTCCAGCTGTCGGTTCATCTAATAATAAAACGGAAGGTTCCATTGCAAGTACTCCTGCCATCGCGACACGTTTTTTCTGTCCAACACTTAAAAAATGGATCGGTTTATCTAGCAATGCATCGACTTCGGTTTGAGCGACAGCCCACGCAATTTTCTCTTCAATTTTTTCTGCTGTCCAGCCAAGATTCAAAGGACCAAATGCAATATCCTGCTTAACTGTGCCAGAAAAAAGCTGGTTGTCTGCATCCTGAAAAACAATACCAACCTGTTGGCGTAATTCTTTTAATGCTTTTCTACTATAGTTCAGTTCATTGCCACAAAAGGATATACTTCCAGAGGTAGGCTTCAAAATACCATTTAAATGCTGAAATAACGTTGATTTTCCAGCACCATTATGACCAAGTAAAACGATTTTTTTCCCCTTTGGAATTTGAAGTGTAATATCTGTTAAGGCATGAGTTCCATCTGCATAAGCGTAGGATAAATGTGTTAAATCAAAGTATAAATCAGTCATCAGAAAAGACCTCCATAAATGATGAGGAGTATAAAAATAGCAGCAATACCTACCCAATTTTTTTTGTTATAGATAATATCATCTTGCCAATAGACAGTTTCACCACCACGCGCTTCCATCGCATTGTTTAGCTCACGACTGCGTTGGAACATCTCGACAAATAAAGCAGCAATCAGTATAGAGACCGAGCGAAGCCATTGCAAAGGAGAGCTGTACCCTAGACGAGCCTGCTGAGCAAAATGAATTTTTTGCATACTATCTAAAAAGATAAAAATAAATCGATACGTTAGTTCTACTAGCTCTACGAATAGGGTAGGGAGTCGCCACTGTCGCAGGACATAACAAATAGACTGGACTGATGTCGTAAGAATTAAAAAATACAAACAGCTTATACTGCCAAGGACGATGAAAAAAAGTTGTTGCGCTGTCACTAAGCTCGCACTGCCAACAAATATTGTCCAATGATGAATAGAAAATGACCAAATAATTGGAGGAAACGTGCTTGTTGATGGCGCTATAGAAATTAAAATGGATGCTAGACTCGAAAGTAAAAAAAATCCGGGTAGCAATAGTAATTTTGCGTAATATTTAGCTGGGATTTTCGCACCTAAAATGATAAAAGCACTCATCACAATAAATGTAATGAGTGAGATTCGTTCATCTCTCATGATAAGCGACAATAAAAGCAGTCCAAGGGAAAACGTCATTTTTTCTAGCGGATGAACAGACGCTAGTTTATTCATATAAGCATACTTATCAATGAGTAACATCGCTTAACCCTCTTTATGTTTACCGCGCATTAAGCCGATGAAATAGCCAATAAATCCGGCGCCAATAGCAGCTTGGAGTGCGAATAATAAGCTTTCTATTTCACCACTTGGTGGCTCCCATAAGCTTTCAAACCAAGGCTCGTAGTTAGCATCTATTTCACCAATTGCTGCCTCCGCTTCGCCATCAGCACCTTCAAAATCTGCGCCTTTTTGAATGAAGAGGGGTATGATTGCTAACAACACAACAATTGCTAATAGCAGTAAATTTTTTTTCATGTTAGTGAGCCTCCTTTGCCGAGAAAACGCGTAAAGCTTTTAATTCACTCACATTGTATTTTTTCAAGAAATTCATAACGATCACTGTTAAAATACCTTCACTAACAGCAAGAGGAATTTGCGTGAACGCAAAAATGCTAGCAAACTTTGTGAATGAAGCCATAAAGCCTCCAACCTCAGAAGGGAAGGCAAGAGCTAATTGTACAGAAGTGACAATATATGTACCTAAGTCACCAAGCATTGCTGCTAAAAAGACGGCGATGGAAAAAGATAGTCCCATTTTTTGAGAGCCATGGAAAACGTAATAAGCAATAATAGGACCAGCAATTGCCATAGAAAAGGCATTAGCACCTAAAGTTGTCAGCCCGCCGTGTGCTAAAAGTAGAGATTGAAATAATAATACGATTGTCCCGATAACACTCATCACTAATGGTCCAAAAAGAACTGTTCCAAGGCCAACTCCTGTCGGATGTGAACAACTTCCTGTTACAGAAGGGATTTTTAAAGCTGATAGCACAAAGGCAAAGGCACCCGATAGACCTAAAATCATTTTTGTTTCAGGATTTTCATCAATGGTTTTACGAATAGAACGTAATCCTAAAATAATAAATGGAATGGATAAGACCCACCAAAAAATCGCCCATTCAATTGGCAAATAGCCCTCCATAATGTGCATCGCAAATGCACGATCTGGCACGAATAAAAATGCTAATAAGAAATAACTAAGCTTCCAACCTGAGAATTTCAAAACCTCTCCTCCTCACATTAAAATAGTTCGAATTAGTATGCGATGCGAAAACAAAAAAGCACTTCTCCAATTGTGGAAAAGTGCATAGCTAAAAATGCAAATAAAATTCTAATTTGCTCAGCCGCACACCTATCCTCGTAGGTTCAAACGATCACATATTTTTCGGCAGGTCTCCTGGCTTTAGCTCAACGTTTTATAGGCCTTCCCATCCCTTGGACAGTGGCATAATCTATAAAACTCCCTATTACAGTGGCGGGACCGCGCCGGAATTAAACCGGCTTCCCTTTTAAGCGAATTGATGAACAATTCACACCGAAAAAAGATGAAATTGTGATTTCATGCCAAAGTGTAACATAATTTTCCATATAAATGCTATACTTTTCAAGTAAAAATTTTTAATTGAGTGTCTATGTCGAAAATTCAGATAAACAGAAAAGGAATGTCATATTTTTCATTAAAAAATTACTGAAAATGTCACAAATTTAGAAAGAAATATTGAAATTTTAAAAAAATAAGCTATGATAGAAACAGTTTTTAATTTTATAAAAAATAATAATTTCATATAAAACATCCATAAGTGCTTGAATATTTTCAAGATAATAGGGAAATCGGTGAGAATCCGATACAGCCCCCGCTACTGTAATAGCTGATGAAATCGCGGATGCCACTAGTGAGAACTAGGAAGGCGCGAAAGTAAAAGGAAGCTTAAGTCAGGAAACCTGCTTATGTGATGATGCATGCAAACTTTTCGGAGGGAGAAGTTGAAGCGAGAGCGAGTACCTGTATATATTCGTTTTTATTTGGCTTCTACTAAACCTTTACTCTTCGTCTAGAGTAAAGGTTTTTCTTTTTCCTAAAAGCAAATGAGGGGAGAAAAACGATGACAACTTGGAATTTAGAGGGAATGAAAACACATCTTTTTATTTGCAATGGTAGTAGCTGTATGAAAAAAGATGCTGAGGACATTACTCAGGCAATTCGTGATGAAATACAAGTACTGGAACTTGATAAGGAAATACATACGACAAGGACTCGCTGTAATGGTAGGTGTAAGGATGCTTGTGTTGTCATTGCATATCCTCAAGGAAATTGGTACCGTGTGCCGACAACAGAGCATGCGAAGGCACTCGTACAAGATTTAAATCATGAATCTTTACATAATGAGCATGTCTTTACTTTACGTGAAGGATCTTTACAGCGTACAGCACAAACAACAGCCATTAAAGGTATTGAAAAAGTGAAAGAGGGGTAACAAAATGGCGCAAAAAGGTAAGATTTTCGTAGTTGGCTTTGGCCCTGGAGACTTTAAACATATTACGACTCGTGCTGTAGAGGCACTACAACAAAGTCATATGATTATTGGTTATAAAACCTATGTTGAGCTTATTCAAGATTTAGTTAGTGCAAAGTCGATTATTAGTACTGGTATGACAGAGGAAGTTTCACGTGCACAGGAAGCGGTACGTCAAGCAGAGGCTGGAAGTATCGTATCGGTTATTTCTAGCGGTGATGCCGGTGTTTATGGGATGGCAGGATTAGTCTATGAAGTATTAATCGAGCTAGGCTGGACAGAAGCCACTGGTATCGAAGTAGAAATTGTTCCAGGTATTTCTGCTATTAATTCGTGTGCAAGTTTACTAGGTGCTCCTATTATGCACGACGCTTGTACCATTAGTTTAAGTGATCATTTAACACCTTGGAATTTAATTGCTAAGCGGGTAGAAGCAGCGGCAATGGCAGATTTTGTTATTGCACTTTATAACCCTAAAAGTGGACGACGTACGAGACAAATCGTAGAGGCTCAACGAATTTTATTAGAATATCGTTCGCCAGATACACCGGTTGGACTTGTGAAAAGCGCGTATCGTGACCGTCAGGAAATTACGATGACGACTTTAGCAGAAATGCTTGAACATGATATCGGCATGTTAACAACAGTTATTATCGGGAATTCAACAACATTTTTCTATGACAATAAAATGATTACACCACGTGGTTATCAGCGTAAATATACACTTGGAGAAGAAAAACAACCGTTACGACCACATCAACGACTGAAGGAAGAAAATGAACCATGGGCAATGAATCAAGAAACTGGGGCAGCGCGAAATGATTTTGCAACCGATCCGAATGCCAATCGTATAAAGCCCAGTTTAGCTATAACACCACAACCAAAGCCTAAAAAGTCATCGCTTGAAATGGCAACAGCAGCTCTGGCAAAGGTGAAGGGAACTAGCGCTGTGAAAGTAACACCTAAGCTCGTTCAACAAAAAATCGAATCTGTTTTTGAATTAGCTGTTAGTCCTGGGGTAGCCAATAAGTTTTTTACTCCTCAACAAATGATGACATTAGCTGAGGTAGTTGGTGAGGAAGGAACGATGGAGTATACACCAGACCACCAAATTCATTTAAAAATTCCTACGTCTGAGCCAGGAGAGATTACAGCAAAGCTTCGTGAAGTGGGCTTTTTACTAACACCAATTGGTGACGTACTTTCGTTAAAGGCTTGTGATTTCTGTTACGGAGAAAAAACCGATTCGATTCCATATGCGGAAGAGATTCAAGAGAAGCTTGGTGGCATGTCGTTACCGAAAACATTGAATATTGGCTTTAATGGTTGTGGTATGGCGTGTTATCGAGCCGTATTTGATGATATTGGCATTGTTTATCGTAAAAGTAAATTCGATGTTTTTATTGGTGCCAAGCCTGTTGGTCGGACAGCACATGCGGCTCAGCCTGTTGTTGAGGGATTAGAGCCTGAACAGCTAATACCGCTTATTACCGACATTATCGAAGAATATAAAGCAAATGCACATCCAAATGAACGTTTGTTTAAATACTTCAAGCGTGTGAAAAAGATCCTACATTTTACGTATCAGGATATGTCTTCAAAAATAAAAGTTGAGCCAGCTCCATGCGGCGACTAGTGAGGGGTAATGAGATGAAAGCAATTTTATTTGTCGGCCACGGGAGCCGTTTAGAAGCAGGAAATGAAGAGGTACGCACGTTCATCGAGCAAATGAAACCTCGTATTGATGAGAATTTTTTAGTAGAAACATGTTTTTTAGAGTTTGCCTCGCCGAATATTGAAGAAGGTATTACGAACTGTGTGAAGAAGGGCGCTACAGAAGTGCATGTTATTCCGATTATTCTACTTCATGCTGGACATTCAAAAATGCATATTCCAGCAGAAATCGAACATGCGCGTGAGCATTATCCAAATATTACGTTCACATATGGTCAAACAATCGGTATCCATGAAGAAATATTTGCGATTTTAGAAGATCGTTTAACAGAAATCGGCTTTAATGCTGAAGAAGAACATAAGGATACTGCGGTTTTATTAATTGCACGAGGCGGCAGTGACCCATATGCAAATGGTGATTTTTATAAAATCACACGCCTGTTATGGGAGAAACTCCCGGTTCAATATGTAGAAAGCGCATTTATGGGGGTTACAGATCCTCGTGTTGAAGAAGGCATTGAGCGATGTGTGAAGCTAGGTGCTAAAAAAATCATTATGCTACCGTACTTTTTATTCACTGGTATCTTAATGGAACGAATGAATGGTATGTGTAAGCAATTTAACGAAAAATATGCTGACTGTGATATTCAAATTGCCAATTATTTTGGCTATCATGAGCGTTTACAAAATGTGTTATTAGAGCGAATTGAACAAGCTGTGAATGGTACATCAACAGGTATGCAAGATTTAGAAAATTATCGTGCTTATGCGGCGGTTCATGGACATGCGCATCATCATCACCACCATGACCATGATCATCACCATCATGATCATCATCATCATGAAGAGGAGCCAGTGCAATGATCTTCATGTTAGCGGGGACGAGCGACGCAAGGAGTCTAGCACTTGAATTACAGTCAGGAGGGTACGCTGTGACAGCAACGGTCGTTACTGATTCAGCAGCCTCAAGCCTTGCAGAAGTGGACCTACCACATTTGGTCGGTCGATTAACGGCTGAAGAAATGGCGACGATTATTACGGAGCAAGGATACCGATTAGTTGTAGATGCCTCTCATCCATTTGCTGAAGAAGCTTCAAAAAATGCGATGGCAGCAGCCGAGCAAGCAAATGTACCGTATATTCGCTATGAACGTGCCCACGAGCATTATGCACATCAACTTATTACGGTTGTGAAAGATTACGAGGAGGCTGCTCACTTAGCAGCTGAAAAACGTGGTGTGATCATGCTAACGACAGGCAGTAAAACGCTAGCGACCTTTACAAAGGTATTACATGGCTTAGAAAATACGCGAGTGATCGCGCGCATGCTTCCTCGACTCGATAATATGGAAAAATGCGAAGCACTCGGTGTGGCACAAAGAGATATTGTTGCCATACAAGGTCCGTTTTCAAAGGAATTAAACGAAGCACTGTTTCGTCAATATGATGTGACATTGATGATTACGAAAGAAAGCGGCAAGGTTGGCTCGGTGGATGAAAAGCTGGACGCAGCTCTTGCATGTGGCATTGAAACGATTTTAATCGCGAGACCAAATATCAAATATGGACAGCAATATTCTACATTTAAAGATGTATTACAGGCTGTACAAAACATATTTTAGGAGGCAATTCAGATGGACTTTAAAACAGATTTCAAACCATTAACAGTAGACCCAGATAAAATTTACGATTACAGTTTCTCAATTATTGCAGAGGAAATGGGCGAGCATAATTTCTCAGAAGATGAGTGGAAAGTTGTACGTCGCATCATTCACGCTTCTGCTGACTTTGAACTAGGGCGTAGCGTAATTATTACACCAGGAGCGATTGAAGCAGGTATTAAATCAATTCTTGCAGGTCGCCATGTCATTGCAGATGTACAAATGATTGAAAGTGGTTCAGGGAAAAAACGCTTCCAAAAGCATGGTGGCGATCTACACTGCTATATTGCAGATGAAGACGTTTCAGTTGAAGCGAAAAAACAAAACACAACACGTGCGATTATCTCTATGCAAAAGGCTGCTAAATTACATGAAGGTGGTATTTACGCAATTGGTAATGCGCCGACAGCATTGCTTGAATTAATTCGTTTAATTAAAGAAGGTTTAGCGAAACCAGATTTAATTATCGGCATGCCAGTTGGCTTCGTTTCTGCTGCTGAATCGAAGGAAGAACTATTAAAAATAGAAGGTATTCCGTACATTACAAATGTTGGCCGAAAAGGCGGTAGTACAGTGACGGTTGCCGCATTGAATGCAGTCTCACTTCTAGCGGATGAACAGGCGAAAAAATAATGGAGCGGAAGCCTAAAAAAGATCCTAAAGACATGCGTCACGGTTATACAACGGGATCCTGTGCAACTGCAGTAACAAAGGCTGCTTTACTCGCCTTAATTACAAAGGAAGAGCAAGAAACAAGTACCATTCATTTACCGATTGGGCGAGATGCAACTTTTACAATAGAAAAATGTACATTTCAGAACAATGCAGTAAGCTGTGAAACGATTAAAGATGCTGGTGATGACCCAGATGCAACCCATAAAGCACTTATTGTTGGCACAGTAAGCTGGGCGGATCTACCAGGTATTCATCTTGACGGTGGAATTGGTGTCGGGCGCGTAACAAAGCCCGGCTTACCAGTACCTGTCGGAGAAGCAGCCATCAATCCTGTGCCACGAAAGATGATTCATAGTACTGTACAAGGCGTACTTGATGAATTTCAAATTAAACGAGGCGTTAACGTAGTTATTTCCGTCCCTGAAGGTGAGGAAATTGCTAAAAAAACGTTAAATGGGCGCCTTGGTATTATTGGAGGCATCTCCATTTTAGGCACAAGGGGAACCGTCGTGCCTTTTTCGAGTTCCGCGTATATGGCCAGTATCGTCCAAGCGATTAGTGTTGCAAAAGAGGCTGGTTGTGAGCATTTAGTTGTCACTACAGGTGGACGCAGTGAAAAGTATGCAATGGCACAATACCCTGATTTGCCAGAGGAAGCGTTCATTGAGATGGGCGATTTTGTTGGCTTTACATTAAAGCATTGTAAGCGACTTGGTATGAAGAAAGTATCGCTTGTTGGGATGATGGGGAAATTCTCGAAAGTGGCACAAGGTGTCATGATGGTGCACTCCAAAAGTGCTCCTATCGATTTTAATTTTTTAGCTCAATTAGCAGTGGATATAGGGGCAGATAAAGAAACCGTAGCCGAGGTACAAGAGGCTAACACTGCTTCACAAGTTGGTGAAATTATGGCGGGAAAAGGTTATGATGCATTTTTCAACCGTTTATGTGAGGCGTGCTGCTATTCATCCATACATCACATTAGAGGCGGTTTAACGCTTTCCACATCGATCTATTCGATGCAGGGACAATTATTAGGAAGGGCTGATGACATTGCATCAATCGATGAAATTGATTGGGATCGGGGATAACGGACAAGAAAGCTTACTACCGCAATACGTGCAGTGGATTGAAGACTGTGAGGTGCTTGTTGGTGGAGAGCGTGTTTTAGAATTTTTCCCGAACTTCACCGGTGAAAAAATGTTGATTAAAGGTGGTCTTTCAGCGCTAGTTGAAAGATTGTCTGCAGAAACGAGAGATACAGTTATTTTAGCGTCAGGAGATCCATTATTTTACGGGATCGGTGGGTATTTAGCGAAAAAGCTAGACATTGATGTTTATCCATATATGAGCTCAGTGCAGCTTGCTTTTTCTAAGATGGGAGAAAGCTGGCATGACGCGTATGTCACAAGTATTCATGGGCGCTCGATGAAAGGATTAGCACAACGTATTGATGGTAAAAAGAAAGTGGCACTGCTAACAGATGCAGAGAATAATCCAAATGAGTTGGCACGTTATTTAAAGCATTTTGGTATGACAGAATACCGTGCATTTGTGGCAGAAAATTTACAGGGCACAAATGAAAAATTCGGCTGGTATTCGCTTGATGAATTAGAAATGGCTGATTTTTCTCCTTTAAATGTAGTCATTTTACAGCAAACTTCAGTGCCGAAACGCTATGCACTCGGTATTGATGATGAAGAATTTTCGCAGCGCAAGCCCGATAAAGGTCTAATTACGAAAAAAGAAATTCGTGTCTTAAGTTTACAAGCAATGCAGCTACAAAAGGATAGTATCATTTGGGACGTTGGTACATGTACTGGTTCGATGGCTATTGAGGCCGGTAAGCTTGCACCAGAAGGTCAAATATTTGCAATAGAAAAAAACGCACCTGATTTGGACAATTGCTTGCAAAATCAGCAAAAGTTTCGTGTAGATATTACAGCTATTCATAGTAAAGCGCCAGCAGGACTTGAAAACTTCCCTGACCCGAATGCGATATTTATCGGCGGCACAGGAGGAGAAATGGTGGAGCTCTTACAATTGTGCTGTTCACGCATAAAGCCAAATGGTCGTATTGTATTTAATGCTGCAACTATTGAAAATTTATATAAGGCTGTCGAAGCGTTTAAATCTTGCGGCTTTGCCGTTGATATATTGCAGGCGCAACTTGCACGCAGCAAACCAATATTAGATATGACACGTTTTGTCCCATTAAATCCGATTTACATTATTTCTGCATATCGAAAGGAAGAAAATCATGAGTAATCTTGGTATTTTATATGGCTTGGGCGTAGGTCCTGGCGATCCAGAGTTAATTACAGTTAAGGCATTCCGTGTCATTCAGGAATCGCCTGTTATCGCATATCCGAAAAAACTAAAAGGCAGTAAAAGCTACGCACATCGTATCGTAGATGTCTACATTAACCCGGAAGAAAAGGATATGCTTGGCTTAGTATTTCCAATGACAAAGGATGAAGCTGTATTAGAACGTGAATGGACGAAATCAGTTCAACTTGTCTATGAAAAATTAAAAGAAGGGAAGGACGTCGCATTCGTAACAGAAGGAGACCCATTATTATATAGTACGTTCATCCATATGATGAAGCTTATGCAGGATATGCACCCTGAAGTTGAAATTCGAACAGTTCCTGGTATTTCTTCGTTCAACGGTTCAGCATCACGACTTGGAATTGCGCTGGCAGATGGCGATGACCGTGTTGCCATTGTACCTGCTCATGATGACTATGAGGCTATGCGTGAAGCGATTGAAAGTCACGATGCAGTAGTATTCATAAAAGTAGCGAAGGTTATTGATTTAATGCTTGAGGTACTACGTGATTTAGACTTACTTGATAAGGCATCAGTCGTAACGAAGGTAACATCTGATGAGGAAATCATTTGGGATGTACGCGAACTAGACGGTGTCGATCTAGAATATTTAACGTTAATGGTGGTGCGTAAATAATGAAGAAAATATATATTGTCGGCGCTGGTCCTGGTGATCCAGATTTAATTACAGTTAAAGGCTTACATATGCTACAAACAGCAGACGTTGTTATGTATACAGATTCTTTAGTGAATGAAGACCTTATTGCAAAGGCAAGACCAGATGCAGAGGTTATTCGCACAGCAGGTATGCATTTAGAGGAAATGGTAGCGGTCATGGTAGATCGTGTTAACGCTGGTAAAGTAGTAGCTCGTATGCATACGGGAGACCCAGCTATGTATGGCGCAATCATGGAGCAGGTGGCTCTATTAAAAAAAGAAGGCATTGGTTATGAGGTTATTCCTGGTGTAAGCTCTGTCTTCGCTTCTGCAGCGGCAATCGGGGCAGAATTAACAATTCCTGACTTAACACAAACACTTATTTTAACGCGTGCCGAAGGACGTACACCTGTGCCAGAATTCGAAAAGCTACGCGATTTAGCGAGTCATCACTGTACAATCGCATTATTCCTGAGCGCAACGCTAACAAAGAAAATAGTAAAAGAATTACAAAGTGCTGGCTGGGCTGATGATACACCAGTAGCTGTTATTCAACGAGCTTCTTGGCCAGATCAAAAAATCGTACGTACAACATTAATTGAACTGGATGAAGCAATGCGTGTGAACGGTATTCGTAAGCATGCGATGATTTTAGCTGGATGGGCATTAGATCCAACTATTCATGATAAAGATCAATATCGTTCGAAATTATATGATGCTACTTTCACACATGGCTTTAGAAAAGGTGTGAAGACAAGTGATTGAGTTACAAGAGGGCGTCTTACCAGAGGTTGACCAACGAAATTCATATGCAGTTGTCGCCATTACAAAGCATGGTGTTCAAATTGGACGTCGCTTGCAGCATACATTTGCTGCGAGCGACTTGTATTACATGAGCAAATTTGAGCAGGGGGATGAAGCAGAAAAGCATATTCAAATGTTTACAGGTACTGTGCGTTTACTGCTCCCTACTCTTTTTAAGCAATATAAAGGCTTAATTTTAATCATCTCACTCGGTGCAGTTGTCCGCATGATAGCACCGATTTTAAAGGATAAAAAGACAGATCCAGGCGTAGTGGTAATTGACGACCGTGGTGAAAATGTAATTAGCGTTTTATCGGGACATCTTGGTGGCGCCAATGAGTTGACACATGAAGTTGCGGCAGCGCTTGGAGCAAATCCAATTATTACGACAGCTTCAGATGTGCAAAAAACGATACCGGTTGATTTATTTGGGGCACGTTTTGGTTGGGTATGGGATAGTGCTGATAAACTGACACCTGTAAGTGCCTCTGTTGTAAACGAGGAGCATGTTGCAATCGTTCAGGAAACGGGAGAACGTGACTGGTGGATGCGTGACACAGCGATGCCAGAGCATATTAAAATTTATCCGACAACAAATGCAGCGATTGAAGCGAAACCACATGCGACATTGCTCATTACTGATCGCATCATTGAACAAGAAGAAGAAGTGCTCCTTGAAAATGGTGTAGTTTATCGACCGAAATCGGTCGTGCTTGGCATGGGCTGTAATCGCGGGACATCTGTGGAAGAAATTGAGCAAGTTATCGATGAAGCGCTTGCTGAGCTGAAGCTTTCGAAAAAAAGTGTCAAAGCGTTATGTACGATTGATTTAAAGAAAGACGAGCAATGCTTCCTTGAAATAACGAAGAAATACGATTGGGAATTTGTTACGTATTCACCGGCGGAATTAAATGAAATTGATTTCCCATCACCTTCGGAAACCGTTTTTAAATATACCGGAGCATACGGTGTGAGTGAGCCTGCTGCAATGCGTTATACGCAAGTGGAGTCGCTTGTACTAGAAAAGAAAAAATCAGGCAATGCTACTATTTCTGTTGCTAGATTAATATTTTAAGGAGGAAGCCTATGCAAACAAATCGCTTTGTACTTGCCGGTACTGGCAGTGGAGTTGGTAAAACAACCTTTACTATTGGACTCATGAAAGCATTACAAGAAAAGGGCAAAATTGTGCAGGGCTTTAAATGTGGTCCAGATTATATTGACCCTACTTATCATACTGCTGTTACAGGACGGATATCCCGTAATATCGATAGCTGGATGTTTTCACATGAAGCAGTGCGTGATATAGTTGCGCGCGCAAGTGAAGATGCTGATGTTTCCATTATTGAAGGAGTAATGGGCTTTTATGATGGTAAAAGTCCACTATCGGATGCTGGCTCTGCAGCAGACATTAGTGTTGTAACAGAGAGTCCTGTTATTTTAATTGTCAATTGTGCGAGTATGGCACGAAGTGTAGCGGCAGTTGTGAAAGGCTTCCAATTGTTGTCCGATCAACCGAATATCGTTGGCGTTATTGCCAACCAAGTAGGAAGTGTCGGCCATTATGAAATTGCGAAAGCTGCTATTGAGCAGGAGTGCGGTATTCCTGTGATCGGCTATTTGAAGCGTGAGCAAGGGATTGATATTCCTAGTCGCCATTTAGGGTTAGTGCCAGCGATTGAACGAGGAGAACTCGATACATTTTTTGATAAGCTAGGCTCTTTAATGGCGGAAACGATTGATTTAGAGCTATTGCTTGAATTAACAAAGGCTCCTGTTCTACAAGAATCAGGGCAACTATTTACGGAACAACCATCACAAAATATTTGCATTGCCGTAGCAAAGGATGCTGCGTTTAACTTCTATTATGAAGAAAATTTAGCGCTGCTACGTGCAAAAGGAGCAGAGCTGCAATTTTTCTCACCACTTGCGAATGAGCCTGTCCCCGCAAAAGCAGACGGTTTGTATATAGGTGGGGGCTTCCCAGAAGAATTTGCAGATATTTTAGCGGAAAATTTAGAAGTCAAAAAGTCTATTCGTGAAGCGGTTGCTAAAGGTCTACCAACTTTAGCTGAATGCGGAGGCTTCATGTATTTGACGGAGGCTATTACGAATAGTAATGGTGACCGTTATGACATGGTTGGTGTTATTCCTGGAGAAGTAGCGATGCAAACAAAGCTAGCAGCTCTGGGTTATCGTGAAATTTTTGGCACACAACATAATTTTTTAATTGGTACGGATGAAGAAGCGAAGGGACATGAATTCCACTATTCAAAATATAGTGGCTCACACAATACGCCTGCCTATGAAACGAAGGGACGCTTTGGTAACAAACAAGAGGGCTATCAAGTAGGAAATTTAGTAGCTGGCTACACTCATTTTCATTTTGTATCGAACCCAAAGCTAGTTGACAATTGGTTAACAGCTTGTAAGAAGGTGAAAAAACATGACTAATTATTTTCCTATTCACATTAACATTGAATATAAAACCGTAGTAATTGTTGGTGGGGGGCACGTTGCAACACAAAAGGTTGCATCACTACTACCGGCTAAAGCGAATATTGTCGTTGTAAGCCCTACTTTAGATAACTCATTGTTGCCACTTGCGGAATCCGGTCAAATTACGTGGCATGAAAAAGAATTTGAACCGCGTGATTTAGATGATGCATCGCTCATTATTGCGGCAACAAATGATACGTCCGTAAATGAGGCTGTACAAGAAGCAGCCCAGCATTGGCAGCTCATCAATCGCGCTGATGCACAGGCTGAAAGCGATTTTATAACGCCTGCAACAGTGCGCCGTGGTCCTTTAGTGTTAACTGTTTCAACGTCAGGTGCCAGTCCAGCACTAGCGCGTAAAATTAAAGATGACCTCGAAGAGCAATTTGATGATGTTTATGATGACTATGTATGCTTCTTGCAGCAAGCACGTTTAATGATTGCTGCGAACTTTGAAAAAGGTCCAGAAAGACGCAACGCTTTACAAGCATTACTGGAACCAAGCTTACTAGAATGGACACGCAATGGAGAGATTGATAGACGTGAAGCATTTTTACAACAAATACTGATGGGAGTAACGCGATGAAAGACGGAAAAGTGTATTTAGTTGGAGCTGGACCAGGAGATCCGAAGCTTATTACAGTGTACGGGCTCGAATGTATTCAAAAGGCGGATGTCATTGCATATGACCGCCTTGTGAACCCGAAATTACTAGAGTTTGCGAAAAAAGATGCTGAGCTTGTGTACTGTGGTAAATTACCTGGAAAGCATCACTTAATTCAAGATGAGATTCATACATTACTCGTCGAAAAAGCGCAGGAAGGCAAGCTTGTCACACGTTTAAAAGGTGGCGATCCATTCGTTTTTGGTCGCGGTGCAGAGGAAGCGGAAATCTTAAAAAATCATGGAATTGCTTATGAAATTGTACCTGGTATTACAGCAGGCATTGCTGCACCGGCATATGCTGGTATTCCTGTAACACACCGTGATTTTGCAACAAGCTTTGCTCTTGTAACAGGGCACGGTCGTGAGGAAAAAGGACAGGACTTTTTAAATTGGCCTGCACTTGCAACAGGTATCGATACAGTTGCCTTTTATATGAGTGTCGGCAATATCGCTTATATTTCTCGAAAACTTATCGAAAATGGTCGTAAGGCAACAACTCCAGTCGCCGTTATTGAGTGGGGAACAACAGATCAACAGCGTACCATTACAGGTCAGCTTGATGAAATAGCTACTATTATTGAACGAGAAGGTTACCATAACCCGTCCATGATTGTCGTTGGCGAGGTTGTCAATGTACGAGAGAAAATTCAATGGTTTGAAGAGCAAGGACTTGCCTTTACATAAAGGAATAAAACGTATTTGCGCTTAAGGAGGAAATATATCATGACAGTAATCGAGGCTTTAAAAAATCGTCGAGCGATTCGCAATTACACGACACAGCCTGTTGAAAAAGAGAAAATCGAACAAATTTTACAAGCTGCCACATATGCTCCAAATGACCGTATGCGTGAGCCTTGGCATTTTTATGTTATTCAAGACGATGCGATGAAACGCTATGAGGAAATGGCAAATGCTTATTTACAGGAGCGATTCCCTACAAAGCCCAATTTAGTAGAAAGTTCGCTAAAGGTTGTTCAAACAACGCCAGTGGCCATTGTTGTTACAGCAGATGTTGTAGAAAACGATGCTGATGCAACAGCAGATAATGTCTTTGCCGTATGCAGTGCCATCATGTCTATGTGGCTTGCTGCAGAGGAGCTAGGGCTTGGTTTTGTATGGCGAACACGCGGTGTAGGGCTAGTTCATGACCCACGTATGCATGCATTTATAGGCGCAAATGAATCACAAAAAGTAGTAGGAACAATCTTTATTGGCTATCCAGAAGAGCAAGAGCTTAAAGACAAGAAACGAAGCCCAATCAAAGAAAAAACAACATGGCTTTAAGGGAGGCTTAAACAATGGCTAGAAAAGGTTTGTTTTTAGTTTATACAGGTGAAGGAAAGGGCAAAACAACAGCTTCCCTAGGTGTCACATTACGCGCAGTTGGTCGAGGCCTAAATGTCCGATATATGCAATTTATAAAATCACCTGAGCGCACATACGGAGAGCAAATTGCTCTTCGAAAGCTTGGCGTAGAAATGGAGCAAATGGGCATCGGTTTCACTTGGACAAAAACACCCGAGGAACATCGTGCCGCTTTAGCAAAAGCATGGGAAAAAACAAAGTCCGCCCTGCAAGACGACAGCATTGATTTACTCGTATTAGACGAACTCAACAACGCACTTGCTATATCAAAATTCCCAATCGATGATGTGCTCCCATTAGCAGAAGTCATCGAAGCCATTCAAAAACGCCCAACTACCATGCATTTAGTAGTAACCGGACGTAGCGCCAACCCAGCGCTTGTGGAAATGGCCGATTTAGTATCAACAATTGATGCGACTAAGCACTATTATGAGGAAGGCATACCAGCAGTTAAAGGTTTAGAATTTTAATTGATGCACGTTGCGTCGGAGGGATACCCGCGATATGGAGTGAGATACCCGCGGAATGAAGTATAATACCCGCGGAGTGAAGCAGAATACCCGCGATATGGAGAAATATCCGCGTTTCAAAAAAATAAGGGAGGGAAAAGACTATGCCAGCAAAATCTATCATGATTCAAGGAACGGCTTCTGATGTAGGGAAAAGTATGATATGTACTGCGCTGTGCCGTATTATATCTGATGATGGGCTAAAGGTAGTACCTTTTAAATCGCAAAATATGGCCCTAAATTCGTTTGTAACTCAAGATGGCGGGGAAATTGGTCGTGCACAGGGTGTACAAGCAGAGGCGGCACGTGTTGTCGCTACTACGGACATGAATCCGATATTGCTAAAACCTAAGCAGGATATGGTATCGGAAGTGATTGTTCATGGTAAGCATTTTTTAAATATGGACGCTAAAAGCTATCGCAATCAATTCGTTCAAGAAGCGATGCCGATCGTTGAAAAGTCAGTGCGAACTTTACAAAATACATATGATGTCATTGTTCTTGAAGGTGCGGGAAGCCCGGCAGAAATTAATTTGAAAGACCGTGATATAGCTAATATGCGCATGGCTCATCTAGCAGATGCTGCGGTTGTGCTAGTTGCAGATATCGATCGAGGTGGCGTGTTTGCATCGATTGTTGGAACGCTCGCATTACTTGACGATGCAGAACGGGCACGTGTAAAAGGGCTGATTATTAATAAATTCAGAGGAATGCGTGAGTTACTTGATGATGGCATTGAATGGGTAGAACGTGAAACGGGAATTCCTGTCCTTGGAGTTGTACCGTATGTAGAGGTCAATATAGAGGCTGAAGACTCACTAGCATTATCTTCATTACGCTTTAAAAAGCCTAAGCCTGGAGAGTTTGCAGTGGATGTGGCCATGATTCGCTTGCCGCGTATTTCAAACTTTACAGATGTTGATCCATTTTTCGATGAGCCAGAGGTTGGTGTACGTTTAATCGGCAATATCAATGAGCTTGGTACTCCCGATTTACTTATATTACCTGGAACCAAAAGTACAGTAGATGATTTAGCTTGGTTAAAGGCACAGGGCTTCGATCAAGCGATTGCTAATTTACGTGCACGAGGGACAAAAATTATTGGCATTTGTGGTGGCTTCCAAATGCTTGGTGAAACATTACTAGATCCTGACGCAGTAGAAGGAAATGGCGAGTCAGCGCAAGGCTTAGCATTATTGCCAATGGAAACTGTATTTGTTGGCGATAAAAAGACAGTTCAAATGACAGGAAAAAGAGGGGATGATACGTTTACTGGTTATGAAATTCATCTAGGACGTACAAAAATTTTGCGTGATGAAGTATCGCCATTTTTACTGCTTGCAGATGGGCGCGTAGATGGGGCAGTAAGTGCAGATGAATTAGTAATCGGAACATATTTCCATGGCTTATTCCATAATCGCACCTTTACACGACAGCTCATCAACGACATTCGCGTGAAAAAGGGCCTCACTGCTTTACCAAGTGATGTAAAAAGTGACGCAGAACGTAGAGAAGACGCATACAACATGCTGGCAAAGCATGTGCGTGCGAATCTTGATATGAAAAAAGTATACGAAATTATGAATTTAGAGGTACCTGTATGACGAGAAAAGGTCCGTTAGCCATTGATTATGAGGCGCTATGGCAGGAAGGTATGAAAGACTGGCATGGCCAAATGCCTGAAAGAATGGTCAATGATCAATTAGAGGAGCAGTTTTGGGCACAGTCCATCGCCCGTAAAAAGGCTGGACAAACAGATCCTTATGCTGCAAAAATATTTCATGAAATTAAAAAAAGTATTCAACCCGAGCAATCGGTATTGGAAATTGGTCCAGGCTGGGGCAATTATACATTTCCGCTTGCTAATCATGTGCGAAAGCTTACTTGTGTAGATAGCTCAGCAAGTATACTTAGCTATTTAGAAAATTGTCTGGAAGATAGGCAACATGTTTCTTATCTTCACGCAAAATGGGAAAACCTTGCTGAGGATGAAGTAGAAGCGCACGATATCGTCATCGGTGTCAATTGCTTTTATCGTATGTATGACATCAAATCAGCACTTTACCATATGAATCGTCTAGCTAAAAAGCGTGCAATTATTGGCATGACAACAGGGCCGATTCAACCCCATTATGAAATTTTATACAAAAAGTATGGCTACGATATTAAATTTCCACGAAGAGATTATATAGAATTTTTAAACTTGCTGTATGAAATGGATATTTATGCCGAATGCAAAATCATCCCATTAGAACGAGTATATGAATATGACAGCTATGAGCAGCTTGTAACAACACAAAGTAAAAAAATATTGAATGATACTTTTATTAGTACACATGTTGAAGAGTCGCTTTTGCCATTTATTGAGGAAAAGAATGGGCGTTATTATTATCGTCATGATTTCCACGCTGCACTCGTATCATGGGAGCCGAAATAATTACGAAACCTTTGGACTGAAGTGACCCCTAAAAGTTAGACACGGTTATTTCATTAGGCAGCTTGGGTAAAATGAGTT
>Ga0209676_1001022_pt1 | contig 32536 bp, 40 predicted proteins | sample AraplaCvi_mLB_r2_FD_184282 | JGI IMG/M metagenome (GOLD analysis project Ga0209676, IMG submission 184282) | Arabidopsis root microbial communities from North Carolina, USA - plate scrape MF_Cvi_mLB_r2 (SPAdes) (version 2) | ecosystem: Host-associated > Plants > Roots > Endosphere | place: USA... | reverse complement strand
ATTCGACCCTAGTGCAAGTTTAAATACACCTAATTCAAGCAGTTCAAGTGGCAATGGTTCAGGAAATCAATCTCCTCAAGGTAAATTAGTTTCTGATGCAGATTTAAAAGTAATCATGGCTAAATATATGACAGATGTATTAGCTAATCAGTATGATACTGTACGTGCAAATAATATCCGTGACAAAGCCCATGCGTTTGCAAGAGAAGCACGAGCACAAGGTGCTACTATTGATGTTAACTCTCACTTTAATACTGAATTAGCTAAATTAAGCAAAGAGGATCAAATTAGATTAAGTAATGTTGCATCAAGTAATTATACTGTTTTTGATAGTACAGAAATGCAGAATGTGCTTAAACGTTGGTCTAGTTCTCTTAAATCTCGTGCTTCTGCATTAAGTGGAGGTATGACTAGTTGGAGTGGTAACGGTATTGATGGTAAAGGTGGTAAGGAAATGATTGTTCATCCTAATGAATTAATCAACTCCCCTCTTGATACTAAGAATTTACTTGATATGTCTAATGTAATGCAACGTGCAATGCAATTCTTTACTCCTGTACTAAAAACAATGATGAAGCCTACTAGTCTGATGAATAATATTTCTAATTCTAATGGTGGCGATACATATGAAATTAACTTTACTGGTGACATAAACAATACTTCTAAATCTGGTGCAAGGCAATTTGCAACAGATATCATGAATGAAATTAGAACAAAGAAAGGATAATGTTATATGCTTGAATCTACACTTTTTACCTATGACGGGATATCAAGTGAAGATATGGGTGTTAGGATGGTGAATCCTGATGGTGGATTATATAAAGAAAACTTCCTCCCCACTAGAAAAATTATAGAGAAAGCTGTGGCAGGTAGAAATAGTCCTTATCCTAAGAGAGTGGCAGAAGAACCACTCTCTTTTCCTATGTCTTTTTTTATAAAGGAATGGGGTGACAGAGATAACTTACGTGAAATAGTTAGATGGTTTGATCAAGAATATTATAAGCCTTTATGGTTAGATTCAAATCCAGACAGAATTATGTATGCAATGATAGAAGGTTCATCTGATTTATTACACAATGGGTGTTTAGATGGTCATGTTACTTTTAATATAAGATGTAATTCCCCTTTTATGTATTCTCAACCTTTCACATTTAAGAAAACTATAGAAGGTACTTATGAAACTCAAATATCCAATGAAGGTGATGACACTTTTAGACCATATCTGAAAATCAAGAAAATTGGTAACGGAAATATAAATATTAAAACTTATTTAGAAGGAAGTTTAGTTAACGACTTTCAATTAAACGATTTATTAGACGGTGAAATTATTGATGTAGATTGCGCCAATGAGGATATCAAAACAATTTACGAACCGAATGGTAGATACCTTTTCGATAATCATAACGATGACTGGTTAGAGTTCGGAATTGGTTATAAATACAATGGTGAAAACTCTACAAAAGTAATATTTACAGGGAATTTTGAGTTAGAAATGACTTATCAATATGTATATAAAAGTGGGTGGTAAATAATTGTCGTATTCTTATTTTAATGTACAGCATGTAAAAACTAAGCCTGAACTATGGCTATGTAAGCCTGACCGTACAGCAATACATAAGATTAAAGATAGCTTTGATGAAAGTTTGGTAATTAAATTTAGTGCTATTAATGAGTTATCATTATCAATCCCTGTACTAATTGAACGCAATCATAAAATTGTACAGAATCCATTAGTCAATAAGATGAGAGAACGCTATCTAATTCGTATGAAAAAGGATAATCAAATTGAATATTTCATCATTCTTAAAATAAATAAACAAATGGCTAACGATGGATTTGAAAGCATTACATATCAAGCTTATAGTTTAGGAATAATGTTGGCAGGAAAATTGATTCGTGACTATGAGGAAACATCAAAAAACTTATCATACCTAGCTAACGATATGCTCGCTCAAACATTTTGGAAATTAGATTATGTAGATGCTGATTTCGATTTAAAGTATCGTTCATTCGAAGTATCTTCTGCAAACGTATTACAATGTATTTTTGATTTAGCAGAAAAGTTTAATGCGGCAATTAAATTTGATACAGTTCAACGTAAAATTTCATTCCATCATCCTAAGAATATAGGTAAAAATAAAGGTTTGAAGTTAAAAGAAGGAAGATATTTAGAGAGTTTTGATTTAAATATTGATCCTGAAAATATGGTTACTCGCTTAAAGGTGTATGGTCAGGACGGATTAGAATTTAGACGACTCTCCCCTACTGGTTCAAACTTCATTGAGGACTTTTCATTCTTCATGTATCCATTTGAATGCGATGCTAATTACAATGTGCTTAAATCGTCTAATGGTTATATGAGTGATAAATTATGTATCGCATTAACTAAATATCAAGATAAATTAAAATCAATACAAGGTCAATTCGATTCATTAACTTCTCAAGCAACTACTAAACGTGATGAAATTCAACAACAAGAACAAGAACTAAGTGTATTAACGGTTAAACAAAATGACTTAGAGAATCAAATTGATGTGATTAATTATACATATACTGACGAAGCCCCCTCTCGTCCAGATTGGCAAAATATTAATGGACAGTTAAATGCAGTTGAAGCAAATATAGCAACTAAGAAATCACAAATAGATAATTTAAATGGTCAGTTAACAAGTATTGAGAATCAAATTAAACAACTTAGAGAATCCGTTAAAGTAGAAAACAATTTTACACTAATCCAAGTTGATGAGTGGAATGAGTATATTATTGAACGTGAACACTATAACGATTCAATTACTGATGACGAAGACTTATTAGAAGAAGCTTATTCTGTATTTGATGATGTAAGGCAACCCCCTATTAACCTTAATTTATCTCTTGAAAACTTTTTGACTAACGTAGAACATAACTTTAATAAAGATAAGTTAGCAATTGGCGATATTCTATCTCTTAAATCTAAAGATATGAACGTTGACGTTAGTGCAAAAATCACAGAAATATCATTTAATTATGAGTCAGGCGATGTCTCAATTAGTGTAGCTAATACAACAAGAGAGAATGATGATTATAGTGACTTAATTTCAAAACTAAATTTAGCATCAAATACTTCTACAACAGTAAATATCGATAAATGGAAATGGGATGAAGGTCGAGAAGCCAACAATGCCTTAGCTGATTATATAAATGGAAATTTAGATGCAAGCGTTCAATTAATTCAAAGTGGGTTAAATGATTCAACAATACTCAATCATCGTGGATTAATATCCATTGACATGTTAGACCCACAAGCAATTTTAATGATCCAAAATGGTGTAATGTTTATTTCTCCAGATGGTGGCAGAAGTGCATCAGTTGCAATAAATAAAAATGGTGTATTTGCAGAAAAATTATTTGGTAAAATTATTTTAGGAAACAAATTACATATCGAAGATGTCGATGGTGTCGTGACCATTCAGAATGCACTAATGACCGTTTATGATTTAAATGAAAAACCACGAGTACATTTAGGTCGCTACCCTTCTCCCGATAATCCGTCTATATATAAATATGGTCTGAGAATTTACGATGGAGCAATAGATATCAGAACAACTGAAAATCAGTATCGAGGAGTTCAATTTGATGGTAACGGAATAAGAACCTTTAATAACAATGGAGTTCGCACTTTTAATATAGACGCTAATACAGGTCAAGTTGAGATTATTGGAGACTTAACTATTAAGACTTCCCCTTCCACTAATAAAGGCGTAGTAATTGACGGTGATGGTATTAAAGGCTATAACGCATCTGGTCAAGTTACATTCCAAATAAATAATAACGGTAATGCTTGGTTTAGTGGTCGCTTAGAATCTGCTACAGGTACTTTAGATAGAGTTAGTGGAACTGTAGATAACCTTGGTGGAACTTTTGCAGGTACTCTCAACGGTGTCGATGGCGTATTTACTGGTAATTTACAAGCTGTCGGAGGTACTTTTAATGGTTTAGTAACAGGCTCATTGAGTGCAGAAACTATGAGAGCTATTATTATTGACGCTGATCAAATTAATGCCTTACGTATTACAGTTGATATGTTAGATGTTAATGAATTAAGTGCTATTTCTGCTAATTTAGGTAGAATTACAGCAGGACATATTAGTAGCGTGAACATAGATATAAATGAAGATTTATTTATAGGTAAGGAATTAAATATAGGTAAACATTACGGTAATGCTGAATCTAAACGTATTAATTTTGGTGGTAGTTCAGGTGGGTACATTCAACATCAACAAGATGTAATGAGGATTGGTTCTCAAGAAGGTGTAGAAATTGATACTAAATTAGTCGTAAATGGAATTTTAGATTTAACTAATGCTACAGTAATTGGTTTATAAAATACATAATGGAGATAAGGAGATAATATATAAATGAATATTAAGTTTAAGAATGGTCATTTATCAATATTGATTCAACTCTTACACTCTTTAGAGTTGAAAGCTAAAGAATCACGTATGCGTACTAGATTTAAAAATATTCTCGTCGAGCATAACGATAAAATTGTTAAACCTGAAAAGCAAGCGTTAATTGATGAATATGCTAAGTTTGATGAAAAAGGTAAACATGTCTTTAGAGATATTTCAACAGGTGAATTAGATATATCAGAAGAAAACTCAATAATTATCAATGAGAATATCAATGAATTAATGTGTGAAGAATTCTCAATTGAATGTAACGAATCTAATAAAGATATGCTCATGATTGTTTCTAAAATACTGCTCGATGGCGACTTCACCCTTTCTGGTGATTATGCAGATGCTTATGACGAATGGTGTGAAATGTTTGAAGAAGTTATCGAGCACTTCAATAATAAAATAAATACATAAAGGTGATAAACATTGTTTAAAAATGAATATTTATTAGATGTCGATTTGAAATTTATTTATTCATCTAGGACTCCTGTATTTAGACGTGGAGATACTTCTATATTAAAACTCAGAGTTCATGATAACAGTGTTATTTATAATTTAGACAATATGTCTGAAGCAGAAATGACTATTATTATGCCAAGTGGACTAACCTTGCGGAGCTTATGTAAATTTGAAGACACGGACACAGGTAAAATTGTTGTATTTGTTTTTGAAGCTATCCATATGATCGAAGTTGGAATTTATAATCTTATCCTCACAATAACTGACGGGAATGGTCAAGTTTCAGTTCAACCTTTTAAAGTAAGATTTTTCGATAGTTTAAATGATAGCGATACTACAATATTTGAGCTTATTCAAGACTTGCAAAACAAAATAAATGAATTAGAAAGAAATGTTACTGATACTGTTAAGCAATCAGAAAAAGGCGCTCCCAATGGTGTCGCAACTTTAAACTCGGACAGTAAACTAACAGAATCTCAAATCCCTCTTTCTATTGAAAGACACCTTAAACAAACGGTTTATTTAACAGGCGCTCACAAATGGCGTATTAATAATGAAGGTATGGGACAGTATGAAACTCCTGATGGTAAATATCAATATGTAGGAATGCCAACTTATTCAGCCACAGATGTGCAAAGATTAATACTAGACACTATCGCATCCGAAAGTATTGTTTCTCTTCATTTCACAGGAGAAGGCTCTCCAAGCGACATAAAACGGCAATTTGGAAATAAGAATATTTCTTACTTTATGACTGATGGTATTTCAGTTGTAAATAATTCATTTAAAGTAGATAGAACAGGCATGTTTACTATATTTTATAAAGATGAACAAGGCAACGAATACTTGAAGAAAATAGTTGTAGATAAGGGACAAATTAAACCACCTGATGTTGAGATTTATATAGAAGAAGGCGTTGTGTCATTCTTATCTGACACAGAGTTCCAAATTAGAAAAATTGCAGAAGGAACACATCAGTTAGAATACTTCCACACTAACGGGATTCCTTTACCTAGTAACTCTATAAAAGTAACAACAGCAGGATATTATACTGCTTATTATCAAACAATGACAGGATTGGATTATATTCAAAACTTTGTTGTTCTCCCGACAGATTTTGAATAGATCGGAGGTTTTTATTTTGCAAGATTATAAAGTTCCAATAGATATAGGAGATATTTTTAAAACAACTGATTTGCTATTTTATAGTGGTAATACCCCTGCTCATATTTTTGTAAGATTATATGAAAATAGATACGATATTGATATGGGCAGATTCTCTAGTATGAGATTAGCTCTTACAGGTTCAGATGATAGCGTTTATATGATTTCATCTTCCACAATAGAGATAATTAACGGAGTAAAATACATAAAATTAATATTCCCTAACAATCTGTTAACCGCTAGAATGGATTATTCTGTCAGACCCACGGTTACCATAGATGGGAATAACATAAGACTGAAAAAATATAAAATTTTTGTAAGAACAGAAATAACAAGTGATTTAAATACTGCTATAAGTATTACAAAACAAATAAATGATATCTACGAAAGATACCTTTCCTCTGTAAAAAGAGATGAAATAGGTGTCCCTCATGGTTTAATCCCTCTAGATAATGACGCAAGGATAAATATCAATTATATGCAAAATGACATAGTAGAGCATATTGGTCTAGAGTATCAAGGACATGGAACTCGTCTAAATAAAGATAGAGAACTAGAATACTATGATACAGAAGATGAAGTATGGTACAGATTAAATAGTCTTCATGGAGGATTTTTTGATATACCAAGGAAACCTTCTAACTACAGCTACTATGGCGGAGATTTTTAAAGGAGGTAGTTGAATGTCAACAAAAGGAAGAGAAATACAATTATTCCAAGGCTATGAAGATGAGATTCCCCTCTTAAAAAAAGGTGAACCTGCTTATAGTTATAAACGAGATAAAACTGCCCATAAAGTATGGGTGGGCACAGAAGAAGGAAATCAGCTATTACAAGGTGAAACGGTAGTAGAGAACTCATTAGTATCGACCAGTACGACAGAGGCTTTATCAGCTAATATGGGTAAAACTCTACGAGAAATGATAGAACAGATTGCAAATGCAGGAAACAAAGGTGGTACAACTGAAGCCAAAGCATTCCCATTAGAAACTACAGCAGACAATCAAAAAGAATGGACTCTTCCAACGAGAGCTTATGACCCAGTTAAAGATTCTGTTATTGCCTTTCATAATGGCGTATATCTAAATCCTGAATCGTATACAATCTCAAGAACTACATTCACAATACCAGACAACCCTATTGTGGTACAAGCAAATAATAATGTAGTTGTGGTAGTTTTTAAAAGCATCCCAGATTTAACAACTACTATTAGCGGAACTTTAATCACAAGTGACTCTATCACTCTTGATAAATTCGCCCAAGAAGTATGGGATGTATTAAATAATGGCGGAATACAAATTATTGATAGTTTGAATTCCACAGACGCTACGAAATCACTTTCAGCTAAACAGGGTAAGATATTGCATGATAATACCAACGACTTAGCGGTAGTGGTAAACAATCATAAAAACGATGGCGATGTGCATTTTACTCTGGGACAGAAAGAAACTTGGAAGAAAATTCTCGGTAAAAATGAAGTGATAGATTCTAGAGATGAAGTTCAGATTCCTAGATGGTACTGGGAGAATAACAAGAAGAGAACACTTTATGAATTTAAATCTAATGTTAAGTTAGGGTTGCCTCAAGCCCGTAATCTTTCTCAATATTCAGCAGTGCAAACAATTATTGCATGGGATGACAGGTCAGGCGGAGAAGTAAAACAAGTAGCCTATCATGATGACGGGGTGTTTTATAGAACCTCAGTTAGCGAAGTATCTTGGTCTTCATGGTCAATGGACTTTAAACATGTTATGAATCGAGTTGAAGGAGCAGACCTGAATACCTATGTAACTCCGGGTATATATTCTTTAGGTGGAACTGTTATTAACGGTGGTAGCGCAGAGTCATATTGGAGTTCATTAACGGTTACAGTTTCAGCAGATGTAATCAATCAAACTATTAGAAGTACCAATAGTCATATGCAAGTTAGAACCGGTATTGGACAAGGAACTTCTATTGCTTGGGGTGAATGGAGACGTATATTAAATGATGTGGACTATGATAAGCTTTTTACCTTGTTCGGTGATAAAAACGCCAAAATAGCATCTGCTATTACCGATAAGGGTGTTCCAACAAGTGCAGATGCAACAGGAGACCAAATGGCCGCCAACATTAGAGCAATATCAACTGGTAAGACAAGTCATTTTCAAAAGAATACAATACGTCCAGTAATAGCGAATGGTACTCATCACATAAACACAATAGTTCCGTTTGAGCCAAAATTCGTTTTCCATTCCACACCCGGAACAATAATCATGAATGGAATAAAAATAAGAAGCTATCCAGTAGGAGGGTTATATACAGATAATATAATTATAACAAATCTCAACAATGGAACATGGAATATAGATTCTGTTTTGATTAATAATCAGGATGTTGGTGGCGGAGAAATGTACGTGGATTTGTATGCTACATCATAAGCGATAAATATTTAAAATGAGGTGAAAAATATGACTTATAAAGGTAATCAGGTTTCAAGAGAAAATTTAAATTTTAATGCTTTGGCATCAACTGATGTAATTAATAATACTACTTCAACAGACACGAATAAACCCCTTTCTGCCAATCAAGGAAAAGTCATAGATGAAAAGGTAAATGGACACATTCAAAACAAGAACAATCCGCATAATACAACAACGGGACAAGTTAACTATTTAGGTGAATATGTAAGAAACATAACAGACCCAATAAGTGATTATCCGATTGGTGTATCAGTAATGTTTGTGCGTAATGAGCAAAATGGTTTCCCTAATTATGGCACTGTAACGACTACTCACGCACACATGTCAGGTGGAAGCGCTCAAATTTACACTCCTTACAGCAACGAGTTGGGAGGTAAAAATCTATTAGTAAGACGTACTCAATATCCTAATGCAACTTGGACTACTTGGGAAAAACTCGGTGGAGTAGATTTAATAGACTCTTATCAAAGTAACTCTACTACTCTAGCCCCCACTGCAAATGCTTTATCATCTGTTTACAATATAATTACTGCCCCTGCTTTAGCTCTAGGTTATGACGCTAAAGCAGTCGCTAATGGAGCAACTGCTTTAGGATTTAATGCTAATGCCTTAGATGCAGGTTCATCGGCATTAGGTCTAAATACTGTAGCTAATTCAAGAAGCACAGCGCTCGGCAATAGTTCAAAGGCTACGAGCACCAATGGGCACTCTTCTTTTGCTTTAGGTAATGGGGCAGAAGGAACTAATGGTGGGTTTGCTCTAGGTATGGGAGCTAAGGCGGTGAATTTCGGAGTAGGTACACTTGGCGTAACATATGCTTCTGCTGACGGCACTAGGGATTGGACAGTTCCGGGAAACTTTGCCGTTCAAGGAACAAAAACTTTTGAAATTCCCTACCCTCACCCAGAGAAAAAAGACACTCACAGATTAAGATATGGGTGCGTAGAATCCCCTACAGCAGGAGACACGCTCTATCGCTATTCAATTACTGCTAGTAAAGACGGTGAAACTGTAGAAATTGAGCTATCAGATTATTTCAAATATCTTAATACGAATGTAGATGTATGGGTTAACCCAAATAAACATTTTGGCAGAGCTTACGGAGAAGTAATTGACAATAAATTATTTGTCACATGTGAAAAAGCAGGAGAGTATAAGGCGTTAGTAATTGGAACACGAAATGATGACAGTGTACAAGATTGGTATATGAAAGGTACTGTAAAAGAAAATGGAGAATCTTGGACAGGCGAGACATATATGTATGAAGTAGAAGAGTTTTCAGAATCAGTAGAATTTAAGGAGGATATTTAATAATGAATATTATTTTAAAATCATCACACTTACAATTTAAAAATCCAACAATTGGATTACCTACTCGCTCAATTGAAGAACATTATTATGCACGACGTATTGTTGCATTAGTTAATGAAGAAGAGCGAAATTTCCGATTCATGGCTGATGAATTGCCGTTCGTAGCAACAGAAGAAGATATGATTAATTCTATCACAAATCAATCGCAAAATAAATAATTACATAAAACAAGAATATTATTGAAAATATATGTAATAAATATGCTATATATTGTATATTATAACTACTTTATACGTTAATTATGTATAAAAATTAATACTCACTCCCCTTCTCTACTTCTTATTTGAGGTAAGGATTATTTCATTTGAAAGGATGTGAAACGATGACAGTTCAAGTAGATTACCTTAACTATAACGAAAGAATTAAGTCAGCTAAGATACCAATTGATAAAGACATTTATCAAGAAATCATTCCTATCGTTAAAAAAGTTGAAATCAATAGTCAGACGGAAATTGAACGTTATGTTGAAATCAATATTCATGATGAGCGACTAAGTAATGTAATTACAAAATGTTATGACCAAGATGAATTATTGGAGCTTATTAGGGTATTGCAGAGAATGGCAAAAGAAATCATGATGGATGACGGAGCACAAGGTAATTCATGTAGTAAATAATAGTTAATAACAAAAATACAAAACAAAAATTAGAAAAGAGGAATTTATTTATGAAATTAGTAATCGACACGAACTTAAAAGAGAATATTTACACAACGACGGTAGATGTGAAAGACGTTCGACCAGAAGATACTGAATTGTTCAGCGACTATGGGGAACAACGAGTAGATGTTTCTGCCGAAATCACTAAATCTGTTACGGAAGATGTAAAAAGCACAGTCGAAGTCGAGCAACCGAAATTAGATGATGACGGTAATGAACAAGTAGATGGTGAAGGAAATACTATTATGGAAACAGTTACTAAAGAAGTTATTACTAAAGTGAATCGTGATGTTTTACTTGTAAATGAAGGAACAAAATATAAGTACATTTTATCTGATTTCCCTATTTCACGTTCATTCGCAGTTACCCAATATGGTGAAGATGCTGAATTTATTGCTACAGAGTATGGAAAGTTAATTGAAACAAGAGTAAAAGAAATTGTTGATAAATTAAAATCCAAACCAGACAATTTCAGTGGCACTCGTGAAGTAATTCTTTAATTCAATAAAATACATATATTAAAAAAGACGAATCAGGAAAATTCGGTTTAGAGTAGGTGTGAGGCATCTCCCCTACTCTTTTCTTATTTTTATAAGAAAGAGGAAAATAATATGGATGCTAAATTTTTAAGTGATATTGCAACGTCACAAGCAGTTTGGGCTATATGTTGCATCCTGCTAGTTGGATTTATTTTAAAAAAGGTTTATGAAAAAAATGACAAGCAAGAGGACAGGTTAATTGTCTTGCATGACGAGTATCGTACAGAATCTAAAGAACGGGAAACCGAATCTAGAGAGCGTGAGAATAAGCTAATGGAGCATTTGGCTCGTTCAGACCAAGCGCAAGAACGTACAGCAGTCGCAATTGAAGGTATTAATACGAGTTTAAATAAGCTAGAAATTCGAGTAGACAATATTGAGAAGAATAGTTTTAAGAATGGAGATGCTTAATTATGCGTATAAATTGGAAAGTACGAAAAAATAACCCTCAGTTTTGGATCACATTATGTTTATCGGTAGTTACTCCCCTATTCGCATATTACGGAATTACAGGGGTAGATTTGACAAGTTGGCAAAGTGTGTATGAGTTAGTTATTGATGCAGTTTCTAATCCTTATGTACTAGCTTTAATTGGAGTAAGTACATATAATGCAATTTTAGATCCTACAACAGTTAACTTCGGAGACTCTAAGCGAGCCTTACATTATATTAAACCGAAAAGAGATGATGTTTAATGTCAGTAACTACAACTTGTCGAGACATTAATGAACTAACTCCTAATGCGAAATTAGCTTGTCAATTATTGTTTCAAGAATGTTATAAACAAGGTATCATTGATATTTTTATCACAGAAACATACCGATCACAGGAACGTCAAAATTATCTCTATGCACAAGGTCGTACAAGAGCAGGACAAATTGTTACATGGACACTAGAAAGCAATCATAAACCAAGACGAGCATGGGATATCGCAATCTCACCTCCTAAATCTTTATACGACAATAACACGCTAAATAAAGTTGGGACAATTGCGAAAAAGTTAGGAATTGTATGGGGAGGAACTTGGACTAATAATATGGATAAACCTCATTTTGAAATACCTACTACTTGGAAAGCACCTAATGGATGTAAGTTAGAAGGTACGATTATTGTTCCTATTAGTAGTAGTGTGAAAGTCCAATTAATAAAAACTAATACGGAGGAGTTAACAGTGAATCAATACAATGAATTGTCTGCAAAAATTAAGGAATTAGAAGCTCAAATTCAAACTAAACAACCTATCACACCATCAAGGAAAGTTCTTGATACACATAAAGTTGCATGGGAATGGGCTACTAAAGAAGAATTAACTAACGGTGAAAATCCTCAAAATGAAATTACTCGTGAACAACAAATGACCATACTAAAACGTTTTTATGACAAATGCATAAAGTAATAAAATATACAATACTCTCCTCCGACTTAATTGTTGGAGGAGTTTTAATTTAAGGAGTGATTACAGTTGCCTAGATTGAACCTTATAAAACTAATATCTTCAAATGGAAAGGTTAATTCTGTAGCCAATGAAAATATCGTCATTAAAGAATTTACTTCGCAAACTGCTTTTGCTTGGAAGCAATTGTCTCTAAAAGTATTTGCTGAATGTAACATTATAATTAATGGCGACAGTGACCAACCATCTTATCTAAATCTGCCTTCTGGAATGGAATTGCAAATAGATAATCTACATATTAGCTCATTGACTTTTAAAGAGAGTGGAATTCCATATTTTTATTATGCAGGTATTTAAATTGAAAGGAGGAATTTCATAATGGGATTCTTCGGTAAGGATTCATGGGGTGATGAAAACAGTGGTGGTAATGTTAATTTACCACTATCCCCTACCGACATTGCTACAAATGATGATAAACAATTCATTAGTAAAACTGAAAAAGAACAAATTGAAATTAATAAAACAGCTCTATTATCAAAGGTTGATTCATCTCAAATTGGAGTTGTAAATGGAGTTGCTAAATTAAATGCTCAAGGAATGGTAGTTAATGTGGATGGAAGCTTACCTTCAGGTGGTTCAGGTTCTGTGAAATGGGAAGATTTTTAGTATTAAGGAGGTTATAAAATGACAAACGTAAGATTTCTTAAAGGTAATAAAGCTAACTTACCTTCTGTTGGTACAGACGATTCAACTATCTATTTTGTCGATGATAACAACGAATTATATAAGTCAGTCGGCAATGGTTTACCTTTGAGTAAAATTAGTGATGTAATGAGTGAATATTTGAATTTAAATGATTTGCAATCCAAGAATCCCTCTCTAGAAGGCAAGTTGTATTTAACAAATGAAAATAAACTATATACATATAGAAATAATACATATGAATTGCTGAGTGGGAATATCAAAATTAACGCTGACGATATTGTAGAGTCACCTAGCAAGGTACTTGTATCCCCTTCTCAACGATCACAAATTGACTCTAATACAAATGAATTAGCTAGTCATACCCAAAGACTATCCGATTTACAATTAGATATCGACAATATAGTATCTACAGATGATAAAGTAGCAATGGATGCATCTAGTGTAGCTACCTATCTGTCAGAGTTAATTGACGGACTAACACTTAAAAACATAAATGGTAAATTAACCGTAGAAGGATTAACTGGACTTATTGTTAGTATTAATGAGTTAAATTTCCTACAAGGAACTACAAGTAATATACAACAGCAAATCAATAATTTAAGTGGAGTATCAAGTTTCAGAGGCGTGTTTCCTACCTTTGTAGATTTACAAAACGCACCGAATCCACAAGCAGGAGAATATGCAATTGTATCTGATGGTAATATGAGTGACTACTACTTCTACTATGGCTCTAATTGGGATTATTCACATGCAACTTCAGGGGTTTCTATTATCGATATAGCAAACGGTACATCTGGAATATTACCTAAAACTAGATATGAAAAGCAAAATGCTAGTGAAACGCCATTTGTAGATGTTTCTGGAAAAATGGTTGCTACTGACACTAATTCTGCTATCTTAGAGGTTTTTCGATTTGCCGATAGTCTATTAAAAGGATTAACTCAAACTGTCGGCTCACCTTTATCTTCTACAGATACTATTGATGTATCACTGCAAAAGTTTAAACAGTGGTGGGCGGGACTAGCTAATGTTATTACTAATAAAGGGATTTCTACGAGCACAAATAATAATGGTGATGAGATAATTCAAAAAATAGCATCAATACCTAATATATCTGTAAGTGGAGGTATTAAACGTCTAGATAAATTAAATGCTATAGCACCATATAACTTAGATATAGTATTAAAACAACCATTAAAATTAGAGGATATTTGTGCAACTTTATTTGAATATGTTCCAGGAGCTACAGGAGTGGTTAAATACGATGTCAAATTTAATAATGGAGATGTAACTGATTTTCTACCCAATAAGTTTGTCGATTTCAATGGAGTAGCTAGCCTACAGAAAAGATACACAGAAAGATTAGAAACAGTCAGTGACTGGAATGGAGAAGGGGTTATGAAAAAACTAGTCTTCAATAGAAGTGATTTTACTAGTGTGGAAGGTTTTGAGTTTAATTAAATAAAGAAGGTGTTATTAGAAAATGCAAATAGAAAAAATTAGTGAATTAATAACTCTAAAAACACTGAACTACACTCCATGGGGACTCACTGTTATTGGCGACGAAGTGTTTATCGCAACCTATAGTAGTAGTCCTTATAGAATAGAAGTTTACAGTGCAAGTATCTTTGAATTGCTTAGAAGTTTTACGGTTACAGGAGTCACTCCCAACTCCTATGGTTCTATAGGTACAGATGGGAATAATTTATACGTATGTAACTCTGCAAATAGATTGGTAAGCGTAGATAAAACCAATGGAAGTGTTCTATCTATTCGAAATGATACAACCTACAACACAGATAGAGGCGCTACTTTCGATATTGATTTGGAAAGAGATATTATGGTTTATTCTAGATATGGAACTGTTGCAAACAACTTAGTTATATGTCGCTTCTCAGATGGAGCTATTCTTAACACCTATACAATGCCAATGCAAGGAACAGGAGCTAGCGCCACAATATATAAGTCTAGGGGAGCGTCTTACATCATAGTGACTCAATATTCAACAAGAGACATATTCATTTCCTCAGACATTTCAAACGGCTATGGCAATCTTACTTTCAGTTCACTATATTCATATGTAGCAAACAATTTAGCAGGAGTAGGGTTGTACAAGAATACGCTGTACTTTGCGAATTACTATGATAGAAGAATATCTAAATTCGATATAACTAAATTAACTATAAGTAAAATGCTACTAAGAAATGGACAGGAATATTACTACTACAGTAATTCTCAATGGGTTTCTCTAGGAAGTAACCCAACAAGAGAGCAGATTATTACCCATGGTATGGAGAGTATTACAGCTTCACAAATATCAGAATTTGAAGCTCTCTATGGATTGACATGGTATCCGATACGGTGGGCGGATGAGGAAGATTCAAGTGAGACTGGAACTTTAAATGCCACACCGTATCCTCAAATCTTAACAGCTAAAAACAGTATTCAACTAACAGGTGTTGTATCATGTACATTCCAATGGACTGCTACAGGAGGTTCTAGATTAGCGCTAAGTGTAGATGATGGAGTTACTTATCATGCTTTTAAAAATGGAATATGGGTAAATGTAGCTAATGATATGTCTAACGCTATGACAGTTACAGAATACACGGCTATGACGTGGGAGCAATATAGATTATTAGCAGGTGATAGCAACTTTTTAAAGCATCAATACTATATACCAAATAACTCTACAATAGACGATACATTAATAACGGCAGAACTTATGGGAACAAACAAACTGGCGAACACTTCTGACTATAGTGTTGCTTATGACCAATCTAAAAAGACGATTACGATAAATATAAAAAAATCTGGCACATTTTTTGCAAATGTATTAGACACGTAAATACATAAAATCAGAATATTATTCAAAGTTACGTAGTAACTATATGAGTTAACTAAGAGAATAATAGTATAAATAACAAATAAATACTTAACCACTCCCCTACTATGGGTTAATACAGGTAATAATAAAAAGTACTTTCAAAAGAAATAATTTAAACAAATACACAATAAAAATTAATTAAAGATTATGTATAAGCCCTCCCCCTTATTCTTAATTGAATGGCTGAGGGCTTTTTTACTTTTACGATTAAATTATACTCTACATCTTCTAAAAAAGGTGGCTTAATTATATTAAATTCAATATAATAAAATAAATACATAAATTAAAAAAGGAGTATTTATTGATGATGACATTAGATAATTCGATCAGATTAAATGAGAATGCCATGTTGAAAGTAAGACCAGAGTTATTTGATGAATGGAATTTTGAGAAAAATAAAGATATTGGAATTGATATTTACAAAACTCATTACAATAATACTAAGAAGGTATGGTGGACTTGTCTTAAATGTAATAGCGAATACGATTTGAGTATATATAACCGAGCTAAAATAAATCAGAATTGTCCTTTCTGCTCAGGGAAACGTATTAATCACACAAATTCGTTGGCAACTTTAAATCCTTCTCTAGCAAAAGAATGGCATCCTACTAAAAATGGAGAATTAACTCCGCATATGGTAGCTTGCAATTATAGTAAAAAAGTATGGTGGGTTTGTTTAGAATGTAGTAGCGAATACTTTTCGTCAGCGAACAGTAAGTTATCTGCAAATAAATCAGGATGTCCTTATTGTTCTGGCAAGCTGATTAATCATACAAACTCTCTCGCTTCAAAAAGACAAGACTTAGCTTCACAATGGCATCCCACAAAAAATGGCGATTTAACTCCTCATGGTGTAACTGTAAAGAATAATCAAAAAGTATGGTGGCTGGGTAAATGTGGACATGAGTGGGATGCTCAAATTTGTCACAGAACAAGAACTAATAAATCTGGTTGTCCGTATTGTAGTAGTCATAAGTTGTTAAAGGGGTTCAATGATATATGGACAACTAATCCGAAACTTGCCTCTATGCTCGCTGATCCTGAAGATGGATATAAATATATGCAAAGTAGCAATAAGAAAGTTGACTGGAGATGTGCTGATTGTGGCAGTACTATAAAAAATAAATCAATAAACAACATATCAAATAGAAGATTACCATGCTCCAATTGCTCTGATGGAAGAAGTTTACCTGAGAAAATAATGAGTTTAATACTAAGTCATATAGTGGAGTCTTATCATTATGAATTGTCTTTTGAATGGTCTAATAATAAGCGTTATGATTTTTATTTACCTCATTATGACATAATTATAGAGATGCATGGAAGTCAACATTACGAACAGTCAAAAAGAAAAGAAGCTCGCACACTTAAAGAAGAGCAAGAAAATGATAGGTTAAAATATGAAACTGCAATGAAGAATAATATAAAGGAGTATATAATAATAGAATGTAAACGTTCAGATTTTAAGTATATAAGAAATAGTATATTAAATAGTAGGATGGCAGAGTTGTTTGACTTAAGTAAAGTTGATTGGTCTGATATAAAAATTAAATCATTTAAATCTACAATTAAAACATACGCTGAAATGTGGAACGATGGATTGACAGTAAAAGAAATAGTTGAGAAAGTTGATCTAGGATGGACATCTGTAACGAACTATTTAAAAATAGGAAGTGAAATAGGAATGTGTAATTATACGCCAAGAGAATCTAGAATTAGGAGTATTGCGTATCATAAATCATTGAGTGAGAATGTATAATAATCTAAAAGTATATACAGGTAAATTCTTTTAAAGTATTTTAAATAAATTAAATATACAATACAGCAAAAATAAATCCACTAATTACTCAAAAATCCCTAAAACGGAAAATCGAATAACTAGTGGATTTCTTTTATCTCACTGAACCACTCACAAATGTTTTATTTGGATAGTACATATTTTTAACGATGACATTAGAACCTAAGCATTTAACAGCAGGACAATGACAATTAATACTGTTAGAAATATTAGTATTCAACCATTTATCATAAATGTTTAATAATGTGCTTGTTTGAATATTACCTAGTGATGCTCCATCATCAGTGAAGTCCGATACTGAAATATCCCCTGTGAAAATATTTAAATTCATTCGTGATCGTCCATCCACGTCATTTCTGATAGTTGTATTAGGAGTCTTATTAATTCTATCTAATAAAGCTAAATCACGTTTGTCAGAACTACAAGCGTAAAACGGTAATGTACCAAATAATATCCAAATATCTTCATTTCTAAAATCTAGAATGTTACTGACTACATCCCTATATTCGTCCAATCCAATAGTTTCTAAACTTTCAGCGTAGTCACTAGAATACATAGGATGAATTTCGTGCCTTTTACAAAGCATTTCATTAGCTACTTCATTATGAATCTTCTTTAGATAAGGAACTGTATTACGATTAAGCATAGTTTCGGCTGATACGAACATTCCACCTTTAGAAAGCTCTCTAGCATTATCTAGAATATTTCTGTATAACTCTGCTCTTTTTTCTAAAGGCGGCTTTCTATCCATCATAGCAAATCCAGTCTCAACAAATTCCTTTTCATCACACCAGTTATGAGAAATGTGCATAACGTCTAAATAAGGAGCGACTAATTCATAATGATCCATAGGTAAAGTTAGATTAGAATTAATTTGAGTTTTAATGCCTCTGCTTTTAGCATATTTAAGAAGTGGCAATAAGTTATTTTTAATTCCACGTTTAGTTAATAACGGTTCGCCACCTGTAAAACTCATTGTACGGAGTGTTTCTACAGCATCTAGGTGTTTGATTATTTCTTCACTAGGAATAGCTTCATCTTCTTTTGTTTGTAAAGCGTAACCAACTGCACAATGGGCACAACGCATATTACAAAGATTTGTAGTTGTAAATTCAATGTTTGATAAAGTTAATTTCCCATACCTTTCAATATCGTGGTAACTTTCCCATTCATCGTAAGGCTTTATTAATGTTTGCATAAAAAAATCTCCCTTTCTATACATTAATTTTCGCATAGGTAAAGGAGAATATAAAGTGTTATGTGTTGTATATTATTTTAAATGTAGCATCTTCATAAATTTCAATCTTGTCGATTATTTTTTCTTTTAATTGTAATAATATCTCATTAGTTAGTGTTACTGTCATTATAGAATACTTTATATTTTTTTCTTTCGTTATACACCTGTATACCTTCAATTAAATTTTCAACATCTTTGTATGATTTTATAATATAACCAGTGTCCACTTTTATTTTCTCAATTAGTTCTAGTTCCTTGATTCCTATAGTTCGACAATTTTTCTTGTTAGGGCAGACATATCTTGAGGTGTGAATAGATTTCTTTCTTACATATAACTTTCCGCACTTGCATCTTATTTTACCTTTAAATAACGCTTCATCATATATCTTATCACGTTCATTTGAAATATTAATACATACCCCTAATAGTTCTTCATCGACAATCATATTTGGATAAATGTCTAGTAAATATTCTAAATACTCTTCGAATGAGCCACCCGATGTATCTATCATGGATTTTATCGTTTTTAAACTTAATCCTGTTTTTTCCCTATATTTAGTTAATGAATAATAATTCAACCCATAGTGAGTAATTAAATATTGAGCGTTTATTGCTTTTCTAATAATAAAATCATCTTTATATGCCCGATTCTTATAATCGGGTAGAGTAATTAAATCAATCGCATGAGCATTTTCAATTAGAATGTTTTTATCGAAAGATGATAAGTAATCCTCTAAATTTTTATATAACATACTAGTGATTTCATAGACAAAATCAAAATAATTGAACTCTATTTCGAACTCATTTATGCGTTGTTGTCTACCTTTCACAACCACTGGCGAGCGTCCTGTACTAAAACTTATACTAGCTTCAGAATCATCATTAGAGTCAGCGTCGTCTAATATGTTACTGTTATCCGCTAATCCTGCTCGTATTTTAAGGGATACATTGCCTTCTTTGTTAACATATATATCAGTGAATAAGTCTTCTAACAACTGTTTCTGTATTCCTACAGGAGCATTCTCTACCACATCACCGAAATTAGTTGCCAATCTCATAAAGTCTTCTAAATTAAAGTCTTTACTTTCACCTTCTGATTTTTCTGCCAAAACTGCGTAAGCCTCTTTCATATCATTAAGTTCAATTAATATTTGCTTTTGTTTTTGTAGATATACTTTTTGCAATTCAAAATCGTCTTTTAATTGACCCACTAATTCAGTATAATTGTTTAATTCTTCTTGTAACGCCTCAATTCTTTTTTCTACATTATCAGATTGTTTGCTATAAGTTAATTTATCGAGTTCAATTTTAGCTTTTAATTTTTCATATACATTTGGACTTAAAAATTCGGCAATTTTATCTTTCGCCGCCTTCAATATTAAATCTTCAATAACTTCCTTTCTGTATCCATGATTATTGCAATGAGTATTTTTATAATTAGACCTTTTATTTTTGCATACATAATAAGAACGTCTTTTACCCTCTTTGTCTTGAGTTGTACTTGTTAAAAATTTTTCTCCACATTCGTCACAAAATAATAATCCAGACAATAAGAAAGTGGTGTTGTATGCTCTTGGAGGTCTAACTCCCTTTTTCTTTTTTGCTTGTAATAAATTAATATCCCGTTGTCTTTCCTCTGTACGTAAAGGAATAATCATATCGCTTTTTTCTATAATCCTATCTAAATCGATATTTTTTTTACTTTGGTATTGCAAATGTCCAGTATAAACAGGATTAAATAGTATTGTGTTAATGTTCCTATGATTCCATAATTCCGTAGAAGAATAAGAAATAGGCTTCGGTATCGGTAAGGTTAATGTCGGTAAGTTTTTTATTTCTGCTCCATTTAACCATTTTGCAATGGTCATCATTCCATACCCTTGTAGATATAAATCTTCTATTTTTTCAAAAATACTTTTTGCACCTTTTATTGGTACGTATTTTCCGTTTTCTAGTTTATACCCTATTGGTACACTTCCTCCTGTAAACTCACCTTTTTGCGCTTTAGATATCATGGTATCTGACACACGAGCAGATGTTGTCGCTGACTCCATTTCTGCAACCATAGACATTACAACTTCCATCATTTTACTAGCTCCTGCTGTTTTAAATGCAGATAAATCTATTTGTTGTTCTCCACGAGCAGTTAAATAAATTTCACAGTTATTGTCTGCTAAGAATTGAATAAACCACATGTATTCTTGTGTGTTACGAAACATACGATCACGCTTATAAGCTATTACGTAATTTACCTTATTATCTTTAATATCTTGAATCAATTGTTGTACTTTTTCACGCTTTTCTAATCTAACTTTCGAAGCAGATACGCCTTCCTCTGTATAAAATTTATAAATGATTCCTCCTATAGAATTAGCATAATCTTGAGCCATTTCACGTTGCATCTCAAGAGAATCGCCATCTACAGCTTGAGTGTCAGTGGATACTCGTTCTAATACACCAATTAGTATTTGACGTTCACCAAATTCATCTACTATAACATTTGACCTCTGCATTTTTTTATATTTGTTTTCTTTTGAGAATAAATTTTCATCCATCACCATGATAACCTCCATTATTTTCGTATACCTTTTATAACGCTATGTATATATTTTATAATCACACATAGATAAAAGCAAGACGATAGAAATATATCATCCTGCTTGTTGAAATTATTGTTTATTTTTAATGTAATCAAACAGCATAGCGATAATTAGGTTTTCAATATTAGCTTTATATGTATTAATATTCTCTTTTTCATTTGTTTCAATCTTATATAATTTTACGTTATTCCTAATCTTACCCATCAAACATTCTCCTTTCTCACATAATTGATAAATTCAAACTTCAACCCATTTTCCGCATGTTCTTCCCTATGTATTTCTTTAAATTGTTGCTTAACTTGTTCATATGGAAAATGAGTATCGCCTTTTTTATCATCGTGTATCAGTGTGATAAAAACTTTATCCGTATAAGGTAATACTTGTTCATATAACTTTGATCCACCGCAAATAAATAAATCCTTGTCCTGCATTCCCGTATGTAAATAATGATTAAGAATCTTCTCGAATGATGATTCCACAATTACTCCATTAGGTACTATGTAATTTTTATCAGATGTTAAGACTACGTTTGTACGTTTAGGTAATGGATTAGGCAACGATTCAAAAGTATTCTTACCCATCAAACAATGATTACCTCGTGTGAGCGATTTAAAGCGTTGTAAATCTTTTTTAATCTTATATAAGAGCTGATTGTTCATTCCAATTGCATTATTTTTATTAATTGCTGTAATAATATTAATTGACATTTCTATCCTCCAATAGATATTGACGCTTTTCATGTATTTATAGTAGAATCAAGATGTGACTTAAACCGAATTTTCCTGATTCCACAATTAGTCACATAGAGAGTGAGTGCCATCTACTAGCATTCGCTCTCTATTTATCTTTCTTGGCATGAATGATTTTCTTGTTGCTATATACAGTAACTACTTCCCATCCATCAGATTCTAATTGTTCTACTTCGCTGTAGTTTTTGTAATTGTAGTAGATATGTTTTTCTTTTGTTGATAATGAAGATGCTAATACTGCAAAAACCAATACTCCTATACCTATGTATATATTTATTTTTGAAATAGAATAATTTTTAAAATAAATACTCGTTGGTATTATTATCATTAGTAATAAAACTGATACTACAACTGTCCATATATAAGTGTTAACTATCCATTCGTTAATTATCAATTGGCACTCCTTCCTTTTTATACATATGATTACACTGCTAATTCAAATTTAAGTTGTGGTAAGATTGGGTTATAGTCAATCAACTCAAAATCCTTTTCTGAAATGTCATAAAAATTAGTACCATCAGGGACATTTAGAATTAAATTAGGTTGAGACTGAACTTCTCTAGATTTTAATTCTTCTACTCGCTTCAACATTTCTATAGCGTTATCAGAGTGTTTGTCATAGATATGAAGGTTTTGAGTTAGCATATTAAACTTACCAACCTTCATTGAAGTGTGTTTAGCTATCATCATTTGAAACGCTAAATATTGCATCCTATTTATGTGTCCTGCTGTTAGGTAATCACTGCTACGAGACGTTAATGTCATATCTAAGTAGAAATCCTCTTTTACTTTTCTTACAGTAAACATAGTGCTGTAGCAACATGGGTTCAAGCCATCAGATTCCTTAAAATCCTCATTCTGCCACATGGATAAGATATGTCTACGACCAAACTTGTTATTCATTAAACCGTCTAATAAATTATTCATTAAATCATGTTTCTTTACGGTTGCCCCATATCTAATACCTATTGAATCGTCTCCGATATCAAATTCATTCCACCATTGGATATTGTAATTGTCACGTAGTAGCTTCAGATCATTACTTTGATCCTTATAAATCCATTCAATCTCTCCGATACCACTTTTAATTGCTATTGGACGTAATTCTGTAATAGGAGTCTCACCTTTTGAAATATCATAAGTTTCAAATACTGGACTGATAAATGCGCTATATGCAGGAGTTCCGTCTTTCCATTTAGGTCTAGGATTATCGTCCATACAACCTTCATTAGCCAATCTAGTTAAGTTTTCAATCAGATACTTTTCTGCTTTATTTAATTCGGTCAACCTAATCTCTCCTTATGAATAAAAATGAGAGCAGAAATAATCCACTCTCGTATGTAATTATGTATTTTATTTATTAAATAGCTTCTTTAACTTGTTTTTAAACTTACTTTCCTTTTTAGCTTTCTTACTTTTAGGCGTTTCTTTAACTAACTCTACTTCCACTACTTCAATCTTCTCTTCTTTATTAGTTACTAAATCCTCAGATACGTTTTCTACTTCTTCAATTGGAATACATTCCGTAAATTCATGTGGTGTTTCTGAAGGCTTTAGAAACTGTATAAACTTATTGTTAAATCGTTCATTACCCACTCCATAAAAATCTTCAAATGATAATACTCCTGTACCGTTATATTGTGGAACGAATACCTCATTATTTTGTTTAGCTTCTAATTTACGTTGTTTGCGTGATTTCATCATATTAGTTAGTCTCCTTTTCATTCGCTAAATCTACTCCAACTATGTAACCTTTAAACCAAGTATTGTTATCATTATCAATTTTAAATGTCTCATTTCCTTCAGCATCGTACCCTACAATTACATTATCTTTACATTCAACAGTCATAATTAATTTCTCCTCTGGTGACGGTCACTACCCATTATTAACTTTCAATAATATCCATGATTTATTGAAAAATAGTGATATAAATTTGTTATTCATACCACTATTCTGTTAATTATATCAATTATTCGTTACTTACCACTACTACCTAAAGCGCCTGTACCACGTTCAGATGGAATTTTTAATAAATCCTCATATGAAATGACTTCTTCGGTTACTTCAGGTACAATTTCAACTGCCATTTGACATACTGCTTTAGTAATTGGATATTTAACTTCTGTTTCAGTTTCCACTTTGTCTGTAACTAATTTAGAAATAACAATATTTTTATCAGTTGTATTTTGTAACTTCAAGAATACTTCTCCACGATAACCACTATCCACTTGACCACAACGAGGAACTAATCCGATTGAGCCTGTTGATCCTCTTTCACGTTGGAAATCTAATCGATATTTGTAACTTACTGCTGTTGCAATACCTGTATCAAAACCTACAATCTCATGAGGTTTAATTGTTACTTCATCTTCATTAAAGAGTACATAGATATCATAGCATCCATCTTCTTTTCGTTTAGTTGGAACAATAGCTTCCTCTTTAACCTTTGCAAAATATAATGTGTCATTGGAATTCATAATGTAATATCCCCTTTATTGATTATTTATCATAAATATTATCAAAATTAAATGTAGTATCAGATATTGGCTCTACTTTTGCTGAAAAATAACTAGACCCTTTCTGGCTAAAAAAATCATATGTAGTACCTTCATTGCGAATACCGTTCATCACAATCGGATTCACTTCTTCTTCTGGAAACATAGTATCTAATCCTAAATTCATCAAAGCCTTATTTGCATTGTATCGAACATATACTTTAACATCTGGAGATAATCCTGTTTCGGCATAAATATCATCTGTATACTTTACTTCATTTTCATACAAGTCTAATAATAATTCGTATCCCCACACCTTTAACTCATTCTGCTTTTCTACATCAAACTTATTAAAAATATTTTGTGCAAAGTAACCAATAGCTACTCCATGAATTGATTCATCACGTAAAATAAGTGAAATGACCTCTGCACTATTTCGTAACGTACCTTGACCACCTAAATACAATGGATAGAAGAATCCGCTATAGAATAAGAATGATTCGAGCATTACTGAAGCAAACATTGCCTTATATAATGATTCATCGTCACCTTCTTTAATAGAAGAATATATTTCTCCGATTACATTAGCTTTATATTGCAAATATTCGTTATCTTTAACCCAATCAAAAACTTCATCAATTTCATCATTATTACACAGCGTTGTGAAAATATAAGAATATGATTTAGCATGAATGGCTTCAAATGCTCCAAACATAGTTAAGACTGCTTTCTCTTGTAAATCAGGATTATATTTTGAAATTTCATTCATTCCAATATTTGTTTGCAAAGTATCAAGAAGAGTTAAACCGCCAAATACTTTTTTATACGTATCCTGATGCTCAAATTCCTTCCACTGCTTAATATCTTTGCTGACCGATACTTCTTCTGGTTGCCATATCATCTTCCACTGCTGTTCCCAGAAAACAGGAGCTAATTGACTTGTAGGTTTATTCCAATTTACTGCGGAGTATGTTTTCTTCAAAAATAACTACCTTCCTTTCTTATATAGAGCACGACTCACATTCAGACATCGCTTTTTCAACTACACCGTCAAGAGTATTTAATCGCTGTCTCACATAATAGACAGTCTTTATTCCTTTTTGATGTGCATAAGCGTATACCTTAGCTAGTCTCTCTGTTGTCCAATCATCTGTTACATATAATGTCATGGATATTCCTTGATCAATATGTTTCTGAGCAGTGGCATATAAATCAATCATCTTAAACGGATTAATATTATAAGCGTCAACATATTTATCTTTATTATCGTTAGTTAAGAATGGCATTGGATAAATTGTACGACTATCACCGTAATCACGAGTTTCAACTATTTCTGTTATTGGCGAAATGGATGCCGTAGAACTTCTGACATAGCTTATAGAACCAGTAGGGGCAATGCACATGCGGTAGCTGTTAAAAACACCATACTTTTTAACACTATCCTTTAAATTTTTCCACATTCCTGATGTAATAATAGGAGTATTGCCCAATGCCTTTTTTACTTTTTCAGACGGTTCAATATCTACTTTTGAAATGTAATTATTAAAGTATTCACCTGTCGCATAGTCTGACTTTTCATATCCAAAGAATGTTTCTCCGATCTCAAAAGCTAAGACATTAGACGTTTTAAGTGAGAAATAATTTAAAGCCTCCATGTATCTGTCAATAAATTCAATGGATTCAGGAGAACCATACTCAATATCATTTACCATTAAGTGTCCATGTAAATTCATTATCCCTAACCCAATAGAGTTCATCAAATTATTACCTTTTTCTACAGAAGGAACAACTTTCATATTAGTCATTAACGAAACTTGATTTAATAATCTAGTAGACGTATCAATTAGCTCTTCAAAGTCATTTACTTTTGTTGAAGTATGAATATCAATAGAGCCTAAATTACAAGATACATCTAATCCAAATTCATTGTCGATGTTTCCGTCTTTAATAATACTTGGACTCTGCAATTGAAGGACTTCGTTACAAAGATTTGTCATACGCACTCGTCCAATACCTTTTAACGGATGCACTTTATTCACGTTATCGTCGTACATTTCAAATGGGTATCCTGATTCAAATTGTGATTTCTTAATTTCAGTATAAAGTTTACGAGCGTTAATGCGTTTGAGCTTGCGTATATTAGGATTGTCTAGTAGTTGATAATATATGTCTGTAATTGAAATTTCAGACATATCTAATCCATACTCCTTCTTAATGTCATATGGTGAGAATAATACAATATCCTTATCTTTTTTCATTAATTCAAAAAATATCGATGGAATAATAACTCCTGTTGATAATGTAGTCAACCTAATCTTCTCATCGGCATTAGGTTTTTTAGATGAAATGAAATTCTCAATATCACCATGAAAAATATTTAACCACACTACCCCTGATCCATTTCTTGAGCCTAGCTGATTTGCGTAACTAAAAGAATTCTCTAGCAACTTGCATACAGGCATAACCCCACTCGCTCTATTTAGAATCCCTTTGATTGGGTCGCCAATTGGTCGTAAGTCAGTAATACTTATTCCAACTCCACCACCTCGCTTTGATAGTTGTAATGCATTGCTAATGTTGTATGTGATATTGTTCATGTCATCAGACATTAATAATTTAAAACAGCTTACTAATTCGCCACGTGCTTTCTTACCACTGTTCAATGCTGTTGGTGTTGCAGGTTGATATGCGTCCATGATAGCATGTACTGCTTTTTCAGCTAATACCGTATCGCCTTGAGCAAGGTATAATGCAATAATAGAGATTCTATCCTCGTACTTTTCTAAAATTTCATTACCGTCTCGACTTTTTAATGCATAGGAATCATAAAATTTACTAGCACTCATGAAAGATGGGAATCTGAAATTGTAGCTATATGCAATTTTGAAAATCTTTTTAATGAATTTAAAATTATACATGGCTAAGAAATCTTTTTCATAATAATCTTCATTAACTAGATACTTAATTTTCTCTTCTAGGTCAATGAAGTATCGCATCTTCACATTTACTTCTTCTAAGAAATACTTAGTTGTGGCAAGTGTATCTTTTTCACGATCAATTTTACCTGTCGACTTATATGTATTCAAAATCTCATTATTTAATTTTAAGTATTCTTTCAAAGCAGTCACCCTTCTATTAACTTATTATATTCATCAATAATCTTCAGATAATCATGATTAAACCCTCTTAACTCTACCTTGTGGATTATTGGAATATTATACTTTTTACTAATCTTGTCTGCGCTTCCACAGAAGTTATTGATTCCAAAGTTCGTGTTTCCACTAGCAATAACACCTCTGCACAAAGTATGATTTCTTTGTAGGAAATGTTCAATTACTTTAGGAACATCACCTAACCCATCTGTATATGTAAATATAAAATATGGAATTGTTATAGTTAATTCATCGTTAATTTCAATAGACGGTAAATTTAACTTGTTAACTATATATCTTACATTGCCAGTTCTACTAGCAAAAACTATCAATTTGCTAATTCATAAATCTTAGCTTGAATTTGATGTATTTCTCCATGAAATTCACCGTCAACTTCGATAATAGGAACCGACATGAAACCTTTACTTACAATTAAATCTTTAGCTTCTTCATTTTCATCAATATTTACAACATCACACTCTAAACCTGTAGCATCCAATGTCGATTTAATTAACATGCATTTGGGGCACACAGTTTTCGTATAAAGAATCATATAATACCTCTTTCTATATGTATTTATTTTATTAATAATTGAGTAAAATCTGTTCTACAATTTCCTTAATTGTCATCTTACCAGTATCAAACTTGACCACTTCTAAATGTTCAACATTATGTAATGCCTCTTCGTATTTACGTTTAGCATATTTCAGCTTATCTAGTGTAACGTAATCATCTCCCCGAGAATTAAATCGTTGCTCTAATACTTCATCGTCTGCATACAGGTAAATTACTGTTGCTTTATCCTTCATTAATCGTTCAATTACTCTACGCTGTTCATCTGTCAATATCGCAAAGTCATCATACATTGGAGCGTAAACCTCATTGCAAATATGGAATCTATCAAAGACAACTTTATCCATCTTAGTAAACTCAATAAACTTTTCAAACAGTTCATCTTGAGTGCATTGCGAATGCTGAAAACTTGATCCTTTAATAATTTTAAATTCTGTAATGTCAGCTAACATATCAACTAAGCTAGTCTTTCCACTACAGTCTGTACCAACTACAATATAATTCAATTAATCACCATCATTCTCTATGTATTTTATTATCTATTACTTATGTAGTTCAAATCGGTTAATTCTCTTGGAGTATATTTCTTAGTTGTTTTGTTGTTGATTATTTTTCTAACAGAGCCTAACGCTGTACTTAATGATGCTACAGATAAATTGTCTTTAGTTAAATCTCTAGCTGTTTTGACAACTTCAAATAACTCCTTTGCTTCTCTACGTTCATTCCTCACAATATGTAATCGTTTATAAGCTGTATAACCTTGATTAGCAGGTAACTTTACAAATTCGATATGATGTAACAAATCTTCTTGTTCCCTATCTTTACACCCGATCAACTTAGATAATCTATTTACCTCTTCTGGAAGCTTATTTAAGAAATTTCTAACGAAGGTTAAATCTTTTTCAAACTGCTTGATGTCATCCATTGTGATCACCTAGCTCTCTTCGTAAGTATTGCATAAAGGTAATTCTTTCGTTCTCTAGTATGTCTTCATTAACAAATTTTAATCCTAAATACTCTAATACTGAATCGCTTATCTTCATTTCTCTCATCTCCTTTTGTATTTCTTATAATTATTATAGCACCACGTTTTAATAAAACAAGTGTTTTATGTAATTATTTTATTAATTTTTAATATTGACCGTCTTTATATCTAATTTCAAAGTATAAGCCATAATCATCTATACGAGGTACGGTTTCAATGTCACTATACTTTTTTAGTTTATACTTTATATAATTATAAGTGAATATAAATGATTTAGGTAACTCATGTCCTATATATTCAGTACCGTATGCTTTATGATACAGCTGTAATTCAACTTTAAATGATTCATCACGCAACGTATTAGCATCTATATAGTATCGGATACACGACTTGTTATTGTAGATAAATTCATACTGTATACGCTTATATAAATGTCTGTAGAATGGCTTTTTATGTAGTAAATCACGTATTTTCAATTTAATTTTATCAATAGTCTTCACAAATTTAATCCTAGTTTGAAATTTAAACAATAGTATTCACCTCTTTGTTTGATTTGAGTAGAGAAAAAATAAGCAATCTCCACTCAAATAATTATGTATTTACTTATTTAATGAACCTATGATTCTATATCTTCCGTTTTGTCTACCTAACTTATTACCCTTGTTATCACTAGACACTAAAACATCTAATATTCCTGCGTGATTAATAGCTCCACCTCTGTCTAATACTACTGCTTTGAATTTTTCACCGCTTGGATATTCTACTTCTAATAAAGTGTACAGTGGAATTCCTTTGTAAGAAGCCACTACTCTATAGCCTTTATAGTATTCAGAATTACCGATGTAGACACCAGATGCTGACGTACCATTACAACCTTCCTTGCAAAATGCTGAAAAATGAGTTAGCTCGGCATTTCTCCATCCCCCTACAGCATCACTACTACCTCTACTTACTACTTGTTGTTTCTTCTTTTCTTCTAATCGTTTCTGTTCCTCAATCTTAGCTAATCGCTCTTTCTCTAATCTTTCTAAGCGTTGACGTTCTATCTCTGCTAACCTTTTTCTCTCCTCTTCTTTTAATCGTTCGTACTCGGCATAAAAAGCTTTTTTAGATGATTCTAATTGATATGCAATTGATAGCTTCTCAATATCATTTATACTCTTAGTTATACTTACGGTACTAGATGGTTCTTCTTTGGTTTCTAAAGCTTTACTTGCAAACCACCCCCAACTTAACGTGCAAATAATAATGGTTGGTACTGTCACAGACTTTTTGAATCGTTTCATTTATTCGCTTATTCTCCACAAGTTGTTTCTCATTTGAAGCTCGATGACAACATTTGATTGTGCGCTTCATTTGCAGAATAAACTCCCTCCTTTTATGTAATTAGTTAAATAATAATTCAACATGTTAAATCTGTCAATCTATTATTGTTTACCGTAAATCGAAATATCAACTTTGTTTTTAACTATTTTACTTGAAATAACATATCCATTAGCTAGTAAAATTTCGGTTAACTTATATTGATCATGACCTCCAGATACGGTTAGTGTATAGATGTCACGTTCAGCTTCAATTGTGTGTTCTAGTGAGTTGTAACATACTCCCTCGTCTTTGATTTCTAAAACTTTCCCATCCTCGTCTAATTCATATCCGTTATCGTAGAGTAACTTCTTGAATTCTTTAGTGATTGGATTTTCACTTCCGAAGATAATCTTGCGAGGCATATCATATTTAAATCTCTCATATAGCTCTTTAATGATATTTTCATTATATTTGTAGCGTTTTACTGAAACATTTCTAATCTCCACTTCTACATAAGATAAATTATCAGCAGTTAAAATATTCATTATTGCCATGAAATCACTCCTCATTCTCTAAAACTTTAATTTCTTTTTGTAAACGTAATTTCTTATTGCGAAAATACTTTTCTAATTCTCCAAAGAATAATCCTAATGCGAAGAAAAAGAACGCTAATCCATATATAAAGAACGTATCATTTGGAATTTCTTTACCTTGAATAAATACAGCATATAACTCAATAGGAGTAGCTATAATACTTATTCCTAAAACAATCATCCAAAATATATTTATCTTCTTATTGTATTTCATTCAATCACTTTCCTTTTTGATTTATTTTGTAAAATATAGTTATTACTTAATTCTTCCGCCAACAACTCCTGATGTAACAACTATTCGATAACTACTTTTAACCCTTTGTAGTAGTCGAACGCTATTTTCTAATGATTTATAATTTCCATCATTCACATCTGTAGTAATTCTATCCTCTAATACTTTTTCAATACGACGTAATTCTTTACCTTCATCGCTAGTATCGTAAACCTCCATAAGCTCAATACTTTTAATTGTAGTTAAAATGGAATCGATTTCTTTATTAGTTGTTTCGCAATTTACTTTAGTAAGTAATTGTAAAGGGATTGATTTAATATTAAAGTCTTTCTTGATTTCTACAGGATTTTCACTTTCAATCTTAGCAATGAAATCTGTCCAGTGTTTAATTGATACCTTAATTACTTCCCTTACGACTACCTTGATTTCAGGTAAAGTAACTTGATAATTACTTTCCGACAAAGTGATAGTCAATTTAGAAAAACCTAGATGTATGTCCAAATTGGCAAATTCAATTAAAATGGCTTTTTGATTATTTAAATTTATAATTTTGCAATTTTCTTGTACTAATTTACCTGAAACATTCTTATATGTAACCACCACAGCTTCTACCGTATCAAGATTAAAATATTTACCATTATCTAAAACCTTGATAATTATTTCATTAGTGTCGTTTTTTGCGAATGACGGAATCACTCCTGTATAAGTATGTTTAAGGTCTACCTCTAAGTTATATTGA